>Ga0307281_10000042_pt1 | contig 26983 bp, 24 predicted proteins | sample ER_DNA_120_FD_194486 | JGI IMG/M metagenome (GOLD analysis project Ga0307281, IMG submission 194486) | Bulk soil microbial communities from the East River watershed near Crested Butte, Colorado, United States - ER_DNA_120 | ecosystem: Environmental > Terrestrial > Soil > Floodplain | place...
CATCTCGATGAGCTCGGCGCTCCGCCGCCGCTGACCGTCGGCCCCGACACCCCCGTCAGCGTCGCGATCGCCCGCATGCAGGACGCCGAGTCCGATTGCGTGCTGGTCACTGTCGACGGCCGGCTGGTCGGCATCTTCACCGACCGCGATGCGGTGGTGCGGGCGGCCGGCACCCGCCTCGACGCGTTCCAGGTGAAGGACTTCATGACGCCCGACCCGGTCGTCCTTCGCCACGACGATCCGATCGCGATCGCCATCCACAAGATGGCCGTCGGTGGCTTCCGCCACATCCCGATCGTCGAGGATGGCCGGCCGACCGGTGTGGTCACCGCTCGCGACGTCTTCCACCACCTCGCGGAGACGCTCGACTGACCACCCGGGTCGCGATCCTGGCCGACGACCTGATCTGGGCGACCCGCCTGGCCGATCTGGTCCGGGCGAGCGATGCCGTCGCGGTTCCGGTCCGGTCGACAGCCGGTCTCGAGGGCGCGCTGCCCGACGTCGATCGGGTCATCGTCGACCTGACCGCCCGCGCCTACGACGGGATCGAGGCCATCGCGCTCGCCCACGCTGCCGACACGCCGGCCCTCGCGGTCGGACAGCACGACGATGCGGAACTGCGCCGCGGGGCTCTCGCGGCCGGAGCGGATCGCGTCCACACCTATCGTCAATTGTTCGAGGACGGCCCGCGCCAGATGGCGCGCTGGCTGGCCGTCGAAAACCGTCGCAACCGCCACGCCAGGAGAGACGGAGTCGCCACCATGATCACCTCCCGCCCATCGATCCCCGTCGAGCGCTACCGCGAGCGGATCTTGGCCGCTCAGGCGCTGGCCGAGCAGGCCGGATCGAGCGCGATCCTGGTCGGGGTGTGGGCCGACCTCCGCTACCTCACCGGTTACCCAGCGATGCCGCTGGAACGACTTACGATGCTGGTGATCCCGGCCGCCGGCGAGGCGTCGCTGGTCGTCCCGCGGCTCGAGGCGACCCCCGCCCGCGCCTGCCCCCCGGCAGCCGCCGGCCACCTCCCGGTCGTCACCTGGGAGGAAGCGGACGACGCCCACGCCCTGGTCGCCTCGATGGTCCGCGGAGCCCTCGAGGAGCCGCGCGGCCGACCGCTCCGGGTGTCGGTCTCGGACGACCTCCCGGCGCGCCACCTGCTGCGCCTCCGGGACCATCTGGCCGAGGCCCAGCTCGAGCTCGCCTCGCCGGTCCTGCGCCAGCTGCGGATCGTGAAGGATGCCGACGAGATCGCGTTACTGACCGAGGCCGCCCACGCGGCCGATCGGGTCGTCGCCCAGATCGCCGGCGGTTCGCTCGTCGGGCGGACCGAGGCGGACGTCGCGCGCGAGGTCCGAGAGCGCCTGATCGCCGAGGGTCATGACGACGCGCATTTTGCGATCGTCGGTTCCGGCCCCAACTCGGCCTCGCCACATCACGAGGCGTCCGAGCGGGTCATCGTGGCCGGCGAACCGATCGTGCTCGACATCGGCGGCACCATCGACGGCTACGGGTCCGACATCACGCGGACCTTGTGGGTCACCGGCGGCGACCCGGCGAACGGCCCCGACGAGCGGTTCCGGCACTTGTTCGCGGTCCTGCGCGGCGCCCAGGAGGCGGCGACGCGCGCAGTCCGGCCGGGCATCACCCCCGAGGCGCTCGACAGCGCGGCGCGAGATCCGATCGACGCCGAAGGCTTCGGCGAGGCGTTCTTCCACCGGACCGGGCACGGGATCGGCCTCGAAGGCCACGAGGACCCCTACATCATCGCCGGTAACCACGAGCCGCTCCGTGAGGGGATGGCGTTCTCGATCGAGCCTGGGATCTATCTCGTGGACGAATATGGCGCGCGGATCGAGGACATCGTCGTGTGCGGCCCGAACGGCCCGATCGCGCTCAACGAGGCCCCGCGCGACCTCTACGTCGTCGACGGCTGACGTCCGAGCGGCACGGAGCGGCTCCTCAAGTGGCGGATACCTCAGGCGCCCTGCGGTATCATCGGTCGACGGGTCGCGCCCGATGCGTCCCGCCTGAGACTTCGAGAACGCATGAGAACCACCTCACGGCGCCCCATCGGCGCCGCCTCACCAGCCCGCGCCGCGCGGCTCGGACGTCCCGCCCGATGAGCCGGCGGCACCACGGTCGACCGCATCACCCCGCCAACGGTGGCGCCGACGGTGGCCGCCGGGTCACCGGGGTGAGCCCGAGCCCGGCCGGTACCGGCCAGGAGCGCGGGCACGTTACCCAGCCGCCGGCCACCGGCGCAGCGACAGATGCCCAGCCGTCCGCCAACGAGGCCTCGTCCGACGGTGTACCGACCAACGCTGCGCCGATGAACGGCGTGTCGCACACCGGAGGCGCTCCTCTCCAGAACGGTGGACCTCGTCCGAACGGCGCCCCGCCACCGATCGGCGCCCAGGTCCCCGGCGCCCAGGTCCCCGGCGCCCAGGTCCCCGGCGCCCAAGCCCCGGCGGTCCACGCCCAGGCCGGGCATGCGGCTGGGCCGGGACCCGGTGACACAACGGCGAACCCGGATCGCAACGGCCAGTGCACGGCCCCGCAGCTCCGCCGCTTCATCAAGAGCCGCCCCTACGTGCCGATGCACGAGCTGCGCCGCCGCTTCGGCATCGACGGTGGGGACGACGACGTCACGCCGGTCAAGCTCGATCCCGGCTGGGTCTACGTCGGCCTCCCGACGCGCGAGGGGTCGCTGCTCGGTGACCTGCTGCGTGCCGGCGAGATCGGCTACGAGCTGTCGCTCGACCCTCGGAGCCCGATCGTCATCGGCGTCTACCCGATGCGCCCGATCCCGAGGTCCTGACTACCGCCTGTCGCTCCCTGGGCCAGCAGGGACTTGGCTTCGAACGGGGTCGCGTCGGTGTACACCGACCGCAAGCGCGCGAGCAGTCCCGTGATGTGCGGCGCCGCGAAACTGTTCCCCGTCGCGACCGTTGAGCCCGCGCCTCTCCAGGCCACCGGCACGGCCACGCCCCATGCCCCGAATTCGACCGGTGGCCGCGGATTGTAGAAGTACGTCAGCGGGTCGGGGATATCGTGGGCGGCGACCGATATGACCGACGAGAACAGCGATGGATAGCTCTCCTGACCAGGGACGTTGCTGGCCGAACACACGAACAGGCAGTTCGCGAAATACGCCTGATCGACGAGGTCGTGAAACGTGGCGAACAACGCCTCGCTGCGCGACGACAGGCTGAGATTGGCGATGGGGATCCGTTGCTCGATCACCCAGTCGAGGGCGTGTGCGAAGGCGATCCCCTTGCCCTTGCTGCCGGGCCCGAGCACCCGGACGGAGATGAGTTCCGCTTCCGGGGCGAGGGCGTGGATGATGCCGGCACAGGCGGTGCCATGTCCGACGACATCAGCGGCCTCCGGGTCGTCGACGACGAGCACCTCGTCGCCGTCGGCGATGACGCGCACGCTGCGGACGAGCTGCCCACCGACGGCCGGGTGGTCGCGCTCTACGCCGGAATCGACGATCGCGACTGTCACACCGTGGCCGCGTGCTGCACGCCAATCACGTGCGGCCGCCTCACCCCTGAACGGGCCGTTGCGATCAAGGTCGTGCCGCCGATCGGCGCGGAACGGCTCGCTCCACGCCATACCTGGTTTGGGGTTCATCGTCCTGATTTGCGGAGGGCGCTGAGCCGACCGCTCGCGTCGCGCCGGCTGGAGGAATGTGATCGGGCGATCACTGTCAGCAATTCGATGGCGAGATCCCGATCAGATGCCGACACATGGCGCATGGCGGCGATCGCCTCCACGAACGCCCAGAATCGATCGTCTCCAGCGTGTTTCCGGGTGGCGATGGACACCAGCTCGCTCACTGCAGCGTCCGCTTCGGAGCTGTCGTCCGCGCTCAGGACGTCGGCCAGGACGACGCGAACCTCGCGGGCGCGCGCTGCGACCTTGATCGCCGTGGCGGCCTGCCGGGCGAAGAGCGACGCGATCTCGATGTCCTGCATGGAGAATGAGCCGTCGCGCTTGTCGAAGACCTCGAGGACGCCAAGAGTGCGGGCGCCGTCCTCGAGGGGGACCGCCAGGATCGAGCGCGGGACGTATCCCGTGCGCATCGCGATCTCGATCCCGAAACGCGGATCGCCGGACGGCTCCGCGAGCGCGATGCTCTCGCCGCTGGAGAAGACATAGCCTGCGATGCCGTGCGTCGGCGCGATCGTCATCCCGATGATCGGCTGACCCTGGGCGCCCGCAGCGACGACGAACCGCAGCTCCCCTGACATGTCGTCAAGCAAGGCGATCGAGGCCGCCTCCGCCCCGAAGATCCCGACGGTCGCGTCGACGATGGTTCGCAGGAGGGTCGTTTCGACGTCAGATTCGAGTCGGACCGCGATCGCGCCACGCAGGCCGACCTCACGGAGAAGCCGTCTCGCGTCCGCGGAGAATCCCTCTGCCACAGGCTGGAGTGTATGGCTCGACCGTCAACTGGTCGAGGACCTGGGGTCCGCAGCTGTCTCGCAGGGTTGCGCGGCGACCCGACGACGAGGCGAGCCGGACGGGATCGCCCTATGTCGAGGGCTGGGCGTCCCGCTCCGTGGTGTCGTCCAGGCGAGTCTCGTTGCGAACGAAGATCTTGCCGCCGTGCGCCTCGGTGTCGTCGTCAAGGTCGACGATGTGGCTGGCCAGGACCGATCGGTCCGATCGATCGGCCGGGTCTTCCTGCTCGCTGGTCCGATGTTGCTCGTTCATCGCCTCTCCGATCGTTCTGCGCACTTCCCGTTCCGGGAATGCGTCAGCCCAACACTAGGATCTGGACCCAGCGCCGGCCTAGCTCAGCTCCGACTGGCAGCGTGTCAGGTGTCAGACACGGCTGGCCACGTCCGCGTCGATGCCCTCCCGCCAAAGGAGGTCGCGCTTGATCGCCAGCCGCTCCTCGCGTCCTCCCCATCCGTCGCCGCCGTAGCCGCCGAGCGTGCCATCCGCGGCGATGACCCGATGGCAGGGGATGAGCAGGCTGATGGGGTTGCGCCCGAGCGCTCCGCCGACGGCGCGTGCCGCCCCCGGCGCACCGATCCGTCGTGCGATCTCGCCGTAACTCGCGGTCTCCCCCCAACCTATCCGCGAGACTTCGAAGAGCACCTGGCGATCCCATGCCGGTCGGTCTGCGAGATCGAAAGGTGGAAGGATCGCCGGCGGCCGACCATCCAGCAGGGTCTCGAGTGCGACCGACGCGACGGCCAAGTGACCGGCGCGCAAGTCGTCTGTGCCGGCCTCGTGGGCCGACTCAGGCGCCCGGTCGAGGCGCCGGCGCAAGTTCGTGTCGAAGCGAGCGCCGTCAACGAGCCACTCGGTCGCCACGATGCCACGGGCCGTCGCGGCTAGGTAGACGGGCCCCCACGGGCCGGGGATCGAAATCGTGAGCGGGACGTCATCGGACATGCCATGAGTCTCGCACAGATGCCCGGTGATATACTCCCATGGAGTATGAGTGAAACCACGTCGAGCGAGCTCTCGCTGCCGATCGAGGGGATGACCTGCGCGTCGTGTGTCAACCGTATCGAGCGGTTCCTGAGCAGGACCCCCGGCGTCGAGGCGGCGAGCGTCAACCTCGCCACCGAGACCGCGACGATCCGCTATCGCCCGGACGTCGCGGATCGCACGGCGCTGGTCGAAGCCATCGAGGCCTCTGGCTACGATGTGCGCCCGGACGTGCCGGCCGGACCCGATGCGCGGCCGGTCGCGCTCGCCGACGAATTCTCGGCCGACGACCAGATCCGGGCGCGTGAATCGCGGACACTCCTGCTCCAGGCATCGGTCTCGATCGCGCTGGCTGCGGCGATCATGGTCGCGACGTTCGGCGCATCGACCGCTATCTCGATGTCGGAGCTCAATCGGTGGGTGCTCATCCCGGCGACGATCGTCCAATTCTGGGCGGGGCGCCGTTTCTACCGATCCGCCTGGCGGGCAACTCGCCACGGGACCGCGAACATGGACACGCTCGTGGTCGTCGGCACGACTGCAGCCTGGGGATACAGCGTCGTCGTGACACTCTGGCCGGCGGTCGTCGCTCGAGCAGGAATCCAGCCCGAGGCCTACTTCGACACGGCGACGATCATCATCGGGCTCGTTCTGCTCGGTCGTTGGCTGGAACTCCGCGCCAAGGTGCGGACGACCGGTGCGATCCGCGGACTCGTCGCGTTGAGTCCCACGACAGCGACCATCCTTCGAGATGGCATCGGCGGGGCCAACGAAACGGTCGCGCTGGATTCGGTCCACGTCGGGGATCTCCTGCGCGTTCGGCCCGGCGATCGTGTTCCGGTCGACGGCGTCGTCGTCGACGGCGCGTCGACCATCGACCGATCGATGTTGACAGGCGAGCCGAGCCCGGTCGTGGTCGGGCCTGGCGACGAGGTGATCGGGGCCACGCTCAACACGACTGGATCGTTCGTCATGCGTGCGACCCGCGTCGGCCGTGATACGGCCCTTGCACGGATCGTGGAGCTCGTTCGACGGGCCCAAGGCTCGAAGGCGCCGATCCAGCGCCTCGCCGATCGAGTCGCCGAGGTGTTCGTCCCGATCGTCCTGATCCTGGCGAGCGCGACATTCGCGTTCTGGTTTGCGTTCGGCCCGGAGCCGCGCCTCACCTGGGCCCTGACAGCGTTCATCAGCGTCGTCGTCATCGCCTGTCCGTGCGCGATGGGTCTCGCGACGCCGACCGCGATCATGGTCGGGACCGGACGTGGCGCGGAGGCAGGCATCCTCATCCGGGGCGGTGAGGCATTGGAGACCGCCCACCGCGTCGGCAGTGTTGTCCTCGACAAGACCGGGACGCTGACGCTCGGACGGCCCGCCGTGGAAGCGGTCATCCCCGTCCCGGGACACTCGGTCGCAGAGCTACTCGATCTCGCCGCTGCGCTGGAGAACCTGAGTGAGCATCCGCTGGGGGCCGCGATCGTCGCGCGGGCCCGGCTGGACGAGCTGGGCTTCGGGCGCGTCAGCGGCTTTGCGGCCATCGCCGGGTCGGGCGTGTCCGGCACGGTCGACGACGACACGGGGCGCGGTCGCGAGGTCGTCGTCGGCGACCGGCGTCTCGTGACAGCCAACGTGGTGGATCCGGCGCCGATCGCCGCCGCTTCGGCCGAGGCAGCGATCGGAGGGCGAACGACCGTGTACGTCGCCGTCGATGGGTCGTTCATCGGCGTCATCGTCATCGGGGACCCGCTCAAGCCGGAGGCCGCCGAGGCAGTTCGTGACCTGACGGCCGATGGCATCGACGTCTGGCTCCTGACCGGTGACGGGCGATCGGCCGCCGACGTCGTAGCTCGGCAGGTCGGGATCCGTCCCGATCGCGTACAGGCGGAAGCACGCCCCGACGACAAGGCCGCGATGATCGCCCGGCTGCAGTCGGATGGCCGCATCGTGGCGATGGTCGGTGACGGGATCAACGACGCGCCGGCTCTGGCTCTGTCCGACCTCGGCATCGCCATCGGCACCGGCGCCGACGTCGCGGTCGAGGCATCGGACGTGACGCTCGTCGGTGGCGATCCGCGCGCCGTGGGCGCAGCCATCCAGCTCTCGCGAGCCACCATGGCGGTCATCCGCCAGAATCTCTTCTGGGCATTCGCCTACAACATCGTGCTGATCCCGGTGGCGATGGGCGTGCTCTACCCGGCCTTCGGCATCACCCTCAGTCCGGCGCTCGCCGCTGGGGCGATGGCGCTGTCGTCGGTCTCGGTCGTCGCCAACTCGCTGCGCTTGCGCGGATTCGATGCGCGGCGGCCCCTACACTCGGGCGATGCACCAGCACCCGCACGCGAGGGCCGCATCGCCTGACCCGCGCGACCTGACCGGCACATTCACCCATAGCGTCGACATCACGGTCCGCTTCGCCGACACCGACGCGATGGGCCACGTCAACAACGCCAAGTACCTGACCTACTGCGAGATGGCCCGCATCCGCTACTGGACCGACGTGACCGGTGAGCCGATCGCGCTCGGGACCGAGCGCGCCGAGAGCCTGATCCTGGCCGAGGCGCGGATCACCTACCGGGCGCCCGCCTTCCACGGCGAGACGGTCACGGTCGAGACTAGAGCGACCCGGATCGGGCGATCCTCGTTCACACTCGAGCACCGGCTCTTGGCATGCGTCGCAGGCGACGCCCTGCGCCTCGTCGCGGTCAGCGAGTCGATCCTGGTCCGATACGACTACGCGAGTGGCCTCCCCGTCGCGTTATCCCCGGGACACATCACGGCGATCGAGTCGTTCGAAGGCCACCCGCTCCACGGAGAGCGAGCCTGAGGTCCCGGAGCCGGCCGCCCACAAACTGACTGTGATTCGAGGGCGGGGCGTGCAAGACTGCGTGGATCGTTCGATCACGACATCGATTGATCAAGGCAGGCGCGGGCAAGGAGCGACGATGAGCCACGACATGCCTGGTTCCGACGCGCGCCAGAAGACGCGAGGCAAGGCGGCGACCGCAGTCTTCCCCCCAGAGGAACAGGTCTACCAGTCGTTCTCCATCGACGAGGACAAGGCTCGGACCAACGTCCACTACGAGCTGCCGGTCGAATTCTTCAAGGCACTCACGGGCGGCGAATGGAACGTCTATTCAGCCAATACCTGGAACCGGGCCACGACCGAGACCGAGAGCCAGGAGGAGAAGCTCGACCTGCTCGGGGAACTCATGGGATTGCGTCCTGGGATGCGGATCCTGGACGTTGGATGCGGCTGGGGAGGCCCGCTGACCTACCTCAGCCGGAGGTTCGGCGTGGAAGGGGTCGGCCTCACCCTGTCGCCGCTCCAAAAAGCCGCGGCAGAGGAGCGGGTTGCGCGATACGGCGCCAACGTCTCCATCTTCGAGCGGCATTGGAAGGATCACACCGACGACCGGCCGTTCGACGCGGTTTACACGGACGAAGTCATCGTCCATTTCAATGACCTGGGTGGCTACTTCGCCAAAGTCTACAGCCTGCTCCGCCCCGGTGGCCTGATGCTCAACAAGGAGATCCACTACACGCACCGGCGCTATGCCGAGCTGACTCGGGCCATGGTATTCGTCAACGAGACCTACGGGTTCACGGGCAACTACCGCACGCTGGCCGAAGAGCTGACCCTGGTCGGAGAAGCAGGCTTCGACCTTCGGCGCGTCGAACCGCTCTCGACGGCACAGTACGTACGCACGGTCGACAACTGGTCGGCGAACCTCAAGACACATCGGACGCGCCTCGAGGAGCTCGTCGGCCGCGACACCTTCCGCCGCATCCAGGTCTATCTCGCAGTCGGCCGTCACAGCCTGAAGGGGTCGCGGGTGACGCTCGACGTGGTCGTCGCAGAGAAGCCCAGAGTCGGCTCGGGGCCTGCCATGGTCGCCGGCCCCGCGGCGTAAGGCCGCCCCCCGACATGCCCGGCGCGACCATCAGGTGCCCTTCGTGCGGTGTCGAGTCGGTGGCGGGCAAGCGTTTCTGTGGCGACTGCGGCTCCCCGCTACCGGCGCCGCCGCCGGAAGCCATCGCGTCGCCACGTTCCGCCTTCGAGCCTGCAACGGGCGAAGCCGAGCGCCGCCAGGTCACCGTCATGTTCTGCGACCTCGTCGACTCGACCGCCCTGTCGGAGCGACTCGACCCGGAGGAGCTGCGCGACGTCGTCCGGGCATACCAGGGAGTCGCCGCCACCGAGATCGAAGCGCGTGGTGGCCATGTCGCCCAATACCTCGGCGACGGCATCCTGGCGTACTTCGGCTACCCGGTCGCCCACGAGGCCGACGCGCATCGGGCCGTGCAGGCAGCGCTTGGGATCGTGTCGGGTGTGGAGGCGTTGAGCCGGCTGCTGGAGCGGGAGCGGCGTCCAGCGATCGCGGTCCGAATCGGCCTCCACACGGGTCTCGTCGTCATGGGCGAGATGGGCGGTGGCGAACGCCACGAGTGGCTGGCGATCGGCGACACGCCCAACATCGCGGCGCGCCTGCAGGGTCTGGCGGCGCCCAGCCAGGTCGTCGTGGGCGAACCGACATTCCGCCTGATCGAAGGCCTGTTCGACGTGGAATCCACGGGTGCCCACAGTCTCAAGGGCGTCTCGAGCCCGATGGTCGTCTACACGGTCGTCGGCGAGAGCGGAGTCCGGAGTCGGTTCGACCTTCCTGAGCCGCCAGGGATGTCGGCCCTCGTCGGCCGGGAACCCGACCTCGCGATCATCCGCGACGGCTGGCTCCACGTCGAGGAGGGCGGCGGTCGATCGATCCTCATCGTCGCGGAACCGGGGATCGGAAAGTCTCGACTTGTGCACGCCGCGAAGCAGAGTCTCGCCGGCCGGCCTCACGCGGTGCTTGCCTGCCGTTGCTCGCCTGAAGCGCAGAATACCGAGCTGTACGCGATCGTTGATCTGCTCAGCCGGATCTTCCGGTTCGAGAAGCATGTGACGCCGGCGCAACGCTGGGAGCGTATCGACACCGTGCTGGCCCGCTACCGGTCGCTGCCGCCGAACGCGGCGGCCCTCTTCGCATCGATCCTGTCTGTGCCGCTGCCAGCAGGGACCGCGCCGTTGGACGCACCTCCCAATCAGCTACGGCGACTCGTCTTCGAGGCCCTCATCGCGTGGCTCATCGAAGAGGCGGGCGACCGCCCGCAGCTGCTCGTGGTCGAGGACCTGCACTGGGCCGACCCGACGACCATCGAGTTGCTGGGCATCATCACGCGCCGGATCTCGGCTGCCCGGATCATGTGCCTGTTGACGACGCGACCGGAATTCACGCCGCCATGGAGCCAGGAGCCGGGGCTGTCGCGGATCGACCTGACCCACCTCTCGAAGCCGGATTCGGAGGCGCTGGCTGTCGCAGTCGCAGGGGAAACGGTCGTGCCTCCGGCGGCGCTGCAAGAGATCGTCGCCAAGACCGATGGGATCCCGTTGTTCATCGAGGAACTGACGAGATCGTTCGTCGAGACTGATCGGCCCCCGACCCAGCGAACCGACCTCGAGCCTGATGGGCAGCGACGCGAACTCGCGATCCCGTCGAGTCTCCAGAGCTCGCTCATGGCCCGCCTTGACCGTCTCGGTCGAGCCAAGGAGGTCGCGCAGACCGCGGCTGTCATCGGCCGCGACGTTCCGATCGATCTCCTTCAGGCCATCGTCTCGCTCGACAGCGATGAACTGACGCGCCAGCTCGCCGTCCTGGAGGAGGCCAAGATCCTCTACCTGCACCAGACCGCCGACGGTCCGACCTACACGTTCAGGCATGCGCTGATCCGCGAGATCGCGTATGACTCCCTGTTGCGGAGCGCCCGCCAGCGCCTGCACCTCTCGGCGGCGCTCATGCTCGAGGAACGCTTTCCGAAGGTCGTCGAGACCCAACCGGAGCTGCTCGCCCGCCACAATCGCCTGGCCGGCCAGTTCGAGCCGGCGGCGCGCTATTTCCAGCGGGCAGGCGCACGAGCCTTGGTTGCCTCCGCGCTTGTCGAAGCGATCGCGCATTTCACGGCCGGGATCGAGCTGCTCGGCGAGGCCGGCGCCGAAGGAACACCCCTTGAGCTTTCGTTGCAGCTCGGCCTTGGCGGGGCGCTCCTCTCGAGCGAGGGATACGTCAGGCCCGAGGTCGAACGGTCCTTCAAACGGGCATACCAGCTCGGTGCGCAGTCTGGGAACGGGTCCGCATTGTTCCCGGCGGTCTACGGCCTATGGTTGTACGAATTCGTCGGTGGTCACCTGGATCGAGCGCTCGAGTCGACGCGCCGACTGCGCTCGATCGCAGCCGACGTCCGCGATCCGTCGCTCGGTGTCGAGGGCTCCCTGGCCCACGCGATGACACTCCTCATCACTGGCGACGTGGTCGCGGCCCGCCGGCTCTTCGATGAGGGTCTGGCCGCCTACGATCCGGCCGCCCGCCGGTCGATGTCGCGAGGCGGCAAGGCCGACGCGAACTTCGGCATCGTTTTCGCGGCGGACCTGTGGCTCCTCGGGCTTCCCGAACTGGCCGCCGAGGTCGGCGCTCGGGCGCTGGCCCTCGCCGACGGCTACGACCACGCCTACACGCTTGGCGTTGTCCTCGTCTGGCACGGGATCTATGCGCAGCTGCGGGGCGACGACGAGGTAGCACGCCAGTCGGGGCTACGCGGTGTCGCGGTCTGTCAAGCCAATGACATGGCCTTCTGGGCGATGGGGGCACGGCTCGTCGTGGCCGGTGCGGACGAACCCGCGACCCGGGTCGTATCCATCCCGGACGCGCTCGAGGAGTACCGCGCCGCGGGCGCCCACGTCACGGAGAGCCATTTCCTGCTTCGTCTGGCTGCCGCCCATCGCGAACTCGGCCGCGGCGATGACGCCTTGCGCGTCCTCGACGAGGCACTGATCGCGATCGAGACGACCGGTGAGCGTTGGCTCGAGCCCGATGCCCTGCGTGTCAAGGGGGAGATCCTCCGTGCCGTCGACCCGGCGGAGGGCGAACGATATCTGCGCCGGGCGGTCAAGCTCGCGCGGCGCCAGCAGAGTCGGACACTGGAGCTTCGAGCCGCACTCAGTCTCGCTCGAACGCTGGATGGCAGCGGACGAACGACCGAGGCTGGCGACGAACTTGGACCCGCCCTCGCCGCGTTCCCTGAAGGCTCGGACAGCCCGGACCTCCGAGAGGCCCGGATGCTGCTGGAGCGCTTACCCGGTCGAAGCCGGTAACGCGGCGATCGAGCTACGCGTTGAGCTTCCGGAAGATCGTCACCGCGTTCTGCCCGCCGAACCCGAAGCCATTGACCGCGACCGTTTCGACCTTTGCCGGGCGAGCCACGAGCGGGACGTAGTCGAGGTCGCACTCGGGATCCGGGGTGTGCAGGTTCGCAGTCGGCGGGATGACCTGGTCGCGGATCGAGCCGAAGGCGGCCAATGCCGACGCGATGCCGGCCGCCCCGACCAGATGGCCGATCATCGACTTCGGTGAGCTGATTGCGACCTTGTAGGCATGCTCGCCGTACGCGCCCTTGATGGCCTTCGTCTCGGTCGAGTCGTTGAGCTGCGTCGCGGTCCCGTGGGCGACGATGTAGTCGACCTCGTCCGGTGCGACGCCGGAGTTGCGCAGCGCATTGGTCATGGCCCGGGTCTGCCCGCGACCGGACGGGTCCGGCGCGCTGATGTGGAAAGCGTCGGCCGTCAGTGCGCCGCCGATGATCTCGGCGATCGGGGTCGCCCCGCGGGCCTGGGCGTGGGCCAGCGACTCGACGATCACGACCCCGGCGCCCTCACCGAGGACGAAGCCGTCGCGCGTCGCGTCGAACGGGCGCGAGGCGGTCGCGGGGTCGTCGTTGCGCTTCGAGAGCGCTGTCATGTTCGACAGGGCGGCGAGGCCCATCGGCCAGATGGGGGCCTCGGAGCCGCCGGTCAGGACGACGTCGCACTCGCCTTCCCGGATGAGTCGGAGGGCGTCGTGGAAAGCGATGACCGACGTCGCGCAGGCGGCGACCTGGGTGATGACCGGGCCGGTCAGGTGGTACTCCATCGACAGCATGCAGGCCGCCATCGAGCCCGACAGCGCAGGCACCGCGAACGGGCTGACGAAGCGAGGCCCCTTCTGGTCGTGCACGTGGGTGCCGTCGATGATCTGCTCGATCCCGCCGCCACCGGTGTTGACCACGACCCCGACCCGGTCGAGCTGGTCCTGGTCCATCGCCGCGAAGTCGATCCCGGAATCGCGGACCGCCTCGGCACCTGCGCCCATCGCGAGCTGGATGAAGCGGCTCATCCGGCGCGCCATCTTTGCGTCCATCACGGTCGTCGGGTCGAAGTCGAGGACCTCGGCCGCGATTCGGACCTCGAACGCCGATGCGTCGAAGGACTTGACCTCGCGCGTGCCGGTCACGCCGGCGACCAGATTCGACCAGTAGGTTTCGAAGTCGTTTCCGATCGGCATGACGGCACCGAGCCCGGTCACGACGGCTCGGCGGGCGGGATCTTGTTCAGGCGGCAATGCGATTCCTCAGGCTCGAGTGGTCGGTTGATTGTAGTAATGGCCGCGTCAGTCGCCGTTGTATCGCCCGAAGATGACGGCTCCGTTGTGCCCGCCGAGTCCGATGTTGTTGGATAGCGCGTAGCGGATGGGGAAAGCCTGTGTTTCCTGGACGACCCATAGGTCGCAGTCGGGATCAGGGTCGCGATAGTTGATGGTGGCCGGCACGCAGCCCTCCGCGACCGACATGACGGTGGCGAACGCCTCGAACGCCCCCGCGGCGCCCATCATGTGCCCCGTCATCGACTTGGTGGCGCTGATCGCCAGCGACCGTGCGGCCCCGCTCGACCGTGGCCCGAAGACCGTCCAGATGGCCTCGGCCTCGCGCTTGTCGCCCAACGGCGTGGATGTGCCGTGCGGGTTGATGAGATCGACCTCGTCGGCCGGGACGCCGCGCCGCTCGAGCGCCATCTGCATCGCCCGGGACGAGCCGACACCGGCGTCGATCGGCTGGACCATGTCCCAGCCGTCGGCCGCCGAGCCATACCCGACGACCTCGGCGTAGATCCTGGCGCCGCGGGCCTTGGCCAGCTCGAGGTCCTCGAGGAAGAGCGACCCGGCGCCCTCGCCGAGGACGAACCCGTCGCGCGTCAGATCGAACGGCCGCGACACGGTCTGCGGAGCCTCACCCGGCCGCGGCATCCCCATCCCGCGCATGTTGGAGAAGCCGGCATGTCCCACTTCTAAAAGGGGTGCCTCGGTCGAGCCGCTGATGACCGCGATGCAATCCCCACGCCGGATGGCCTCGGCGGCCTCGCCGACGTTGTGCGTCCCGGTCGCGCACGCCGACACGACGCACATGTTGTGGCCGATCGCCCCGGTCTCGATCGCGATCATCCCGGAGCAGCTGTCGGTGAGGGCGTTGGCGATGAAGGTCGGCGCGACCGTGCGCGGCCCGCGCTCCTTCATCGAGACGTAGTTGTCGATCATCAGCGTCTGGCCGCCGGCGCCCGAGCCGAAGATCACGCCGACCTCGGTCCGGTTCTCATCGGTGATCTCGAAGCCCGAGTCGGCGAGCGCCTGCTTGGCCGCGGCGACACCGAAGTGCATGCTCGACTCGCTCCGCCGAGCAGCCTTGGCGTCCATCCAGTCGGTCGGGTCGAAGTCGTGCACCTCGCCGCCGAGCTTGGCCTCGTAGGGGGTCGTGTCGAAACGTGTGATCGGACCCAGCCCGGAGACTCCGTTCATGAGGCTGGTCCAGGCGGTCTTGGCGTCGTTCCCGATGGAGCTGATGACCCCGAGACCGGTGACGACGACGCGTCGATCGTAGTCGGGCTTGCGCAAGGTGTTTCCTCTTTCTCGGACGGTTGACGGGGTCAGGCGGGCACGCTGGCGAGGGCCAGGAGTCGGTCGAGTGAGCTCGGATCGTCGGCCGGGATGACCTCCGCGCCCGGGACGATCCGCTTGATGAGTCCGGTCAGGACGCGGCCCGGACCGACCTCGATGAAGGTGGTGACGCCGGATGCGGCCATCCGCTCGACGGCGTGGACCCAGTCGACGCCGGCGGTCAGGTGCTCGACCAGCTCGGTCCGGCAGGCGTCGGCGGTCTCGATCGGACGTCCATCCTTGTTGGCCAGGAGCGGGACCTCCGGGTCGCGGAACGTGATGCCGGTCAGGGCCTCGCGCATGCCGTCGGCGGCCTCGGCCATCAACGGGGAGTGCGCCGCGACCGACACCGGCAGGACGATGGCGCGTTTGGCGCCGAGCGACTTGGCGAGTTCGGCGCCGGCCTCGATGGCGGGGCGCTCACCCGAGACGACGACCTGGCCCGGGGCGTTGCGGTTGGCGACGACGAAGATGCCATGCTGAGAGGCCGCCTCGACCAGTTCGGGGAGTCGCGCGTCGTCGAGGCCGATCAGCGCGGCCATCGCGCCGTCGCGACCCTGGCCCGACGCCTGCATCAGCCGGCCCCGCTCGCGCACGAGGCGGATGCCGTCCGCGAGGTCCAGCGCGCCCGCCGCGACGAGCGCCGAGTACTGGCCCATCGAGTGGCCGGCGATGAACGACGGTGTCGGGGCGGCGAGGCCCTCGGCGGCCCACCGCTCGCGCAGCCCGGCGAGGATCGCGATCGACGCGGCCAGGATCGCCGGCTGGGCGTTCTCGGTGAGGTCGAGGCGGTCGGCCGGCCCACCCCACGCCAGGTCAGCGATCGATTCGCCCAGCGCCGCGTCCGCCGCGGCGAAGACCGAGGCTGCTGCCGCCGACTCCTCGGCCAGGGTCCGGCCCATCCCGACAACCTGGGAGCCCTGGCCGGGACACACGAATGCAAGGTGACTCATGCACGCAGCCTAGGCGCTGGAGCGGTCACCACGCGCAACTACCATGCATGGTTGCATACGTTCTGCCCGACAGGCTACGCTTGACGGCGTGACCGACAACCGTTCCGCCGTGCGGCACGCGACCCGCCCCGCTCCGACGCGAGCGATCGCCCGCCAGTTCGAGGAAGACCTCTCGGCGCCCGTGCTGGCCGCCGGCAGCCGGCTCCCGAACGTCCGCCAGATCAGCGAGCGGGTGGCCATGGGCCGGGCGCTGTGGCGCGAGCTGGTCATCGGCTTTGCCAGCCAGCTCGGGGAGTTGCGTCTTGGGTTCACCCAGCTCGCAGCTCTCTACGTGCTGGCCGACGGCAGCACGCTGACGGTCGGCGAACTGGCCGAATCGATCGGCCGGTCGCCATCGGCCACGAGCCGGCTCGTCGACGGTCTCGTCCGCCGCCGCCTGGTCGAGCGTCACGAGGAACCCGAGGACCGGCGGCAGCGTACCCTGCGCCTGACCCAGCGCGGCCACGCCGTCCTGCGGGTCGTGGACCGAGCTCGGGCGGATCAGTTCCTGTCCGCGGTGCGGCCGTTGCCGACCGCCGAGCGGGCCATCGTGGCGATGGGCGTCGCGGCCCTCGCCACCCATGCCATCAGCCGGCGCGGTCGGCTCATCCGGACACCGCGCACCTAGGAGGCGCCAGTCATGGAACTTTTCCGCATCGGCGAGCTCGGCGTCAAATTCAGCCATCGACACGACGATGGGACCTGGGGCTCCTTCGAGCCGACCCCCGAGCACCACGACCCTGCCGCCCACGACCCCGAGCGCGACTGGGCCAACGGCACGATCTACAAGTGCACCAGCTGCGACGAAGAGATCCTGGTCACCGCGCCGGGCGATCCTGCCGACTCGGACGCGCCACGCCGTTGACCCGAGGAGTCACCCGCAGAAGCCGCGGACCACGTCGTACAGAACCGGGAGGCCCCAGCGCAGGGCATCGACCGAGACGCGCTCGTCGATCCCGTGGAACCGATCGAGGAAGCGCTCATCGGGATCGAGCCGGAGGGGTGAGAAGCCGTACGTGGGGATGCCGAGCGCATCGGTGAACTTGGCGTCCGTGGCGAACGGCGCCATGACCGGGAGCGGGATGCCCTCGGGATCGTGGTCGCGGATGGTCGCCACCAGCAGGTCGAAGAGCGGCCCCTCGGCCGGGGATTCGACCGGGCCACCGAAGACTATCAGCTCGATCTCGCAGGCTGCGGCCAGCTCGGGTCCAAGGCGCTCGACGAGCTCGGCACGCATGGCCGGTTCGGTGGTTCCGGGCAGGACACGGCAGTCGACCTCGACCACGGCGTCGCCGGGGATGACGTTGTACTTGAAACCGGCATGGACGACGTCCGGACTGATCGTGTCGCGCAGCAGCGCCCGGACGGCCCGGGCGTACATCGGGTCGCAGGCCACCGACAGGGCTGCCTCGGCACGACCGGGGTCGTCGCCCGACAGGGCCCGCAGGACCTCGCCGGCCGCGGCCGGCAACTCGGCAGCGGCGAGCTCGAGGGCGCGGGCCATCACCGGCGTCACCCGGGTCGGGCCCGGGACCGCGAGTCGTTCGATGACCGACGCGGCCAGCACGGCCGCGTTGTCCTCGCGCGGCATCGATCCGTGGCCCCACGACCCACGAACGGCGATGCGATAGGCCGCGAAGCCCTTCTCCGCGACCTGGATCGGGTAGAACCGCCGGCCGCCGATGGTCGCCGAGACGCCGCCGCACTCGTTGAGCGCCCCGGCCGCGCGCAGCCACTCTGGTCGATGCTCGGCGAACCACTTCGCCCCCGCGACGCCGCCCGCCTCCTCGTCGGCCGTCACGGTGAACAAGATGTCGCGGCGCAGCCCGGGGATCGGGTCGCGGGCCGGGTCGAGCCCCTCCGCGCGTGCCTCGGACGCGAGCATCCGCACGACGCCGAGCTCCATCGCGATCATGGCCTTCATGTCGACCGCGCCGCGGCCAAAGATGTAGCCATCGACCAGGTCGGCCGCGAACGGGTCGTGGCTCCAGCGATCGGCCGGCGCCGGGACGACATCGAGATGGGAGAGCAGGAGGAGCGGCTCGCCGCCCGTGCCGTCGCCGTGCAGCCGGGCGTGGACCGAGCCGCGTCCCGGCACGGGCTCGACGATCTCGGCCTCGAGGCCGGCGGCATCGAGCAGGGTCGCGAGGTGGCGCGCCATGCGCGTCTCGGCATCGGGCGCCTCGGGCGATGGCGGGTTGATCGACGGGATGCGGATGAACGCCCGGACGGTCTCGACAAGGTCCTCGACGGCGAGATCCCAGGCGGCTTCGGTCACCTGCCGTGATGGCGCCGCCGCGCCGAGCGTCACAGGGCGGTCCCGAACACGAGTGTGAGCGCGATCCCGATCACGAACCCACCCAACATCAGGGCCAGGACCATCCACAGCAGCAACTTGCCGTAGTGGCGCTCTTCCTCGAGGCCGGCCTCCGGGTCGGGATCCTGGCCGCCCGCGATGTACGGCGCCTCGAGGCCCTTCGCCCGCGCGATCTGTGCGCGCGCCGAGTCGTATTCGGCTGGATCGGGCGGCAACGGGCCGGGGACGGTCTCGGCGTGCTGCTCTGTGTCGACGCTCATCGGTCCATCATGCCGCCGTCCAGCGGACCACGCAGGATGACGAAGTCCGGGCTCGGGACGTACCCGAGCCGCGCATTGACCGCGCGCATCGCCAGGTTGTCGGTGTCGTTGCCTGCCTCGAGGACGTCGAAGCCGTCGGCGATCGCCCAGCCGATCGTGGCTCGCTTGAGCGCGCCGGCCAGCCCCCGGCCGCGCCAGTCGCGCGCCACCGCGGTCATGTCGTGCCATGCGATGCGTCGCCGGTGCGGTGGCTGGAGCAACAGGCAGGCGTACCCGACCACCCGGTCCGTGGCCTCCTCCGTGGCGATGAAGAAGGCGGCGTGCGGGATCGACGGCCGATCCACGTCGCGCGCCCGGAACTCGGCCAGGTCGCCGGGTGCCATCGGGGCATCGCCTCCCGGGATGTCGGCGAACGCCTCGATCGCCAGCGCGTGGACTCCGTCGATCAGGTCCGGACGCTCGGCGAGCGTCGTCAGCGAGACGCCCGCGGGCAGGTCGACCGCCGGCGCCGCCAGCCCGGTCAGGTCGAGATGGACGGTCTTGCTGCGTTCGTACTCGCGGAACCCGCGGTGGAGGAGGAAGTCGATGCCCTCCGGTCGGCCGTCCGACGCCGGGACGTGGAGGGCGACCTTGCCGGCCGCCCGGGCGCGATCCGCGATGGCCGAGAGCAACGCCGAACCGAAACCCCGGCGGCGAGCGGCGGGGAGCACGTTGATCGTGCCCCAGAAGCCGTCGAAGTCGGGCGGGAGGACATAGATCCGGCCGACAGATGCGACACCGACCGGGCGCTCGCCGGCCTCGAGGATCAACCGCGACGAGCCCGGGTAGGTCGCCGACGACCAGCGCATCTCGTCGACCGATGTCGGGTCGTCCGGTGTGGTCTCATTGACGATCGCGGCGATCGTCTCGAGGTCTGCGTCGCCGAGGTCCGCGTCGCGGATCCGGAAGGTCATGCGCGTTGCCGGGTCATCGGGCCGAGAGGTTCGCCGTCATCCGGGGTCCGGTCGTGACCGCGCCCTCCGAGGCGGATCCGACGAGCGCCGCGTACTTGGCCATCACGCCGGTCCGATAGTGCGGCGCCGGTGGCGACCAGCGTTCGAAGCGGCGGGCGATCTCGTCCGCCGGAACGTCGATGTCGAGCGCCGCCCGGTCGACGTCGATGACGATCTCGTCACCTTCCTCGACGATCGCGATCGGGCCGCCGAGCGCCGCCTCGGGCGCGACGTGGCCGACCATCAAACCGTGGGTCCCGCCGGAGAACCGGCCATCGGTCAGCAGCGCGATCGAATCGCCGAGACCCTCGCCGACGAGCGCGCCCGTCACCAGCAACATCTCCTGCATGCCCGGGCCGCCGACCGGGCCCTCGTAACGGATGACCACGACATCGCCGGGCTTGATCCGCTGGGCACGCACCGCGTCGTAACAGGCGGCCTCGGAGTCGAAGACACGGGCGGGCCCGCGGTGCTGGCGCCGCTCGTGGCCGGCCAGCTTGACGACGCAGCCGTCGGGCGCAAGTGACCCGCGGAGGATGGCCAGCCCACCGGTCGGCTTGATCGGAGTCTCGAGGGGGACGACGACCTTCTGCCCGGGCGTCTCGACCGCGTCGGCCGCGATGCGGGCGATCGTCCGGCCGTCGACCGTCAGTTCGTCGCCATGGAGGAGGCCGGGGCGCTTGGACAGCTCGCGCATGACCAGCGCGACGCCACCCGCTTCGAACATGTCGGTGGCGGTGTAGCGGCCGCCCGGTTGCATATCGGCCACGACCGGCGTCCGGTCGGCGATGACCCCGAACTCGTCGATGTCGAGCGGGATGCCGTACTCGTGGGCGATGGCAAGGAGGTGCAGGACGCCATTGGTCGAGCCGCCCGTCGCGGCGACACTGGCGATCCCGTTCTCGAGCGCCCGGCGGGTGACGATCGACGACGGCCGGACGTCACGACGGACGAGGTCCATGACGAGCTCGCCCGCCGCGTGGGCGGCGGCGTCCTTGGACCGGTCCTCGGCCGGGATGCCGTTCAGGCCGGCCGGCGAGAGGCCGATGAACTCGAGGACCGTGCTCATCGTGTTGGCGGTGAACTGGCCGCCGCACGCGCCAGGGCCCGGGCACGCCGCGTTCTCGATCTCGTACAGGCGCTCGAGGGTGATCTTCCCGGCGCGGTAGGCACCGATCGCCTCGAACACGCTCACGACCGTGGCATTGCGCTTCCCATCCACCACGCCCGGGTAGATCGTCCCGTTGTAGAGGGCGAGACCGGGCACGTCGAGCCGGCCGAGGGCCATCGCGGCGCCGGGGATGGTCTTGTCGCAGCCGACCAGGCAGACCAGGCCGTCGAGCAGGTGCCCGCGGACCACGAGCTCGATCGAGTCGGCGATGACCTCGCGACTGATGAGCGACGCCTTCATCCCCTCGGTCCCCATCGACACGCCGTCGCTGACCGCGATCGTGTTGAACTCCATCGGGGTCCCGCCGGCCGCCCGGATGCCCGCCTTGACGTGCTCCGCCAGCCGACGCTGGTTGTAGTTGCACGGCATCGTCTCGATCCAGTTCGTCGCGACACCGACGAGTGGCCGGGCAAGGTCCTCGTCGGTGAACCCGATCGCCTTGAGCATGGCGCGCGCGGCGGCGCGATCTGGGCCGTCGGTCAATGCCGCGGAATGGCGCTTGGCGGGATCCGATACGGGTGGCGGAGTGGACATCTGGGGCTCCTGGTCGGGGAGTGTCTCGGTCGGCTTCGCGCTAACCCTACACGGGCCGGACGGCGTCGGGCTGGACGGCGTTCGAGGCGGTGCGCGGGTCCTGCGCGGCGCCGCTACGTCCGCACGCATGTGCCCGTGTCGACCGCGGCATAGCGGCCGAGGCCGGGTGCGATGCGTGCCGCGACCTCGGTCGCTGCGAGGGCGTAGCCGACGTCCGGGTTCGTCCTGGCCTCGGCGAAAACGACGCCACCGACAGTGCCGTCGGCCAGCACGAACGGACCGCCACTGTCGCCGCGATCGATGGCCGCCCGTAGCTCGAGGACCTGGCGTCGCACCTTCGAATCGCCGTAGATATCGAGGCCGGTCGCCGCGAAATGACCCGAGACGGCGGCCGGCACGATGGTCAGCGCGCCGCCACCCGGGTAACCGAGCGCCGCACCGAGGTCGCCCCGACCGGGATCCCTCCGGGCGAGGAAGAGCGGAGGAGCGGTCAGTCCATCGACCCGCAGGAGCGCGATGTCGAGGTCCGGGTCGAACAGGACGGGCACGGCATCGAAGACGCGTCCGCCGACCGCGTTGACCCGGATGCCATCCGCGTCCGCGCCGGCCACGACGTGCGCGTTGGTCAGCACGAAACCGTAGGCCACGACGAAGCCGGTCCCGACCGACGACAGGCCGCAGGTCGCCGCCGACACCTTGAGCGTGCTCTTCTCGGCGGCCCGCGCGATCGCCCGGGCCGTGGGATCGGCCGGCCGGTCGACCGGCGGTCCAGGCAGCGGCTCGAAGCCGATGAACACGTCCGGTAGACCGGTGTCGTCGAGCCAGCCCCCGAGCCCGACGGCGATCTCGGTCGGTGGCGGGAGGATCGCGGTCATCGTCCGCACGGCGGTGGAGCCACCCGCGGTCTCGGCCAGGCGGGGGACCGGGCCCTCGGCCAGGAGGCTGCCGGCGAGCCAGACGATCAGCAGCGCCTGGACAACGCCGAAACCGGCACCCACCGTCCGGTCGGCCGCCCCGAGCAGGCCGTCGCCGAGCCGGCGGGCGACCCCGCTGCCGAGTCCCGCCCCGAGCGATTCGCCGACGGCGACCGCGGCGATCAGAGCGCCCAGGACGATGACCGGCCGGAAGACCGGATCGATCTCGGCCAGCGGTTCCTTGAGAAGAGGCAGCGCGTACAGCACGGCCGCTCCCGCGACGACCGCGCCGATGAGTCCGAGGACCTGCGGGATGGCGCCCGAGCGCCAGCCCAGGATGGCCGCCACGACCACGAGCAGGAGCGTGATCGCGTCGATGGGGTTCACCGCCCGATCGTCGCACAGGCCGGCTGAAGGCGCCGCCGGCTCGCCTTCGCTCAGTCGACGGTAACGCTGATCGGAGCCGCTCCGCCGGTCGCGTCGCTGATCGTGTAGGTCCCCGGCGCGAGTTCGCCGAGCTCGACGACGGCCCGCTTCGATTCGGCGATCTCGATGCACACGACATCCCCGGGGCCGTGTCCCTCGCGCAGGGTGATGGCGAAGGTCGCGTCATCGGCGCCGACCGCGACGACGATCGAATCCAGGATGTAGCAGGGTTCGACGCCGCTGGTGTAGTCGATCGTGAGCGTGACGCGCCGGCCGTCGACCGCGGCGGACAGGCTCTGGGCGGGGATGGCACGGACGTCGAGCTGCCCCGGCTTCGGGACGACGATCCGGCCGAGCGGGTCGATCAGGGCCGGATCGTCGCTGGGTGCCGGGAGGCCGGTCCCGACCGAGGTGTTCGGGTCTTCACTCGGGGCGAGGCTGGCAGGTGCCCCGCTCGGCGACGTGCCGGGCGGCGCCGCGCCCGAGCTGCAGGCGGCGAGTGCGGACGTCACCAGGACGGCAAGGACGAGACCGAGGCCTCGCCGCCGCGCGCCGCGGCGGCGCGGAGGGGTGTGCATGTGCGCGAGACGAGCGTGACGCGCGTCGGGTTCCGCGGACCCCGCGCACCCACGTTCGGCGATACCCCGACTGGACAAGCGTCGGTGGGCATCCGGTCCGTCTGGCGATATCGGGCCAGCTCCGGACGGCCCAGTCTGGGCGGAGCGACCGACGTGGCCGCCACGTTCATCCCCGACACCGACCGACACCCTTGGAGACCCTTCCAGATGACTCGCCAGATCGGCCACCCGGCCACCCATCCCTATCGCCTGACCCGGGCCGCCATCGAGGCGCACCGGGAGCATCTCCCGACCCCATTCCTGGGCTGCCCGGTGTGCGCCATGCGCGCCCCCGTCGCACCACTCCGCATTCGCTGGATGTCGCCCCGTCAGGGCTGACCGGAACGCTCGACCGGCTCGGTCAGCGGGCCTCATGGGTTTGGGCGAGCGAGTCGATGCGCGGCGGGTGGGCCGCTTCCCAGGCGCTGAGCTCGGCATCCTTCGAGAGGAGGTAGCCAAGTTCGTCCGTGCCCGCCAGGATCATCCGCTTGGCGAATGGGTCGATGTCGAAATCGAGCGTCGAGCCGTCCGGCAGCAGGACGCCCTGCTCGGCGAGGTCGATCGTCAGCTCGGCGTCCGGGTCGTCGGCGAGCATCTCGAACAGCCGCGCGTGCGTGACTGCGTCGACGACGATCGGCAGCACGCCGTTCTTGAGGCTGTTGCTGCGGAAGATGTCGGCGAACGATGTCGACAGGATGGCCCGGACACCCCACGCGGTCAGTGCCCAGGGGGCGTGCTCGCGTGACGACCCGGCGCCAAAGTTGTCGCCGACGAGCAGGATCTTGCGTCCCTCCATCTCGGGCCGGTCGAGGATGAAGCGCGGCTCCTTGAGCGAGCCGTCCTCCTCGAAGCGCCAGTCGCGGAAGAGCGCCTCCGCCAACCCGTTCTTGTCGGTGACCTTGAGATAGCGCGCCGGGACGATCTGGTCGGTGTCGACGTTCTCGGCCGGGATCGGGACGACCCGGCTGGTGAAGACGGTGAACGGCTCGGCCACTCGGTCAGCGGCCCCCGACGCTCGCCAGGGTCTCGATGCCGGGCAGCCGCCGCGGATCGGCAACCACGCCCGCGATCGCACTGGCCGCGGCGGTCAGCGGCGAGGCCAGGAAGGTCCGGCCGCCCTTGCCCTGGCGGCCCTCGAAGTTGCGGTTGCTGGTGCTGACCGCGTACTGCCCGGGCCGCAGCTGGTCGCCGTTCATGGCGATGCACATCGAGCAGCCGGATTCACGCCACTCGGCGCCGGCCGCCTTGAAGATCTCGGACAGGCCTTCCGCTTCGGCCTCGCGCTTCACCTCATCCGAGCCGGGTACGACCATCAGGCGCACGCCCTCCGCCACGTGGCGGTCCTTGAGCACGCTCGCGGCCAGCCGCAGATCGCTGATCCGGCCATTCGTGCAGCTCCCGACGAAGACCACATCGACCTTCTGGCCGAGGATCGCCTGGCCGGGCTTGAGATCCATGTACTCGAGTGCGCGTTCGAGGGCGCGCCGCTGGCTTGGATCGGCCTGGTCGGCCGGTGACGGGACGCGGCTGGTGATCGGGATGCCCATTCCCGGGTTGGTGCCGTAGGTGACCATCGGCTCGAGGGTGTCGGCGTCGATGGTGATCGTCTTGTCGTAGGTGGCGCCGTCGTCGGTCGGCAGCCCGCGCCACGTCTCGACCGCGGCATCCCAGGCGGGCCCCACCGGCGCGTGGGTCCGGCCGTGCAGGTATTCGAAGGTCGTGTCGTCCGGGGCGATCAGCCCGGCCCGCGCGCCGCCCTCGATGCTCATGTTGCAGACGGTCATCCGCTGCTCCATGGTCAGGTCACGGATCGCGTCGCCGGTGTACTCGAAGACGTGACCCGTCCCGCCACCGATGCCGATCCGGGCGATCAGCGCGAGGATGATGTCCTTGGCGCTGACCCCGGGGACCAGCCGCCCGTCGACCCGCACCTCGTAGGTCTTCGGGTCACGCTGGAGCAGCGTCTGGGTGGCGAGGACCATCTCGACCTCGCTCGTCCCGATCCCGAAGGCCAGTGCGCCGAACGCGCCGTGGGTCGAGGTGTGCGAGTCGCCGCAGACGATCGTCATCCCCGGCTGGGTCAGTCCGAGCTGCGGCCCGATGACGTGGACGATGCCCTGACCCGGGTCGCCGATGCCGTGGAGCGGGATCCCGAACTCGGTGCAGTTTGCCTCGAGCTGGTTGACCTGGGCGAGCGCCATCTGGTCGAGGAAGGGCAGGCTGCGATCGGTGGTCGGGATCGAGTGGTCCGCGGTCGCCACGGTCTGGCCCGGGCGGCGGACGCCGATCCCCCGCGCGCGCAGCCCGGAGAACGCCTGCGGACTGGTCACCTCGTGGACGAGATGGAGATCGACAGCCAGGACGGCGGGCGCACCCGGGTCCTGGGTCACGACGTGGTCGGTCCAGATCTTGTCGACGATGGTGCGCGGCGCGGGAGCGGTCATCTGCCGAGCGTACCAGAGCATCTAGGGGGAGGCCCGGAACGCGGAAGGAGCGGCCCGAGGGCCGCCCCTTGGCGAGTCGGTATCGGGTCGCACGCGACCCGGGCGAGACTCAAAGCCAGCGCAGACCAGCGTGTGGGCCGGGCCGCCGCGTGTCGTCGAGCAGGAGCGCAGTGGCTATCCCGGGCGTGGCGCCCGTCACTACCACTTGAGTCCCGCCGCGAGCGAGAGTGCCATCGTCGCCAGGAGCGACATGGCCACGGTGAAGCGCGTCAGGTTCACCTTCACGGCACCACCTCGAATGACGGGTATCTCTGCGGCGGAGTCCGGGCGACCATTCGGTTCTGACGGGTCCATCGCGAAGCGGACATCGCTCCACGCCGAACGGTGCCGGGCGGCGTCCCGAGGCGACAGGCGACGGTAGTACCGGTTCGATCGGCCCCGGAGGGTCAGTGCCCGGGCGCACCGCCACGCCCGCCCCGATCACCAGGTGACGACGCTGTCCCCGCGCTCGGGCGTGCGCACCGCATGGCCACGTGCCCTGCGCTTGATCGGCGGGACCAATTGGGCGCCCGCTCCATGTACAAGGAGCGTTTCGAGCTCGGCGGCGGCCGCGGGCTTGCCGAACAGGTAGCCCTGTCCGAGGCCACAGCCAAGGCCGCGCAGGACGCGCAATTGCTCGGGCGTCTCGATCCCCTCGGCGACCGTCGACAGGCCCAGGGAGCGGCCCAAGGCGACGATCGCGCGGGCGAAGGCCCACGCCTCGGGATCGTTCGACTCGGCCGGTCCGGCGATCAGCTCGCGGGCGATCTTGAGGCTGTCGACCGGGAACCGGCGCAGATAGGCGAGCGACGAGTAGCCCGTCCCGAAGTCGTCCATCGCGATGCGGATGCCGAGGTCACGCAGCGCGTCGAGGGTCGCGATGGTCGCCCCGATATCCCGGAACATCGCGGTCTCGGTCATCTCGAAGGTCAGGTCGTGCGGGTCGATGCCGGCGTCGTGGATCTCGGCGATGACCTCGTCGATGAAGCCCGGCTGCTG
>Ga0307281_10000043_pt1 | contig 26932 bp, 32 predicted proteins | sample ER_DNA_120_FD_194486 | JGI IMG/M metagenome (GOLD analysis project Ga0307281, IMG submission 194486) | Bulk soil microbial communities from the East River watershed near Crested Butte, Colorado, United States - ER_DNA_120 | ecosystem: Environmental > Terrestrial > Soil > Floodplain | place...
ATCCGCACCAGCATGGGCTTCATGGCCCTGGAAAGGATCCTTCGGCGGATGCGCGAGGACGCGATTGAGACGCTGGCGTCGAACCCGACGGCATCGCGGAAGGAGACGAAGGGTAAGCTCCTGATCCTCGATCAGATCGTTGCGTCGGTGGACGAGGAGATCGCCTACGTCCGCGGCCTTGCCGAAGCCGAGCAGGAGACGCTCCGGATCTCGCGGGGAGTCGCCGTCGAGGGCGGGGGTACGGGAGACTTGACGTGAGCAACGACAGGCCGACGATTCCGGTGGGAGACGTGATCCGCAGCTTCAACGTACCGGGCTGGCTGCGCTGGCTCCTGAATCTGTTCAAGGGTACTCGAATCCCGGCGGGTCCGGTGGACATACTGCTCACGAAGGGTGGCGCGACTCCTCCGGGCACTGGGCTCGATCAGCCGCATCGGCCTGGACCGCCGAGGGTGGGCCTGCGGTGACTGACACGCGCGAGGGATCGGAGGCGGCTTGAGTGAGCGTGAAGGACTGGCCCTGGCTCGCGTGGCTCGGTCTGTTCCTGCTGGTCGAAGTGCCCGCAGCGATTCGCAAGCGCGGGGGAACACTGAGCGAGTGGACCTGGCGGGTGTTCGCGCTTCGTCCACCGGAGCGGACGTGGGGACCGGCGCGACGGGTCACGTTCGTCGTGTTCTGGATCGTGACCGGCGCTCACTTCGTCGTGCAAATCGAATGGGGGTGGGTGGTCGGTGCCGCCGTTCCGTTCGTGGCGGTGATCGTCTACTCGGTCGGTTGGGAGCACGGCATGACCCGTGAACAGTGGGACGCGGAGTGGAAAGCCTGCTTCGAGCGACTGCGCGCGAAGGGGAGCGACATCCTCGTAGCGCAGAAAATCGCCGTGAACATCACGACGGCCCGCTACGGCCCGCGCCCTGCCGGTCTGTCCCTTCGGCTTCGTCTCGCGCTTGGATTTATCACGTCGAAACTGGCCGGGCTTCGCTCGGTGGAGGTTAGTCCGATGTTTCAGAGAATCATCGTGGCTGTGACGTATGGGATCGGCGCCGCGAGCCCGGTCCTTGCTGCGGCCTTCCAAGACAGCACCATCACGGGAGCGGAGTGGAGCGGGATCGCCACCGCGTTTTTCATCGCATTCTGGGGGACGTTCAAGTCCAACACGACGATCATCTCTCCGAACCGCACGGTCTGGACTGCGGAGGAGCGAGTGATTGAGACGGCGAAGATGGACGCGGGCGTGCTGGTCGAGGATGCGAAGATCGTTGCCGCCGAGAAGATCGTCGACGCCAAGGCCGCGGCGCAGAAGCGGTAGGACTAGGTGATCTTCACATTGGCTATTGACTCCTTTATCGCGGCGAATCCCGAGGTCGCCAAATGGATAATTGGGAGCCTATTAGCGGTTCTCGGGACTACCGTGGCAATCATCTGGGAAGTGGTCTACCACCGTCTCGGTGGGCTGTCGAAGAAGATCGACGAGGCTATTGAGCAGGCCCGCGAGGATGCGGTTGCGAACGCCGAGGCGCACGGAGAGATCATGGCCGAGGTTGCATTGGTCAAGGGGCAGAGCAAGTCCATTTCGGAGCGAATACCAAACGGCGAGATACAGCAGATCCTCACGCTCTTGAGGAAGATTTCTCAATGACTTCAAAGCGCGTCATTGCTGGCACGGCGGCGCTCGGTGGAGTTGCTGCGGTTGCCTCCGTCCATCTCAGGCTGCTGAGCCCTGAGCAAATCGGTGTCGCGGCGGCGGTGATCGCCGGGGGTATCACGGTGCTCACTTCCGCAGTTGCCGCAATGAAGTCCGTCTCCACCGACAAGAAGGTGGACAACATCAGCATCTTGGTGGACGGGCGTTACGGTGAGGTGCTCAGGGAGCTCGCAGATGTGCGAGGCATCCTGGCCCAGCGGTCAGGCTCGGAGAAGGACATAGAACGGGCAGTTTCGGCGCGCGCGGAGTCGGACGCACAGGTTGCGAGGGTGACAGCAGTGGAAGCGAAGAAGTAGGGAAGGGTCGAGTGATGGAACGCGCTAGACAGCGCCACAAGGAGGAACCATGAAGAAGCTCATCCTCGGGGCGCTGGCACTGTCCGCGCTCCTTCCTGTCGTTTCGGCGAACGCTCAGGAGATCCGCAAGACGGCGACGCTCGCCTACGCCTGGGACATGGACGGCGAGGCGGCCGACGACAATCAAGTCGTCGAAGCGGCCGGCGGAGTCATAGTGGACAACGGGACTTCGGTCGCCGCCGCCAACTACACGATCACCGCCCAGCCCGATACCTGTCGCCTCCTCAACCTGACGATCTCCGACACGAACATGGGGGTCGGGGCCGGGACGATCACGGTGAACGGGATCGGCTGTCTCGGTGGGACGAAGACGTGCACATGGTCGGCGTGGACCGCCGCTGACGACGACGGCGTGAAGACGCTGACGTGCACGGACGGGATGGACGCCTACATGAAGGAGGTCACGAGCATCACGACCGGCGTGATGACCGGGGAGTCCGACGAGTATTTCCTCCTCGGCTATGCGGGCGTGAACTCGGTGAACGGGTGGCCGATGTACGGGCGGCTGACGCAACTCGGCCCGCTCGGAGAACAGGGGGTCGATCCCTTCGGCTCGTACCCGATCAACCTCCCGATCACGACCTCGGCGGCGTCCTCGACGACGGTGACGAGTGTCGGGTCGGCCGGCTCGTTCCAGAACGTAGCAGTAGGCGACCTTCTCCTGATCCCACTCGGCGGCAAGACCTACGAGCGCAAGGTGACGGCCAGGGCCTCCGCGAACTCGATCACCGTGAATCAGGCGATGAACATCCCGACGGCAGGCGTCACCTTCGCCTACAAGAAGTTCTGGTTCTCGACGAACCCGGCGCAGGAGATGTTCATCCCCGTCTCCGGCTTCGACACCCTCCTCGTGAACTGGTCGGTGGATGCGAACGCGGATACCGGGGGAGTCGTGACGCTCCTCCAGTGCACCGACTCGAAGCAGCCTGACTTCCCGACGACCCCGTGGGTGCAGATGAGTACGTTCACCACCGCCACCGGAGTCGCGCAGGCCCCGATGACGGAGAGCGTCGATCTGACACAGCTCCCGTACCAGTTCTGCCGGATGGGCTTCCGATTCGGAACCGGGGACGATATTGATGGAGCTGACGAAAGTCTGAACGCCAGCATTGTCCTCTATAGGAAATGAAGACCTGCATCACCTGTCGGCAACCGAAACCGCTGGAGGAATTCTTCCGTCGCACTGCCAGCAGGGACAGCCATGCGCCGCTTTGTAAGGCGTGCCACGGAGAGTACAAGCGCAAGTGGAATTCGGAGAACCGTGGCAGAGTCAGATCGAAACATCTCGTGCGGTCACGGTTGTACGTGATGAGGAATCCGGATACGCGGAGGGAGACAATGCGAGCCTACCGCGTAGCCAATCGCGAGAAGGTGAGGGCGTACAACGATGACTACGCCGCCAAGAATCCGCTGGTTCGCATCCAGATCAAACAGCGATACTGGGCGCGGCGCAAGGCATTGCCGTGTGAGCGAATCGATGTTGCCATGTTTGAGGCGAAACTTGCCGACTACGGCTTCCTCTGTGCCTATTGCCAAGATCGTCCGTATGAGCACTGGGATCACGTCGTGCCCATTTCCAAGGGTGGTCCGCACGCGCTGAGCAATCTCGTTCCGTCGTGCGCTCACTGTAATCACACCAAGTGGGCACATCTCTGGCCGGCTCCTGCGCCGCCAGTGATGATTGCGTCGCCCTCTTAGTAGGAGATCCAGATGAAGAAGCTACTGCTCGCTGTCGTGTTCCTGCTCTCCGCCGCGTCGGGATGGGCGCAGCAGAGCGAGTGTCCTCCTCTCTGCTACTACCCTCCTGAGCATCTCAGCCTCACGGGCGGGACGCTGACGGGTAACGTCGAGTTGCGCGACCCGAGCCAGCTCGCTGGTGAGTCCCTGACGAATCCGAACCTGACGGGTGGAGCGAGCTGGACGCAGACCGCGGACTTCGCTCTGGCCGCCAACGCTGCGACATATACCCACGCCACGGGCGCGGGCACGTTCCAGCAGACGAGTGCGGCGGGCGCCATCCCGTGGGCACAGGCAGGCGTGAACGGATGGTTCACTCTGACCTACGTAGTGAGCGCCGTCACGGGTGCGCCGGTCTGCACCATTCCGAACACCTTCGCGGCCTCAGCCCAAACCCTCAGTAGTGTCGCAGGGACGTACAGCGTCACGTTCCAGGCGAAGCTCACTGCCGCGGTTGGCGATTTCCAGGTGTCCTGTACTTCCGGCGCCGCAGCCACGATCACCTTCGACACTCTCAGTCTGAAGCAGATCAACGGGGGGGGCCTGACTGTGGCTGGCCGGATCAGGACCGGTGACGGGACGCTAGCCCTCCCAGCTATCGGGCCGGTTTCGGAACCGTCTACCGGGATCTACTTTACGGACGGGCGCATTCTGTTTGGGGTCAACGCGGCTGCCCAGTGGACGATGGAGGGTTTGCAGTTCTATCCAAGCGGCACAACTGACACCACCGGCCTCGGAGTCGCCACCAAGCTCATCACCACGGGCTATTTCTCTCGTGGCTTCCAGGGGTCCAAGAGCAAGGCCCTCACCGATGCCGCTGCGGCGACCGCATTCGTCACGGTGGCGGTCCCCACAAACGGCTGGGTCGGCGGGGAGTTGATCTGGACCGCAACGAGTCTCTCCGGGGCCGATCAGCTTGCCACCCAAGGTGCGATTCGGTTTGCTGGTGCCACGACCGGCGCCACGCCTGTCTGTACTGTGGGGGTGATTGGCACCGATCTCGCGGCTGTTTCGGGTGGAGCGAACACGCTGGTCTGCACATGGACGAATGTCGTTGCGGCTCAGACGTGCGCGGTCTCGGTCACCTGCTCAAATAATTTGGCGGGGACGCAGGCGATTACTCTGTACGGTCGTGCAGACCTCCCCATAGCAGCAACGCTGGTCTTCCCCTGATGGGAGTCTGTAGTCATTGCCACACGAGGCCGGTTTTGGATGGGCGAAAGAGTTGTGCTCGGTGTACTCACAACTCACGCAGGAGTGAACGCTCAAAGGTGCTGAGGAAGACTGCGCTGCTGTGCTCGCGGTGTGTGACCTACCCGCCGATGGTCGGCTCCAAGGCATGTGCCCGATGCACTCAGTACATGCGCGAATACAGGGTTCGCAATCTCGACAAGATCAAGGCGACAGCGAGGCGATTCAGCGCACGAAACCGTGAGGCCCTCCGAGACAGGCAGAGGATGATGCGCTACGGGCTAAGTGCCAGTGCCCTGCGTGAGTTGAAGGAAAAGCCACGGTGTGATGCGTGTAACCACCCCTTTGATTCCGTATGCGGCAGCCAGCACTCGCGGCACATTGACCACGACCACGCAACCGGGGCAGTGCGCGGAGTTCTCTGCCAGCAGTGCAATCTCGCCCTTGGCTACCTCGAAGATTCACCCCAGCGCGCGGAGGCGTTGGCAGCGTACGTTCGGCGGCACGTCAGGCTACTGACCTCGGTGGCATAACATGGGCGATCAGTACGGAATCGTCAACGTGAAGGCATTTGGCGCTGTAGGTAACGGCGTCAAGGACGACACGGCGGCGATTCAGTCGGCGATCACCGCAGCCACGACGGCGGGAGGGACCGTATACATCCCCTCGGGGGACTACCTGCTCAGCGGCTCGGGGGCACAACTCCTCCTCGTGCAGACAGGCATCACGATCGTCGGACAGAACTGGGACAAGACGCAGCTCCTCATCGCGGCGTCCGTCCCGGCGACTACAGACGTAATCCGCTACTACCATCCTCTGGCCGGGCCAGCGTTTCGCAACTTCGCCCTGAGCGATCTGCGGATCATAGCCGTCTCCGGGATTCCGGCTCGGCACGCAGTCGTCGTGGACACGACAGACGGGGCCATCGCCCACGCCCGATTCGCTCGCCTTGCGGTGTACCCACTCGGCGGCAAGGCGTTCTACTCGGTCAATCCAACCCTCACCGATGGCTTCTACCTCGCCACGATCGAGGAGTGCATGCTCAACGGGGGAGTCAAGCTCTCCAGGGCCGGCGACTCCATCACCCTGCGCCATAACGCGATCACCGGAGCCGGCATCGGCATTGAGGCGGACTTCGTCATCGGGGCCACGGCCTTCCTCATCGACTCGAACAACGTCACCTCAGCAGGCCCAGCCATTAGGATCGGGCTGGCGCAGCTCGTCGTCATCCAGAACAACAACCTGGAGACGGTGGCGGGTGGCAACTACCCGGCTCAGCCGGTGATAGACATTCTCGGCGACATCGCGGTGAGGTGCGTCCCCTACGTGGTGGGCAACAACATCGGGGCGCTGGTAGCTGACACCGACGCAATCCGCCTCGACTATGCCTACGGAGCGTACATCGGCCCGAACGATGTGACCATCTACGGGTCAGGTGCCGGAGTCAGGACGACGGTACACACGGTGGACGCCAAGATTGACCTCGACGCGATTCACTGGCGCGGCACGTCCACAACCAAAGTGGTCGATGTGAGTGGGCAGGCGCGATCGCCCGCTTACGTAGCCACCGGGACACTGCTATGAGGAGACGCACGACGATGGGCACGATCTGGGGCCAAGGGCTCCGAGGATCACAGGTAGCCGAATTCTGAGTCTTGACGCAGTGGTTCGCGGGGCTTAGATTCTGGGGGTGCGCTTCCTGCGAATCATCGGCATGAGTCTCCTCCTCGCAGTCCTTCAGGAGATCGCGCGCACCACACCCTACCTAGGACTCCCATTCGAGCCGAAGCCGGTGTTCATGGACTGTTACCCCCAAGCGCGATGGAACGGGAAGGTCTACATCCCCACCGGCCGGACGATCTGCCTATCGGATTCCCAGGTCCCGTAGGTTCTGGTCGATTCCGCCCGCCCCGGTGGCGAGGATCCGCTTCAGCCCTTCGAGGAAGGACGGCTCCGAGGAGACCCCGGGGACGTGCTGGAGCGCCTCCGGGGCCAGCCGGTTGAGGGCCGGCACGTTCGCGAGCAGCGGCTTGAGCCCCATCTCGTAGGCCCCCGCGGCGCCCATAGCGGCGGCAGGACCGATCCCAGGCGGCAGCATCGAGGAGATGGCTCGTCCCTCGGCGTAACGGTCGTCCCGCGCCGCCGTGGGGCCTTTCTTGCCGGTCCTGCGCTCCATGTCGATCCGGGTGAAGTCCGGCCAGGGGTTGCGTCGATCTGAGCTTGAGTCCAGCGCATCTCGGATCGCGTCAAGGAAGGCCATCGTCCTACCTCGATTCGAGGAGGGCCATCAGTTCACGTTCCCGCTTGGCGCGGTCGTACTCGGAGGGGACACGGGAGCCGGCGACACCGACACCCTGGACGAAGCGGCCTGGGATGACCGATGGACCGAAGCCCTTCGTGAGCCACTGCTGGCCGCCCTTCGAGCCGAGGAGGCGTGCCGTCCCGGCCTCCACCCCAGCTTCCCCGGCGACTCCCAGCGCTGCCGTCCCGCCCGTCAGGAGGGCCAGGAGGCCGCGCGCCGGGAGGTCGAGGTACTTCTTCGCCTGCCACAGCGGCGCCGTGGGGGAGCCCACCGTCGTCTTCGCCATCGCCTTCGAGAGTGTCGAGAGGTCGCGGAGTTGCTGGATCTGCTCCGGCTTCAGGACGATCGCCGCCTTCTTGCCCCAGGCGTTGAGGCCGCGCTCGATCTGCTTCGGCGTCACCTTGTCGGCGTTCCCGACGATCTGCTTCAGGACGGTCATCCGAAGCTGGTCCTGCGTCTGGGGGCTCACCACGTCCATGAGGCGCTGGAGGTCGGTGGCGGAGGCCGAGGGGCGGAGGAGGGCCTTCGGGATCTGGTCGAACTGGCCGCGGTCCCCGAAGGCGGAGACGGTCTTTCCCAGTTCCGACTCCGAGAGGTCGGCGTAGCGCCCGTAGGCTTCCTTCGCCTTGGCGAGCTGGGCGGCCTCCTGGGGGGCGGCTGTCGCGAGGTTGTCGGTGATGTCGGCCCCGAGGTTCCCGCGGAGGCGGTTCCCGAGGGCGGCGTCGCGTAGTGCGTTCGGCCCCCCGTACTCGATCCCCGCCTGCTGGGACATGAGGTCGGCCACGGAGCGGGGGGTGGGAGCGGCGGAGGCGATCCCGGCTTGCTGGAGGATCAACGCCTGCATCTTCGGGACGCTCTTGTACTGGTCGAGGAGCGCCTGCACGTCCAGCGGGATGTCGGGCGGCTTCGGAGCGACTGCCACCCGCAGCTTCTTCAGGTTCGCCAGCGTGTCGGGGTCGAGCGTCCCCTGCTGGATCAAACGATCCAGTTCGGCGAGCGTCTGCTGGGGGTCCGCAGCGATCCCGGTCAGATCGCCGACCTTGCCGTACTCGGCGTTCTTGATCCCCTGGAGGGAGGCCCGCTCCGCCCCGTAGTCGGCTGCTGCCTGCTGGCCGGCGAGCATCGGATTCGCCCCGGCCCCCATCGCCCCGGCCTTGCTGGAGATGTCGTCCAGGGCCTTGAGTCCGCGCTCCTCAATGGGGGCGCCGCCCATCATGCGGGACGCCATCTGCTCCAGCCCGCGAGCGCGCGAGGAGTTCGTGATCGCCCCGGCGGGCATCTCGACCCCGGACCTCGTGGCGGCGTCCACGACACCCTGATCGACGGCCTTGGCGAAGGGAGCCTTGGCGAAGGACATCCCGGCGTTCACTGCGGCCCCGGCGAAGGGAGACACCCCAGCCAGGGCGCCGCCGGTCAGTGCGGCTTCCGGAGAAGCCCCTTCTGAGAGGCTCTGGAGGCCCTGTAGCCCTCCCTGGATGATCCCTTGGGCCGGGAGCGACATTCCACCCGTCAGGTAGGCGGCGGCGGCTCCAGGGACCATTCTGGCGATCTGCCGGCCCGTCCGCTGCTCCTCCTCCCCCGGCTTGGCGCCCCCGAGGAGGTCGTTCATCCACTGCTCACGCGAGGCCCTTTCTTCGGCCAGGGCGGGATCCCACGGCTTCTTGCCCTGTGCCACGTCCTGCGCGATGCCCACCGCCCGCATCCCGATCAGCGGCAATTCCTGCGCGAAGCCCTTCGCCTGAGTCCCGATTCTGGACAGGAGCGACGGCTGGGGCTTGATCTGGGAGCCCGCGAGCGCCTTGAACGGATCGGCACCGCTGTCGTCCACCTCCCACGGCGGGCTGTCCGTGGTATCGTCCACTTCCCACGGCGGCGCCTGATCGCTCATCGGATCAGCTCCCAGCTCGACTTGAGCTTCGGATTCGCCCCCGGCTTCAGTCGGTACTGGATCCCACCGAACGTGGCCGTCTGGCCTCCACCGCCTCCTCCGGCCGCAGCCGCTCCCTTCCGCCCCCCGTACTTCTGGAGCAGCTTGTTCGCGTAGTCCCCGAACAGGCGGACCTGTTCTTCAAGGTTCCCCTTCCCCCGGTCGGGGATCATGTCCCTCAAGATCCCCATCTCGGTCGCGTTGATCTGCTTGCCGGACTTGATGTACACGCTGTCGATGACGGCCTTCGCGTCGAAGTCGAACTCGCCCTCCTTCCCGTGAGGGCCGAGGAGCCACTGAGATCCCTTGCTGAGATTCCCCGCGACCCTGCCTGAAGACACGTCCGGAGCCAGCGCCTTCATCTCGTCCACGTTCCCGCGAACGGTGTCCGCCATTCCGCCGACCTGACGCTCGATGGCCGTCGGGGCGAGGGGGACGCCTTCCTGGCCCGGCGTGATCCAACTCCAGACCGCGTTTCCGTTCTCGTCCTCCGTCTGGACCCGCTGGGGACGCCCCATCCCGCGGTTGAACCGCTCGTTCATGCCGGCCTGACCCTGTTGGAACCGAGAGTTCCGGCCCTGCTCGAACTCCTCAAGCTGCTGGAGTCTCGCTTTCTGGAACGCGCTCATCGGCTGATTCGCGGCGAGCTTTGACCGCAGCATTGCGAGTTCCTTGGCGTTGTCGCCCTGAGCGCCGATCTGGTCGAGCCGCTGCTGCCCGGCTCGCTCCTGTTTCGTGAAGTCGCGGTACGTCTTCTGGTCTTCGAGGGCCGACTGCGCCTGCGCCGACTGGCCGACCATCCGGGCGATCCGAGCCTTCCTCTCGGCCTGACTGAGCCCCATCGGGAGCGTCGCCGCCAGATCGCCCTCGTCCAGCCCTCCCACCGCAGCCTCGGCGCCGGCCTTCGTGGCGTAGTCCTGATTCGCCTGATCCCACGCCTGCTGCTGCTGCTGGCGCGCGAGTTGCTCCTGCCGGCGCTTCTCGCGGAAGTCGAACCCGGACGTGTCGATCTGCTTCACGTCGTTGAAGCCGCCGAGGACCGTCCCGATGCTGTCGAGGAAACCCATGACCTACCCCCCTAGCCGACCGGCTTGTAGACTCCGCCCTTGAGGCGATCGGTCAGCCCTTGAAGCGCGGTCGCCGGCCCTGCGCCTTGGAGCGCGCCGAGCCCGCCCTGGCCCGCCGCTACGTTCCCGGCAGACATGAGCGGGACGCTCGCTTTCGGTCCACCGAGCTTCGACGTGTCGAGATAGGACAGCGCATCGGTGACGCCGCCCAGAAAGTCCCAGCCGCCGCCGCCCTTCTCAGCCGTGGGCACGTAGGACGAGGTGCCGGTGTACTCCGGCATCGCACGCTGGCTCTGGTAATACTTCGCGATCGACGGCGGGATCTTGTCAATCCCGCCCATCGCTCCGCCAAGCCGACCGAGTTGCATCGTGTTCTTGAAGCGTGCGGCCTGCGCGGCAGGGGAGTTCTGTTGGGTATCCCACTGCTGGCGCGCGAGCGTGTCGGCCTGCTGCGCCTCCAGCTTTTTCTGTTCCTCGGCCTGTTTCGCCGCAGCCTTCTTCTGCTTGCCGCCGATCAGATTGCCGACACCCTTCGCGATGACCGGCGCGAGAGCCGCGAGCAGAGGCAGGAACCCGGCAGAGTGCCCCTTCCGAGTCTCACGATCGAACAGACTCGCGAGTGCGAGTGGAAGCAGTGCGAAGAGAGAGAACTCCATCATGTCCTCCTAGTAGCCGCGGATCCGCCGCTGCTTCTGCGCCTCGTAGGGATCGCTGAACTCAGGCGGCGTCAGCGTTTGCTGAACCTGATCGAGAAATGGCTGCGGGGGTGGTCCGCCCTCCGCCATCCCCATCTGGGCGGCTCCAGGCGGAGGGGGCGGCGCCCCGCCCGGCGGCTGCATTCCTGGCTGTGGAGCCATATTCGGGCCACCGAACCGCTGCGCCATCGCGCTCGCGACGCCTCCGATTCCGCCCGGCATCCCAGGCGGCATCTGCCCCTGACCCGGCCCGCGCATCTGCGCCATCCCACGCATCGCGCCGGGGTCCGCCGGGATCCCGCCCTGCACGTCACCTCCTGGCATCCTTGACATTCCGAACGCCGCCGCCATCCCGGGCGGCATCATCTTCGGAGCGCCTCCAGATGGTCCGAGTCCCATCGTTGCAGCGTCGAGCGTCATGTTCCGAAGCGCCCCCTTGACGTTGCCTTTCGCGAGGTTCTTGCCGGCGCCTGCAATCGCCTTGAACGGCGTCAGTGGGTTGATCGCCTTCTTCAGAAAACTGCCAAAACTCATCACGTCCTCCTAGAACCAACTCTCGTCGAGGGTGTACTGCTGATTCGTTTCAGGATCCCAGTACTCGAAAGTGGATGGCTTCCCGGCGCCGGCCCTCGCCGCCGCGGCATCGGAACGCTCGTTCTGATACTGCTCCCAGGAACGATTCATCCCGAGGACTTTGCTCGCGACTCCCGCCGCGTTCTGCCGCCCCTGGATGTTCTGGTTCTCGGCGTTGTTGAGGATGTCGGAGACGCCGCGAGCCATCGCGCCCTGCGCCTGACCCTGGACGTTCGCGATGCCTTCGGCTGGGATTCCGGAGCGGAACAGGCCGCGGCGCACCGCGTCGTCGTTGATCTGGTTCGTGGCCTGTTTCGTCTGGCCCTGGACGGTGCGGAACACGTCGCCCTTCGCTCGCTGGATGAACTCCGGCGACACGGAGCCGTTGAAGGCGCCGCTCAGGTAGTTCTGGAGCTGGCCTTCGAGGTTCCATCCGCCGGCCTGTGGGTTCACGACGGGCGTCTGGCCGGAGGAGCCGGACGAGGAACTCGTGGACGTGGAGGCGACTCCGGGGGCTGGGGCGGGGGTGGGGGCCGGAGGGGGAGCCGGAGCGGGGGCGGGAACGCCCTGTGGAACGGTAGAGATGGTTCCCCCCGGCGCCTTGTACGGACCCGCCGGCATTCCGGGCAGCGGGACGTTGATGGCGCCCGGCGCAGGACCGGGATTTCCTTGCGCCACAGTCGGGCCGGCGACGAAGGGACGCAGAGGCGTCGTCATCGGCGTCTGCGGCATCCCGCCCTGGTTCCGCACGGGGAGGCCGTTGCGGGGCATGACCGGCTGCATGAGATCCGCGGGCGTCTGGGTCCGTCCGAAAGCTGCCATGTCACGTCTCCTTTGTCACGCGGCCTCGTCCACATAGTAGAACCGTTTGGACAGCCGGACTGCTCCTGCGACGCGCGGGGAGCCGTGGTAGTAGCGGCGAACGGTCGTCGGTCCACTGCCGCCTCCAGTGGTGCCCGATGCGCTGAGGCTCAACGCGCCGAGAGTCTGCGCGAGCGATCCCGACACGGAGATTCCTCCGGAGCCGAGTGCGGTCAGCGTCCCGAGCGTCCGGGCGAGACTTCCTCCGACCGCCACGGCTCCGGTCCCGACTTCGGTCAGGACGCCGAGGGTCGCCGCTCCAGTTCCAGAGACCGCGACGGTCGCGGTCGCGGTTAGAGTCAGTGCGCCGAGGGTGAGGCCCGCCGATCCGGAGACTGCGACTCCGGCAGTGCCCGCGGCTATCAGGGCACCGAGGGTCTGGCTCAACGTGCCGCTGACGCCCCCGCCTCCCGCCGCGTTCTCCAGCGTGATCGGCGGATTCGGGTCGTGGCTCGTGAGCGTGGGTGCCCACTGGAGCCGCGCAGGGTTCCAGAGGCCTGCGCCCCAAAGCCCGCCGCGCCACGTCGAGAAGCTCATGCCTTAACCATGCACAAGTACGACCCCTCCGTTGTACATCGTCGCGGTCGTCGCCGGCTTGCAGACCTCCAGCCACGCGAGAGCCGCGCCGTCGAACACCCGGACGAGATTGAACGCGGTGTTGATTCCGTCGTACTGGCACGCGATGTTCGCCAGCGGCACCGGCATGAACGCGAGAGGATGCCCTACCACCGCACACCCGACGCCGGTCGCCATCGCGGCGCTGCTCTGAATCTGGTCGAGGTCCATGACGCCGGTATCGTTGGTCGCCAGCGGAATGAACCACGAACACGTGGGGTGATCGAGACGGCGCACGATGGCACCCGAGTTACCAGCCATCGAAGGGAAGCTCTGCGCGTCTGTCCCGGCTTGGTTCCTGTACCGGCAGACCGTCCAGTTGTGCGCGGTCGCAGCGAGTGCCGTCACTCCGACCTCGATGAAGGCGAAGTTGCCGCCAGCATAGTCGGGGTTGGTCACGGTGCTCGATTGGTAGCGCGTCGGGACTCCCGTCACGCTCTGGGTCGCGTTGCTGTTCATGTTGATGGTGGCGTGGAAGAGGCGGTCATAGAGCAGTAAGGTCTGCCCCGCTACCGACGCCAGAACCCACGCGGAGACGATGTGCCGGGTGTCGGTGCTCACGGCGTCGAGTCCGTACTGCGCGCCCGTGGTCGCACCAGTGGGAGCTTCTCCCCCAGGCAGCGCCGCCCCGTTGGCTCCCGCCGCCGGCTGAGCACCGAGCCCCCACAGGCTCGACGTCACAGCGATGACTCCTGTTGGACCCGTCTTCTGGAAAACGATCTCGCGCCGTTTCCCAGCCGTCGCCTCCGCGATCAGGTCGGAGAGTGACGCGAAGCCGGCGTTCGCGGTCGCGCGCTGCCGCCGGGCGTACTCGCGGCCGATGCGCCGCGCGCGGGAGATCCCGAAGTCGAGCGCGGAGGCGAACTGCCCAGCCGCGATCCTCCCCCGGAAGTCTCCGCCCTTCATGGCCCAGACGTTCCCCGGCACGCCGGCCACGGCGATCGGAGGACCGTACCAGTCCCGCATGCCGTCGCTGATGCGGTTCACGGCGTCGGCTCCGATCCAGCGTTCCAAGCGGGATGCGTGCGTGCCCAGTGTCAGCATCAGGCGTTTGCCTCGTTAAGCGTGAACGCCGAGATCGTGACCGTCTGGCCGCTCGTGATCGTCCCGTTGAACGAGATGTCCCCGGATCCGATCCCGCAGCTTCCCTGCATGAAGCACGTCGTCCCGTCCATCGTCGCTTGGGAGTTGTAGAGGCGGAAGTGGCCCGGTGTCGCCGCAGCTCCTCCACTCGCCGCGACGCTCCAGACTCCGGCGAGCGCCTTCGCGCCCGCTGCGGCATCCCCCATCCAGTCGGCAGGGAGAAGAATCGTCGCGAGGAGCGTGCCGGAGTTCGCCTGGGAGCAGTCGGCCGGCTGCGCTCCCGTGTAGATCCGCAGCGCGCAGCTCGCTCCGTTGAGAACCTCGATTTGGTTGAGCCGCGAGTTCCGAGTGAGGACGTTTTCTTGGATTGCCATCTACTTCACCGAATCTGACTGACCCAGCCTGAGATGTTGATCGCGCTGCCGGTGCCCGAGAAAGCCTTGACTGACAGCCCTGCGTTCATTCCCTGTCCAAGCGCGATCGGAATCGGCCCGCTGTTCGCCGGGATCGAGTAGTTCTTCACGAGATGGTCGCCGGGATCGCTCGCTCCTCCGAACTCTACGGTGAGTGTGGCTGCGACGGCTGTCACGTTCGACGCGAACATGAAGATCACGTCCATGCTGACGTTGCCGCCGACGGCAACGTGGATCGTGGTGCCCGGGGTGCCCGTCGCTGCGACAGGGATCGGCCTCCCTCCCGTGCTGCCGGAGAAGTGCGCCCGAGTGATCGCCATCTCAGCCTCCAAACACCTCTATGAACAGCATGATCTGGGCGGGGTCGTAGTCAACGAGGTCGCGCATCGAGTGGACGTGCGGATCGGGCTGCGATGAGAGCGGGGCAGGCTCGATCCCGAGCACGTCGCTCGCCAGATGGACGTGCGGAGGGGCGGAGAGGGCCTCGACGCGCTCCTCGAACCGCGCCTCAAGCCCGTACAGTTCCGCGGCGCCGTGGACGTGCGGAGTCGCGTCCGCCTGTTCCCCGTGCTGGACGTACTGAGGATGGTCGTCGTCGAGGAGTCCCGTCAGCGCCCCGTGATCGCTCACTCCGGGCGCTCCCGGCGCCCCCGGCAGTCCAGGCGATCCCGGCACTCCGGGGATTCCCGGCAGGGTGGACGGCGTACCCGACACGACACCGCTCGCGTGCTTCTCCAGGGTGATGAGCCGCTCGCCGATCTCGGAGGCCACGGTCTGCGTGAAGTCTCCGATGGTCACGACGCTCCCGTCGGGGAGCTTGATCTGCTTCCGCGGAGCCTTGATCGTGCCGCGAACAGGGACGCTCACAGAATCCTCCCGACGCGCCGCGGCAACTCGACGCCTTCGACTTGCACCTGATTGAGCTTCAACTGGACGGTCCCGGCGTACGCGATCTCGATCTGCTGGAGGAATCCGGGCTGGCCGGCGTTCACGACGGCGATCCTCTTCCAGCCTGGACGGTTGAGCGACACGGTGCGCGGCGCCATCGTCACGCCGTCGATCTCGTTGATGACGCGAACCGTGATCTGCCCGACGGTCTGCGGCGTCAGGAGCGAGACTCTCCGCACCGAATGGGCGATGCCCGGCGAACTGGTCGAGAACGCCTTGGAGCGCCATGTGCAGGAGATCGGCTGTCCGTTGTCGGTCGATCCGGTCAGGAACTCGGAGAGGATGTTGTCGGTCGCCCACGCGGCCAGGAGCACTTCGCTCTGGTCCGTCTTGATGAGGCGCTTGATCGTGTACGGGGCGTCCGGAATCGCAGCCCAGACGCCTTCTCCGTAGTCGTAGATGACGAGCCGCCGGCCCGAGGGGGTCTGCACCGTCCAGACGATCCACTTCCGCTCCGGCAGAACCTCGCCCTGCACGTCCCCCTTGTTCGCGTCGGGGATCGAGTTGATCGTCTCGCGAACGTTGTCCACGTTCGGGATGATCTGCGGGGCGCCGCCGTCGGAGCGCACGAAGTTCGTCCCGGTGTAGTAGTAGAGAACGCCATCCGCCACGACGATCGACTGACCGGCGGGCGAGCCGTGCTCTCCGGAGAGTTGGACGAGCGCCCCGTCGGTGCCGGGGTTCCCGCGGAACAGCATCGCGAGGTTCGGCTTCGTCACGACGAGGCCGTGATCCTCCCACCACTTCAGCCCGGTCGGCTCGTAGCCGTCGTCCTTGCTGACCGGCGTGTACGACGACGCCTTGAAGCCCTGGAGCCTCCCGAGTTCGCTCCAGAACAGTCCGAGGGCGTTGACGACCCAGAGTCGCTCGCCTCCCACTTCGATCGCGAACGCCTGATCCGGCGGCAGTCCGTTCGTGCCGTCGTAGAGTGCTCCGTAGTCGTCCGGGGCCTTCGCGTTCTCGATGAACGTCGTCGTCACGTTGTCGTTGATCTGACCGACGAACGAGAACGTCCCCTCGTCGTCCGGAAGTGTCACGTAGATGCGACGAGCGTTGACCTCCAGGCTGGGCGAGATCCCGATGCTCGACGCGGCGAGTTGATGGTTCCCTCCGATCGTGACCGGCAACGAGATCGGCGACAGATTCGACTCGGCCCCGGTGATCGTGTTGAAGAACGTGTAGGCGAGCCAATACTCGCCCGCGGCCTTCTGCCCCGCCCCGCCGTCCGCGATCTTTGGCTGGAGCGTCGGGGAAGCGATGCCTGCCTCCATGATCGAGTCGCCGTAGATGCGCTTCGGCCCACCGTTGCCCTTGCGTGCCGCGAACATCTCGTCGTTGTACTGGCGGAACCACCATCGGGTAGCGATCGACGGATAGACGCGGCCATCCGCGATCGAGAGCCCCTGGATCACGTTGCCGACGAGACGTGCGATGCTGGCATCGGCACCGATGATCGTGAACTCCTCCGGAGTGAAGGCCGGGTTGTAGCGTGCGATGGCGTTGATCCTCTCGGAGTACGCGAGAGCGATCGCGCGGGTGCCCTCGCGTTGCCAGAGGCTCGTCTTGCCGACCGGATAGAGGTTTTCGAGGACGGACGCTTCCCGATCCGCGATCGAGTCCGCGGCGCCCTCGTTGAGTCCTCCTCCGAGGTCGGTGAAGTTCAAGAGGAAGGGCTTCCCCATGTCAGTCCAGCTCGTAGTCCGCGCTGTAGTAGCCTATTGGTTCGATGAAGGATGGCTGCGTCGCCGAAAGGTAGAAGCGCGGCACCCGCTGTTCGAGCGCGCTGATCTCAGCCTCCAGCTTGTCGGTCGGCTCGTTCACGTCCATGCGCGCGTACTTCTCGGCGCACTTCAGGACGAGCGTCTCGTGCCCCGACGGGATCGGACACTGGCTCGTGTCCACCGACATGACAAGCGTCGGAGCGACGATCACGCGCAAGCCGTTGACGATGGGCGTCGAAGGAGGACGCGCCAGCATGAAGTGGTTCCGCGTGTAGTTGATGAAGGCTCCTCGCGACGGGATCGTGCCTTTCCGCGCGTTCGCGAGGGTGACTCGGTTGATCGGAACGAAGTTGACACCGTCGGTGCTCAGTGCGACCTCGATGACGGCCCACGTCCCCGCCGGCCACTCGTAGAGGGCGTCTAGTCCCGTCGCCGGAACTACGATGTTCGCGACATAGGTACACTTGAACGCCTCCGGATCGACCGCGATGATGATCTTCTCTGCCTCGCGCAGCCCCAGGTTGATGAAGCGGTTGAGCGCGATGTTCGTCCACTGACGTTCGGTGTCGAGCGCGCCCGCAGGGATCTTGTCTTGGAGCCAGCCGCGCAGCGTGTCCCTCATGTCCACAAGCAGCATTGGCTACACCCCCAGCGAGAATCCAGAACCACCGTTCCAGAGCGAAAGAATCTCTTGTTCGGTCAGTGCGCGATTCCAGAGCCCAACGTGCTGGATCGAGCCGGTGAAGTAGGGGACTGGCGGTACAACATCTCCGGCACCAACTCGCCATTCCCCAATCTCTGCGAATCGCGGTGGTAGCCAAAGCGGGTCAGCGAACCCGGCTCCATCCGGAGAGACAATCGGAGGCGCACCATCGACGTAAAGCCGTACCTTGCCGTCGAGATCGTAGGTCATGGCGGCGAAATGCCACAGACCGTCGGCGCAATCCACGGCTGTTTCGGTGGCAACCCAAGTACCGGCATTCCACGGATCATCCACGTGGTCCGTGCCGTACAACCAAGCGCGTGGTGTACCGAGCGCGCTCATAGAGATCGCTCTCGCAGACGTTGCCCCACCCAAGTCGCCGAGAAGAACCTGCCCGAATGCTGGTCTGTCGGAAGTCTTGAACCAGAGCGACCACGTTGCACCGATAGCAGATGCCGCGCCCGGCATGAGAGCGTCGGTCATCGGTGTCGCGAGGTAGTTCCCGTCGGCTCGATCGAAGACCGCGGCCAGTCCTGCCGGCCCAGGCTCGGATCCTACGCCGGTCGGGTCCGACAGATTGTGGACGCCGAAGGTGTCGTGGCGGATGCCGCTCCTTTCGGTGAGCGGCCAGTATCCGACCAGCCCCTCCGGCAACACCATCACGACCACGGAGTCCGTGAACGTGTCGATCCCATTCGCGCTCGCGACGTTGAGCGTCACGGTGTAGACGCCCGGCGTGTTGTAGAGATGAGGGGCTGGATTCTGGCCCTCGAACGTGGTGCCGTCGCCGAAGTCCCAGGCCCAGTACGTGATGTCTTCGGACGGCTCCGACGACTCCGTGAAGGTCACGACGAACGGTGGTGCTCCGTAGAGTGGCATCAGACCGCCGCGATGTCGAACGTCTCCGAGTGAGTCGTCGTGGCACCGTAAGAGTCGGTCACTGTCAGTGTCGCGGTGAAGGTGCCCTGATCGTAGGTGTGGGTCGGGATCTCGTCGGTCGAGTGCGCTGTCGCGTCACCGAAGTCCCAGTCGTAGGAGTACGGCGCAAGACCAGGAGTCACGGTCGGAGTGAACGTGATCACTTCGTTCTGATCGACTACAACCTGTTGAGGATCGGGGTCCATCACGAACACGACGGCAAGTGGAAGCGTCTCTCCCGTCATGCCGAACCCGGCGGTCGGCCGCAGTCCGCACACGCAGTCCTCGGCGCCCACGAGCGTCCACTGCGTCGTCGGCGGCTTGATCTCGTCCCAGATGTACTCTCCAGGCTCGGGACTGCCGGGGCCGGTCACGGCGAATGGAATGAAGCCGAGACGGAACGATCCGACACGCGCACGCCCGACACGAGCGGTGGTGAGCGCGAGGTCGGTGCCCGCGATCTTTCCCATCAGGCCACCGCGACGTGGCGCTCACGACGCCACGCCCTCAGAGCGTCCGCGTACTCCGACGGCAGGATCAGCGTGCCGGTGCGACGCGCAATCGCCCGCGCGATCCCAGGCATGTCACGGAGCAGCAGCCCGGCACCGAGGGCGCCCATCAGGCACCCGACGAGATGCGCGAAGTTGGCCTCCGAGGTTCCCGCCGCGTAGACGAACGTGGTCAGCCGGTAGAACATCGTCACCGAGACGGTCCACTTGTTCGCAGGCCCGCCGGACCCGAAGCCGATGAAACCGTGTTGGCCGTTCACCTGGGCAAGCGTCGGAGCCACTGCCGTATAGGCGGCATCTCCGATGTAGCCGGGGAACGAGTTGAAGAACTCACCCCAGTTCGATCCGACCTGGGCACCGTTGAAGTAGAGGTAGAAGATCCGCGCTCCGATGCCGGCGTCGAGTTGGCTTCCCCAGACTTGCAGGAGAGCCGACGTGACCGGATCGGTCACGCCCACGAGGGTCGGGAACGTGAAAAGCTGCACGTTCTGCATCCCGCCGGACGAACTGTAGACGTAGGAGCCGTCCCCGTCGTGGGTTGCGACAGCCGCGACCTTCGATGGAGCGCCAGTGAGTCCCCAGTCGTCCCGACTTCCGATCCCGCTCGGAGCGTCGATCTGCGTCGGCATCAGGAGGTCTGGAACCTTTCGAGTGGCGACTGGTACTCCAGGGCGCGGACCTCGATGCGGAGATCCGACCCGGCGACGCCGGAACCGACCTGATCCACGTCGAACGTGATCTCTCCGCCTGTCGGCCGCGTCGCTCCGGAGTTCGCGGCGAAGCAGCGTCGCGCGTAGGTGGTGTCCGGCTGCGCTCCGCCCTGGAACAGCGTCGATCCGATCTGCGGGCGCGTCGAGAACATCGACGTGAGCGCTGCGCCGTCCCAGGTGTTCACGTCCACGATGAGCGGCTGTCCGGTCGGGGCCGTCTTGATGAAGAGTTGCACGTCCTTCACGATGCCCGGCCTTCCCGGCTGGTAGCCGTGGATGTTCAATGCCGCTCCCACGGCACCGCCCACCGAGAAGTGGATCGTCCCGACCTGTACCGGACACAGGAGTTCGTGCGGGAGGTTGAGGTCCGCGTCGATGATGACGAGCGACAGACCGGAGAAGACGGCGTTCCCGGCGATGGCGTTGTTCACCTGGGGGATGATGTCGAGCCGAGTCGCCGCGAGGTTGATGAGCCTCGTCACCGGGAGCCACTCCCACGTCCCGCCCCCGGTGTGATAGGCGGAGTACGCGAAGCCGACGCCGTCGTAGACCGCGACTCGCGCCGCATTCGCCGTGGCGCAGTAGACCCAGGCGCCGCCGGCCGCGTAGCGTCCCTTCAGGAAGTCGGCGCGCGTGAAGGCGGCTGTGCCGAGGACCGTCCTCGTCAGCGTCGCGTCGATCGCGGCGCGCGTGACCTTCGCGGCGAAGTCGCCGACCTTGCGCGTCGTGTCGCCGAGGCCGGTTCCGACCCTCGCGACTGCGGCACCGCCACCACCGAGCGTGTAGCCATCCGGCGCCGCGGCGTCGCCCGCCGGCCAGACGAGGAAGTCGTCGTTCTGGACGAGATTGACGCCGCCGATGCCGCCGAGGAGTTGCGTGATCGTGGCATATCCGCTCTGCGCCTTGAGCGTGCCGTCCTCGTTGAGCGACACGTCGAGTCGGGCGTCCACCGACGCCTGCGTGCCGCGGGCCGCTACTACCTCGTCGATCGTGTCGGCCGGCTTGACGGTGGGGTTCGTCGCGCTCGCTGTCTGGATGTTGATCGCGTCGCGCCATGCGTCGAGGAACGCGGCATCAATGACACTTCCGTCGCGGCCCGTCCCGCTGTCATCGACATATTGGGGCAGATCTGGATCAATCGCCGCCACGGTGGGCCTCCGGCCTCAGAACGTCCCTACGTGGACCGCTTGGGTCGGAGTGCGAGGTCCGAGCTAGCGGGCGCGACTCCCCGGCACGGGAGCGGTCGCCGCTTCGAGTTCCTCCGGAGTCATGTCCTCGACCGACGCCTGCGCTCGGGGCTGCGATACGGCCGGTGTCTTCGGCTGAACGTCCCAGTCCTTCTTGTCGGACGGGGTGAGTGCGACTTCCCTCGCGAGAGCGGGGTCCGAGGCGAGGACCGAACGGATCTCAACGGCGCGTGCCGCCCTCATCTCGGCCTGCTTGTCCTCGTAGCGCCAGCACAGCCCGTCGATCCCGAACACCTCGGGGTGCTTCTTGCCCATCGCGACCATCAGGGCGTCGATCTCGTCGTCGTCGTGCCGGAAGAAGTGGTCGGTGAACCGGATCATGTCGAGGCGGTTCCCCGCCGCCGACATCGGAGTCTCCTCCTCCTTGAACCCGGTCTGCGGATCCCAGTGGACCCTGCGGCGCGCGAGGCTCAGGACGAACGCCTGCTTGCGGCTCTGGTAGACGTACTTCGACTTCGAGTTGAGCTGAGCGGGGACCGAGAGGTCGGCCTCGACCCCGGCTTCGGCTGCTTCCCTGGACCCCACGGTGCGGAGTCCACCGACCTGAGTTTTCGCCATCGAGAACGCCTCCTACTGGATGGGCTTCTGGACGCCATACGCCTGCATGAAGTACGCGGACGACGCGCCCGTGTTGAGGATTCGACAGATCATCTTCTCGCCGGGCTTCGCGAGGAGGCCGAAATACTGGAACTGCGTCAGCGCCTTGTTCGTCCCCGAGGCACCGGCCGCTTCGGACCACATCGTCGTCACGACCTCGGAACTGACGCCGGCCTTGTTGAGCACCTTGACCGAGAAGATCTGGAACGTGCCGGTCGTCGCATACGTCGAGAAGCCGGCGAGCCAGCGTAGCTCGGTCGTCTGGGCGGCGTGTGGGTTCGAGAGCAGTTGCCCCGAGGGCGTCATGAAGCAACGGATGTCGGTCTTGCACGACTCGGGGATCATCGCGATCGAAGTCGTCAGCGACACCCCCGAGTCGAAGTAGACCGGGATGCCTTCCGCCCTCTGAGCCGCGCTCACGGCGAACGTGGTCAGCGTGTTGTCGGACGAATCCGATCGCAAGCCGCTGACGAGGACCGCTCGCCAGTCCGAGCTGGAGTTGATGACATCGACGACCTCGCCCAGCGTGTCGCACGTCCCGGCGGGTGTCGAGAGGTCGAGAGTGCCGACGACGGCGCCGCAGACAGCGCCTCCCGCGGCGGTGTTCACGGTCGTCGAGGCGACGCCAGCGACTCGGAACGACATGTCGCCGCCGGCCGCGACAGCCACGTCGGTCGTCGCGGAGCCGGCCGTCGTCCCGACGTACTTGATGAGCATCGCGACGGAGCCGGCGGTGTCGGACGAGACGTTCCCCGAGACGGGGTAGTTCGCCTGGGCGAACCCAGACGCGGCGAGTGCGACCAGCGCGAGAGTGAGGATGAGCTTCTTCATGGTCGTGTCCCCCTTACGCCGTGACCGGGCCGCCTTCGACCCAGCCGTGCGCCCTCTCGTCGCCGTTGAACTCCAGGCCGCAGTCCGTGTAGACGTGGTGCCGTCGCACGGAGTCGCCGGGGAGCTGCACGTTCTCCTCGATCGTGGTGTCGAGGCCCTGGTGGTTGCGATACCGGATGTGGTTGAGGTCGAGGATCAGCATCTTGTCCCGATACCCCGGCTTCGCGAACAGCGGGTGCAGCTTCACCATCAGGCTCCCGACGGTGCACTGCATCTCGGAGACGGTGAGGCCCACCTTCTCGGATGTCTGGTAGACCTCCAGCTTGCCCTTGTTGAAGCTCTCCAGCAGGGCCAGCCACCACGGGGAGCAGAACGCGATCTTCTTCCCGACGCCGCCCCTTGAGAAGCCGCCCTCGCCGAACTCGAAGATGTAGGCGAGGTACTCGAAGAACTGCGCCTCGGTCGGAGCGTTGCCGCCCAGGTGCCAGTAGTTCGACTGGATCCAGTAGCGAGCGCCGCCCGTGAACGTGATCTCGGAGCCGTTCACCGCCCCGGCCGTCGAGTTCTGGTAGCGGTAGCCGTTGATGAACGCTTCCTCGATGTCCTGGTTGTGGCGGACCATCGCCTTCTTGCGCTCGACGACGGTATCCTTGCCCACGTAGGAGTCCGAGTTGCCGTCGCGGAGGGAGTACCCCCACACCGTCTCGAACCACTGCGTGTAGTTGAAGAAGCTCGACTCGGCCTGCGAGCGGATCGCCGGCAGCGAGTGAACTTCCTCCTGCGCGTTCGAGATGATCCTGAGCGTGTCGCCCGCGTTCATGATCGCCGCGTTCGCGCGGGAGCCGATCGTGACCGTGGATGTCGTGGGTGTCGCGCCGACGAGGAAGATTTCCCCCGTCCGCGTGTTCATGAGCTGCATCCCGGCGATGAGGTTCGCCCATTCCGTGATGGTGAGCGTCGTCGCCGCCGCGGTCGCCGCGGCCTCGTTCGTGAGGTCGCGCGGGTAGTCCTTGATGAACTTCCACTCGAACTTGCGCTGCGTCGCCGGCACCTTGCCCCTGATCGCCTTCGTGAAGGCCAGGAGCGGAGCCGCCTCGGCGTGCTCGAACTGTACGTCGGTCGATACGTCTCGGATGAGCGAACCGGCTGCGTCGGTCTGCGTGACCGTTCGCGGGCCGGCGTTCACGGTCGGGGGGGTCGGAACTGGCGGGGCGAATCCACCCACGGGACCTCCTGCTTAGGCGGGGCCGAAGCCCAGATCCCTCCCGTTAGGAGCACGGAAAGTCGCTGGAGCCGCGGCGTTCTCACGGCGGATTCGGTCTTCGGGCGTCTCCCCGTTCCCGCCAGTCGCACGCGGTCGCGGTGTTCCGGTCCCGTCGATCGGGGTTCCGGTAGCCGCGGCGAGCGCCTGTTGGGACGCAAGAGCCGCACGAGCCGAAGGACTGCCGCTCGTCCCAGGAGCCTGCGCAATCATCGGAGTCCCGTGCTGGTAGCGCGTGAGAAGCGCCGTAGCCAGCATCGCGAACTGCGGATTCTGCGCGACGAACTCCGGTGGAAACTGCTTCAGGTTCTCGACGAACGCCTGCTGGTGCTCCACCGCCTCGGCCGACTGGTTCGTGTTGTCCAACTCGGGGAACGACTCGCCCAGGTTCCTCGCGACGCCCATCGCCGACCCCATCGTCCTCTCGAACTCACGCTGTCGGATGATGGGCGCAATTTCTTCGCTTCGGACCTGTTCAAGACGCTCGTTCACCTCGCGGTCCACTCGGTCCATGAGTGCCACGGTGAACTTCTGGATCCCCTGATGGGGGTCGGGGTCGTTGAGTAGACCCGTGATGAACTCCAGATCCCCGGATTTCACGAACTTCTCGGCGAAGCTGTGGGGGCCGGCGGGCGCCTGCGGACCCTGCTGCGTCCCCTGTCCTTGCCCGCCAGGACCGCCCGAGAGGGACCGGCGAAGCGCCTGGATCTCAGCGTCACGCTCAGCCAACTGCTGCTGCGCGGCGGTGAGTTTCCCTTCCCAGTTCCGGCCGAAGTTCGCCTTGTAGGCTTCCTCGGCCTGCTTCTGCGTCTCCCACTCGCGCCCGGCGAACTTGAACTTCGACGGAGCCGGAACAGCGGACGCCAACTCCTGCGGAGCGCCCGGTGCTACCTCACCGCCGACGGCATCGACGCCGGAGACAGGAGCGGACCCGTCCCCGGCCGACGCCAACGAGTCAGTTCCACCCGCCGCGCCCGGTCCGACCGACCCCGTGGAAGTGCCTGAATCCGAGGGAGGAGCTGTCGATCCCCCACCCGGTTCCCCACCCGACGAAGCCGACGTGTCGCCTTCGAGCATGCTGGTGCCTGTCTCCAGACACTAGCGTGGGCGCTGACACCATCCCACTCGGGCGCGGCGCCCCGTGGCGCGAGACGCCTACTCGGCGGGGGTGTTTGCCAGGACCGCCGCTGCCAGGGCGTCGGCGCTGGTCGTGAGCGCCGTCTGGAGTTCGGCCAGCTTCGCCGGGTCCGCCCCCGCGGCCTTGAGCGCGTCGGCGATCCCCTGGATCAGCACGATAGCCGAGGCTTCGACTTCGGTGTTCTTCGCGACCTGGGCTTCGAGTGCGTCGAGAGACAGGCTCATGTAATACGCTCCTCTGATTAGACTTCTGGTCAGTGCCATGTGACGTTCGAGGAGCCGCGTCAACCCGTCCAACTTCCCCTCGATCCGACGGAGTGGAGTCAACGCTCGACCTCCTGCGCGTAGGAGTCTAGCATGCGGGCTGACGCCATCCCACTACCGGGTCGGCCAGGACTCCTCGACCGCTCGCATCGCCGTGATGGCCGCGTCGAGTGCGGCGAGCTGCGTCCCCTCCGCCGTCACTTCGGCTCGCCCTCTTCCGGAGCCGGCGTATGGGCCTCACACACCCTCCGCCCCGCTACCGCCACACCACCGCCGGCTGCGCGTGCGTCATGCAGTAGTACAGGCCGGTCCCTCCCACCTTCACCTCGGCGATCCCGCCGCACAGAGGAAACGCGCAGATCGACTTCCCCCACCGCTTCAGCGCTGCTTTCCGCGCCTTCCGTTGCCGACTCTCCTTCCGCCTGACCTGACTCCCCTCGATCAGCCCCGGGTTGTACCGGCCGAAGTTCACGATCCGGTAGCCCACCACGTTCCCGTCGTTCGTCAGAGCCTCCAGAAACGAGCCGTTCGCCTTCGCCCCGAACGAGTCGAGATCCTCGCTCAGAAGCTCCCCGATCGCACGCTCCAGAGCCTCCCGCGACAGGCTGGCGTGAGTCGCCAGCGTCTCCCCTACCTCGATCACGTCCCCCGGATACGGGTTCTGGGGCGAACTCGCTCGCTCCAGCATGTACACCATCAACTTCACCGTCTCCGGAGACCCCTTCACCCACCGACTCGACCCGATCATCCGCCGCGACAACTTGAACCACCCGAACTCGTCTGGGATGTAGTCCACCTCCGCCATCAGACCTCCTCCCTGAACACGGGCATCACTTCCGCTTCGAGGATTGCTTTGCCGATGACCGCAGCGCACTGGGGGACAACGCTGTTTCCAAGGCTTTTGAGCGCCTCCCGGCGGTGACGGGAGGTGCCTACTCGGTCGGAGATACTCGGACCAAATAGAAGCGCCCAGGCCCAGCGGCTTTCATCGTCAGAAGCGGATCGCCATGCTTCTTGAATCGGAAGTAGTGCTTCTGACACATTCGGTGCCGCCGCGACTTCGCCCCACAAACGACGCAGGGTGGCGAGGGGCGGGGCGTTTTCTTTCCATTCTGCCAGTGCCATCGCGTATGGCAGGAAGCACAGAGCGTGACGACGTTCTTCAGCGTGTTGTTCGAGCAGTCGCCGTCGAGATGGTGAATCCCAAGGAGGCGTGTGCCGTGGCACTTGTCGCACCGCTCTTCCCGCCGCACCTCGCGCTTCGTCCTGGCACGCAACGCCCCGAGCGTCGGGTTGTCCTTCACTTTGGCCCGCCCCATGCAGAGCTGGTCGCAGAACTTCCTCCGTAGGAAGCACGAGCCATCCTCTAACTGCGACCTGTACCTCTTCCGCTGAAGTAGCTTCCCGCACGCGGCGCAAAACCTCTCCGGGTAGACCTTCGCCTTTCTTCCCATAGCCCATTATAGCATGGGGTATTCCGACGGAGGTACTTCGAGCCAGCCATTCGGAAAGCCAAGAAGCTGCGCGACCCACAGAAAGCACAGGCTCCCGCGTGACGCTA
>Ga0307281_10000044_pt1 | contig 26821 bp, 43 predicted proteins | sample ER_DNA_120_FD_194486 | JGI IMG/M metagenome (GOLD analysis project Ga0307281, IMG submission 194486) | Bulk soil microbial communities from the East River watershed near Crested Butte, Colorado, United States - ER_DNA_120 | ecosystem: Environmental > Terrestrial > Soil > Floodplain | place...
ACGACTCGGCCTCGGCGTCCTGCTCGGCCCGTGGCTGCGCCAGATCGGCTACGGTATCGCGCATGGGCACGTCGCCGTCGGGCAGCTTCAGCAGATAGCGCCAGAGGTCGCGCCACATCGCCATCCGCGCCTCCTGGCTCAACTCGGGGCGCTGCGCGCTCACGACTCGGCCTCGGCGGCTTCCGCCGCGAAGAGGGACGTGATCTCCTCGTCGTTCAGGCCCTGCTTGCGCAGTTTGTCCACGCGCCCGACCAGAAGGCTGTAGAGAGTCGCCGCCAGTCGGTCCATCTCGGCCTCTGTGAGATAGTCGGAGACTAGCGGGCGGCGGCCCTGTCTCACGGGCGCGGTCGGCGGCATCGACTGCTCGGGTAGACTGCTCACTGTCGGACTCCTATCCAGTTCGGCCACGCCCTCGGCAGCGTCCAGGCTGCGCGGGGGCATCTCTGTGGCTATTCTACGTTACGCCTCGGCACGTGCTGCCTCGGCCGCGACCCGCTCGAATATCGCTGCGCCCGCATCGTCGCCCCTGGCTCGGGCGCGCTCGGCCTGGTCGAGCGCGTTGGCGACCAGGACGGCACGGCGCTCGTCGATGGGGACGACCGGCAGCGGATCGGGCTTGCCTGGTAGCGCTCCAGCTCGACGTTTCTCCCTGTGCCTGCGGTTGGCCGCCCCTTGCTGGTGAGCTGGTGTGCAGTACACCTGCTCCTTGACGCCGCGATATGCCTGCCCGCAGAACGGGCAGGTTTTAGTGGTCCGTTTCGCCTTCGCCCAGCGCTTGTAAGCTAGGGCCGCCGCTTCAGTGTCCATGCCCAAATGATACGCGGCTTGGTATGGGCTGCGCAAGCATGGCGGGTATGGTCTGCTATCTGGTACAATCACCACATGAAGCGACGCGGCCGGGGCTGTTACCCCCGACCGCGCCAGCACCACACCGAGGAGTGATCTCGACATGGCACACCGCATCGTAGCACCCGACCCGATTGCGTACCGCGACATCCACCTGGCATCGTGCCGCTACCGTAAGCAGGGCCTCTGCTGCGGCACCTGTTCGGAGCTGATCGAGCGCGCTGAGCGCGTCGTCGCCGCACAGCCCGTGAAGGTGGCCGCGTGATGGCAGTCAACGGCAGCGCCGACCAGCTGGTGACGGGCATCGTCCGCTCGGTCAACGAGAAGGGGCTGAAGCTCGAAGGCCACGAGTCCTGGTTCAACGTCTCGCGGTTCGCCGTCGGCGTCATGCTCCCGGAGCGCGGCGCCTCGGTCACCTGCACGCTCGACAAGGCCGGCTTTCTTCGTGCCGTGGCCCCGTCTGATGGCGTAGCGCCCTCGCCCGTGCGCGGCGGCTCTGATGCGCCGGCAGCTCCCAGTCAGAAGGATCGGACCATCACCCGCCTCGCTATCCTCAAGGCCGCGGCCGAGTTCGCGGCCGCTCGGCCATCGCTCAAGAGCGGCGACGTCTTGAAGATCGCAGAGTCGTTCGAGCGCTGGGTGCTGCGAGACGATGAGACCGAGACCGACAACGTGGACGCCTTCTGAGGCGTCCACAGCTCAAGCTGGGAGAAACGGTGAGCTACACGTACCGCTGCGACTGCGGCGCCGAGGCAGTGACCACGGGGGATCTGCCGCCGGGCTGGGCGATGGTCCACCTGGACGAAGCCGGCGTCGAGTACGCCTTCCGCTGCGAGCGCTGCGCCACGCGGCGTTGAGCCGAACAGTATCGTGATTACTTTACCCACCCTTCGAGTGGAGGACTTATGGCAACTGGAATAGATGCCCCGATGTGCCACGACTGCGGGCACTTCTTTCGAACGAACCCCGAGGTCGGGAAGGCGTACGCCTTCCTCTATGGGCGACGGATGGCCGACTGGGGTGAGATGGACCAGTCGGCGTTTGTCGAGCACTTCGAGGAGGTCGTGCTCGACATGGGGAACGACACCCCCGACCGTGCCGATGGGGCGGTCACCTACTCGCTGACGATGGCCTACGGCTGGCCCGAGCCCGCCGATATGGTCGCAGCCGTGCTGCACCGCCAGAGTCACGACCAGGAGCGTGAGTAAAGAAAGACGCAATAGGTTCGTCAGGAGGAGATGCGATGATCGACCCACCGTGGATGCCACGCACGGAAGAGGAGTACCAGCAGCAACTGGCCGAGGATGCCGGCCCGCAGCCTGACGAGATGGTCAGGCTTCAGCAGGCGCTTGACGGCGCCGAGCAGGAGATCGAGCGGCTGATGGCCGAGTGTGACCAGTGGCACACCCTGGCCGACGCGCTGGCTGATCTGCTGGAGGCCCCCGCTCAGGATCGTGGCGCCAGCCAAACGATCAGGAGAGAGGCCGCCGTAATCCCCCATGCCGACTCGGAGGAGTGATTTCTGTGGACAACCTTGGGCGCGATGTCGAGCGCATGATGTACGCGTTGGTGGTCGGGGGCGTCATCGCCGGGGCAGCCGGCGCGGCGGGGATCATCTGGCTGGTGCGGAGGTTCAGCGGTGGCGGAGCACACCGAGGACTGCTGCTTCAACTACCCGCGAGACCACTGCAAGGGGCGCGGGTGCCCGTGCGGTTGCCACGCCGATATCCCGGCTCACTTGCCCTGCCCTCATGAGATCGAGGTCGAACGGTTGCGGCTGGCGCTGGAGAAGGCCGCCGGCCGGCTCGGCCACCTCTCGACCGTCCTGAGCCTCAGCAACAAGCCCAGCAATGCGAAGGGGGCGCTGGAGTGGAGCGAGGAGGCACGGGCCGTACTCGAAGAGCGACCGTCATAAAGCCCCATACCTGAAGCATGGAGAGAGCAATGGAAACCGCCGTCATCCTCTGCTACTCACGGTGCCTGTACTGCGGGCGCCGCACCCCGCATGAGGTTTGCCACGGCCACTCCGAGGCGTTGAACCCCGGATGGTGGGACAAGCTCGAAGCGGAGATGACCGCCGACGACATCATGGAGGGGCTCCGTCGTATCGGGTCCGGCCTGGAGCCCGAGACGTGCGAGAACGGGGGCTGCCCCGTCTGGGAGCCGGGTGAATGGGACCGCCGGCAGGCCGAGGCGGCGATGACTCCCGAGCAGCGCAGAGAGCGGCTGGAGCGCATTCAGCGAGGGAGTACCGAACGCCGAGCGGCCCGGACTGAGTGACCGACCTATCTGGGATTTCCTGACCCACTCAGGAGGGCCGTGGATGCAGCGCCCGCAGTGCGCTAGCGACGTTCGCCACGCCGCGAGCCAGGCCGTCGAGGTCGTTGGCGTAGTCGACGGACGCTACCCCCAGCCGGGTCTCCAGCTCAGCGATGTACCGCTGCTGCGCGGCGATCTGGGCGACCAGCTCCTCGGGCGGCGGGTAGACTGGCACGGGCGGCGGCACGGGCGTCGGGTCCGCGATCGGCTCCGTGAGGTCGTCGTGCGTGAGGTGCACGCAACTGAACGGGCCCAGCCTCGCGAACTGCTCGCGGGTCATGGTCTGATTTATTCCGAAGTAATTCGCGGCCGGGTTCGCCAGGAGCAGCACATCGCGGCTGACGTCGTACGCCCGCAGCCCGGACCAGTGCCCACCCGCGCCCCAGCGGCGGCCGCCGATCAGCATCGGGTAGCGCCCGCAGTCCTCGGCCAACTCGTCGAACGAGACCGGGTCCTGGTTTGACGCCTCGAAACCGTCCTCGCCGTAGTGCCTGGTGATGAACGCGGCCAGTCCCGCGCCGCTCGCGTCCATGAGCCCGAGCTGATAACTTAAAACGCCCTCGGCGATCATGGTCTGGGTCAGCCACTGATCCTTCGGCCGGCGCCCAACGCTCCAGAGCGCCCACTCGGTCGAGTCCTGTGAACAGTCAAAATCGCTGTCCTGCGGGTGCGGCGGCTCGCTCGGCGAGTAGACGACCTTCGGCAGCGCGGGCGACTGGCCCGTCTCGTAGTCCCAGACCTCGGCATTGGCGTCCCAGGCGACCTGGCGGTCGATGCCCATAAACTCGGTGATGCCGACCGAGGCCGCGCCGTACCACGCCCCCCAGCCGCCCGTGCGGGCTCTGTTCAGGCCGTACCTGGCCGCGTCGCGCCAGGCCGCTGGATCGCCAGCCGCCCAGCCCGTCAGGGCCGTAAAGCCGTTGCCCATGCCAGCCGTGTGGCCAAAGCCCGCCCAGGGCGTGCCGATGCCGCCGTAGTGGAGCTGGAGCGCCCACCAGGACTTGCCGCTGTACCACGGCGGCCCGCTGAAATCCCCCAACCGCGCAGGCTCCGTCACCCCGCCCTCGGTCAGGCAGACTCGGATGGCGATGTCGGGATTGATGCCCCGAGTTGCCGCCGCCTCGCGGATGAACTGCTCGATCTCGGTCATACGGCCGCCTCGTCCACGGCCGGCAGCGCCGGCAGCGGCGCCCGTCCGCGCGGGTAGCGGACGTCGGCCAGCGTCAGGAACTGCTCCAGACGGTCAAAGCGGCCCTCCAGCGATCGGAGATGGACGAGCGCGTCCTCCAGCGCCACCGCGATCCGCCCGAGCAGGGCGCACTGGTGCATCGCCTCCAGCGCGACCAGCTCGTCCGCCGTCAGCTTGCGCCCGGCCTCGCCGAGGTCGGCGTCCCACATCGTCGCCGTCTGCTCCGTCATCAGGTTTTCCGAATGTAGTGCGCCGCGATGTACGGCGGCAGGTGGTTCAGGCTCGCACTGGTCACCGTGTGGGCACCGGGGTTCGTGAAGCCGTGCCCGTGGCCGCTCTGCGGCGCCTGCGGGTCGGTCCCGGTGCCGCTCACCTGGACGCGGATCGGCGTGCTCGCGTCGGCGGCGACGCTGCCGCCGGTGTGCGACGTGCCGAACCCGTGGTCGTGCGTCGCCGCTCCGCCGGTGTCGTTGCGATGGAAGCCGGTTACACCGTTATTGGCCCCCACGACAAACTTCTGGGTGAAGGTGGTCTCGAAGACCCAGCCGGTCGGCGGTGTATCGGACGCGACCCAGAGCGCGATCAGTCCGCTCGGCACAAACGCCCCGGCCCCGCCCGTGACCCAGGCGTCGAGCTTGCCGCCCGCGTCCGCGATCGGGATGGCGTTCGCGGTCGGCGTCGCGGTCGGCACCCGCCCGCCGACCGAGACAGCGTCGGTCGACCCTGACGTTACCCAGGCGTCGAGCTTGCCGCTGGCGTTCGCGAGCGGCAGTGCGTTCGCGGTCGGCGTCGCGGTCGGCGTCTTCCCGGCGACCGTGTCGGCGTCGAGCCCGGAGCCGGGGCCGTCGTTGCCGGCGGTCCAGACCTTGCCGGTGTGCGTGACGATGTTCGTGCCGTCCCAGCCGATGTAGAAGGCCGGGTTGTTGCCGAGCACCACGAAGCCCGTGGTCCCGGCGCCGCGATAGGCCATGATGTCGCCGATCGACGTCAGCCCGACCGCGGCCGTCAGGGGCCCGGGCACCTGCACCGGGTGGGGCGAGAACACGAACTTGCCGCCGTCCCAGCCGAGATAGTGCGCCGTGCCCGCGCCCAGCGTCAGGTAGCCGTCCGCTCCGCCGCCGCGGTTGATGTTCAGGTCGCCGGTCATCACGTCGCCACTCCGGCTGACCTTCGGGGTCTGGAGCTTCGCGTCGGTGATCGCGCCGTCGGCGATCGCGTCGGACGGGACCTTGCGCCAGGTCGTCGCGGACGTCGTGTCGGCGACGACGACGTAGTTCGACCCCGGCGGGTCGGCATTCCCGGTCATCAGGCGCAGCCAGCGAATCTGCGTCAGGAGGTTCGCGACGGCATACGCGACCGTGATAACGGTACTGGTGACCGGATCACTCGGCGGTGTCCAGGGCATCGGCTACGCTCCCATTACGATGGTGCCACGCCCTCGGGCGCAAACGCGCCGATCTCGCCGGTGACCTGCCAGTCGACGGTCCTCCCGAGCGCCCCGGTGACCGAGATCACGAGGTCCGTCCCGTCGACCAACGCCTGTATCCGCCAGGCAGCGGCCGCCGTGTCCTGCGCGTTGGACATCACGGTCGTCGCCCCAACCTGCGTCGGTCCGGCGGTCGCGCGCTTGAAGACCATGCGGACCTCAGAGTCTCTGGTCGTCCCGTTGCCGGCGTCGATCCCGCAGACGCGGACGGTCGTGCGGTAGACGTGCTTCTGCTCGGTCGGCAGGCGCAGCACCTCGTGCGGCTGGTCGTCGGTCGTCCGGAGCCTGGCGTCGAGCGGGCGGACGCCGCCGTAGCGGATCGCCGCTATCGCCGCCTGCTCGCGGTCGGCGTCGAGCTGGGCCTGCTCCTCCGGTGTCAGCGGGCGGCTCGTCGGCTCCCCGCCCTCGGGATCGACGATCAGGATGGTATCAGCCACGCGTCCACCCCCTAGTTCCAGCCGTACAGGCTGACGATGCTGCCGGCGGCCCACTGCCCGGTCGCGAGCCCGAGCTGGATGTTCGTGATCCCGGCCGTCCCGCCGAAATACGCGCCGCCGACGAACTGGACGTACGCCTGCCCGGCCGTGTTGTTGCTCGCGAGGAAATTGGTCGCGATGACCGACTTGAAGCTGCCGGTGCCGCTGTAGCCGGGGGCCGCGATCGCGAGCCCCCCGAAGCCGCCAGCGACGGCCGATGCGGCGGGGATGGTGCCGACCGAAATCGAGGTGGCGCTGGGGCCGAGCGGGTACGCCGTCGTGGTCGACCCGTTGAACTGCCCGCCCTGGCCGAAGTAGACCCCGGTGGCGTCGCCGTTCATCCGCATCGTCACGCTGTCGACCGCCGCCGCCGCGGTCGACCGCCCGAAGACCCGCAGCTCCAGGTGCTTGTACGACTGGTCGATGGTCGGCAGCGTGATGAGGGTCGACGGGGCCCCCAGCACGCCGCTCGTCTGGATGAGCTGCGGGAACGACCCCGGCGCGATCGTCGCCGCTGTGATGGTCCCCCAGCCCGAGGCGCCGCTCGCGGTTTGCCGCAGCACGGCGGCCGAGCCCGGCGGCCCGCCGACGCCGATGCCGAGCTTCTGCTCGATCGCCATGATGCAGTTCTGAAGTCTCGCTATGACGATATCGAGCTCGTACCCGGCGTCGTCGGTCTCGGTCGTCGGGCCAGGGTTCGCCAGGGCGTCCAAGGCGGCCGGAAAGCTCGGTGATGTCATCGGATCAGCTCCCCCAGATTGCCGAGTCCCACAGGCTCGTCGAGCCGTCCCAGACGAAGCCGCTGATGGTGTCGACCTTCTCGCACTTCCAGATCGCCTCGACGTGGCGGCCGCCGGCGCCCGAGACGATGATCTCGCGGCTTTCGATCCAGACGTCGGCCGCGATCCCGGTCGCCTCGGATCGGAGCGAGATGCGGTCGCTGACGCCGCGCTGGACGATCTCCCCGAAGTGCGCGCCGTCGACCGCGACGACCGAGATCGTCACCTGCGGGCGCGGCACGTTGTACCGCACGACCCAGGCGTTGCAGACGCCCTCGGCCATCGCTGGGTCGACCTCCGGCCAGCCGGCGACGTCGAGCGTCTGGACGCCGCCGTACGCCGCCGCAGGGCCGGTCGTCGGCAGCGACGACTGGACGACCGTCTCGGAGACGACCGCGAGCGGTTGCGCGCGGAGCTGGAGCCCGCCGGTCGGCGAGCCTGCCGGGCCGACGATGGTGCAGCCGCCGCCGCCGGCGGTCACGGTGATGACCGCCAGAATGCCGCTCGTGTACGTGAGCGCCACCGTCGCCGAGCCCGCAGCTATGACGTAGTCGGTCGTGACGACCGGCGCAACGGCGTTCTGGAACGGGTCGGCCGGCCGAGCAAAGAACGTCCGCGACTGGCCGGCCGAGAGCGTGATGTCGGCGCCGTAGCGCCAGACCGCGCCGAGCGCGCCGAGCGCCCGCCGCTTCGTCGCGTACGTCGCGCGGGCATAGAGCGTCTTCCAGCCGGGCTCATACGTGAGCGCCGTGAAGTAGAGCGCGGCGACGTTGCCGCGGTAGAGCCGATTGGCGCGGTACGGCCGATCACCGCGGTACGCCACGCCGCCGCCGACGCGCTGGTCGAAGAACGCGGCCTGCGGCGTCGTGCTGCGCGGCGTCACGGCGCGGTAGTTCCTCCCCTCCCAGTGCAAGACACCGTCGGCGTCCTCGTACATACAGCCAGGGCCTTCCGACGTCGTGATCTCCACGAGCGCGTCCCAGGCACTCCTGCCGTCGGCCCACCAGTAGGCGAGCGTCGTGTCGCCGAGCGAGATAGCGCGCCTGGCGGCGGGCCAGCCAGCCGCGTCGAGGATCATCGTGACGGCCTGGTCGGTCCGGATCGCCGTCTGGAGCGGCACCGTCACGGCGGTGCCGACCAGGGTCGACGTCGCCCCCAGCGTGGATACCCGGACCCGCTGCGATCCGAGCTCGGCCGACTGGTTGGCCGCGTCGATCCGGGTCCGGGCTAACGTCCACGCCGCCACGCCGCGATACGCGACGGCCGAGCGGTACAGCGCGGCCGAGCGGTACAGGCGCGGCGTCCCATAGCTTGCGGACATGACGACCGGCGTCCCCGGACGGACGAGCTGGTAGACCGGGCTCGCCCCGCGCTCGTTGCTGTAGCGGCCATGGTCGTTCCGCAGCTCGAACGACGCCGACGGCACCTTCGGCGGCGACAGCGCCCGAGCGCCGTCGCGGCCGGTGTCGATGACCAGCCCCGGGTCGCCCGGCACGTCGGCGGTGACGTCGGAGACCGGCGACGCGAAGGCGCCGTCGCCGACCCAGTCGACCATGACCGTCGCGCAGAGCGGCAGGACGCCCGTCGAGACGCTCATGCGAGCGACCCCATCGAGCTTGCGCCGGCGCCCGGCACGCGGCCACGCCTGATCGCCAGGTCGCGGCCGGTGATCCACAGCTCCTCGATCACGCGGTCGCCGATCACGATCGGCATCGAGACCGACTGCATGGCCCCCGCAGATCCCCCGCGCAGCGCCGCGTTCGGGACGACATATTCGGGGCCTCGCTCGCCGAGCCAGGCCAGCTCAGGGCCGTGCAGCCCGGCCCAGCCGCCCTCTTGATAGCCCAGGATCGCGCGGACGTACTCGCGCGGCTGCTTGTCCTTCCAGGTGTTCTCAAGCTGCCAGATCTCGGCCGGGATGTCGTGCAGGAACGGCCGCAGATAGTCGGCGTTGCCGGTGCCCGCGTTGTAGCCGACCAGTCCGGCGAGGACGTCGCCCTGGTATCGTCCGACCAGGTCGTGCATATGGAGCGCGGCTCCCCGAAGCTGGAGCCGTGGGTCCGCCCAGAACGCGGCCGTTGACACCCCGAGCTGCGCGGCCATCGCAGCGCCGGTCCCGGGCATGAACTGGCCGATGCCGCGCGCTCCCGCCGGAGACTGGGCGTTCGGGTTGAACCCGGACTCTTGCCTGATCTGGTTCACGAACCAGTCGCCGAGCCCGTACTCGCCGCCCAACTGGCGCGTCAGCGCGATCCAGCCGGCGGTCGTCGTCGGCATGTCGCCGCCGGGCGACGGGCTCGGGCTCGGACTCGGGGACGGGCTCGGGGATGGCGTCGGGCTCGGGGATGGCGCGGGAGACGGCGTCGGGCTCGGATCCGGGGGCGCCACGAAGTTGGGGGGCGCCGGGACCGCGCCGCTCCCGCCACCCCCGCCGCCGCCCGAATTGCCAGACGGCGGCTTCGGCGGCTCCTCGACGTCCGGCAGGTTGCGCTGGCCGGGGAGCGCGTCCGACCACTTCTTGATCGTTCGCGTTATCCAGGCGACCGCTTCGGCGATGTAGTCGGCCCAGCCGCTTGCTGCGGCGGCGCCGTTCGTGATGTCGTTGAACCAGTCGCCGAGGTTGATGTTCTCGATCAGGTACTTCCCGAACGCGCTCAGGTTCGCGAGGATCGCGACCCAGTTCTCGCCAGCGTCGGTCCGCGAGAGCGCGTCGGCGAAGGCATTCCAGTCCTTCGCCCCCTGCGCGACCTGCGGGTTGAGCTCCTTGAAGCCGATCTCCAGCTTCGGGAAGCCCTGCGCTATCCACCAGTCGGCGGCGCTTTTCGCCTCCTCGCCCAGCCAGTGATACCAGTCCTGAAGCGCAGGGATCAGGTTGGTGACGAGCCAGTTCCAGACGAAGCCGCCGGCCGTCTGGAACGCCGGCCAGCCTTCGGTCGTGAACCATTGGAAGACCGGCGAGAGCCGATCCTGGAGCCACTCGTACCACTCCTTGAGCGCCGCCGCGAGCGGCCCCGTGACCCAGGTCACGACGACGGCGCCGGCCGCCTGGAGTTTCGGCCAGCCGTCGGTCACGAACCACTGGAAGATCGGCGACAGCCGCGCCTGGAGCCAGTCGTACCACTCGGATAACGCCGGGAACAGCGTCCCGGTCAGCCACGTCCAGACGGTCGCACCGGCCGCTTGCAGCAGCGGCCAGCCCTGCTCGGTGAACCACGTATAGATCGGCTGGAGCTTCTGGTCGAGCCAGGTGTACCAATCGGTCAGGGTCGGGATCAGGGTGCCCTTGATCCAGTTCTGGACGGCGTTCGCGGCCTCGCCGAGCTTCGGCCAGCCGGTCTCAGAGAGCCACGTCAGCGCAGCGCCGAGCTTCTCCGTGAGCCACGACCAGGCCGCCGTCAGCGTCGGGACCAGCGTCGTCGTGATCCAGGCCCCGACGACCACCATCGCGGCTTGCAGGAGCGGCCAGCCGGTCGTCGTCAGCCAGGTCAGCGCGGCGCCGACGTGGTCGACCAGCCACGAGACGACCGTCGCGACGGTCGGGAGCCAGACGGTCGCCCACCAGTCGGCCACGGCCTGCATGGCGGCCTGGAGCAGCGGCCAGGCGGTCGTCGTCAGCGTGGCGACCGCGGTGCCGATCGTCCCGAGCGCGCCGCGTAGCGCCGGCAGGCCAGTCGTCGTGAACCACTCGACGAGCGGCTGTAACTGCGCCTTGAGGACCGCGATTGTCGCCTGGATGGCGCCCGGGAGCTGATTGGCCCAGAGCGCGATCGTCGGCCCCCAGGCGTTGACAATCTCCGTCCCGTAGTCGACGAGGTCCTTCAGGAGCGGCGTCAGGGCCAGCCCGACCGTGATCGCGACCGTCGAGAGCGAGCCTTCGAGCTTTTCGAGCGAGCCCGAGAGGTTGTCGAGCCTGGTCGACGCGACGTCGGCCGCCGAGACCTTGCCCATCGCGTCGGCCATGTCGTTGAAGCCTTCGGCGCCGGTCTTCGCCAGGATCGCCGCCGCTCTGATGGCATCGGATCCAAACAACGTCTGGAGCGTCGCCAATCGCTGCTGCTCGGTCTGCCCGGCGAGCGACTTCTGGAGGATGCCGGCGACCTCCGACATGGACTTGACCTTGCCGGTCGCGTCGAAGAACGCATTCGCGCCCGACTTGGTGATCAGGCCCAGCTCTTTGAACTTCTCGGTCGCCGCCTTCGTCGACGGCTGCAACGCCGTCATCATCGTCTTGAGCGACGTCCCAGCGTCCGACCCGACGAGCCCGTTCTGGCCCATGACGGCGATCGCCTGCGCCAGGTCGTCGAACGAGAACCCGACCGTCGCCGCGACCGTGCCAGCCGCCGACAGGGAAAACTTGAACTGGTTGACGTCGATGGCCGAGGCGTTGGCCGCGCCCGCGATCGTGTCGGCCACCTTGCCCATGTCGGCGCCCTTGATGGCGAAGATATTCATGGCCTGAGCTGCTAACGTCGCGGCGTCAGCCACGGCGATCCCGCCGGCCGCCGCCAGGTCGAGCGACGCCTTGCCGGCGCCGCCCATGATGTCGGACATCGAGACGCCGGCCTTGACCAGCTCGCCGATCCCGTCGGCGGCCTCCTTTGCGGAGAACGACGTGTCCGCTCCCAGCTGGAGCGCCAGCTTCGACATGTCCTCCATCTGCGCTGCCGTCGCGCCCGAGACGGCCTTGATGCCCGACATGGACTTCTCGAAGTCGGACGCCGCAGCCACGGAGGCGCCGAGCCCAGCGGCCAGGCCGGCAATGCCAGCGATGGCGGCGCCGCCGAACGCGGTCGCGATCGTCGAGCCGACCGAGCCGACCTTCGTCCCGAGCGATGCGAGCTCGCGCTCGGCGGCGCTTACGTCTGCCCCGACGACGACCTGAAGCTCGGCGACGGCCGACGCGGACGGCATGGCCTAGCGCCGCCCGCCGGCGCCGCGCATGCGGGCCTGCCGCTGCTCGCGGACCTGCCGCTCGTGCTCGGCGCCGTGCTCGGCGTCCATGACCGTCACGGCGGCCGCGATCCACTCCTGCGGCCAGGCTGCGACGTCCATCGGCGACTGGCCGTACTCCTTCGCCACTTGCATCACCCCGTAGTAATCGGGAGCGGCTCCGAGACGGCCGCCGGTGACGAGCCATTGCTGGAGCCGTTTACGCTCAAAGGGTCGGGTCTGGCCTGCCTCCCGATCTCCTGCATGACGAGGTTCAGCGTCCCGAAGTCGACGTCGGCCAGGTGGTCGGCGTCGGTCGGGATCGTCTCGCCGGCGTCGTCGGTCAGGTTCCAGGAGACGATCGTCTGGGCGTACAGCTCGCAGAGCGTGAGCAGCGCGTCAGCGGACGGCACGGCGTCCTCGCCCGATGCCGCAATCACCCGCTGGATCTCGGCGAGCTTGCCCTGTAACCGTGGCGTCACGGCGCCACGGCGGTACTCGACGACCAGCGGCTCGTCGCCAGGGCACTCGATCTCGACGGTGCCAGTGTCGCCGAGCATGTTGCGGAGCTTCGGCATGGGCCCTCCAGCGTGTGACGATTCGCTTCGGCTAGATGGCGACGACGTTCGTGGTCAGCGCGACCTTGATCGCTCCGCCGAACGACGCATCGTCGACCAGGCCGAAGCCCCATTCGAGCGTGGACAACCCGTCCGAGTCGCCACGGGTCGGCGCCGAGACGACCTTCAGCGCCATGTCGATACGGAGCCGATGGCGGATCGCCGCCTCGATGATCGGCCCGGTGCATTCGATCCGGACGTAGACGGTCGACCCCGCGCGCATGTTCGCGATGAGCGCACGTCCCGCCGTGTCGTTGCCGAGCTGGAGCGTGGCGCCGGCGTCCGACTTGAGCGGGACGTGCCCGCCGAACGACGACGTGGTGCAGTCGAGCGGCCAGAACGGCCCGAACAGGCCGCTGATGTCGAACGACGCCGCGAAGTCTCTCAAAAGCTGGGTCGTGCCGATCGCGGCGGCCGTCGGGTCCAGGTAGACGCAGACGTCGCCCGGCAGGATCGGGACGACAGCGAGCGACGTCAGGCCGGTAGCGCCCACCGTCCCGGTGTAGTCGAGCGCACGCGCGAACAGGTCGCCGCTGATCTCCGGGGGAGCGGTCCTGCTGAACGACATGCCGACCCCGGACATCAGCCCGTACGTCGCGGACTCGGCCGTGTTGCCGACCATGCCGCGCCTGATCGTCCAGGTGCGCGGCGTCCACGGCACAGACGACGACGGCGCCCATGAATGGAGCCGGGCGAGCGTCGCGCCCGACGGCGTGGTCACCGTGGCCGCTCCAAAAACGTTCGAGAACACATACGCCATCTCGGGGTATGTGGGAAAACCTGCGATCGAGCCGACGCCGTACTCCTGGCGCGGCGCGGCGATCGTATCCCAGAGCGAGCCCATCGGGGCGATGCGGTCGAACTCGATGCTTGTCCCCAGGTCGACCTGCAACCCGGCGAGCTTGATCGTCGACGGCACGGCCGTTCCGACCACCGTCTCGACTCCCAGCTCGACGATCTCCTGTACCAGCGGGCGATCCGGCATGACGGTTCCTCTCAGTTGCTCGCGTACGCCTCGGTGCGGTAGGTCTGCACGATGTGGCAGAACGTGGCGCCGGCCTCGTCCTCCTGGTAGAGCTGAGCCTGATCGCGGCGGAGCTCGACGACCTCGACGCCACCCGAGGTGCCGCGACGGTTCTGGAGCACGGCGTCGACGCGGTCGGCAGCGCCGTTGATCGGCCCGTAGCTTGATCCGCTCGTGACGACGCGGACGTCGACCAGCACCATGTTCACGACGCGGACAGCCCCGAGCGTCCCGAAGTCGGTCGCCGAGACGACGCCGACGGTCGCGGCCGGTAGAGCAGCCGCGGCCGGCACGCGGTCGCGGTAGATCCGCCCGCCGAGCATGGTGGTCAACTGCGCGTCGGCCTTGAGCGTGTCGAACACGAACGCGGCGACCTTCTGCGCCTCGACGCCGGCCATCTACTTCAGCCCGCCCAGGATGCGTTTCAGCTCGTCGGCAAACTTCGGCAGCACGTACTCCGCCGCTGGCCGCATGTACGGCCGAGCGCCCATGTGGCGCGTGCCCATCTCGACGGGCAGGCCGTAGTCGACCGACGGCCCACAGATCCCGCGCAAGCCGTCCTGCTCGAAGATCGAGTGAATGGAGCGACGGAGCGTCCCCGTGCGGACAGGAACGACCTGCTGCGCTCTGGCCTGGACGTCGAGCGTCGACTTCTTGACCTGCTCGACGACCTGCGCCTTCAACGCGGCCGGAAGCTGCGGGATCTTGTTACTGATGACCTTGATCGTCACGCTCGTCTGCCCGGCCACGTCAGAGCGCCCCCACCAAGCGGACGACGACGACGATCAGGACGATCGCCGCCAGGACATAGAGCACGAGGTTCAGCCCGGCCGCGCCCTCGGCCGGGCGCGGCCAGGCCGTCCCGCCGAAGACGAGCAGCAGGATCACGACGACCAGGACGACCGTCAGCAGGTCCACGTCAGCTCACCAGCTCGCAAATACAGTCTCTCGACGCCTCGTACGTCCTGATATCGGCCCGTTGCACCTCGAACGTCCGTCCGTCCGACGAGACGATGCGGTCTCTGACCGTGACGTCCTGCCCGTACGGCAGCGCCACGGTCCAGGCGGAGAGCGCGCGCAGCCCGGCGCCAGCTCCCAGCCCCTCGGCCGCGGACGCTCCAGACGGCCAGATCTCGCACGGCACGTCCGTCGCTACGTCGGCCCAGGTATGCGCTATTCCGTCGGACGTCGAGGTCTCGGTGTAGCGCGAGACCGAGCAGCGGCCGACCAGGAACGCGGCCCTGCGCGCTCGGATGCCTGTCAGGCTCGGCGGCATCAGGCGACGACCGGAAGTCGGTGCATGTCGACGGCCATCACAGCGGCTTTGACGCTGGCGCTCTGCTGCCCACCGGCGCCGGCGTAGCGGACCGTGATGTCGTTCTGGCCGACGGAGACCGACTCGGCGCCGGCCGACTCGGGATTGAGCGTCGTCTGCATGAGATCTGCCGCCAGGACGTCGGCCGCCTGGGCGATGTCGTCGGGCGGCCCGTCGCCGACGCTGGTATACGAGACCTGCGCGTAGTACCCGCCGTAGCCGATCGGCAGCAGCACCACGCCGCGGATCGGGTCGAACAGCAGCGCGTCGTCGGCCCCAAGCGGCGTCCAGGAGGCGTGCGTCGTGCCCGGATGGACGGCGACCGACGAGACCGCGGAGACGGGCGCTGCGTTCAGATACACGCGGTCGGTCACGATCAGATGGAGCTCGTCAGCGATCGCTCCCCCGCCCTGCCAGGATCGCCCGGTCCGCTGGTCGATCCACGCCGTGACAGCGTCGGCGACGACGGCCGCTTGAGCTGCCTGCTCGGCGGAGAACGTTGTGCCGAGATGCGCCGCGATCCTGGCCGGGTCGGTGTACGCCGCCATCAGAGCCCCTTGTCCTCGCGGTCGGTCGGACGGATCGCCTTGTCGTCATAGGTGCGGACGCGCTTCGTCGCCCGCTCGTAGGCTGAGGCTGCCGCGTCGGCCGTCCCGGGCACGACGACCTGCCCAGGACGGAGCTTGACGACGGGGCTCCCGTCCTCGTTGAAGACGGTCGCCCCCTGCTCGCCGACGCGGTAGATGGTCATGGTTCGACTGCGCTCACCACCTACGCGCCCGTCACGCGACAGACGGCGGTCGGTCGGAACAGCGCGAACGCGGCGCGAAGCTCCGCCAGCAGCGTCTGCATGTTACGGATAAACTGGTCGTTGATCGTCCCCGTACGGATGGCGCTCTGCTCGCGATCGTAGAGCGTCATCTGCGTGAAGTCGGCGACGACCACCGTGTCGACCGGGGTGCCGATCGAGAGCACGACCGGGCGGCCCCAGAGGGTCGTCGGACCGGCCACGCTCGGCGGACCCATCAGGTAGGCGCCGCCGGAGGCTCCGGTCTCTCGGGAGAGGCGGACGGCCTCGAAGTCGACGGGGTTCCACACGCTCGCGGTCGGGTTCGAGAGCCCGGTCACCATGACGGCGGTCATAGCATGGTAGACGGCGTCGGCCGCGGACCCGGATCCAGCCCCCAGCCCGGTCGTCAGGATGTTCGGGTTCGACAGGATGCCGAGCAGGTTGGGCGCGGTGCCGTTGCCGCTGATCAGCTGGGTCTCCAGCGCCAGCGCCAGGTGCGTCATCAGCTGGTTCTCGATCAGCGACTGTACGGCTGGCGAGTCGGCAAGCATCTGGTTCGTGACTGGCACCCACTCGGCGACGGTCGAGACCGGCGTCTGTCGCAGCGTCCAGCCGATCGCGCCTTCGGGCTTGAGCCCGGTCGCACCAGTCGAGACGGTCGCCTCGGCGACGGGCGCAGCCGCGTTCGTCGACGTGGTCATCTCGTAGTACTCGATCATGTTCGACGTCGTCGACGACGTCGGGATCAAGTCGAGCAGCGTGGTCTGGCGCCAGAGGAAGTCGAGCCCCGAGACCCGGTCCGGACGGATCGTCGCCCCGCCGACGCCGGTCCCGGAGTGGACCAGCGCCTTGCTGAGCAGCTCGTGCAGCAGCGAGCCGTCGAGCTTGACGCCGAGCTCGACCCGGCTCGACGGGTTGTTGAGCACGCCGCTCTCGATGATCCGCTTGTACTCGCCGCTCTCGACGAACTGACGACCGAACATCTTGGTCCCGCCGTCGCCGTGAGCGTTGTGCTCGTCGCCCTGGTCCGGCTGGGTGTGGCCGTTGACCGGCTGGCGGAGCCGCTTCTGGTTGTCGAGGATGCGCTGCTTCCGAGCGGCGGCGTCTTCGAGCCCTGAGAGCTTGTCTTCGAGACCGTCGATCTCGCCGAGCAGTCGCTTCGCCTCGGCGTAGTCCTCGGCGTTGTCGGCCTGGGTCAGCCCTGACGGGTACTTATTCTCGATCGCGGCCGCCGCGTCATAGAGCCGACGGATCTCGGCGTGCGCCTCGGGAATCGTCATGCTCACGGCTGGGACTCCTCTGCCGGCGGCGCGTTGGGGTCGGTCGGCGGCGGCGTTGGCGTGCTCGGGTCGACCGGCGCGTTCGGGTCGACCGGGGCGGACGGGTCACGCGGCAGCTTCGGGTCGCGGGGCTCGCGCTCGGGCTTGATCGGCGGCGTGCTCGGGCTGCTGCTGGTCATCTGAGTTCTCCTAGCGTGACGCCGTGGCGCGCCATGCGCCGGCGACGGATCTCCAGGCCCAGCCTCAGGCGCGGGCCCGGGTCGGGCGGCGGCGCGGAAGCCGCCTTGACGGCGGTGATGACGGCGTTCGTGTTGGCCGGGATCGCGACGGCCGAGACCTCGTACAGCTCGACGGCCTGGAGCACGCGGGCGCCGTCGCCACGGATCTCCCACTCCATCGGGATGTAGCCGATCGAGAGCGAGTCGAGGACGCCAGCCTTCGCGAGCTTGTAGGCGTCGGTGCCGACCGTGGTGTCGACGACCGACCAGCGGCCATAGAGGCCCTCGTCGGTCTCGCGGATCTCAAGCTGCTTGCCGATCGGCGTGTGGTGCTCGTACAGAAACTTCGTCGGCCGAGCTTCAATCGACGCGGCGAACGCGCCTGGCTGCACGACGTCGCCGTAGGCGTCGGGCTCGCCCCACCACGTCGAGGCTAAGCCTGCGATCTCCCAGCCGGTGTCGTCGGCGTTGCGCTCGGCCGCCTTGACCGCGAACGGGATGCTTTTGTACTCCAGGGCCATAAGAAAGAGCCTCGATCCTTGCGCCTCTACGGGCGTCGGAATCGGGGCTCTGATGGCCCTCTTGGCGTGATCGTTGCTGCTAGGTTACATCAGCCGCTCATATCCTGCAATGATGGGCAGTCAGCATCAGCTGTCATGCTCAGGCGCCGCACGGGGACGTGGCCTTGAACCAGTCAGGCGCGGCGGCAAAGCGCGGGCCGCAGAGGGTTCTTCCGTAGTGCGGATCATACGGCGCGCCGGGCACCACCATGCCGACCGCGTCTCCGTCCATCAGATAGCCGACCCCGTACTCGTATTCGGTGAGCGTGAATGGCCCGGCGACGATTCCGTCGGGGTAGTTCGTCGTCAGGGCGGTGCCGTAGAGCGTGCGGCCCTCGACGCGGTCAATCGTCACCGCTGCGCTCCCCGGCTCGACGCCAGCCCCACCTCTGCGCCAGCCCATCGCGGCTGTCCCGTCCTGCGCAATACGGAGGTAGTTGTTGTGGTTCGCCCAGGTGCCGGCGAAGTCCTGGAGCGTGAGGGGCGCGGGCTCGGCGGCCTGCGCGGCCGATGCCGGCGGGGCGATGCTCAGCGCCAGGAGCGCGAGCGAGACCAGGCTGATACGATAGCGGGTGTACATCGTGACCTCCAACGTCCGGTGTGCATGCGCCTCGGGTGGCAACAACGCCCGGGGCGCTTTGATTCTACGCTAGCGCGGCTTGATGACGTTCATGATTCCGCACTTGGGGCAGACGATCTGCGCGGCTCCGCGCCCGTCGAAGTCGCCGAGACGGCGCCGGCACGCCTTGCAGCGCACGGCCTTGAGCTCCAGCGTCGGCAGCGGCTCACGCCAGGACGAGGCGGCCATGTCGCTCCCTCGCCGACTGCGCGATCGCGCTCCACGCCTCGGGCCAGCGGTGAAGGTTGCCGCGCAGGCCGTGCTTGCGCTCGACGACCTTGAGCAGGCGCGTCGCCATGATCGCGCGCAGCGCCGGCCGAGCGACCAGCGCCGAGAGCGCCGACTCCCACTCGTCGGCCGTCTCAGCGAGATACCCGTGTTTCTCGTGCTCGATCAGGTGGCCGTAGACGGTCGGCGTCGCCACGACAGCGGCGCCGGCGACGGCGGCCTCGTACGCCTTGATCGGCGTCTTACAGCGGTTGAACCGCTCGTCAGCGACACTGGCGCAGGCGATGTCGACCTCGACGAGCCCGGCCGGGTACCGCTCCAGCGGCATCCACGGCAGGATGACCAGCCGCTCGGACGGCACGGCCTCCGTGACGACGGCTGGAACATGGCCCTGCACGACGAACGTCACCGCTGGGTAGCTCCGAGCGATCCGCGCCCAGGCCTCGGCCATCGGGGCCAGGTCGCGGTTAGGGCGACGGCCGCCGGCCCAGCCGATCGTGATGCCGTCTGTACGGCGCTGGGCGCCACGTAGGACGCGCCGGAACCACGGCAGGTCTATTGCGTTCGGCACGACGACGACGGGCCGTGGCGTAAAGCTCCGCACGACCGTCGCTAGGCGCTGCGTCGAGACGGTCACCCCGTCACACTGCTGCATGGTCCAGATCCGCTCGAACCGCTCGGCCTCCAGCTCGGCGTACGACTTGCCCTCGGTCCAGCCAAGCTCAACGGCGCGGCGCGACAGGTCCGACGTGAAGATGTCGTCGTCGGCGTCATACACGGTGAAGCGCCCGGCCTGTCGGATCATCCCGAACCACGCTTCGGCCAGTCGGCGCCGACCCGGCGGCCAGGCCATGCGCGGCAGGACGTAGCCGTCGTAGAGCGGCGCGAGCTCGCCGATGCCGGCCGCGTCCTTCGGGCACCAGTCGGCGGGGTAGCCCGCCGTGTGCAGCGCCGTGAACGGAGAGAGCACGCGCCACAATGTGGGGCCCGACATATCCCCAACTAACGCCAAAACACTCGGGCCCGACAGTCGCTCAGCCATCGTAGGCGCCCTGAAGCGCGAGCGCGAGCCACCGCTGGACCCGCCGCCCGCAGCCGTCGCAGTATTCGCCGCCCTCGGCGAGCGTATGGCTGGTGGCCCCGCAGCCGACGCAGACCCCGCCTGCGAACGTCGTCGCCGCCTCGGCCCGGTCCGTCACCCGTCGATCCGGTGCGAGACCAGCGTCTCGGGGACGTGGGTCCATGTCTTGCCCGCCTTCATCCATCGCTCGAACTGGTCCCAGTCGCTCCCCGATCCGACGTGAATACGGAAGCCGCCGCCGTCGACGTCGAGGAGCGCGGTACGGTGCAGCGCATGCGTCACCTGGCCGTTCTGCGGCGGGTCCGTCCCGATAACGAAGCGCCGCGCCTCGTCCCAGGCGAAATAGGCTTCGACGTTCGGATAGACGAAGTCGACGCCGGTCTCCTCGATGACTCGGACCATGCGCTCGATATAGTCGGGCACCAGCATGCGCTCGTCGTCGGCGAGCCAGACCTGATAGTCGCCGGCGGCGATCCAGTTGGCGACCTGGAACGGGACGGCATTGCGGCTGTTCGTCAAGAACGTCGTCCAGTTCCGCCCAAGCTCGACGACGCGCAGGTCGACGACATCGTCGAAGCGGTTCGACTCCAGATAGGCGGCCTGGTCGGCGAGCACCCGCTCCCGGGCGTCCCAGTCGCGTTCATCCCAGACCACCACGTGCTCCAGCGGTCGATAGGTCTGCGCGCGGACGTTCTCTATGCAGCCCGCCAGGAGGTGAGGCCGCCGATAGGTGCCCGTCAGGACCGAGACCAGCGGACGCTTGGTCATCGCGGTGGCTCGGCCGTCTTCAGGCAGGCGACCTGCACGGCGCGGTGATAGCAGCGCACCCCGTCGGCGTCGAACGGCGTCGCCGTCAGCGGCGCGAGCAGCAGCCAGAAGACGTAGAGCAGGACGCTGAGCGCGAAGATCAGCGCTGCGGCGCCGAGCAGCAGGGCGGCAATGGCGAGCTGCTTGTGCGAGCGCTCGTGGGACTGCTCGTAGCGCGTGATCGGCGCAGCGGCGGTGTTGGGTGCGTGCATGCGTACCTCCCTGAAAGCGTGCTGACCGAAACCAGCGGCCGCATCACACGCCACCGCCAGGCCGTCCGCACTCATGCGGCTCGTGGAGCACCAGTCTCGCGACGAGGCGCGCCTCTCGCCGCCCGGATCGACGGAGCGTCGCCAGCTCGTCGGCCGGCGGGAGCCCGGTCATGACCAGCGCTGGCTCGGCGCGGAGCTGCCGCTCGATCTCGGCCTCGATGTCGGCGCCGTTGGTGGCGATGACGACCTCGGCCCAGCATTGGATACAGCCATCCTGCGCGCAGACGCGCTCAAACACACTCATGCAGACCTCGTCAACTCGGCGGCGTCGGTGATCGGGGCGAACGCCCGGACACAGTTCGGGTGCTGGAGCATGGCGGGCTCCCCGCCGAGCGGGAACACGAGCCCGTTCATAGCGGCGCAGGCCGCGTCATAGTCGCCGTCAAGCACGCGCACGCCGACCACGACGCCCGACGCCCTGTAGCTCGCGAGCGCCGCCTGATTCTGGCTCGTACCAAGCTCCGTCCGCGCGACGACGCGGCCCCGGGCCTGGTCGAACGCCGGCAGGCCACGCAGCCGCCGTGCAAGCTGCTCGATGCCCTCGCCGTTCATCTGGCCCTCGACCAGCGCGCTCTGCACGGCACCGCGCGTGGTGTCGGTGATGCCGACGATGTTGGCGCCGGAGTCGATCAGGTAGCGCCGCGTCGCCGGGTCGTCAAGCTCGAAGGCTATCCCGAGCTCGGAGACGACCAGGCGCTGGACCTCGCCGAGCACGCGGAGCTGGAGCGGCGTCAGCGTCTCGCCGAGCAGGATCGCCTCGCCCTCGGTCACCAGTGCCTCGGCGGTGTCGGCGCCCGCTTGCAAGCGACGGATGACCCGGGCCTCCTGCGAGGCGAGGAACGCGATCAGCTCCGACTCCCAGGTCGGGAGCGATGAGACGCGGAGATCGTCATACAGCCCCGGCAGGTCCTCGGCCGCCTTGCGGGAGACCGCGCGCACGCTGCGCCTGGATGCCGCGGCCGGCAGTGCCGTTGGGGCGGGCAACGACACCGCCGGCTCGTAGCCGATCTCCGCTCGCGCCTCGTCGGCCGAGAGGATGCCGGCCTCGACCAGCGTCTTCAGTCGGATCGCCGCCGCGTTCTGGTCGTCGCCGAGCGCCCGGACCTTCGAAATGTCGAACTCGACGACCGTCCGCCCGGAGCTATCGAAGTCCGGCACCAGCTGGAGCGTGACCTCGGACGCGAGCGCCCGCCAGAGCGGGATCAGCTTCTGCTCCGTGAACATCTCTCTCGCTTCGCGGACGTTGCTGTACGTCGCCCGCTGAAGCCCGGCGCCCAGCCCCGCGACGATCGCCGGGACGCCGAGCACCGCCGAGATCCGCTCCTCGGGCACGCGGTGCAGGATCTCCATGTTCATCTGTTCGGGCGAGAATCCCAGCGCGTCGAGCTTCGCGCCCGGCGAGAGCACGGCCGCGGCTCCCGCGTTGTCGCCGCCGTACGCCGCCTGAATCCGCGCCTTGAGCTGGTCGGCCGTCGCCTGGTCGATCGGTGCCGCTTCCTTGTCGAACGAGAGCGTCAGGCCGTTGATCGCGAGGTTGGCAAGCAGTCGGTCGGCGTAGCGCGTCGCCTGGTCGTCGGAGCTGATCTCGCGGAACAGCCGCTTGAGCGGCGAGAGGCCGATGCGGTGGTCGCGGTCGTCAAGCCCGTAGCGGAAGTGGACGATATTGCCCGGGCTGATCTCCTCGTTGGACTTGCTCCCGGGTGCGTAGCGGTAGCGCGAGATGAAGTCCGACGAGCCGCCCGTCTCGACGGTCAGCCTGGACGGTGAGATCGGCCAGAGCTCGACAACGGGGCCGGTCTCCGGGTCGCCAGCCCTGAGCTTGCGCCAGTAGGCGTTGCCGTCGACGTGCAGGCAGGTCGAGACGTAGCCGAGCAGGGTATCCAGGCTCATATACGGGTTCGGCCGCTCCAGGAGCGCCCCCAGGTCGCCGGGGTCGGCCTCGACGCGCTCGCTACCGTCGGCGCGGTAGACGCGCAGCTCGGGCTCCGAGATCGCCGTGGCGATCGCTTGCAAGCAAGCAAACACGGCGCTGTTCGTGGCCTCCTGGCCCCGGCCGTCGTAACTGAACTGCCAGCCCGGCGGCGTATAGGTAAGCGTCGTGATCTGGACGGGAGCGGACGGCGCCGCCTTCGTCTCGGTAGCCGACGCCGGCAGCGCATCCCAGCCGCGACGCTTCGTCCAGGATGTCGGGCCCAGCCAGTCGAACACGCCCATCAGGCGACCTCCCGCTAGTAGACGTAGACGGCCCGCTGGTCGCGGACCATCAGGTCAGTCAGTGCCCAGACCAGGGCGTCGAGACGGTTTGGCGAGCGCCCGCTCTCGGGCGTCCAGGACGTCAGTTCTTCCTCAAGCTCGGCGAGGACCTCGCAGTGCGACACCTTGCCCTGCTCGTAGAGCTGCGCCACGGGTGCAGCTCTGACGGCTTTGCCTCTGGATGCGTGGACGGCCTTGTAGACGACCGAGACGCCGATGTCGCGAGCGGCGTTCCTGACGACGGCCTCGACCATGTCGCCGCCGTAGTTCGCCTCGCCGACGATGGCGTCTGCCTTGAAGTCGACGTACGCCTGCACGGCGCGGCGGCCCCAGCCGTCGGGCGAGAGCTTGCAGGTACGATCGGCCAGGACGTAGCCCCGTCCGTCTGGGCCCAGGCCGGCAGCCACGATGCCCTGCTCGTCGTTCTCGGCGTCCGACCCGCCAGACGGGTCGACGGCGACGACGCAGCGCGTGAGCGTCGCCGGCGCCGGACGACGGTCCTGGAGCATCTCCCACGTCCAGAGCGCGCCGAGCACCTCGTCGAGGATCAGCCCGCGTAGCTCCTGCTCGCCGAGCCTGGTCCCGCCGTATCGGGCCTGCAAGCGCGCACGCACCAATTCGGCCAGGTGAGGATTGTCGTGCGTGGTCGCGCGGGTCACGGCGCAGGACGGGTCGGAGAGCAGCGCCTTGATGAGCCGCTTCGGCTTCGGCGTGGTGGCGGCGACAACTCTCGGGTGCGGCCCCAGCCGTAAGCCGAACTGCAGGTGGTCCCAACACGGGTCGAGGAAGCGCCAGGCCGCCAGCTCCTCAGCGTAGGCCAGGCAGCGGTTGCCGCCCGCCCGTAGCCGCTCGACATCCTCGGGTGTTGACGCGCCGAACAGCTTCGCCTCAGCGCCAGACGGCCAGCGGACGAACGTCCCGCCGGCGGTCTGGACGGAGCGGACTCTAGGGTTGTGCGCTCGGATGCCGGACGGGCCGTTCACGCACGCCTCAAGGGCGTCGCCGAACGTCGGTGCGATGATCGCGATCCGATGCCCGCCCGGTAGGCCCGGCAGGCACGCCGGACCGCGCACATGCTGGTCGGTGTAGTACGCCGCTGCTGCCGTCTTGCCAGCACCACGGCCAGCGAGGAGCAGCCAGGTGTCCCAGTCGCCCGACGGCGGCTGCTGGTGCGCGAGCGGCGCCCACGGCTCGCCCTGAGCGCCCAGAGCTACCGCAGCGCGCTCGGCGACCTGCATCGCCTCCCACTCGGCGCCGGCGAGCGGCAGCGCGTCGAGCACGGCGGACGAGTAGCGCGGCATCAGCCGGCCTCGCCCGCGACGATCTCGGCGGCGCGCTTGACGAGCCAGTCCGGATCGGCGCCCGTCGCTGCCGCCACCCGCTCGGCCGTGCGACGGATCTCGATCTCCAGCCGGTCGACCTTGCCCCACTCCTGATGCCGACGGCGCTCCAGCCACCAGGCCGACGCCTGCCACGAGCCGCCGCGCGCGGCCTGGGCGATGTTCGCGACGTGCGAGACCTCGGCCTGCGCCTCGGCGCTTTTTACGGCCTCCGCGAAATCCGCGAAATTCCGCACCCAGGCGCCGAGCGCGTCGTCCGAGATCCCGCCGTACGCCGCCGCCGCGCGCCGCGAGTTGCCGGCCGCTAAGGCGTCGGTAATCCGCTTGACGCGCTCCGGCGTGTACTTCGACGGCCGACCTCGAGGTGCCATGCCCGGCTAGCCCTTCACCGCGACCCAGGCGCCGAAATTCTCCCAGCGCCAGAAGCAGTCCACGTCACGGAAGCCGGCGCCGCGGAGCAGGTCCTCGTTCCAGGCCGCCGTAATCGGGACCTGGATGCCTTCGAGCGCGAGCCGCTTCCGGTCGATCTCGTCGCTCGTGTAGCCGTTCTCCGCCTTGAACCGATGGTAGCGACGGACCTGGAGCCCGTCGAGCATCGCGCCGAGCGCATCGCCGCGCTCGGCCAGGTCGCCGAGCAGGCTTGAGAGCGCGTCGCGGTTCGTCTCGGCGAGCGCCCCGAGCGGGTCGAGCGTCGCTAAGACCAGGCGTTCCTCGTCGTCCGACCGGTCGACCCAGAGCGCCGGCACGGACGTCTCGCCGTGCTGCTCGGCCGCTGCGCTCGTTGATGATGACCTGCTGGACGACGCCGATGTCCGCGAGCACGGCGCCGAGCGCGTCCGCCTGGAGCTTCGGGGGCTGCCGCCAGTTCGCGGGGTTCGGCGTGATCTCCGAGAGCGCAGCGTCGCCCGAGCGGACGATGCGGTTACGCCAGCCAGGAAGAGCGCCCGAAGCGGTCATAGTGGACCCATCATAGCACTCGTTTTCCTGGGACCACTTTCGGTCGCTTGGAGCGGCCTGTAGTCGCCGTCGAGCACGGCCAGGCAGAGGCCGATGAGCACCTCGGTGCGGGCGTCGTCGGTGTCGGGCCACGGCCAGTAGCCGGCGGCGACCAGCAGCCGCGCCCGCCCCAGAGCGTCGCAGTCGAGCGCCCGGGCAATCCGCTCCGTGACGTCTCGGGACGGGTGTTTGCGACCCGTTTCGAGGTGATGCACATAGCCCGCGTCGATCCGCGCCAGCCGAGCCAGCCCCGTCGTCGAGAGGTGCCCGGCAGGATCCCAGCGCGTGCCGAGCAGATGGCGCTGCACACGCGGCGACCACGTCGTCGCCAACCGCATCCGTCGGAGCAGGGCGCCGAAGGACTCGGTCACGACGCGGCCCGCCGGCGGTTGGCCATGGCGGCCGTCTCGGCGAGCGACCGGAGCTGTGGGTCCTCCACGCAGCCAGGGTCGAACAGGACGCCCGCGTGTGTCCCGACGAATGCCCTGAGATCATCGTCCGTGACGCGGGTCCAGCGCGTGCCGTGCCGCGTCACGCGCAGGTGTCCGTCTCGCATCCAGCGGTCGACGGCGCGGCGCGGCGCACCGAGCGCGGCTTGCACCTCCTGCCGCGAGCGCCAGCCGTCGCGGAGCGAGAGCCCCAGCGTCTTGACCCGCCAGCGGATCGCCTCCAGGCTCAGCGCCATCCCGTCGGCGATGACCTCGGGATGCTCCCCGCGCTCGATGGCAGCGCGGAGGCGCCGATCCATGCCGTGCGTCCAGACGATCGGCGGCCGCCGCTTCACGGCACGATGGCAGGCGCAGGCGCAGCCCAGGCTAGCGCACGGCAGCGTCGTCATCGACGGTCACCCCCGAGAGCCTGAGCGCGAGCCGTGCATGCCGTACGTCAAGCTCCTCGCAGTCGTCAGCCAGCGCCGCCGAGCACTCGCGGCGTGTCGCCCAGCCGTTCTCGATGGCGGGCCAGCGCAGCCACGCGGGCTCGTCATCACCGAAGCAGGCGACGTAGTGCAGTCCGTCGGGATCGAGGTAGATGGCGTCAGGCTCCACCATCGGGGCGCCCCTTCAAGATGCGCTCGACGAGCTTCCACTCAGACGGTCGCCAGACGTAGACCTCCAGGCCGCACTCGCGCAGCGCCACGAGCCACGCAAGCTGGTCATCGGTCAGCCTGGTGCGATCGGACTTGAGCTCCGCGAAGATGCAGCGCGGACGGCGCACGAGCACGAGGTCCGGGAACCCAGCCGCCGAGTGCTTGCTATTCCAGGTGTGGTAAACGCGGTAGCCGAGCAGCTCGGCCAGCTTGATGACCTGCGTTTGCCAGGAGCGCTCGGTTTGCCGTGGCAGCGCATCCAGAAACGTCACGGCTCCCCCTGCTCTCCTGTCTCCTCGCTGGGCAGCGG
>Ga0307281_10000045_pt1 | contig 26528 bp, 27 predicted proteins | sample ER_DNA_120_FD_194486 | JGI IMG/M metagenome (GOLD analysis project Ga0307281, IMG submission 194486) | Bulk soil microbial communities from the East River watershed near Crested Butte, Colorado, United States - ER_DNA_120 | ecosystem: Environmental > Terrestrial > Soil > Floodplain | place...
CGATCGTGTTGAGCTGCATGTTGCTCGTGCCTTCGTAGATCGTGCCGATCTTCGCGTCACGGTAGAACTTCTCGACCGGGTATTCCTTGGTGTAGCCGTACCCGCCGAACAGTTCCAGGCACACCGACGTCACCCGCTCGGCCACCTGCGAGGAGAACAGCTTGGCCATCGCGGCATTCTGCGTGAACTCCAGCCCGGCGTCTTTCAGCCGCGCCGCGTTGTACACCATGAGCCGCGCCGCCTCGAGCTCGGTGGCGGCCTGCGCCAGCTGGAACTGCACCGCCTGGAACTCGGCGATCGGCTTGGCGAACTGCTTGCGCTCCTTCACGTACTGTGTCGCGGCCGTGAGCGCGCCGCGCGCCACGCCGATCATCTGCGCGCCGATGCCGATGCGGCCGGTGTTCAGCGTCTCGATCGCGACCTTGTAGCCCTTGCCGACCTCGCCCAGGACGTTGGCCGCCGGCACCTCGCAGCCGTCGAGGATCAGCTCCGTGGTCGACGAGGCCCGGATGCCGAGCTTGTCCTCCTTCTTGCCGACGCTGAACCCCGTGAACCCGCGCTCGACGATGAACGCCGTGATCCCCTTGTAGCCCTTGGCGAAATCGGTGTTGGCGAAGATCACGTAGAGCCCGGCTTCGGCGCCGTTGGTGATCCACAGCTTGCGGCCGTCGAGCACCCAGCCGTCGCCCTTCCGGCCCGCCTTCGTCTGCAGCCCGAACGCGTCCGATCCCGACTCGGGCTCGGAGAGGGCGTAGGCCCCGACCTGGTCGGCGGCGAGCCTCGGGAGGTAGCGCGCCTGCTGCTCTTCGGTCGCCCACTGCAGAAACGGCTCGATGACGAGGGTGTTCTGGACGTCCACGAAGATCGCGGCCGACGCATCCACGGCGGACAACTCCTCGACCGCCAACGTCGTCATGAAGAGTCCGCCACCTGCGCCGCCGAAGCGCTCGGGAATCTCGATCCCCATGAGGCCCAGCTCGAACAGCTTGGGCACGAGCGCCGGGTCGATCGCGGCGGCCCGTTCCATCGCCGCGACCCGGGGGCGAACTTCGCTCTCGGCGAAGTCCGCCACGGCGTCACGGAACATCTGCTCCTCTTCGGAGAGGACCGTGAGCGGCGTCGCGGCGGTCGACGTCGTCATCAGACCTTCCGGTCGGGTCCCTGTAACATCTCGCGGATACCGCCCAGCGAGGAGAGAACACCGGTGGCTTCGTACGGCATGTAGACGACCTTGTTGTTCTGACCCGAAACCATCTCTTTCAACGCCTCGATGTAGCGGATGGCAATGAGATAGCGCGCCGGGTCACCGCCGCTGCCCTTGATCGCCTGGGTGATGCGCTCGATCGCGGTGGCTTCGGCCTCCGCGACCTTGAGCCGATACGCCGCTTCCGCCTCGGCCTGCAGGATCTTCGCCTGCTTCACGCCCTCCGCCTTGTTGATCTCCGACTGCCGGATGCCCTCGGCCTCGAGGATCGCCGACTGCTTACTGCCCTCCGCGGTCAGGATCGCCGCGCGCCGGTCCCGCTCGGCGCGCATCTGCTTCTCCATCGCTTCGCGGATGTCGTGCGGCGGGCTGATGTCCTTCAGCTCGACGCGGCCCACCTTGGCGCCCCATTTGTGGGTCGCGTCGTCGAGGATCTCGCGCAGCTTGGTGTTGATGTGCTCGCGCGAGGAGAGCACCTGGTCCAGGTCCAGCTCGCCGATCACGTTGCGGAGCGTGGTCTGGGTGAGCTTCTCGATCGCGTCGGGGAGGTTGGCGATCTCGTAGGCGGCGCGCACCGGATCGGTCACCTGGAAATAGATCAGCGCGTCGATCTCGACCACGACGTTGTCTTTGGTGATCACGTTCTGCCGCGGGAAGACGTACACCGTCTCGCGCAGGTCGATGGTCGTGGACCGGTAGCGCCGCGTGAACGTCTCGCCGGTGGGGGTGCTGATCACCTGGTGCCAGTCGATCGCCCGCGGCTGGTCGAGGAAGGGCATGATGAGGTTCATCCCCGACCCGAGCGTGCGACTGTACTTGCCGAGCCGCTCGATCACCATCGTTTGTGCCTGCCGCACCACGATGATCGTGCCCCGGACGATGACGATTGCAACCAGCGCGATGGCGCCCACGACGATCAGCCCGTAATTCATCGGTCAGGTCTCTTTCTCGACAACGAGGGTGCTCCCGTCCACCTGTACCACCACGACGCGCGTGCCCGGTTCGAGGGCCGGCGTGCCTTCCGCGAGAGTCCCCCGCCAGTCCTCTCCGTCCACCGTCACGCGCCCCACCCGCGTCACCGGATCGAACTGCCGGGTGACGACTCCCGACTTGCCTGCCAGCGCGTCCATGTTCGTACGGACTTCCATGCCGCGGGCGCGGAGGAAACGTCGCACCAGGACGGGCCGCAGCCCGAACAGGCTGCCGACGGTGGCCGCGGCGAACACCAGTACCTGGCCCAGCAGGCCGATAGGCAGGAGCCCGGCCAGGCCGCCCGCCAGACACCCGATGGCGACGCTCGCCAGCCAGAACCCCGGGGCGAACATCTCCGCCACGAGCAGCAACGCCGCCGCCACGATCCAGATCTGCCAGCTCGACACCACCACCTCCGCAGCTTGGGTCGCGAGCGGGGGTTGAAAGTACCGCCCCGGCGGGCGCCGCGCGACCGTTGCAACCTCCTGTCGTGTCTGGCTGTCCCATCTCTGGTGCCCAGCGAAACCCCCGCCCGGGGGCGGCGTAGGGCCTCCGGTTCCACTTCACTCCTCGAGGAGACCCGATGCGTACCGTGATCGTCGTCGGCGCGGCGCTCGCCGCCTTCGCCCCGTCCGTGGCGAGCCAGGCCGGCCAGCGTTACACCGTCGCCGGAGACAATGTCGCGATCTACAATCTGGTGGGCGTTGTGCGCGTGGAAGGCGGCCCCGCCGGCGATGTGGTGGTCGAAGTGACCCGCGGCGGCGACGATGCCGCGAAGCTGCAGGTCGAGACCGGGCCGATCGGAGCCCGCCAGACGCTGCGCGTCATCTACCCCGACGACGATATCATCTACTCGGCGCTCGGCTACCACTCCAGCTCCACGCTCGACGTCCGGGATGACGGGACGTTCAACGACGACCATCACGTCTTCGGTCGCGGCCACCGCGTGCGGATTCGCGGCGACGGGTCGGGGCTCGACGCCCACGCCGACCTGCGCATCCTCGTCCCCGCGGGGCGCAAGATCGCCGTATACCTGGCCGTCGGGAAAATGACCGCGACCAACGTCAACGGCGACGTGAAGCTCGACGTCAGCTCGGCGGACGTCACCGCGAGCGGCATGCGGGGCTCCCTCACCGTGGACGCGGGCTCGGGCGACGTGCGGGTGAGCGATGTTGCGGGCGATCTCAACCTCGACACCGGGTCGGGGAACGTGGTCGCGAGCGGTGTCCGCGGCGACGACCTGCTGTTCGACACCGGGTCGGGCGACGTCACCCTGGACCATGTCGAGGGGCGCAGCCTGAAGATCGACACGGGGTCGGGGAACGCCGACGCCACCGCCGTCAAGGCCGACGACCTGCTGATCGATACCGGATCGGGCGACGTCACACTCGAGCTCCTGGCGGGGGGCGGGTCGATCAACATCGACACCGGGTCCGGTCAGGTGAACCTCACGCTGCCGGCCGACTACGGCGCCGACGTGGTGCTCGACACGGGCTCGGGCGAGATCGATCTGGGCGGCATCCCCGTCACGGTCCGAAAGATCGCGGAGGATCACATTGAAGGCCGGATCGGAAGTGGCACGGGGCGGCTGCACGTGGATACGGGGAGCGGGGATGTGAGGTTGAAAAAGGCGTAGAACTGCAAACTGGTCGTCGGTAATCGGTCGTCTGTGCCTGACACATGGTCGTCGGTCGTTTCGGCCGGCGACCGTGCGCTTTTATGGTCGGTGCTGCATGCCTTCGATGTCAGGGACTTAGGATCTCGTGTTTACCCTGCGAGCGATGCAGAATTTCCGTGCCCTACGAGTCTGGCAAAAAGCACACTTCCTGAGCTTGGAGATCTATCGCCACACCCGGGCGTTTCCGGACGGCGAGCGGTATGGGCTAGTCACGCAAATGCGGCGAGCAGCGGTTTCCGTGTGCGCGAATATCGCCGAAGGTTGCGGACGGATGACCCGCCGCGACTTTGGACGCTTCTTGTACATCGCCCAAGGCTCCGCATGCGAGCTCGAGTGTGAGTTGACTCTGGCGGCCGACCTGGGCTTCCTTCGGCGAGAGGATCATGTCACACTTGAGGCATCGCTGATCGAGGTGAAGCGGATGTTGGGGGCTTTGATTCGCCGATTACGCAACAGAGATCTCGTTGGACAGGTACCGATGACCGACGACCGATGACCGAGAACAGCATCCGCCTCGACAAATGGCTCTGGGCCGCTCGCTTTTTCAAGACTCGAGCCATCGCCACCCAAGCGATCACCGCGGGCCGCGTCGACGTGAACGACATGCCCGCCAAGCCGGCGAAAGCGCTCGCGGTGGGCGACCGGCTGCGGGTGCACAAGCCGCCCTACGCGTTCCTCATCCGGGTGCTCGTGTTGAGCGAGCAGCGCGGCCCCGCGAAGCAGGCAGCCACGCTCTACGAGGAGGACCCCGAGGGGAAGGCCGCGCGCGAGCGGCTCGCGCACCAGCTGCGGATCGCCCCGACCCCGGCCTTCGACGGGAAGGGGCGACCCACCAAGCGCGACCGGCGCGATCTGGAGCGCCTGCGCGACAACGACGATTAGGACCGCGTCGTCGTTTTCCGTCCCAGGAACCACCCGAACGCGATACCGATCCCGGCGCCGATGAGCGCCGAGACGGCCAACTTCTTCGGGGCCCCGAATTGCACGAACTTCGTTTCGTGATCCGTGATCTCCACGACCCCCACGGGGCGCGACACGACGCCGCCGCCGGCTCCTTCCCCCTCGCCCTTTCCCTCGCCCGGCGCCTTGCCGTCACCGTTCTTCTTGAAGCGACTCCCGCTGCCGCTGCCCGCGCCGAAGCCGTAGGCCACCTTCGCGACCGGAATTACCGTCTTGCCCGCTGCGGTGATCGGGTCGCCGTACACCGTCTTCACACTCGCGCTGGTGCGCAGGTGCTCCACCGCGCCATCGATCAGGTCCTTCGCGCTCATACACCACCTCCTGCAGGGAAACTGTGTTTCCGCCTCTAGCGCAGAGCCTAAGTCACAACCATTGAAGGCGTTGTGAACGAACGGTGAGAAGGGCATTCTACAGCACGAAACGGAGGTCGTGACATGAGATGGATCGTGGTCGGCGTCGCGCTGCTGATCGGCCTTCCCGCACTGATGGCGCTGGTCGGCTCGTTGCTACCGCGGGACCACGTGGCGGGCGCGTCGATCGTCGTGCGGCAAAGCCCCGAGAGCGTTTGGGCCGTGGTGCGCGACATCGGCGCGATGCCCCAGTGGTGGCCCGAGCTGCGCTCCTCGGAACGGGCCACGGGTCCGGCGGGTTGGGAGCACTGGAAACAGGAATCGCGCAACGGCGCCATGACGATCGGGATCGAGGCAGAGGACGCGCCGCGACGCCTGGTGACCCGGATCGAGTCACCGCCCGGCGCCCCGTTCGGCGGGGCGTGGACCTACGAGCTCAGTCCCGACGCCCTGGGCACGCGTGTCACGGTCACGGAGCGAGGCTGGATCGCCAACCCGTTGTTCCGATTCCTGTCGCGGTTCGTCTTCGGGTACTATCGCACCCAGGAGAGCTACCTGCGGGCGCTCGGGCGGCGGTTGGGGGAGACGGTGGAGCCGGTGCGGACTGCGGGGGGAAGCTGAGCGCGCGGCGGGCCCGCAGGCCCGCCGCGAACCCTCAGACTCAGCGTCGCTGCAATTTGGCGAGCAGGCGCAGGATCTCCAGATAGAGCCAGATCAGCGTCACCATCAGGCCGAAGGCGGCATACCACTCCATGAACTTCGGAGCGCCGTGCTCGGCGCCGCGCGCGATGAAATCGAAGTCCAGCGCGAGATTCGCCGCCGCGATCCCCACCACCACGACGCTGAACACGATCGAGAACGTCCCGTTGCCGAACACCAGGGGCATCGAGATGTGGAAGAACGACAACACCATGGTGACGAGGTAGAACAGCGCGATGCCGCCGGTCGCCGCGAACACGATCATGCGGAACCGGTCGGTCACTTTGATGATCCCTGTCCGGTACAGCACGAGCATCGCGGCCAACACGCCGAGCGTCAGCGCGATCGCCTGGAAGACGATGCCGTGCAGCTGCTGCTCGTACAGCACCGAAATGCCGCCCAACGCGAGGCCCTGGGCGGCGGCGTACACGGGGGCGCTGATTCTCGCCCACGCCGGCAAAAAGATGCTCACCAGCGCCGCCCCCAGACCGACGATGAGCCCGGTCCACATGTAGGGCATCACCGCGGCGAGGTCCAGCGTCTGGCTATAGCGGGTCCACACCCAGGTGGCGGCACCGACCACCAGGAGCAGCAGGAACGCCGACTTGTTGATCGCTCCTTCGACGGACATCAGCTCGCCGGTGGTCGCCTGCGCATACTGGTCGGCGCGCTGGAATGCCTTGTCGCTCAGCAATGGATTGGCCATTTCATATCCTTCTGGAAGACATGTTTGGAACGGGAATATAACACCGGCCCCGCTAGCCCCGAGCGACGCGCTCGATGTCGTTCGATTCGTAGATGTTGACGCCGCGCGGGGCTTTCAGGGCCACCCGCACCATCGCCGCGGCGACCGTGCCGGCGGCGATCGGCCGATACTTGCGCAGGGGCCCGACGAGCAGGAACGACGCGCCGGTCATCGCTGCGATCCCTGCGCGCTCTCCCGGCCGGTGCTCGGTGCGCTCCCCCAGCAGGATGGACGGGCGGAAGATCTGCCGCCCCTCGAACGGCAGCGCCGCGACCGCCGCCTCCGTTTCGCCCTTCACCCGGTTATAGAAGAATGTCGAGCCCGGATTCGCGCCGAGCGAGCTGACCAGCAGGAACTGACGCGCCCCGTGCTCGAGGGACTGCGCCGCGAGTCCCACGACATAGGTGAAGTCGACCTGCCGGAACGCCGCTTCGGAGCCCGCCTGCTTCATCGTCGTGCCGAGACAGCAGAACACGTCGGTGCCCGCCGGGAACGCCTGGCCCAGGGCGCCGAGCCGGTCGAAATCGATGATGTGCTGCTCCAGCTTGGGGTCGCTGTGGGGCAGCAGGCGGCGCACCAGCGCCACGACGCGCTCGTACGAAGACTCGCCGAGCAGCCGCGCCAGGCACTCGCTGCCGACCAGGCCGCTGGCGCCGGCGATGAGCGCCGTCTTCACAGGTCTTCGAACGCCACGTTGAGAATCGGGTAACTGCGCCAGTCGCGGTAATCGAAGTGCCACCACTCGTCGACGTTGCGGGTGAACCCTTCGCCTTCCAGCGCCTGCCGCAGCACCTCGCGGTGCCAGCGCGCCAGGTCGCTCGTGACCGGGTAGTCGGGATAGGAGCGCTCGGTCGCCTCGTCGTAAGTGCCGCCCATGTCGATCGGCCGTCCGGTGCGTAGATCGTACAGCGTGAGGTCCACGGCGCAGCCGCGGTTGTGCCGCGAGCCGTGGGCCGGGTTGGCGACCATCCAGCGCTGCGGCGGCGGGGTCGCGTCCCAGAAGGTCTTCGTGACATACCAGGGCCGGTACCCATCGTGAATCAGCAGGCCGTAGCCCAGCGCGCGCAGGCGATGGTGCGCGCGGAGCAGGGCCTGCGCGGCGGGCCGCTGCAGGAAGGCGTGCGCGGTCGAATAGAACACGCTGCCCAGGAAGTTGTTGGTCGTGGCGTAGCGGATGTCGAAGCGGATCGTCGAGTCGAGCGTGGCGAGATCCACGAGCTCGGGGGGGCGGAAGGTGCCGCTCTCGGCGGGCGGGGTCGCACTCCGGGCCGCGGCGAGGAGCTCCGCCACCGGATGCACCGGGGTGACCTTGAGCTGGCCGCCCGCTTGCGGCCCGATGCTGCGGCGCGGCAGCGTCACCGTCCCGGCGACCGCGACGCCGGCCCGGCCGGCGCGCCGGTCGCGAAAGGTGAGGTGCTCGGCGGCGTACAGGCTCGTCGCCGGGAACGCGAAGACGGAATCTGAGATCCGGGTCAACGCGTCGTCTTCCGTCCAGTTGATCAGGGCGTGCAGCCGGCCGGCCCGCTCGAACACGAAGAGCGTCTCGAATCCCCACCCGTATTCTCCCAGCAGTCCGCTCCAGCGGGCCGATGGGGGAGCCGGTTTCGGATCGGGGGTCCGGGCGAAACTGTCGCCGTCCACGACGACCGCGTCCGGATGCAGCCGGACCGAGCCTCCGAACGACATCGGGTCGTCGAACGTCAGCCTGTCGCCCAGAGCGCGCACCCGCGCCGGCGCGGCGGTGCCGTCGCGCGCGAGGTACAACTCGCCGAATCGCTCGAGCAGGTCGACGATGTGGAGCCCGTGCGCATAATGTCCCGCCGCCGCCCGCGCGGCGCCGGGTGGCAGCGGGCTGGTGACGGGCGGCTCAGGCAGTGGCGTCCCGGCGCGCTGCGCCAGCATGGCGCGGAGGGCGGCGTCGGCCAGCCGGTCGGTGACGCGGGTGGCAGCGTCGAGGGTGGTGATCACGACCACCCCGATCTTCTCCTCGGGCAGCGCGGCGAGGGTGGTGGCGAACCCGTAGATCGCGCCGATGTGTCCCACGCGGCGGTGCCCGTCGAGGCGGGACACGAAGAAGCCGAGGCCGCTGTCGGCCCACATGCGCTCCAGGGAGGCGTGCGAGACGACGGGATTGGAGTCGGCGAACAGGCTCGCGAGAAAGCGTCCGAGGTCGGCGACGGTGGTGTACAGGGCTCCGGCCGGTGCGTTGCGGCGGAACGTGGGTGCGGCGAAGCGGCGGCCGTCGAACGCCCACATCGTGCCCGCGGCGAGATCGGGCGACAGCTCCGCCCCCGGATCGAAGAACGCGCTGCGGGTCATGCCGAGCGGGACGAGCACCGAATCGTGCAGGTAGCGGGGGAACGGCTCCCCCACGACGCGCTCGAGCGCGTAACCGGCGGCCTGCAACGCCGCGTTGGAATACTTGTATCGCGTCCCCGGGCGGAACAGGAGCGTGGTGCGATTGAGGCTCGCGACTACGCCCGAGAGCGGGGGCGCGGTCGAGTCGAAGAAGCTGCCCACCGGCGGCTCGCGCACCAGCCCCGAGTGGTGCGTCATCATGACGCGCAGTGTGATCGTCCCGCCGAACGGATTCGCGGGATGAAAGTCGGGCAGGTAGCGCGCGACCGGGGCGTCGAGATCGAGCTTCCCCTGATCGGCGAGTCGCATGATCGCGATATCCGTGAACAGCTTCGACACCGATCCCACGCGGTACACCGTCCGGGCCGTGGCCGGCACGCTGTCGCGGGGTTGCGCCATTCCGAAGCCGCGCGCCCACACGATCTCGCCGCCGTCGACGAGCACGACCGAAACTGCGGGCAGATCCTTGTCCGTCATCTCGTGGTCGATGAGCCGCGTGAGCAGGGCGGCGGTGGCCGAGTACTCGGCGCGTGCGGGGCCGTCGGCTTGGGCGGCTGCCGCATGCCAGCGTCCCATCGTCGCGACGATCCCCAGCACGACGATGCGGGACCACGTGACGCGCGCTCCGTGACGGTGAGCCGTTCCGGCCGCGGGCGTCACTGAACCCGGAGTATCTGGAGCGTGGTCTCCGGGGCCGGAAGGCCTCCCCCGGTGCGGCGGACCTCGAGCAGCTGCGTGCCGAGCTGCGAACCGGAGAGATTGAACAGGGAGCTGCTGCCGCCGCGAATCGGTCCCCCGCCCTCCGTGAGAAAATCTCCGAACAGAAAGTAGTAGCCGGAGAGCGGGAACGTCCAACTGAACTCTCCGGGGAAATCATCATGCATACCGGAGAACTCGTCGCGGAGATTCCAGCTCGGGAAATTCAACTGGGGTCTGTTCGGCGCGTAGGCATCGTCGGAGAGGAGCGCGGCGAACCAGTCCCTGGCCATTTCGGGGAAGGGGTGGCCGGTCCGCGCCGAGAGGTTGGCGACGCCGGTCAGGCTCGGCTCTTGCGTGAGCGCCGACAAGAAACCCTCCTCGGTTCCGGCATACTGATCGACGGCCCACCGGAGCAGGGACCAGCTACTCCCGTAGTAGGTGGCATCATCGAAAGAAACCGGGCCCAAAGGGGAGTGCGTCCGATCGTACTGCGCATAGTCGTAGAGAAACGCGAACCCGTTGAACATGGAATAGGGCCGGCCCGCGCATTCGGTGAAGGTGGGCCGCACGTCGCAATACAGCGTCTGCCGATAGGAGGCGTTCCCTTTCCAGGTGGTGCCATAGACTCCGCGCGACCACAGCTCTTCGGCCACCACCGCCGACCCTTCTTCGAGCCACGTCTCCTCGAGCGGTGCACCCCGTGAAAGGTGTTCCGAGTAACTAACGAGGTGCTTTGCTTCGTGCATGACGACGCTGCGGATCAGCCAGCGCCACACGTCCTTCGTCAAGGCGCCGAATCCCGTTCCCGGCGCGGTCGGCGCGATGGCGTACAGGATTTCACCGGTGTTGCTCGCTGGGGCGATGGTCTCGGGGTAGAAATCGCAGCTGACCACGAATCCTGAGGGGCCAAAGCTGTTGACGATGTGCGAAAACACCATCGCGATTCGTCCGTTGGCGTCGAGCAGACTGTCCAGGCTCAGGGGGTTTCCGAACGCGGCTCGGAGCTTTGGCCACATGACGGCATCGAATTCCATCCCGAGGGCTCGGTAGGAATCGTCCATCGTACGGGCCAGCGGGGCGGCCGCATCCTCGAACACCAGCACGTGGGTTCCGCTGTACACGAGGCGGGCAGTGATCGTGTAGTACCGTGAGCAGAAATCGGGATAGTCGATCTGTGGAATCCGGATCGCCGCCTGATTGCCCACCATGGTGCCGACGCTCAGCTGCGGCGCTACGGGTCTGGGCGCGGTCCTCCACGCGAGGGCCGGTGGTCCGGCGCGACGGACGAATGCGCGGTCGTACTCGAGCATCCGTCGGTGGATCACGGCAGCCCGTCGCAGGGAATCCCGGTCGATCACGAAACTGGATCTCGCCGCCTGGACGGGCCCGGCAGACTGGAGGATTGCCTGCGGTGGGGCAGGGCCGATCCCGCGCAATTCAATGGGGATGGTCGCCAGTGCGGATGGCGTGGGGTTGCCGACGATGACGAAATAGTTACCGCCGGTCTGAGCAAGCTCGTTGCAGCGCGTTTCGCCTGCCGGGACCGCGAAATACTCTCCCGGCTGCAGGGAGCGCTGCACCGCAACCGCGAGCGGCGCGTCCGCGCTGACGACGCTTTCGCCGGAGGTGATCGTTACATGAGCCGCATGCGTAGGCGTGCACGGATAGCTCTGCGCGTCGGCCAGAATGAATGCCAGCTCCGTATCCGCGGCGGCGGTGACCGTCGCCGGGACTCCGTCGACGGTCACCGCATTTGCCGCGGGATCCGGGTCGAAACCGGTTCCTCTAACCACCGCCACGGTCCCGGGGGTCAGCGGGGCAGGAGTGACCGCCGCAACGGTCGGCCGGCTCGACGACTGGATTGTCAGCGAAACGGTGTCGAAGAGCACCCCACGGCGAGCTTCTATCGTCACCACGCCGCCGCTCAGGGCCGACACCAAACCGGAATCGGAAATCGAGGCCCGCGTCGGATCTGAGCTGCTCCAGGCGACGGGATAGGGATACGTGGTGCCGTCATTGCTGGATCCTGTGGCTCCGAGGCGAACCGTGTCCCCTGCCGTGAGCAGGCGCGGCCGTGGGCTGATGGCGATCGACGTTGCGGGACGATCATCGACCTGCACTGACAAGGTCGCAAACACCGAATTACCAGCAGCGACGAGCCGCGCGAAGCCAGGACCGCGCGCGAGCACGAGAATCGGTGCGCTGTCACTCGCGGTGATCGCCGTCGGCGACGACGCGACCACCGCCGTGTCCGAGGAAGAGATGACGACCGCGACGGAGGCTGGGAGGGGATTTCCGCTGCTGTCGGTGAGGACGAGCGGGACGATGCTGCTGGCGTAGTTGCCGAGTTCGACCACCGAGGAGCGCCAATCGAGCCGGATTGAGGTGTTCGGCGGGACCCGGATGGACGCCGTATCCAGGAATCCGCCATCGGTCCGGCCGATGACCGCTGTCTGACCGGCCGCCCGTCCCCGGACGACCGCCGGGAAACCCGTAGTGTCCACAATGGCAATGGCGGTGTCGACCACGGTGTAGTGGATCAGGTACCCCAGCGTCAGAACCGGTCCCAACGAATCACGCACGGTACCGGGAAGCCCGCGCGCGCTTCCGATATAGACGACCAGACTCTCCGGCTCGAACACGAACCGGGCCGGTGGCAGGCCAACCACCACCGGGGCATCCACGGTCTTGCCGCCGCTCGTCGCGGTGATGCGCGCCGTCCCCAACCCGACGGCGACAATTCGGATCCGGTCAGTGACTCCGATCAGGTTGAGAGGTCGTGCGATCGTGGTGTCGCTGGAGCTCCACGACACGCTGTTCCCGGAAGCGACGTTGCCGAAGCTGTCCAATGGCGTTGCTTGCACGATGCCGGAGGTGTCGCCGACCGTCATGGAGAACCCTCCCGGCTGGAGAACCACGTTACGCACCGCCGTGGGAGCGACCCGGACCAGTGTGGTGTCGCTGGCGCCCGAGATGGCGGCTGACACCAGCGCGGTGCCGACCCTGCGCGGCGTGAGAATCCCCTCCACGGACACTCGGAGCACCGTCGTGTCGCCACTCGCCCACGTCACGGTCCGCCCTGCCAGGTGAACGCCGTTGCCGCTTCGCAGGTCGGGGATCAACTGGACCACCTGGAACAGCCCGATCGTCACCGATTCGGGAAGGGCAATCGAGACTACCGGATATTGCACGTCGACGAACGTTCCGCTGGTGACGCCATCGCTCGTCGCGGTGATCGCGAGACTCCCCACCGTGCGCGCGATGACCACGCCGCTATCGGTGACGACGGCACGGGTCGTGTCGGAAGAGCGCCACTGTACGGAGCGGCCCAGCACCGGTAGCGCGGCACTGTCGAGCAACGCGACATGGAGTCGCACCGAATCGCCCAGTAGTACGGAATCGACGGCCGCGCTGAGGACCACCCGGGCGACGTGGGCGAGTTGGACGGCGACGGGTCCCGACCCCGTGACGCCGTCCGCGGTCGCTTGGACCAGGGCCTGACCCAGTCCGACCGCCGTGACCAGGCCGACTTTATCGACGGTGACGACCGACGTATCGGTGGAGCGCCACGTGAATCGACGACCGGTCAGCATCCCGCCGTTTTGATCGTAGGCGGTGGCCGCGTAGCTCCCGGATCGACCGAGAAACAGCACGGGAACGCCGGTGACGTCGACTCGGGTGACGGCCGGGGGTGGACCGGCGGAATCCGAACAGGTCAGGAGGGAGGCTGCCAGCAGCGCCGCGCACCACGACCTCAGCGTTCCAGGCGCGCTCGATCCCATCGCCGCCGACGATTCCCGGTCACGAGTCCGCGACTGACGCGCGCAGTCTTTCAATCGGCGACGCAACAGAAACCTCACGAATGCTCTCCACAATCTGGCTCGAAGGTGGGTCATCCCCCTGACACGGTCAAGCAAGCGGCATGCCGCCGGATCGATGAGCGAGCGCGCTGCACCGTCTCAGCGCCGGAACTCGGACCATGGCCCTCGCGTCTTGCGCAACAGGACCTCGCCGTGGCCGCGCACGAGGTAATCGGGAAGCTCGCCCACCACCGTATATCCCAGCCGTTCGTAGAGGCGGTGCGCGTCCGGGTTGAAGCTGGAAACGCACATGAACACGTTCGGGCTCTCCTGGAAGATGCGGTCCTCGGCCCAGGCGATGAGCCGGGCGCCGTGGCCCTGGCCGCGCGCGCCGGCACGGACACACACCGTCTGTATGTAGCCCGGGAACGGGCCGCGCACGTCGATCACCACGAACCCGAGGATCTGGCCTGCGTCAGCGCAGACATACACTTCCTTGCCGGGATCCCTCAGATTGCGGATCGACGCTTCCACGGAACGACCCAGTGTGATCCACGGCTCCGACTCGGCCATCATGCGGGCGCACTCCGCCAGCTCGGCGTCACCCGCGAGGCGCCGGATCGCGCTCACACTCCGGCCCGCGCGCGGCGCCAGACCCACCAATAGAGCAGCGCGTTGGCGATCAGCACGAATCCCCCGATGGCGATCTGCCCGCGCGGGGTGAGTCCCTCCGGGTAGATCGCGCGTCCGATGTAATGATTGATGAAGCCGCCCGCGTACCCCTCCTGGCCGGCGCGCGCCCGCAGCGCGTTCTCGAGGGGCGTGAGCGGGCAGGTCTTGGCGAAGAACTCGATCCACACACCCCAGGCAACCGCCGGTAGGTGGAGCCACATCCAGGCGCGGTGATGCAGCACGAGGAACGCCCCGCCCATCACGAACACGATGTAGGCGAAGTGCAGCAGCATGATGAGGTCGGCGGCGAGGCGGTATTGCATCCGTCGGTGAAAACGCTACGCCGCGGTCGGCGCAGATGCCAGAGGCGTAGCGCGGCGGCCTGCGGAACCGTAACTTGGCGGCCTTCACTCAACGAGACGACCAGTCCCATGACGCTCAGCGCCTCGCTGCCGACGTTTCTCGTCTGTGTCCTCGCCGCGGCGCTGTCGGCGCAGCGCCCTGGCGACGCCGCGGGACCCCCGAACACCCTCACCCCCGCCGAGCGGGCAGCCGGATGGCGGCTGCTGTTCGATGGACGGACCACCGACGGCTGGCGCGGCTACAAGAAGACCTCGATGCCGTCCGGATGGACGGTCGTGGGCGAAGCGCTGACGCGCTCCGGCGAGGGGGGTGACATCGTCACGACGCAGCAATTCAAGGATTTCGAGCTGGCGCTCGACTGGAAGATCGCCCCTGGGGGCAACAGCGGGATCTTCTACCGGGCGAGCGAAGACGACGACGCCATCTATTGGACGGCGCCCGAGATGCAGGTGCTCGACGATGCCCGCCACCCCGACGGCAAGTCGCGGCTCACGAGCGCCGGCGCGAACTACGGCCTCTATGAAGCGCCGTCGGGGATCGTGAAACCCGCGGGTGAATGGAACCACGTGCGCATTATCGTCAACGGTCGTCACGTCGAACACTGGCTCAACGGCGTCCGGATGCTGCAGTACGAGCTGCTCAGTCCCGACTGGGAGATGCGGGTGCAGGGGAGCAAGTTCGCGCCGCATCCCCACTACGGCCGCAACGCAGCAGGGCTCATTGGCCTGCAGGACCACGGCGACTGGGTCGCCTACCGCAGCATCAAGATTCGGGTGCTGCCATAAGAGCCGTCAGCCATCAGCCGTCAAGCGTCAGCTGCAAGCGCTCGCGGACCACCACGTGGAGAGGACACGATGAGCACTCGTGCAAAGCTGTCGACGATGATGTTCCTCCAGTTCTTCATATGGGGAGCCTGGTACACGACCATCGCCGTGTACATGACCCAACACGGGATGGAGAAACTCACCTACTGGCCTTATACGGTGAACCCGATCGCGGCCATCGTGGCGCCGTTCTTCCTGGGACTCGTTGCCGACCGCTACTTCGCGACGGAGAAAGTGCTGGGCACGCTCCACCTGCTGGGCGGCGTGGTGATGTTCGCTGTGCCCCGGTTTACGGGTGCTCCCACCGTGTTCATCCTGCTGTTGCTGCTCTACAACCTGTGCTACATGCCGACCCTCGGGCTCGCGAACAGTCTTGCATTCCATCACATCCAGGCTCAGGAGAAACAGTTTCCGCTGATCCGAGTGTTCGGCACGATCGGGTGGATCATCGCCGGGTTGTTCATCAGCTATGTGCTGGGTCCCCTGACGGGCGTCGTCGCGGAGGGCACGGCGTGGCCGGTCTATACCGCCGCGGCGGCCAGCGTCCTCCTCGGTCTCTATAGCTTCACCCTGCCGCACACCCCGCCGCGGGCCGCTGGGCAGCGGGTGTCGCTGCGCAGCATCCTCGGCCTCGACGCTCTGTCGCAGCTCGGGGATCGCTCTTTCTACGTGTTCATCGTGGCCTCGTTCCTGTTGTGCATCCCGCTGGCGGCGTACTACAACTTCACGCAGCTCTTCCTGGGCAACGCCGGCATCACGAAGATCGCGGCGGTCCAGACGCTCGGGCAGGTGTCCGAAACCGGGTTCATGCTGCTGATGCCGCTCATGTTTCTCCGCTTGGGCGTCAAGCGCATGCTGATGGTGGGCATGGCCGCCTGGGTGTTGCGGTACGGCCTGTTTTCCATCGCGGCACCCAACGCGATCATCAGTCTCATCATCATGGGCATTCTGCTCCACGGCGTCTGCTACGATTTCTTCTTCGTGACCGGCCAGATCTACGTGGACAAGAAGTCGACGCCCGCGGTTCGTGGCCAGGCGCAGGGGTTCCTGGTCCTGGTGACCTACGGCGCCGGCATGCTGATCGGGGCGCAGGTGGCCGGCAAGGTCTTCAACCGGTTCCTGGGCGGCGCGACCAGCCTGACCCTCGATCAGTGGAAGAGTTTCTGGCTCTTGCCCGCGGGATTCGCCGCCCTTGTCCTGGTCTTTTTCGCGGTGATGTTCCGGCCTAAGAGCGAGACGGATAAGGCGTAGGGAGAAGGCGTACTGGGGGACGACGTAAGGAGACACCGTATGGCTCGCAAGCGTATTTCTCGGAGGCAATTCGTGGGCGACGTGGCGGTTGGGGCGGCGTTCACCATCGTGCCGCGGCACGTGCTGGGGCGCGGCTACAGGGCGCCCTCGGACAAACTGAACATCGCCTGCATCGGCTGCGGCGGCAAAGGCCGCAGCGACATCGACGGGGTCGCCTCAGAGAACATCTACGCCTTGTGCGACGTGGACTGGAAGATGGCGCTCGACGCCTTCCAGCACTTCCCCCAGGCGAAGCGCTACCGCGATTACCGCGAGATGCTCGACAAGGAAGGCAAGAGCATCGACGCGGTGACCGTGTCGATTCCCGATCACTCGCACGCCGCCGCCGGGCTGCTCGCCCTGAAGTTCGGCAAGCACGCCTTCATCCAGAAGCCGCTGGCCCGCACGTTGGGCGAGGTGCGCGCGCTGGAGCAGGCGGCGCGCACCACGAAGCTCGCGACGCAGATGGGGAACCAGGGCCACACGCACGATGGAACCCGGGTGATACGCGAGTGGGTCGAGGCCGGGGCGATCGGGGCGGTGCGGGAGGTTCACTTCTGGACCAACCGTCCGTGGTGGCCGCAGGGGATCGACCGGCCGCTGGAGGAGTTCTACGTCCCCGACTCGCTCGACTGGAACCTGTGGCTCGGCCCCACGGCGGAGCGGCCGTACAACCCTGCCTATGCACCGTTCAAGTGGCGCGGTTGGTGGGATTTCGGCACCGGCTCCCTGGGCGACATGGCGTGCCACATCATGGACGCGGCGTTCTGGACGCTCGACCTCGGGTACCCGACACGCATCGAGCCCGAATCCACCCCGCGCTTCACCGAGACTGCACCCGCGACATCACGCATCACGTATTCGTTCCCGGCCAAAGGATCGCGGCCCGAGGTGAAGATCGTGTGGCAGGACGGCGGGCTGTACCCGCCGCGGCCCCCCGAAGTGGCCGACGACGCCGTCTGGCCGCCCGACGATGGCGGCGGTCAGTTGTGGATCGGCTCGAGCGGGAAGCTCGTGGCCGGCACCTACGCCGACGATCCGACGTTGCTCGACGCGGCGAAGATGGCCGAGATCACGGCTCACCCGGTGCCGCAGAAGTACCCGCGCTCGCAAGGGGTGTACGCCGAGTGGATCGCGGCGTGCAAGGGCGGGCCGCGCGCGGGCTCGGCGTTCGACACGTACTCCGGGCCGTTCACGGAGATGGTGCTGCTCGGCTGTCTCGCCGTGCGGTTGGGGCGGACGCTCGAGATCGATTCCGCCACCGGAGCCGTCAAGAACGTGACCGTGCCCCCAGCCTACCTCCAGCCGACGTATCGGGCGGGGTGGAGTCTGTAGATGCGTCGCAGCTTCTTGGCGTGCGCCCTGTGCGCCGTCGCGGCGCCGCTACCGGCGCAGGGGCCCCGGTTCTCAGTCATGTTTCCGGCGAACAAGATCGCGGTCCCGCTCGATGGACGCCTGCTGCTGTTGCTCTCCGCCGATTCGACCGCCGAGCCCCGGAACCAGATCTCGGACATCAACGAGACCCAGCTGGTGTTCGGCCGGGACATGAATGCCTGGATGGGCGGCCGCATCGCTACGATGGATAGCCGCGCCGAGGGCTACCCGTTCGAGAGCCTGCGGGATGTTCCGGCCGGCCGCTACTGGGTTCAGGCGCTGCTCAATCGCTACGAGACGTTTCATCGGGCCGACGGGCACGTCGTCAAGCTCCCGCCGGACCGGGGCGAAGGCCAGCAGTGGAACAGCAAACCGGGCAATCTGTACAGCGCGCCACGCTGGATCACATTCGATCCCAAGCGGAATGGCGTGTTCCGGATCGTGCTCGACCAGGAGATTCCGCCGATCACGGAGCCCCAGGACACGAAATACGTGCGTCACATCCGCATCCAATCGAAGTTGCTGAGCGATTTCTGGGGCCGCCCGATGTTCCTGGGAGCGCACGTCCTCGTGCCGCAAGGGTTCGACGAGCACCCCGAGGCGCGGTTTCCGATCGTCATCGACCACGGACACTTTCCCGACGACCTGGGCGGATGGCGTGAGACGCCGCCCGATTCCAACCTGGCGCCGGATTCTTCGGTGCGCTTTCACCTCGGTGCATACAATCGCATTCAGCAGCAGGCGGCGTGGCAGTTCTACGAGGATTGGACCGGCGCCACCTTCCCGCGCGTGCTGCTGGTGGAGATCCAGCACCCCACCCCGTACTACGACGATTCGTATGCGGTGAACTCGGCCAACAACGGCCCCTACGGCGACGCGATCATGCGGGAGCTGGTTCCCGAGATCGAACGCCGCTTCCGAGGGATCGGACAGGGGTGGGCACGATTCACGTACGGCGGCTCGACCGGCGGCTGGGAAGCGATGGCGGTGCAGCTGTTCTATCCGGACGACTTCAACGGCGCGTTCATCGCCTGTCCCGACCCGATCGACTTCCGGCAGTACACCGTCGTGAACATCTACGAGGACACGAACGCGTACTGGTTCTCGAGCCGGTGGAAGCGTGTGCCGCGCGCGGGACATCGCGACTGGCTGGGGCAAATCAGCGTGACGCTGGGCCAGGCGAACCAGCTCGAGCGTGTGCTGGCCTCACACGGTCGCTCGGGCGGGCAATGGGACATCTGGCAGGCCGTGTACAGCCCGGTCGGGGCGGACGGCTACCCCAGGGCGATCTGGGACAAGCGGACGGGCACCATCGATCGTGCGGTCGCGGAGTACTGGCGGGAGCACTACGACCTGGGGGCGATCCTGCGCCGCGACTGGGCGACCCTGGGTCCCAAACTGCGCGGCAAGCTGCACCTCTACGTGGGCGAGGCGGACAATTACTTCCTCAATAACGCCGTCTACCTGGTCGAGGATTTCCTGCAGCACGCCGACCCGCCGGCGGACGCCGAGGTGGACTACGAGCCGCGGGCGGAGCATTGCTGGAATGGCGATCACACGCGTCCCAACGCCTACAGCCGGCTGCGCTACGCGCAGATGTTCATCCCGCGCATCATGGATCAGATCCGCCGTAACCATCCGGAGCAGGCCGACACGCTGAGCTGGCGGTACTAGCGCGTTCTGTGATGTCGTCGCCGCCGACGCACTCGCCGGGCACCACCCTTACACGGAGAGATCCCATGACACGATTCGGAGCTCTGGCACTCACCTGCACGGTCGCCGCTGTCGCGGCACCGCTCCCGGCTCAGCAAATACCGGCCGGTGTGCGCGGCGAGATTCTCGCCCAGTTCAACGACGCGGCCGACAAGCTGGTCCAGCTCGCCGAGGCGATGCCGCAGGACAAGTTCACCTGGCGCCCGAGCGCGGGTGTTCGCTCGGTGAGTGAGGTGTTGTTGCACGTGGCGGGCAGCAACGACTTCATGCTGACCTCGGTCGGTGTCTCCTCCGCGATGCGGGGGGAGAACGACCTCGAGTACTCGACCACTGACAAGACGCAAGTTATCGCGAAGCTCAAGGAATCGAACGCCCGCGTGCGCGCCGCTCTGCAGGCGATGCGGGACGCCGACCTCGACACGGCCACGAAGCTATTCGGAGGGGACACGACCTATCGCGGCGTCTGCCTGGAGTTGCAGAGCCACGTGCACGAACACCTGGGGCAGATGATCGCGTACGCGCGCACCAACGGCGTTGTGCCTCCCTGGTCGCGCGGAGGTCAGTAGCGCGAAGCGGTGAGCATGCCCGAGCCGCGGGTCACGGGAGCGGTGGTGCTCTACCGCCTCTACGACGTGGGGTACGAGATCGACCTCGAGCGCGCCCTCGATTTTTTCGCGACCACGCCTGAGGAGCGGGAAGCGTTGCGCTTGAAGCTCGAGCGGCGCCAGCGCGCCGAGGCGCAGGCGATCCGCATCAAGAACCCGCCGGTCACGGTCTCCATCGGCACCGAGCAATTCGAGGCCGCCGGGCGCCGCCACGACGCGCACGTCTCCGCGCGGATCTTCGATTTCGGGGTGATCTCGCTGCGGCTGCGCTGCGAGGTTCCCGGCGCGCTCGACTGGACGGCGTTCAGCGCCTTCGGCGACGCGGCCGACCTCACCCGGGCCGCGCGGGGGCCGTTCGACCGGCGCATCCGCGAGCTGACCGACCGGATCGCCCCGGCGATCGCCCGGCTGCAGATCGCGCCGGTCAGCGAGGACTACGTCGTGTACCGGATCACCCGCCTGGAGGGCCCGTCCGGGGAGCCTCTCCCGGCGAGCGCGGTGCGCGAGCTGGACGTCGCTCCGTTGCTGCTGAACGAAGACCGGCCGATCTCCGACCAGGCCCGAGGCGAGCTCTTGCCGCACTGGTTCTCCTACTATCCGGACGACCTCTCCATTCTCACCTGGAATACCGCGCTGGTGCTCGATCCGGCGGAGGGGGAGAGCGACGTGCAGCTGATCCTCGAATTCGCCAATGCGCAGCTGCTCGAGCTGCGCTACTACGACGCCCTGCTCGACGCCGAGCTGCCGCGGATGTACGACCGGATCGCCCGCGCCCGGAAAGGGCCCGGAGCCCTGCTGGGGCGGCGCTACGCTCCGCTGCTCACCGCGTTGCAGACGCTGGTCGCCGATTCGACCGAGATCGTGGAGCGCACGCAGAACGCGCTGAAGGTCACCGACGACATCTTCCTGGCGCGCGTGTACGGGGCGGCGCTGGAGCTGTTCCGGGAGCGGGCGTGGCGCGCGGGCATCGACCACAAGCTGGCGATCATCCACCAGACCTACGCCATGCTCAACGCCGAGTCGATGGCGGTGCGCAACGAGGTGCTGGAGATCACGGTGATCGTGCTGATTCTGGTCGAGATCGTCGTCGCGGTGGTGCTGGGCGGGCACTGATGCCCGCGCGGACGCTCAGAAGTCCAAATACCCCTCGTACCACATCGCCGCGAGCCCGAACGCGACGAGCAGCAGCGCCGCGAGACCGATCAGAATCCACGGCCGGGGCAGCCCGCGGCGACGGGGCTTGCGCGCGTAAGTGGCGCTCGGTTGCAGCACCTTGAGCGAATGTCGCATCGCGATGACGCCCGTGAACAGCGAATGGCTCAGGTCCCAGCGGGGCGGCGAGTGACGGCGTGCCGGCATCGGGGCTGCCGCGGTGGCGACGAACGGCACGGGGTCGAGCGCCGCCAGGTCGGGCCGATAGTCCCGCAGCACCGCGTACGCCTCGTTGATCCGCTGCTGGTTCAGCAGCGCCTTCTCGCGCAGCCGCTGGTTCTCGGGAAAGCGGTCGGGGTGCCACACTTGGGCGAGATCGCGATATGCGGTCTTGACGTCGTCGAGCGACGCGCCGGGAACGAGGCCCAGCATGCGGTAGGCCTGAACGGGATCGAGTGACATTGGGTTGGCGAATACCTCCCTGGCAAGACTCGTGCCGCTGAATGCCCCCGCAAGATGAGCCGCTTGTGGAAAAGTCGCCAGTTAGCCGGGCGTGTTGCCGAGTGACCGGCCGGGCGACAATCTTACAACCATGCCATTTCACCGTTGCGCGATCCGCAAAGCGGACGGCAGCACGCTCGCCGAGTCGGTCGACGTCATGCTCGAGGAGGTGGAGCGCAACGGCGTAAACGAGTGGCATGGGACGATGACGACCACGCATCTGATGGATCTCGAGGCGGGACAGCGCTATCGCCTCGTGTTGGACGACGGCCGCGCGGGGGAGTTCATGGTGCGGCGCAACACGTTTGCGGGCGGGACCAATCGGGCGGTCGCTATTCAGGGAATGGGACCGCTGCAGTAGCCGGCACTCCATGTCCCGAGCGTTCATCAACGAAGACGCGAGCGGGCCCGAGCCCCGCTACCACCTCCCCAGCCGCGACGACCCCGCCTACGACCCAGCCGCCGCCTGGGCGCTGATCGAAGGCGCGAACGCGGGCGACTCCTACAGCGCCGAGCTGGCCACGGGGTACCGCTGGGGGGAGCCGAAGCTGCGGCCGCACGTCGAGCGCATCCTGGCCGGCGCCATCGCGGAGCGCAACGAGCGGTTGCAGCAGCTCGCCGAGCGGTTCCTGCGGTGAATCAACGCCGGGCGACTGCCTGGCGCGCCAGATCGAGCAGGGACCAATAGGGCGGCGGGTACGCCCGCTCCTGCGCGAGCTGCGTCGCCTCGGCATCCACCTGCGCGGCCAGGCGCCGCTCCCGGCGCCCGAACGCCGTGTTGCGTACGGCCGCCACCGCGGACATTCCCTCGGGAACCGGCCCCACGCGGCCGAATCGCTCCAGCAGCACGCTGTATCCCTTGGCGACCCGCACGACGGGTAGCGCGTACCACGGATAGGTAAGCCGGTCGCCCCGCTCGGCTCCTTCGAGCATCGCGTCGATCACGGCGTTGTCCACGTGATCCTGGAACAGTGTGGCCGGATCGCGCCATTCGGCGACGACCACGAGCTGCGGATCGTATTCGAGGTCTGAGGGCTCTTCGGTCTCGAAGTGTTGGATGCCGAACGACGCGAGCCAGCGGCGCAGCCCAGGCTGGGAGATGGTCGAGATTCCCATCCACAAGTTCACGCCTCGGTCGTGGTAGGGCCACGACGCGACCTCCGAGCAGAAGAGGTGTGATGGATCGGCGTAATCCATCGTGAAGTCGTAGGGGATGTGCTCGGCCCGGGCCCGCTCGAGCGCGCGCGTCGCGGCGCGATGGGGCAGCAGCGGGTCCGCCACGAGCTGCGGCAGATCCGCGCGCAGCCGCAGCACCATGATCCGCAGTTTCTTGTCGCGCAGGTACTCCGCGCCGGTCGCGATGGCGACGCCCCGCTCGATGTGGGCCTGGATCACCGAGACGGCGTGGGTGATCGAATCGACGTGCACCAACCCGATGTGCGAGAAGTTCCCCGGGTAATCGTTGCCGCGGGCGATCAGGGCCGAGGTCGGGTATCCGCCGCGTGAGACGAGGATGTCACCCGAGTGGATCTCCACCCCCTGGATCGTCGCCGCGGGCGTCGCCGACGGCTCGCTCACCCCGGCCAAGAGTGTGACCATGTCGTCAGGATGCTGCAGCATCACCTCCTCGACGGCCGCGCGGCCCCCGTACAGCGCCCGGTACAGGCGGCGGCGCGCCGCGACCGCGCGCACGTCCCAGCCGCGCGATTGCCGCTTGACTTCCTCGCGCATCCGTTCGTACAGCCGGACATAGGCGTCGAGGTCGATCGGGCACGCGGCCACCGCGGGGGCGAGTGCGAACATCCCGGCTTCGAGGGAATCGAACGCGGGCGCTTCGGGTTCCTCTGCAGTATCCGACAGCGCCGCCAGCGCGGTGTCGAGCGCCGCCCGCCGCGACGCCGAGCGCGCCACCGTCATCCGGCAGTCGGACCCGCGGAGCGCTTTGTAGTCGGTCTCGAGCGAGCGCCACATCGAGTCCCGATTCCACGCGAAGCTCAGGGCGTGCTCGGGGGCCGCCCCGACCGGAGGATCGGTCGGGGGAATGGCGAGCACCCCGAACGCGGCGGCCAGGACGCCAAGCAGGATTACGGCGAAGCGGCGCAGGTTAGCTCCCGCCCAACGTCTCGCGCAGGTAGCGCACCAGGCGCTGCCAGGCATCGGCGGCGGGCGCCGTGTTGGTGGCCGGGTCACGGTCCACCCACAGCCAGAAGCCGTGTTGCACCGGATCGTAAACGTGGATGTCGTTTCGAATGCCGAGCGAATCGAGCACCGCCCGGAACTGCGCCACCTGCGCCGGCGGGATGCCACGATCCTGCCCGGCGAAGGTGCCGTAGATCGGATGGTGGATGCGGCGCAGCTGCGCCGGGTCGGTAACGAGCGATCCGTAGAAGATGGCGGTCGCATCGTGCTCCGCGCCCCCCAGGGCGTAGCTCAGCGCGATGCCGCCGCCGAAACACCACCCCATGACGCCGATCTTGCCGCCTACGTCGGAGCGCGCCCGCAAGAACTTCTGCGCGGCGTCGAGGTTCGCGATGACCACGTCGGGGTGGGCGTGCACCACGTTCATGAGCGCGACGTTCTCCTGCTGGTTGCTTCCGGTCTTTCCCTGGTACAGGTCGACCACCAGCGCGACGTAGCCACGCGACGCGAACAGGTCCGCCACCTGGCGGTCCCGGTCCACCAGCCCGTTCCACTCGTGAATCAGGAGCAGCGCGGGGAAGGGCCCTTTGCCCGTCGGCACCGCGAGGTAACCGCGGGTGAGCGTATCGGCGGGGAAGTACGTCACCGTCTGCCCCTGGGGCGGCGGCGCCTTGCCGATGATGGCGTCGGGAATGGAAGAGTCCTGGGCGCGCGCCGGGTGCGGCGCGAGGGCGACGAGCAGGGCGAGCGAGAGAAGGCGTTTCACGACGAGCTCCTTTTCTGGGATGGCAGAGTGGTCATGACTTCCGCTTCGACGTAGCGCTGCGGGTGCCGGGCCATCTCCTTGTGATACAGTGCGCGCAGCAGCGTCACACTTTCCGCCTCATCGCGGCCCGGCGACACCGGCGCACCGATCCCGACGACGCGCGCTCGATAATCGAGCGATACGGGGACGATCGGAACTCCTGCGCCCGCGGCGATCCGGTGAAACCCCGTCTTCCACTGACCAACGGGTCGCCGCGTGCCTTCCGGGGAGAGTGCGAGCACCCACTGCGGCCGCGTGCGGAAGTGCGCGATCGCGCTCCCGACCGTCCCCTGTGGGGCGGATCGGTCGATCGGCTCTCCGCCCAGCCACCGCAGCACCGGACCCAACGGGAACCGGAAGATCGTGTGCTTGCCCAACCAGCTGGCCCGCAGCCCGGTCGCGAACATGGCCAGGACGGCGACGAGGAAGTCCCAGTTCGACGTGTGCGGGGCCACGATGAGGACGAAACGGGAACGGTCCGGTAGCGACCCTTGCACCCGCCACCCGAACAGGCCGAGCAGGCGGTGGGCCAAGGCGCGAGAGATGGGACTGCCGCGACGGGGGAAGCCGGGGTCAGGCGGTCGGGCGGTCGGGCGGTCGGGCACAGGTTCGGCCTCGTGGCACACTCGGCAACATGAATACTGATTCATCATAGCCCCATTTCCTGCTTGACGACTAGCGTCGGGCGGTGTCGTTTATCCGCTCCCAAGCCTCGCCGTCGAACCACCACAGGGCTGCTCGTGCCACAGTCGCCGTCGCAGTCGACGCACGTGTCCCTCCTGAGTTCGGCCGTTGTCTTATGTCCGGCGATGGTCGAAGTCGTGTCACAACTGTGCTGCTACGCACCGGCAAAGACGCCCGTTGTGTTCGTGGGAGAGACGGGGACCGGGAAGACGTACTTCGCGCGCGCGCTGCACGAGATGAGCGGGCGTGAGGGCAACCTCGTCGAGATGTGCGCCGGGGAGATCCGGCCGAGCCTGGCCGAGAGCCAAGTTTTCGGACACGAGCGCGGCGGGTTCACGGGGGCGGTGCGCCAGCTCCGCGGACTACTCACGCGGGCGGGGACGGGCGCGGTGCTGTTCGACGATTTCCATCTGCTGCGGGCGCCGGTTCGCGAGCGGTGAATGCGCTGCGTCAGGCCACGCGCGCCCCGCGCTCGGTTGTGAAGTGCACCCTGACGCCGGCCCGAGCCAGCATGTCGACGAGGGCGTCAATGCTGAAGCGATGCAGGCGCCCCCGCACGACATCGTTCACGCGGGGCTGGCTCACCCCCAGCAGCTTCGCCGCCCGGGCTTGGGTGAGCCGACGGCGCGCAATCAGCCGCTCGAGGGCCAGCATGAGTTCCGCCCGCACGCGGAGGTGCTCGGCCTCCCGCGGGGAAAACCCGAGGTCGCGGAAGATGTTATCCGAGCCTTTCGTAATCTTGATTGCCATCGTGCCTCCTAGTCCCGGGGCCGGAGCAACTCCTTCAGTCGGGCGCGCGCCAAGTCCATATCCAGTTGCGGCGTGCGCTGGCGTTTCTTGGTGAAGGCGTGCAGCACGTACAGCGCTTCGGGGCGCGTCGCCAGGTAGAGCACCCGATACTCCCCGCCTGCGTGGATCCGGATCTCGCGCACGCCGGCACC
>Ga0307281_10000046_pt1 | contig 26295 bp, 22 predicted proteins | sample ER_DNA_120_FD_194486 | JGI IMG/M metagenome (GOLD analysis project Ga0307281, IMG submission 194486) | Bulk soil microbial communities from the East River watershed near Crested Butte, Colorado, United States - ER_DNA_120 | ecosystem: Environmental > Terrestrial > Soil > Floodplain | place...
GGAATCTGTCGAAGTACCGGTTGCTCACGGAAGCGTGATCGGCGGGTGCACGGTGGCGCGACGGTAGCCGAGTCGCGTAGCTTAGCTCCACGTGGACGACGTCCTCACCCGCCTGAACACTGCCCTGGTCGGTCGCTACACGATCGAGCGGGAAATCGGCCATGGCGGCATGGCCATGGTGTATTTGGCCCGGGACATCCGCCATCACCGGCCGGTCGCTGTGAAAGTGCTGCGACCCGAGCTGGCCGCCCTGCTGGGGCCGGAACGGTTCCTGCGCGAAATTGAAATCGCGGCCCAGCTCACCCACCCCCACATCCTGCCGCTGCATGACTCCGGGGAAGCGGACGGGTTGCTGTTCTTCGTCATGCCGTTCGTGGAGGGCGAGTCGTTGCGCGACCGCGTGTCCCGCGAAGGGGCATTGCCCGTCTCGGAAGCGATGCGCATCCTGCGCGACGTGGTGGACGCGCTGGCGTACGCGCACGACCACGGCGTGGTCCACCGGGACATCAAGCCGGACAACGTGATGCTCGCCGCCCGGCACGCGGCGGTGACGGACTTCGGCATTGCCAAAGCCGTTCGCGACGCGGCCGGCAGCGCCACGCTCACCACCGCCGGGATGTCCATCGGCACGCCGGCGTACATGGCGCCGGAACAATGTGCGGCGGACCCGAACGTCGATCATCGGGCCGACCTGTACGCGTTCGGCGTGCTCGCTTACGAAATCCTCACCGGCAAGCCCCCGTTCACGGGGCCGAGCCCGCAGGCGATCCTGGCGGCGCATCTTATGGACCCCCCAACGCCGCTGCAACAGGTCCGACGTGACGTGCCGGGCCCGCTCGCCGCGCTGGTGATGCGATGTCTCGAAAAGAAACCGGGGGACCGCTGGCAGACGGCCGGCGAGCTCTTGACCCGGTTGGAAGCCCTGGTCACGCCGACCGGGATATCGTTCGTCCCGGAGCCGGCCCCGCGCCGAGCCGGGCGACGGTTCGCCCTTGCCGGTGCAGCGGTTGTGGCGGTTGCGACGGCGTTCCTCGGGCTCCGGAGCAACGCACGCGTCCGCTGGGTCCGGGAGCAGGCGATCCCGCAGATCCGCCGGCTCGCCGACAGCGGGCAATTGGAGTCCGCCTACCAGTTGGCACGTCAGGCGAGCGCCAGGCTGCCCAATGACAGCACGTTGCTCCACCTGTGGCCGCTGTTCGCCCAAACGGTGAGTATCCACACCGCGCCGCCGGGAGCCCGGGTTTACCGTCGCGACTACGCGGCGAGAGATACAACCTGGGAATTGCTCGGTACCACGCCGATCGACAGCGCCTGGTTCCCGCAAGGATTCTCGCGTATCAAGATCGAAAAGCACGGCTTCCGCCCGTACCTGGGCGCGGCGGCCCCGCAGTGGCTGCCCCGACGACCGATTCACCTCGACAGCGGATCGACTGTGCCTGAGGGAATGGTGCGGGTGCCGGGCGAGGACCGCTTTGCGCTGTCGCTCCCCGGTCTCGATCATCTCGATCCGATTCCGCTCGCCGACTACCTCCTCGACCAGCATGAAGTCACCAACCGTCAATTCAAGGTGTTTGTGGATTCGGGCGGCTATCGGCGGCGGGAATTCTGGGATCACGCCATCGTCAACGGCGGCCGGCGGCTGTCGTGGGACGAGGCGATGGCCTTGTTCAAGGACAAGACCGGCCGGCCTGGACCGGCCACGTGGGAAGTAGGCGACTACCCGGCCGGCCAGGCGGATTACCCGGTGACGGGTGTGAGCTGGTACGAGGCGGCCGCCTTTGCGCAGTTCGTGGGGAAGGACCTGCCCACGATCTACCATTGGAGTCGAGCGGCGGAAACCCGGGCCGCTTCCTGGATCGTGCCCGCCAGCAATTTCGCGGGGCGCGGTCCCGCGCCCGTCGGAGCCTACCACGGACTCGGCCCATTCGGCACGGTGGACATGGCCGGCAACGCGCGCGAGTGGTGCCTCAATGAAACCGGTGGACAGCACTACATCCTGGGCGGCGGTTGGGACGACGCCACCTACCACTTCACGGAAGCCTTCGCGCAGCCCCCCCTCGATCGCTCGTCCACCAACGGCTTCCGCCTGGCGTCGTATGCTCCCGGCGACAGCACGGTTGCCCGGGCCGGCCGGCCCATCGAACGTCTTGTCCGGGACTTCGCGCGAGAACACCCGGTCTCCGACGCGGTGTTCGATATCTACCGGCGAGCGTACGACTACGATCGAGCGGCGTTGAACGAGCGCATCGAGGTGACCGACTCGAGCGCGGAGAGTTGGGTGATGCAACGCGTCAGCTTCGACGCCGCCTACGGCCGCGAGCGGGTGGTCGCCTATCTGTTTCTTCCCAAGACCGGTGCCCCGCCGTTCCAGACCATCGTCTACTTCCCGGGGGCGATCGCGCTGCACAGCCGCACATCCATTGGCTCGCTGGAGCTCGATGCCATCGATTTCATTTTGAAGAGCGGGCGGGCGGTCATGTATCCCGTGTACAAGAGCACATATGAACGAGGTGACGGACTCGATAGCTGGTACGCCAACGAGACCAACTCCTACCGGGAACACGTGATCTATTGGGCGAAGGATTTCCGACGCGCGATCGACTATCTGAACACGCGGTCCGACATCGATTCACAGCGGCTGGCCTATTACGGACGCAGTTGGGGCGGCTTTCTCGGCGCCCTGTTACCCGCACTCGAGCCGAGGCTCAGGGCCTCGGTGCTCTACGTCGCGGGATTGGAGCTCCAGCGAGGACAGCCGGAAGTGGAGCCGATCAATTTCCTGCCGCACATCACCATCCCGGTGTTGATGCTGAACGGCCGATACGATCACTTCTTCCCTGTCGAGACGTCGCAGCTCCCGATGTTCCGTCTGCTGGGCACGCCGCCCGAGGGCAAACGCCACGTCATCTACGACGGCGGGCATTTCGTCCCCCGGGCACTGCTGATTTCCGAAGTGCTCGATTGGCTCGATCACTACCTCGGTCCGGTGGGCCGCTGACCCCCGACGGTCGTCACTGCCCAGGAACGAGAACGCGGATGGCGTGTCGCACGACCTGGACCTCGAATCTGCCCGCCGCGATCACCTCACCATCGATTTGCAGCGGGCCGTTCGACTCGACTCGGGCTGTTCTCCAGCGGCGCGCGGATGGGTCGCCGTCGAGCGGCAGAGCGGTCGAGAGTCCACGGCGCAGCGTGCGCCAGTAGCGTCTGGCCGAGCGGCACACCACCGCCTCGGCCACCCCATCCCCCGGATCGGCGTCGGGCCACATGCGCCACCCGAACCCGTAACAGGGAAAATTGTACAGGCCGACGTTGTACACGGCCTCACCCATGCTCACCAGGCTCTCGCCGTCGGTTGCGAGGGCGATCCCCGTCGACCGTCCCAATGCTGCGCCCGCGAGTCCTCCGAGGACCGCCAAACCGCGTCGCCATGTCCGGCGGGAGGCCGCCCCCAGGAGAAACCGCGACTCGAATCCCGCGCTGAGCGAGACCGTCGCCACCGGGGCGGCGGGATGGGTGGTGACCATGAGATCGATCGCCCGCTCGGCGCCCGTGTCGAGCGCGGCCAGCGCTCGCGGCAGGCTCCCCAGCCCGAGCGGGGCAGCGAAGGCGTTGCCGGTGCCGAGCGGCAGCACGGCCATCGTGCGATCGACGTGCTCTTCCCAGAGCGCACCGGCCAGGAGGTTCACCGTTCCGTCGCCGCCTGCTGCGACGGGGATCGCCCCGGGGCCCAGCGCACGCACCACAGCGCGCGCTTCCGCGCGCGTGCTCACGTTGACGATCTCGGCCACCCGCAACAGCTCCGGCCTTGCCGCGAGCGCGCGCTCGAGGCGGGCGGGCGCGCGACCCTCACGCGCGCCCGGATTCACCAGCAGCATGAGGCGCCGTGGGGCCGTCACGACACCGTTGCAGCGGGGGTGAACGCGACTTTGATCGCACCACTCGAGTCGCGGGTCAGAGCAGTGCGGATCGCCTGCACGTAGTCGGCCAGTGGGAACGTGTGGGTGAGCAGCCCGCGGAGCACGAGGCTGCCGGACGCGAGGCGCGGCAGTAGAACAGCGAACGGGTGGACTGACTCCCCTTCCCAGGGAACCGGCCCATACACGTAGATCCCTCGCCACGTGATCTCGCGGTACCACAACGGTGTGGGATCGATGCCCGCCAATGTCGTGGGCGCCGCGACCGACACCAGCCGCCCGCCGGGCCGCGTGGCAGCCAGCCCCCAGCGGACCGAGCGCTGCGAGCCCGCGGCATCAATCACCCGGTCGAAGACGCCGCGGAACACCCACCCGTAGCCGGTCACCCGTTGCGCCGACATGCCTCGTGCCGACGCCCAATCGCGGAACTCCGCGTCCGAGCGCAGGACGGTCGCCGCGTATCCGTATCGCGCGGCCCAATCCCTTTGAAACGCGTGACGCACGATCAGCTCGCAGGCTCCCGGTCGGCCCAGATTCGCGTGCAGGTGGGCCACGAGCAATCCGATCGTGCCGCCGCCGATCACGAGGGTACGCTCCTGTGCCGGAGTTTCCGTTCGGAGCACCGCCGCGAGCGCCGTCGCCGCAGGGTCGAGAAGCACGGCATCCGCATCCGATACCGTATGCGGCAGGGTCCATAGTTGCGAGCGATGGGCGAGGCACGTCTCCGCCCAGCCGCCGCCTGTCTCCCGGTTGAAGCCGATGCCGAGCCCTGGGCCCGGCCAAGCTCCCGTGCGGCGCTCGCACAGGCCTTCCCACCCCAGCCGGCACGCTCGGCACGCAGGGTCGGTGCCCCGCGCACGGCACCCGAGGACGGACCACACGACGACCCGGGTGCGGTCGCCATCGATCTCGCCCACCAGTTCGTGACCCGGGACAAAGGGGTAGCTCGCCTCGGGCTCGAGGTAGAGCGAATCCCGACCGGTGACCAGGTTCAAATCGGTGCCGCAGATGCCTGCCAACCGGACACCCAACCGCACCCAGTCCGCCGCCGCCGGCTCGGGGAGGGGCAGCCGGACGTGGTCGAGGGGTGCGAGGCGCACCGACCACAACCGCCGGGCCACTCGATAGACGCTGCGACTGGCCAGGTAGCGCGGCACGTCGTGACGAAACAACAACGCGTTCATGCGCTCGACCTGACCGCTTTCTCGTAGAGGCAATAGGTCTTTGTCAGGACTCCGCCGAACGCCTCGATCACGGCACGGATGCGCTCATTCCCCGCCTGCACGAGCGAGAGCTCCGCCCGCGCGACGCCGAGCCGGCGCGCGGCGTCGGCCGTCGCGGCGGCGAGCAGCACCGCCACGCCCCGGCCGCGAAAGGACGGGAGGACGCCGAGCAACAGGAATCGGGCGGACCGGATGCGCGGGACCCGCCGCAAGAGCCGCAGCCAGCCGAGCGGCCACAGGCGCCCATCGAGGCCGGCGAGCGCCTCGTTCACGTCGGGCAGGGCGAGCGCGAAACCGACCGGCCGCCCCTCGCATTCGGCGAACAGGGCGAGCTCGGGCCGGTAGAACGGCCGGAAGCGCGCGGCTCGCTCCGCGAGCTCGTCCCGGCTCAGCGGGACGAAGCCCCAGAGGTCGGCGAAGGACTCATTGTAGAGGGCGTGTAACGCCCGCACTTCCGCGTCCCAGTGCCGCGGGTTCGCCGGTCGAACGTGAATGGGCGCCGCTGAACCGCCCCGGCGGGCGAGACGCATGATGCGCTCGACCACCGGCGCCGGCGCGCTCGCCGGCGACCACGCGTATGCGTGGTACTCGACCCGCGGGGCGAATCCGACCTCCCGCAGCAACGAGTCGAAGTAGGGTGGGTTGTAGGGTGACAAGATCATCGGCGGCGAGCCGAATCCGTTGCGCAGCAGACCGACTTCGTCGTTGGTGGTGAGATTCACGGGCCCGAGGATGCGCGTCACCCCCTGCGCGCGCAACGCTCCCTCGGCGGCTTGGACCAGCGCGCGGCAGACACCCCGGTGTTCGATGCATTCGAAGAACCCGAAGAACCCGGCCCCAGGCTCCCACCGTTCCGCGAACACCGGATCGATGATGGCGGCGATCCGCCCGACCGGACGCCCATTCCAGCGCGCGACAAACCGCTGCACCCAGCGCCCGCGCAGCGAGGCGTTGTGTCGTGGCGACCAGCGGCGCCGTTCGTCCCCCCGCAGCGGCGCGACCCAGGCGGAGTCCCCGCGGTACAGGTCGTACGGCAGCGCGTGGAAGGCGCGCGCATCGGTCCTGGACTCGACCGCCGCAACGGCGAGCGGTCCCGCGGTCATGCGCGAGAGGATACGACCCGGGCCACGGCGCGTCAAACTTCGGCTTGACCGTGGCTTGACCGCGCCCGAGCACGATGGTATGTCAGCCTCGATCGGACCTGTCTGGTGAGAGTCCTCCTCGTCAGTCCCACTGCGCTCGACGCCCAAGGGCGCCCCATCAAGCAACGCCGGGTGCACCTCCCCGGCCTCACGCTCACGATGCTCGCCGCCGTCACGCCGCCGGGGATCGAGCTTCGGCTGGTGAATGAAACGGCCGAGGACGTCCCGTTCGACGAGCACTGGGATCTGGTAGGATTGACGGGGATGGGCTCCGGCCTCGTGCGGGCGTGGCAGATCGGTGACGAGTTCCGGCAGCGCGGCACCGCCGTCGTGATCGGCGGCATCGCCGCGAGCCTCGCGCCACCCGAGTGGTCACTGCAGCACGCTGATGCCGTCGTGGTCGGGGAGGCGGAGGAGACCTGGCCCCAGGTGCTGGCCGACTTTGCCACCGGGCGCCTGCAGCCCGTCTATCGCATGCACCGGGCGCCCCCGATCGACGCGCTCCCGCTGCCCCGGTACGATCTGCTGAACCCGTCCCGCATCGGCCGCTGGCGCCCCGTGCAGGCGACCCGGGGATGCCCGTTCACCTGCTCCTTCTGCTCGATCACGGCGTTCTTCGACCAGCATTACCGCAAGCGGCCGGTGGACCAGGTCGTGCGCGATGTGCGCGCGGCGAAGCGACACGGCACCCGGTACATCGCCTTCATCGACGACAACATCGGCGTGGACTGGGACTACTGCACCGCGCTGTGGGAGGCGCTCATTCCGGAACGGATCGTATGGATGAGCCAGTGCAGCCTCCACATCGCCGAGCGGCCGGGCATGTTGCGTTTGGCCCACCGCAGCGGCTGCCGCCTCCTCTCCTTCGGGATCGAATCCACCAACGCCGCGAGCCTGGAGACGGTGGACAAGGGCTGGAACCGGCCGGAGCGCTATCGGGAAGCCGTGCGGGAGATCCGTCGCCACGGCATCGAAGTCTCCACCGAGATGATCATCGGACTGGATGCCGACGACCCGACGGTGTTCGAACGCACCTTCGAGTTCGTCATGGACAACGCGATTTCGGTGCCCCGGGTGCACATCCTGACCCCGATTCCGGGCACGCCGCTGTTCGATGAGCTGCACCGCGACGGCCGGATCCTGTCGGACGAGTTCCAACGGTTCACCGGCGGGCAGGTCGTCTACCAACCGCGCCACCTGACCCCCGCAGAGCTACAGGTGGGCTACTGGCGGCTGTACGAGCGGCTGTTTTCGTGGCCGGCGATCTGGCGTCGCATCGGACGGAACCGCGCTGCCCTCGGGCCCTACATGCGCGCGCTCGTGCTCGCGGTCAACATCCACTACCGTCGCCACATTCGGCACCGCATTTGCCCGGGCATCGTCTAGTTCGAGGAGGTTTCCCATGCGCGTCCTGCTGGTTCGCCCACCGGTTCCGCCCCACACCATCGGTCTCAAGAACGTCATGGTGTGCGAGCCGCTCGAGCTGGAGTACGTCGCGGCCGGGCTGGAGGGCCACGAGGTCCAGATCTTCGACGGCATCCTGGAGGGGGATCTCGACGGGCGCCTGCGCCGATTCGCCCCGGACGTCGTGGGCACGAGCAGCTACATCGCCGGCGTCAACGAGGCCATCAAAGTGTGCCGCGCTGCCAAGCACTGGAACCGGGAGTGCTGGACCGTGGTGGGCGGGGTCCAGGCGGCGCAGGTCCCCGAGGACTTCGTCGACCCCGCGGTCGATTGCATCGTGCTCGGGGACGGGACCACGATCATGCCGGACTTGATGGCCGCCTTCGCGGGCGAGCGGGCGTTGCACGAGATTCCGGGACTCGCGCTGCCAGACGGCCGGGGTGTGTACCGGACCCCCGAGCGGCCGTACATGCCCCGGCCCGACGAGCTTCCCTTCCCGCGCCGCGACCTCGTCGCCCATCTGCGGCGGCACTACTACTACCTGTTCCACCAGCCCGTCACGACGATGAAGACCACCTGGGGCTGCTGGTACCGGTGCAACTTCTGCTACACCTGGCGCATCACCGACGGCGCGCCATTCTCCCGCAGCCCGGAGTCGATCGCCGCCGAGCTGCAGACGATCGAGTCGGAAGACGTCTATATCGTGGACGACATCTTCCTCATCAACCGCCGGCGCCTGACGGCGCTCGCCCAGATCCTGCGCGAGCGCGGCATTCGCAAGCGCTACCTCTGCTACGGCCGCGCCGACTTCATCGCCGAGAACGAGGATATCATCGCCGACTGGGCCGAGCTCGGCCTCACGGCCGTGCTCATCGGCCTCGAGGCCTCGACGGACTCGGAGCTCGACTCGATGAACAAGGAATGCACGGTCGACTACAATCGCCGCGCCATCGAAGTCCTGCGCCGGCACGGCGTGGACACCTATGGATCTCTGATCACCCAGCCCGACTACACCCCGGCCCACTGGGACCGGCTGTTCCGGTTCATCGAGGAGACCGGGTTGTACTACGTCAACATCTCGCCGCTCACGCCGCAGCCGGGCACGGTGATCTGGGATCAGTACCGGGATCGGGTCACCGTTGATCGCGCAGCACATGGGCTGTGGGATTTCTCGCACATGCTCCTGCCCACGGTGATGCCGCTGAAGGCGTATTACCGCGCGTTGCTCCGGACCTATGCGCGCACCTGTCTCGACATCCGGCGCGCCAACCGGCTCACCCTCCGCACCCGGCCGCCGGTCTGGCATCCCAAGTATCTCCGCCTTTGGTACGGCGCGCTCCAGATCTTTCTGCAGTTCATGAACGCCCACCGCCACCACCAGCCACGAGAGCTGGCCCGCGCGACCGACCGCGGGCCTTCGGTCCCCGGCCTCGAGCCCCGTTGGCGCCGGTCGCTCGTACCGGCCGTTCCGGCCCTTCGGGCCCTCGACGCGAGCGGAGCATGATCCGGCCGAGCGACGTCCTCCGGCCGCTCCCCCGACACCCCGCGGCGGGGGGACTGATCGACTGCCCGCGAGCGCATCGCTGGCTTGCGCTGCTCGCGTGGGGCGAGGACCGCGACCTCTACACCTATCAACAGCCGCTCGACGGTCACCCGAGTCCGCGGGTGCGGGTCGGGGGGCGGCCGTTGCTGATGCTGTCCGCCTACGACTATCTGGGCCTCGCCGGCCACCCGGAGATCGACGCAGCGGCGATCGCAGCGATCCGGGAGTTCGGCACCGGCACCGGCGGTGTGCGCATGTTGACGGGCACCACCGCACTGCACCAGGAGCTGGAGCGGGAGCTCGCCGCGTTCCAGGGTGTCGCGGGGGCGGTCACCTTCAGCTCCGGCTACATCGCCAATATCTCGGCCATCACCGCGCTGGTCGGACCCGCGGACCAGGTGCTCATCGACGCGCGGGCACACCGCAGTCTCCATGACGCGTGCCGGCTCGCGGGCGTGCCTACGCGTGCATTCCGCCACAACGACCTCGCCGCGCTGGAGCGGGCCCTCGCGGAAGGCCGCCGCCGCGGCCGCCGCATCCTGATGTGCGTGGATGGCCTGTATTCAATGGACGGGGACCTGAGCCCGCTGCCCGACTTGGTCGCACTGAAGGAGCGGTACGACGCGTTCCTGCTGGTTGATGAGGCCCATGCCCTCGGCGTGCTCGGAGCGAGCGGCCGCGGCGTGCACGAGCACTTCGGCCTTCCGGCCGGCTGCGTCGACGTCTGGACCGGGTCGCTCGCCAAGGCCGTGCCGGCCAACGGGGGCTTCGTCGCGGGCTCGCGCGAGCTCGTCGTCTACCTTCAACACGCGGCGGCGCCCTACTGGTTTTCGGCCGCCTTGTGCCCGCCCGCCGCGGCCGCCGCGCTACAGGCGCTGCGCGTCATGGCGCGCGAGCCGGAGCGCCTGATCCGTCTGCGGCACGCCGCGGACGCCCTTCGCTCCGGCCTGCAGGGGTTGGGATACGACACCGGTGCATCCGCGGCCGCCGTCGTTCCCGTGATCCTGGGTGGCGACACGCGCGCGTGGGAGGTGGCGCGGCGCTTGTACGACCAGGGAGTCATCGCCTCGGCGGTCGTCCATCCGGCGGTCCCGCGTGGTGCGGCGCGTCTGCGGTTGTGCGCCACCGCGGCCCTGTCGGAGCAGGACCTGCACGAGGCGCTCGCCGCGTTCCGCAGCGTTCGTCGCGGGCGGCGGCGGATTGCAGCGGCGGTCAACGGGGTGAACGCGTGAGCGGACTCGCCGTGGATAGCCGCTCCCCACCCGCGCTGGAGACGCGCACGGCTCGGGATTGCGATTTCCCGGTCCGCCGGTGCGGCGACATCGCGGACATTGCGCCCTCGGCTTGGGACGCGATCCTCGACCGGGACGACCTCCAAGCCACACATCGGTTCATCACCGTCTGCCAGCGTTCCGGTGTGGAAGGCGCCTCGTATCGGCACCTGCTGATCGGTCGAGGAGGCGACACCATCGCGATCGCCACCTTCTGCCGGATGGAGGTCCGGCTGGAGCTGCTGTCGCCGAGTCCGCTCCGGGCCGGCGTCCGGTGGGGGCGTCGGTGGTTCCCGGGTCTGCTGCGAGTGCCGGTCGCGTTTTGCGGCTTGCCCGTCTCGTTCGGGCAATCATGTCTGCGCGTGCGGCCCGGAGCGGACCGGGCCGCGATCGCGGCGATCCTCGCTCGCGAGCTCGACACATGGGCCGACGACGCCCACGCCGGTCTCTCGTGCTTCAAGGAGTTCGCTCCCGAGGCGGAGCCCGTCGTGCGCCCCCTGGTTTCGCATGGGTACTTCTCCGCCACCAGCCTTCCTTCGTGCCACCTCGACATTCGGTGGCCGACCTTCGGGGCCTACGTCGGAGCGATGCGGGCGGGGTACCGGCGACAGGTGGCCGCCACGCTCAGGGCTCGCGCTGCCGCTGGACTCGACGTGCGTGTCGTGGCGGATTTCGGGCCGTTGTGTCCGCAGCTGTTCGCGCTGTACGAGCAGATCATGGATCGGGCGCCGTACCAGCTCGAGCGGCTCAACCTGGCGTTCTTCGAGCGGCTGAACGCGGACCTGGGAATGGAATCCGGCGCCGTGCTGGTGGAGCATGGGGGCCGGCCGCTCGCGGCCGCCATCCTGCTCTACTCGCCCCGGGTCGTGACCTTTCTCCTGGCCGGGATCGACTACGAGCTCAATCGCCGCTACCAGGCGTACCCGAACCTCGTCATCGAGGTCGTGGCCGAAGCGATTCGCCGCGGCGCCCAGCGCCTCGAGATGGGTCAGACCTCCTACGATCTGAAGCTTCGATTGGGTGCCGTGACGACGCCGCGCACGCTCTACCTGCGACACCGCGGGCGTCTCGCCCACGGATTGCTGCGCGGCGCCTCGCGCCTGCTGTTCCCCGAGGCCGTAGTGGCCTCGCGGCGAGTGCACCGCCAGGTATGACCGCATACCGCGAAATCCTCTCCCGCTACGAACAGCCTCAGCTCGGCCGGAGCGTCCGCCAGCTGGGCGAGACGACGATGCTCTACGCCCTCACCTGGTATCTCGCGTACCGCGCCCTGGAGCTGTCCTACGTCCTTACGCTGGCGCTCTGCGTGGTGGCGTCCGGCCTGCTCGTTCGCCTGTTCATCATCCAGCACGATTGCGGTCACGGCTCGTTCTTCCCGAGCCGCCGCGCCAACGATTGGATCGGACGCACCCTGGGCGTCGTCACGCTGACACCGTACCGCTATTGGCGCCGCTTCCATGCGACGCACCACGCGACGTCCGGCCAGCTCGACCACCGCGACCGGTTCGATTTTCGCACGCTCACCGTCGCCGAGTATCGGCAGCTGCCCTGGTGGGAACGGCTGGGGTACCGGCTGTACCGGAATCCGCTCGTGCTGTACGGCCTCGGGGCGCCGCTCTGGTTCGTGGTCTTCCAGCGCTGGCCGCTGCTCGCGCCGCGCTCGTGGCCGCGGGAGCGGCGCAGCATTCTCGGAACCGATCTCGCGATCGCGGCGGTCGGAAGCGCGCTCGCGCTGACCCTCGGACCGCGCCAGCTCGTCTTGGTCCAAGCGCCGATCACCGTGCTCGCCGCCGCCGCCGGGATGTGGTTGTTCTACGTGCAGCATCAATTCGAAGAGACCTACTGGGCCGGAGACGACACCTGGGAGTTCGCCGCGGCGAGCCTCGCCGGCTCCTCGTTCCTCGACCTGCCGGAGCCGCTGCGCTGGCTTACGGGGGATATCGGCATCCACCACGTCCACCACCTGAGCACGCGGATCCCGAACTACCGGTTGCGCGAGTGCGTCAGAGAGCATCCCGAGCTCGCGGCACGGGTGCGCCTGACCCTGCGCGACGCGCTGCGGTGTACGCGCCTCAAGCTGTGGGACCCGGACCGACGTCGACTCGTGGGCTTCCCGTGATCGCGCGCGACGCCGTGGCCCTGGGCTGGCTGCTCCAGGCGATCACCTGGGTGGCGGCGCTCGCCCGGACCGGGCGCACCGCCGCACGCCGCTCGGAATGGCCGGTCGAGCTCGCCCTGCGTGGCGCGGTCACCGCGCTCGTGTTGGCGTCTCTCGTAGCGCCCGCGGGCCACCTGGTTTCGTTGGGACCGGGCACGACCGCCGCGGCGGTGATCGTCGTGATCGGCGGTCATGCACTCGCGGCGCTCGCGCGCGTACAACTGGGCGGCGCCTGGGGCATCGGCGTTACGCCCCACAGCGACACGCCGGTCGTGCGCGGTGTCTACCGCCTGGTGCGGCATCCCATCTATTGGGGCACGGGGGCCGCCATCTTCGGGCAAGCCGTGACGCTGCAGAGTCTTCCGGCGCTCCTGCTCCTCGCCGGTGCCGCCCTCGTCAATCCGTGGAAGATCCTCCTGGAGAACCGCTCGCTCCGCGGCGCCCGATGACCAACGTCGCGGCCGCCGGCATTCGGGTCGCCACCCGCTCCCGGACCGCACCGGGTCCCCGCCCCCACCCGTTGTTCGGCAATCTGCCCGCGTTTCGGCGCGACCCGCTGGGTTTCCTGCGCGACGCTGCACGCGACCACGGCGACGTCGTGCGTCTCTGGGTCGGCCGGCGGCCGGCCCACCTGTTCCGCCACCCCGAGCACATCCAGGAGATCCTGCAGACACGCCAGCACAACTATCCGAAGCGTCAGCAGGCGCTCGATCGCATGTCGCTCGTGCTCGGTCAGGGCCTCGTGACCAGCTCCGGGGAGTTGTGGCGGCGCCAACGCCGGACCATCCAGCCCGCCTTCCACCAACTGCGGCTCGCCGCGCTGGGCGCCACCATGGAGCGGGTGATCGCCGACCTGGTGCGGCAGTGGCGGACGCCGGCCGATCGCGGAGCGGCCATCGACGTGCACCGCGAGATGATGGGTCTGGCGTTCCGGGTGGTCGGCGAGGCGCTCTTCGGGACGGATCTGAGCGCCGTCACCCAAGCGGTACGCGAGGCGCTGGCCGTCATCGAGCGACAGACGAGCGACCGTCTGTACCGTCTCGCCCGTTGGCCGCTCTGGATGCCGACGGCGCTCAATCGCGAGTTCCGCGGCGCCGTCGCAGCGCTCGATCGGACCGTCTCGGACATTGTCGCCGAGCGGCGGGCCGCCGCCAGGCGTCCGCCCGATCTGCTCACGGGATTGCTGGACGCGCGCGACGAGGCCGGCCGTCCGATGCATGACCGCCAGCTGCGCGATGAGATCCTGACGCTGCTCCTCGCCGGTCACGAGAACACCGGAAACGCGCTGACCTGGATGTGGTACCTGCTGGCCATGCACCCCGAAGTCGAGCGCCGGGTGCACACGGAGCTGCGGGCCGTCCTGGGTGACCGCTCGCCGACGGCCGCTGACCTGCCGGCCCTGCCCTACTGCGGCATGGTGGTGGCGGAGACCCTGCGGCTCTACCCGACGTCGTGGCTGCTGCTGCGCGAAGCGGCGGAGGACGATGAAATCGGGGGATTCCACATCCGCCGGGGCTCGGTGGTGCTGATCAGCCCGTTCGTGACGCACCGGCACCCGGGGTGCTGGCCGGCGCCCGATACGTTCGATCCGGACCGGTTCGCGGCCGCACCGGCCGCCGAGCGGCATCGCTGCGCGTACCTCCCGTTCGGCGCCGGCGCGCGCAAGTGCATCGGCAGCACGTTCGCCGTGCAGGAGGCGCAACTCGTCCTCGCCGCCGTTGCCAGCCGGTACCGTCTGGCCGACCCGCCCGTCCCCCCGCCAACGCCTCGGCCCGTCGTTTCGCTGCCGCCAGACCGAGGGCTGGCGCTGACGATCCACTCAAGGTGATCAAGATGCCTCGAGCCGGCCGTCCGTGATGCGGACGCGACGCGTCCCGATCGGTCCGAGCCGGGCATCGTGGGTCGCAATGAGCACGGCCGCGCCGCGACACCTGGCGGTGTCGGCCAGCGCGGTCGCGACCGCCAGTCCGGAGGCGCCATCGAGCGAGCCGGTCGGCTCGTCGGCCAGTACGAGCGCCGGGCTGTGCGCCAATGCCCGGGCGACGGCCACCCGCTGCTCCTCACCGCCGGAGAGGGCGCGCGGGGAGCGGTCGGCCAGCGGTGCGAGACCTAGCCGGGTCAGTAAAACGTCCGTCTCCCGGGCCGCCGCCGCGCGCGACAGGCCGCCGAGGGCGGCCGCGAGCAGCACGTTCTCACGAACCGTGAGCCCGCCCAGGAGGTTCGAACGCTGGAACACGAACCCGATCCGCTGTGCCCGGTGACGGCGCCGCTGCGCCGGTGAGAGGCTCGCGAGCGACACCTCGTCGACGCGCGTGTCTCCCGCTTCGGGAGTGAGCAAGCCCGCCGCCACGGCGAGCAAGGTCGTCTTCCCCGCGCCACTCGGCCCTTCGAGCAGCACGATTTCTCCCGGCTCGATGGCCAAGGAGACTTCGTGCAGCGCCCGGACCGCGTGCGCACCAGCGCCTCTGGTCTTGCTCACCCCGACCAGCGACAGCGCGGTCATGGTCGGAAGGCGTCCAGGGGATCGATCTTGCGCAGCCGGAGCACGGGGACCACCGCCGCGGCGACGCCGGTGCCGCCCAGCACAGCCAGCAGGAGCGCCACGTCGCGCGCTCCGAAACTCACCGGGATGACGGGATGTACTCGATCGAGCAACGCGCCCAGCCCGAACGCGAGGGCGACCCCGAGCACGGCGCTGACGCCAATCAACCGCGCTCCGTGCCAGGCGACCGCGCGCACCAGCGGGGCGGTGGCAGCGCCCAGCGCCAGGAGGATGGCGAACTCCGTCCGGTGATCCTCGATGAGGCCGTGGACGAGAAGCGCCACCACCACCGCCGAGACGCCCATGCCCAAGGCGTCGACGAGGGCCAGCAACGTCAGGTACCCGGCGCCGGCTTCACGCCGGCTGTTGGCGAGGAAGCTCTGCCGGTCGAGCACCGTGAGATCGGGAAAACGGGCCGCGATCTCGCGGGCCAGGACTCGCGGATCGCGCTCCGGCGCGACTCGGACAATGATGAAAGACGCCTGACCGCCGTAGCCCGTGGCGGCGTTGGTGGTGGAGAGGTTCGCGAACAGGAACTGCGTGACGACCAGGTTGGTGCCGGAGGTAAGTCCCACGATCCTCGCCGCGCGGCCGCTCACCCAGATCGTGTCTCCCAAGCCGACACCGGACTGGCGCGCCGCGCTTCGATCGATGGCGACTTCCCGCCGTCCGACCGGCGGCCGGCCCTCGGCGAGCGCCGGCGGGCCGCCCAGCCCGTCCGGTGCCCGGTACCCCACGCCGTACATCGTGAACCGGCGGCGCGCCCCGTCGTGGCGAGTGCTCACCGACACGAAGGCGCGCACGATCGGGTCCGCCGCGGCCACTCCGGCGACGGCGCGCAGCGAATCGGCGTACGACGCTGGGAGGATGGCCGACGAGCGCACCAGGTTATCGGTGCCCGCCGGGGCTACCCAAAGATCGGCGCCCGGCTGGTCGATGTAGGCCGTCACCCCGAGGCTGGCGCTCCGGAAAGCGGCGGCGATCGTCAGCACCAACAGGACGCTCAGCGCGATCCCGGTCACCGCGATCCAGAAGCGCCGTGGACCGATGCGGACTGCCGTGGTGATGAGCGCCGCGACCGCGCTCACGGAGCGCACAAGGTCACGAACTGCTGCGCCAGCTTCGGCCCTTCCCCCGACTCTTCGTGCTTGAAGAATACGAACGCGTCGGTCCACTGCTGCCCGAGGTTCTGGACGGTCCCCGCCCACGTCTCGAGCTCTTTCTTCTTGTAGCCCTCATCCCGCAGCCGGAAGTAGCCGAAATCGGCGGTCGCCACGAGCGGGGTGTGGCCGGCGTCCGTGTCCGCGACGCATAACGCCGCGTTGGCCCCGCGCAGCGCCTCGTAGGTGTCGTCGGCGAACCAGGACGCGTGCCGGAACTCGAAGGCGCAGCGCAGGTCGGCAGGAAACAGGGTCAGGAAGTCCTTGAGCCGGGCCAGGTCTTGCTTGAAGTTGGGCGGGAGCTGCACCAGCATCGGCCCGAGCTTGGCGCCCAGGGGCCGGATCGTTTCGGTGAAATAGCGCAGCACGTCGTCCACGTCCTTCAGGCGGGCGATGTGGGTGATCCGCTGGGGGGTCTTGAGCACGAACGTGAACCCGTCGGGCACCGCGGCATTCCAGCCCGATACAGTCTTTGCGTTCGGCATGCGGTAGAAGGTGTAGTTGATCTCCACCGTCGAGAGGCGGCCTGCGTAATACGGGAGCATCTCCGGTGGCTTGATCTTCGCCGGGTAAAAGGTCCCCTTCCATTCGGGGAAGTTGTAGCCGGAGGTGCCGACGCGGAGCCGCATGGAACAAGTATATTCCCGAAACCACCTTTGCGAGGTTGCCCGATGCGATCATTGGCCTTGGCCGCTCTCATCGCTCCTTTGGCCGTCACCCTCGCGGCCCAGCAGCCCGCGGCGACGGAAGATCCCAAGCCGCTCGAGGTCGGCGTCGCCGCGCCCGACTTCGCCCTTCCCGGCGCCACCCGTTACGGCCTGCTGCAGAACCGCATCCATCTGAGCGACTTCAAGGGGAAGACGGTCGTGCTCGCCTTCTTCTACAAAGCGCGAACGCGTGGGTGAACGATTCAAATGAACGCGTACCGTGATCAGTACGCGCAGCTCTTCAAGGGTGGCAAGAACGTGGTGCTCATCGCGATCAGCGCCGACGTCGACACGGCCCAGCAGTCCTGGGCGCGGGACGCGGAATTCCCGTTCCTGTTCGCGAGCGACACGGGCTCCGCCGTAGGCAAGGCCTACGGCGCTTACGCGAGCAAGTACAAGGTCGACAACCGCACGCTGTTCATCGTCGGAGCGGATGGCAAGATCGCCTGGCGAGCGACGCCGTTCCGAGAAATCGATCCGACGGCGTATACGGAGCTGAGTGCCGCAATCGACAGCGTGATGCCCAAGAACTGAAAGGCGTGGTGTGTGGTGAGTGGTGTGTGTCACGAACCACTCACCACGTACCACGCCTTTGTTGCAGCTACCGCACCACCCGCCGCACCGCCGCCTCGATATCCTGGTCCTCGCCGATCCCCGTATAGGCCACCTTCCCCGCCGCATCCAGCACCACCACGTAGCTCGTCGAGGGCGCCTGGAACGCGCGCACCGCGTTGCCGTTCGTATCCCACAGGAAGCGGAATGGGATCGGATGCGTGGCCAGATGACGCAGCACGCTCGACGGACTCTGGTTGACCGCCACGGCGATGGCCACAAACTCCACGCGGTCGCCGTAACGCGCGTGGGCCGCCTCGAGCTTCGGCAGCAGGGCCTGGCACAGCGGGCACCAGGTCGCCCAGAACTCGAACACCACCGGCCTCTTCCCCACCAGCTGCCCCAGGTCCACCGGATGTCCGTTCAGATCGGCGATGGTCACCGCGGGCGGCGTCGCGCCCACTGCGATGCCCATGTCCCCCTCGTCCTGCGCGGATGCGCGCCCCGGGTTACCGAAGCTCACGATCAGCAAGGAGAACACCACGCACCACGCACCACGCACGTTGTTCACAGAGTCTTCCCCACTTGCACGAAGTAGTATTCCGCCACCAGCAGTAGAACCACCGCGGCGACCCGTTTGATCCAGACCATCCAGGGACCGGGCTTGGGGAGTGCGGCGAGCGTCCCCGAGAACAGTCCCACCACCGCAAGCACCGCGGTCATACCGAGCGAAAAGACGAAGAGGTACAAGAACCCCAGGATGCCGCTCTTGGTGGCCGCGACCCAGGTGAGCACGACGCCGAAGGCGGGCGCCCCGCACGGCGCTGCGACGATCCCCGAGGTCGCGCCGAGCAGGAAGACCGCCGGGTAGGAGCCTCCCGAGAGGCTTCCCGCCCACGCGGCGAGCCGCTGCGGCGCGTTCATCGGGATCACGTCGAGCAAGCCGAGCGCGAACACCACCAGCAGATTGCCGACCGCGAGCCGCACCCAGGGATTTGATGCCACGGTCCCGAACAGCGTGCCGCTGAGCCCCGCCGCGAGGCCGAGCACGGCGTAGAAGAGGGCCAGGCCCAGGATGTAGGTCAGGGTCAACCCGACGACGCGCCGGCGCGGAGCATCGTTCCGAGCCGTCCCACCGATCAATCCGACGGTAATCGGGATCATCGGGTAGATGCAGGGCGACAGGCTCGTCACGAGCCCCGCCCCGAACAGCGCAGCGACCGCGGCGAGCGGATGGTGTTGCAGCGACTCGGTCAGTCCCGACAGGACCAGGAGAGCGGGCGGCATCGCGACAATCTACATTCCCGGGCATCCAACACCGGGGAATGGCTCGTGGTACGAGGAGGTCCCGACGGCAAGCCGCGCTGCGCCTGGCTGGGCGACAATCCGGCGATGCTCGCCTATCACGACCGGGAATGGGGCGTCCCGGTACGCGGCGACAAGCCGCTGTTCGCGAAACTGATCCTCGACGGGTTCCAGGCGGGACTCTCCTGGGCGATCATCCTCCGCAAGCGCGACGCGTTCCTGGATGCGTTTGACCGCTTCGATCCGGACAAGATGGCGCGCTACACGGCAGTCCGACGCCGGCGCCTGCTCGCCGACCCCGGGATCGTGCGCAACCGGCAGAAGATCGACGCCGCGATCGCCAATGCCCGCGCCTTCCTCGAGATGCGCGAAGCCGGCGAGCGGTTCGGGCCGTTCTTGTGGAGCTTCGTGGAGGGCGAGACGAAGGAGAATCGCTGGCGCTCACTCAGGCAGATCCCCGCCAAGACGGCGGAGTCGGAGCGGATGAGCAAGGCGCTGGTCGAGCGAGGCTTCCGGTTCGTGGGACCGACGATCTGCTACGCGTTCATGCAGGCGGTCGGCATTGTGAACGACCACCTCGTCACCTGCTACCGCCATCGGGAGCTGCGCGGGCGCGGGTGATCCGGCAGGGGGGCGGGGTGGCGGCCGCCCCCCGCCCGCTCCCAGTGTCAGAAGGCGACGCTGTAGGTCGCGAACACGCGACGACCCGGCTCCGGCCGGAAGAAGCTCACGTTCGCGAATTCGGCGTAGAGCGTGTTCGCCAGGTTCGCGACTCCGAGGTCGATGCGGTGCGTGCGCAGGCCGGTGCGCGCGATGACGAGGCCCGCCCGCACCGAATGGACGACGAACCCCGGCAACGTCGCGCCGACGGGGTTGTTGGCGCCCGCGAGCACGTTCTTGCGATCCCCGTTGCCGCGCAGCTCGTATTCGGCGAACAGCCGCTCGCGCGGCGCATCGTAGCGGACCGTGCCGCGGAAGCTGCTCGAATAAGAATTCCCCACCGGGATCTGGGGCTGGAGCACGTTCTTCGAGCGGAGCCAGGAGGCACCCGCCCCGAGCGAGAACCCGTGCGCCAGCCGCAGCCGGCTGTCGAGCTCCACGCCCCGGTACCGCAGCTTCTCCACGTTCACGTCCCGGTACTCCGGCAGGCTCTGCACGGAATCCCCGGTCGGTGCGATGGCGATGCCGTCGCGGATGTTGTTCTGGAAGACGAACGCCTCGACATAGGCGCGCGCCGTGCGGACCCGGACGCCCAGATCCGTGTTCAGGCTCGTCTCCGCTTTGAGATCGGGGTTGGGGGACTGGTACCCGAAGCCCTCGGGGGTCGGCCCATTGAAGAAGCGCTCCACGAGATTGGGCGAGCGGAACGCGCGGCCCACCGTCCCGACGATGCTCACGGCATTGGCGAGACGCAGCACAGCGCTCGCCGCGCCGACCACCGTTCGATCGGTGGCGTTCTCCATGGGTCCCGTGAAATTGGGGGTCGACCGCGTGGCGGCGTTGACGTGCTGGTAGCGAGCCCCGAGCAGCAGGGACAGCCGCGGCAGGACGCTCCAATCACCCTGCGCGAACACTCCGGTGCTGCGATAGGTGGCGTTGGGGATCTGCGGCACGGAGCTGGTCGAGGGAGGAATCGGCCCCATGTTCACGAATACCATCGAGCTCGAATCGGTGTTGTTCGAGCGGTCGTGGAAGTAGTCGATCCCATAGGTGAGCCCGAAGTTGGTTCCGATCAGCTTGTACAGCTCGCCGCGGAGCCCGTAGGTCACGAGATCGGTCCGATTGACCTGGTCGATGTCGATCATCGATCCGGGCCCGGTGGGAATCGTGATCCCGAAGGCGAGCTGGCGGTCGTTCTCCTGGCGATACGCCGTGGCTTCGGCCCGGTCGGCGAAGGGCAGCTTCACGCTCGTCGCGCGGATGCCGGCGCTGACCTTGCTGAACACCTGCCAGGGATAGAGGATCCGGATGGTCGGGGCACCGGGGGAGTAGATCGCCGGGTCCACGTACCCGAACCCGGCGGTGTCGGCGCGGTAACGCTCGTAGCGGGCGAAGATCTCACGTCCTTCGCCCAGACGGTACCCGAGGTAGGCGTTGGCGCTCCAGTCCCGGCCGCGCGTGTCGCGCACCGCCGTGGGTTCTGACAGGCGGATGTTGCCGTAGTCGCCTGCCGGCGCGTGGTAGTCGTCGGCGCTGCGCGCGGCGCCGCCGAGCAACAGCCCCCAACGTCCGAAGCGGCCGGTGGCGGTGCCGAACACCCGCTCCTGGTCGTCGGCCGAGCTGTACCGCGCGCCCAGGTCCCCGTGTAGGCCCGCCAGCTCCGGCATGCGGGTGATCACGTTGATCACGCCGCCGATGGCATCGGAGCCGTACAGCACGGACGCGGGCCCACGCACCACTTCGACGCGCTCGATCGTGGATACGTCGAACAGGCCGGGGATTTCCCCGAAATCCTGCTCTCGTCGGGAGTTGTTGAGCCGCTGGCCGTCGGCCAGCACCAGAATCCGCTCGCCGGCCTGTCCCCGGATCACCGGCCGCACCTGGCTCAGACCGACTCCGGACACGTCGAGGCCCGACTGCCCGCGAAACAGGTCCGTCAGCGTGTTGGGCGCTTTCGTCCGGAAGTCGGACCGGTCGAAGACCGTGACCGGTGCCGGCGTCAGGAAGACGTCCTTCATGGACCGAGTCGCCGTCACGGCGATCGGCGTGAGGAGCACGGTATCGCGCAGCCGGGTGGTGTCGGTGGGGCCCTGTTGGGCCGCGGCGAGTGTCGGAGCGGCCACGAGTGCGGCGAGCGAAAGGCGGACGAGGATCATGACAGGGACTCTCTCGCGTGAAAGGATGGCCCGATGCTAGGCCGTCCTTCACACTCGAGCCATTGGGAAAAGTGCGGAGGGGAATGCTCCGTAGTTCTGCGGAGGGAGCGGCCAACTCTCCAAACGAACGCCGGATAGCGCGCCACGTGGTGGCGCCTCGGCGCCACACCGTGAGCGCCTCTTCACCCCACTTTCACGATGCGAGTCCCATTTCCTCCAGGAACAGGCTCCCCCGCCCCGGCTTTCCAAACCGTGTCTCCGCGCGCGTAAGGACGAGCCGGTCCATCGCGCGCGTCATGCCGACGTAGAGCACGCGCCGCGCTTCCTCGATGTCGCGGGTAGCGTCGCGGTCGAGCTCCCGGCCCCCGGGCAGCTGCTCGTCCTCCACCCCCACGATGTACACGCGCGAAAACTCGAGCCCTTTGGTCGAGTGCAGCGTCAGCAGGTTCACGCGATCGGGGTCCACCTCGACCCCGTCGGAGGTCGAGAGCGCCACCCGCTCGAGCAGCCGGCGGATGCCGGCGGCGAGCGTGTCCGCGGCGCTCGCCGCTACCAGGGCTTCCAGCCGGGAAACGGCCGACGGGTACCGCTCCGCCGGAGACCGCTCGGTCCGCAGGCGCTCGAGCAGCCGAAGCCCACCCAACCGCTCCACTAGCGCGTCCCGGGTGGGGGCGTCGTCCCGCCCGGCACGCTCACGCTCGCCGGCGTAGTAGTCGAGGCAGCTCGAATACCGCCCGAGGGCGTACACACGCCCGACCTCGGCGAGTGCGTGTCGCTCCTTGTCTGTCCCCGGGTCCTCCGCCAGGGCGAGTGAGAGACCGAGAAAATCGAAGAGGTTGACGAGGCTGGTGGTGCGCGCGCGCCGCTGCTTTTCCCGCCACAGCGCGGTGAAGACGCCGGCAAGCGCGACCGCGTCGTCCAGGGCGTGGTGGGCGCGCGGCAGCGGGACCCCGAGGCGCTCCGCCAGCGCCTCCAGCTTGGCGCTTTCATCCGAGAGCGCGCGCGCCAGCGGCAGGGTATCGAAGAACAGCACGTCCCCGGCGTTCGCCAGGCGGCGCAGGACGGGGATGTCGAACGCCTGACCGTTGTGGGCCACCATCACCCGTTCGCCCACGAACGCTCGGAACCGCGGCCATACTTCCTCGAAACGCGGAGCCGCCACCAGATCTGCGTCGCCATACCCGTGGACCTCGGTCGCGGCAGCGGGGACCGGCTGATCGGGGCGGACCAGCGAGTGAAACCGCTCGACGATCCGGCCGCCCACCACCAGCGCGGCGCCGATCTCCACGATCTCGCACACCTGAACGTCGGTCCCCGTGGTCTCGAGGTCGAAGGTGACGTAGGACGGGTACGGCTCGCCCGGCTCGCGCACGTGGTCGAGCTGCAGCGCCTTGAACAGCCGCACGACGAGCGCCGCTGGATCGGCTTCGTCCGGGCGCAGCACCAGGTCCCGGGGCTCGGGGTGATCATCCGGCCCGAGGATGCGCACGGCGCGCACCGCTTCGGACGCGACGAGCAGTCCACGGAGGCCGATCTCCAGACCGCGCCATGGCGCGATCCAAACGGTGCCTTCCGCCTCGCGGGTGGTTCGCAGGGCGGCCACGAGCTCCGCGGCGCCGGGGCTGACGGCGGGATCGACCAGCTCTCCCAGGTGCTCGTCGAGCGGGTTTTTGTACTTGCCCATCCGCTCGCCCAACAGCTCGGTCACGAGCCCGCCGAGACTCTCCTGCCCCTGGACGAGCGCTCGCAGGTTTTCGACCTGATAGATGAACCGCCACAGCCAGCGGCCGTCCTGCTCGCCGTGCGCGCCGCGAGCCACGCGTCGCAAGGTATCGAGGAACGGCTCACCCTTCCGGGACGCACCGCGCACCCGCTCGAGCAGGGTGTCAGGGAGCACGTGCGTCGCCAGCGCCTCGAATGCGACGGGGTCCTCCGGATCGGCGATGACCCGCAGCGAAGCCGTCACCTGGCCGATGACTGGGTCGTCGGAGATGGCGCGGCCCCGGGCCATGCGGCAGGGGATCCCCGCTTCGAGGCAGCGCCGCTCCAGCTCCCGGCCGATGTCGTGCTTACGGTACAACACGGCGACGTCGCCCCAGGCGAGACCGTAGGCTTCGCGGTCGCGAGCGATGTCGGCCAGGATCCAGGCCGCTTCGGCCGACTCATCTGGGAACCGGTGCACCTCGACGGCAAAAGGAGAATCCCGCAACGCCTCGAGCCGCTTGTCGAACAACCGGGGGTTGCGCTCCACCAGGCGGCGGGCGACGGCGAAGATCGCTCGCGCGGAGCGACGGTTTTGGTCCAGCACGATCGGCTCGACAGCGTAGTCGGTCCGGAATCGGCGGATGACCTCCGGGTCGGCCCCCGTCCAGGAAAAGATGGACTGCTCGTCGTCCCCGACGGCGAACAGGCTGCGGTGCGGCTCGGCCAAACGCGTGACGATCGCGTATTGGACCGGACTCAGGTCCTGGAACTCGTCCACCAGGAGGTGATCCCAACGGGCGGCCTCGGCCGATGCGACCGCCGGGTGGCGCTCGAACAGCTCCTGCACCAGGACCAGGAGGTCGTCGAAATCCGCCTGGTTGCGGTCGCGCAGCGCCGCGTGATAGCGGTCGAACACCGCATCGACGTCCGCTTCGAGCCGGTACCCCTGCAAGCGCTTTCGGGTGAATAGCCCCAACATCCACGCCCGGCGCTTGCGGGGCCGCACGCCGAGCCGGCGCAGCAGCGTCTGCTGGTACTCCTCGTCCGCAATGCCGAACCCGCGCCGCAGGCCGACGAGCTCGGCGTGCTCCCGCAGGATGCCGGCGCAGAGTGCGTGCAGGGTGCCGCGGGTGACGTCCCAGGCGGCCGTGCCCAGCTCGCGATGCAGCCGCCGCACGACCTCTTCGGCGGCTTTGTTGGTGAACGTGACCGCGCAGATGCGGGAGGGGCGCGCCCCATGAGCTTCGATGAGGTGGCGGACCCGCTCGACGAGACAGAACGTCTTGCCCGCGCCGGGCCCGGCGAGGACGAGCACGGGTCCGAGCGGCGCTTCGATCGCCCGCTGCTGCTGCGGGGACGGCGGGGACTCCGCGGGAATGACGGGTTCGAGGACAGGTTCTAGAGGCATCTGGAGATCTGATTGGAAGGTAAGTTCTCCCTGTGTCATTCGACATCATCATCGCCGGACTCGGCGCCACGGGCAGCGCCGCGGCCTATCACCTCGCGGGTCGCGGGGTCCGCGTGCTGGGACTCGACCGCTACCACCCACCGCACGACCTCGGATCATCCCATGGCGAGTCGCGTGTCATTCGCGAAACGTCATTCGAGCACCCGCTCTACGTCCCGCTCGCGCGCCGCGCCTATGAGAACTGGCGCCGGCTCGAGGCCGAATCAGGCGAACCCCTGCTGCACGTTGCCGGTGTGTTGTTCGTGGGGCCCGAGGAGGGAGCGATCGTCGGCGGGACCCTGAAGAGTGCGCGCGACTACGGCGTGACCCACGAGCTGCTCGATGCCACCGAACTCGCTCGCCGATTCCCGGACCAGCGCCGTCTCGAAGGCGCGGCGGGGGTGTTCGAGCCCGGAGGCGGCTGGCTCGACCCGGAGCGTTCGGTGGCGGCGTGTCTCCGGCTGGCGTCAGACCGGGGTGTCACCCTCCAGTTCGAGGAGCCGGTAGTGCGCTGGGACCGGGACGGCGATGGCGTCGTGGTGACCACGGCACGCGACCACTACCGCGCCCGCCGCCTGCTGCTCGCCGCCGGGCCGTGGATGCCCGAGCTGCTGGGCGATGCGGTGGGAGGGCTCCGCGTCGAGCGGCAGGTCCAGCACTGGTTCGCGCCTGGGTCCACCGCGGCCGGGGCTCTTCCCATTTTTATCCGTGAGGTCCCGGAAGGTGTCTTCTACGCCCTCCCGCCGGCGGGCGATGCGTGGGAGATCAAGGTGGCGGTGCATCACGATGGGGCCAGCACCACACCGGGCACCGTCCCGCGGTCGCTGTCGCCGGCCGAGATCACGGCGACGCGCGCGCTGCTCGAGCGCTACGTCCCGGCGCTCGCCGGCGCGCATCGGCGCGCGGCCGTCTGTCTCTACACGAACTCGAGGGATGGGCACTTCGTCATCGACCGCCACCCCGAGCACGCCGCGGTGATCGTCGCGAGCCCGTGCTCGGGATTCGGCTTCAAGTTCGCCAGCGCGGTGGGCGAGATCCTGGCGGACCTGCTCCAGGACCGGACGCCGGCATTCGACCTCACGCCGTTCCGGATCCGGCGCTGAGCGGCAGCGACGTCCCTGCCACCTCGAGCATCATCTCAGCTACCTTCATCCCGTTCCGTCACATGACGCTGCATCGCCTGCTCCCGCTACTCCTCGTGACGCCCGGCGTCGCACCGCTCCACGCCCAAACGCCGCGCGTGGCGGCGGCCGATCTGGACGCGTCCCGACGCACCGCCATCGTGACGGCGGCGGCCCGCGCGGCGCCCGGCGTCGTGAGCGTCAGTGTGCTGAAACGGGAGCGCCAGCAGCCGCAGGACCCGCTCGCCTTCTTCTTTATGCCTCAGGGATCGCGCCAGGTCCG
>Ga0307281_10000047_pt1 | contig 26011 bp, 25 predicted proteins | sample ER_DNA_120_FD_194486 | JGI IMG/M metagenome (GOLD analysis project Ga0307281, IMG submission 194486) | Bulk soil microbial communities from the East River watershed near Crested Butte, Colorado, United States - ER_DNA_120 | ecosystem: Environmental > Terrestrial > Soil > Floodplain | place...
AGCCGGCCGCCGAATGCGGCGGCGTGGAGCATCGCCACGGGGAGCAGCACGCGCGCCTCGCCGAGCGACCGGTCTCCGGGAACGATGTTCGTTTCGGTGAGCGTCGGAACCGCTTGGGCGCCCCACTGCACGGTGGGGCGTTGGGCGTCGGCCCCGCCGGCCGCCCCGAGGAGGAGCGCCAGCAGGCCCGCGCCGCGGCGGGTCATGACTGGGCGAAGCTCAGGCGGATGCCGTCCACGATGAATTGTGCGGCGATGGCGCAGAGCACGAGTCCCATCAACCGGGTGAGGATACGCATACCCGTGCGTCCCAGCCGCCGCTCCACGAGCGACGCGGCCGCGAGCGTGAGATAGGACACGTACGCCGTGAGCGCGATCGCCAGGTACAGCGCGACGGTCGTGAGCCAGGTCTTCGAGCCCAGCGCGAGCACCATGACGGTGGAGATCGCACCCGGTCCCGCGAGCATCGGGACGCCCAGCGGCAGGATCCCGATGTCTTCCTTTTCTATCCCCTCTGCGGTTTCGGCCGGGGTCTCGCGCTGCTGGCTGCGACGCGCCTGCACCATGTCGAGCGCGTTCAGTCCCATCAGCACGCCGCCCGCGATCTTGAACGCGCCGATCGTGATGCCGAAGACCCTGAAGATCAGGCTCCCCGTGAGCGCGAACAACGTCAGGGTGATGGCGGCCGTCCAGGCGCCGCGCCGGGCGAGGATGCGCCGCACCGGCGGCGTGTCGCGGGCGGTCATCGCGAGGAAGCTCGGCACCGCGGCGAACGGATCCACGATGAACAGCACCGAGGTGAAGACGAGCAGCAGAGCCTGGAGCTCGTGCAGCATCAGTACTCGGGCTCCGCGGTATGGTGCGGATCGTCGAGCACCAGCGCGGTGAGTATCTCGCCGACGGCAACGTGGGGCCGGTCCTCCGGGACGATGAGGAACGCATCGGCGCGGGCCATGGAGGTGAGAATTCCCGACCCTTGCGGCCCGGTGAGCCGCGCGCCGAGCGCGCCATCGGGACGCGGCGCGACGATTGCCCGCAGGAAGTGCCGCAGCTTCGGGCCCAGCGTGATCTCCTCCTCGACGATGACCGGCACCGTCCGCCGGAACGGGCGCTCGTGCCCCAGCAGCCGCCGGATGAAGGGGCGCACGAACAGCTCGAAGGTGACCATCGTGCTCACCGGATTGCCGGGGAGGCCGATCCAGGGCAGCGCTCGCGGCAGCACGCCGAACCCCAGCGGCGCGCCGGGCCGCATGCGCACCCGCCACAACTGCAGCTCGCAGCCGAGCTCGGCCAGCACGGCACGGACGAGGTCGTGCTCGCCCACACTCACGCCGGCGCTGGTGACGAGCAAGTCGGCGCCGTCCGCCCGCGCAATGTGCTCGTGCAACGATTCCACCGTGTCCCGCGCGATTCCCAGCTCGCGGGGCATCCCACCCGCGCGGCGGATCATCCCCGACAGCGTATAGGAGTTGGAGGTTGCGATCTTGCTGCCCGCGAGGATCTCCCCCCGCCGGTCGAGGTCCACGATCTCGTCGCCTGATCCCAGGAACGCCACCACCGGCCGCCGGTGCACGGCCACCGGCTCGTGCGCGATGGAGGCGAGCACGCCGAGCTGGGCGGGGCCCAGCGGGGTTCCCGCCGGGAGGACCAGTTGGCCGCGCCGGATGTCCTCGCCCGCTCGGCGGATGTTCTTCCCGGCGTCGCGCGGGTCGCGAATCGTCACTCGATCGTCCGCGGTCTCCGTGTCTTCCTGCCGGATCACGCCGTCGGCGCCGCCGGGCAGGGGGGCGCCCGTGAAGATCCGCGTCGCCTCACCCGGCCGGAGGGCAAGCTCCGGAAACTGGCCCGCGGCAACCGTCTCCACCACGCGCAGCACGGCGCCCGCCCAGACATCGGCTGAACGGCAGGCATAGCCGTCCATGGCGGAGTTGGTCCAGGGCGGGAGATCGATCGGGGAGACCACCTCTTCCGCCGACACGAGGTCGAGCGCCTCGCGCAGCGGCCGTGGCACAGCCGGCAGGGGCGAGGCACCGGCGATGATGAGCCGTGCGGCCTCCGCTGGGGGCAGCCCGGTCAGGGCGCGAGGATCCGCGCGCGGTCCCATGCGAGCGTGGCGAGCGCCACGAGCCAGCTCGTGTCGCTGAAGCGGAACACCGGGAACGGCGCACGGAACGCCGCCTGATCGGTGATCAGCGCCACCCACTGGTCGGCGTTGTCGCGCGCGGGGTCGTAGATCGGCGCGTCGCCGCACACCGTGCGGAACACCTCGATCTTCGGCAGCGGATGGGCCGAGAACCCCTCGACGAGGACGATGTCCGCCCCTTCGAGGTAGCGGCGCGCCAGGGTGATCGGGTCGTCCTCGTGCTCGGTGCGCTCGAACAGCACGCGCGCGCCCGGCGACTCCAGCAGCACGCGCTCGGCCTTCCCTTCGTGCCAGTGGCGCCAGGTGTCCTTGCCGCGCTGGTCGAGATCGGCGGCGTGCGTCCCGTGCTTGAGCGTCATTACGCGGAACTTGCGGCGCAGCTCCGCCGCCAGGGCCACGACGAGCGACGTCTTGCCCGCGTCTTTCTTCCCGATGATCGAGATTATCCGTGTCGCTGCCACAGCACCTCCGCCCGCTCGAGATCTGCGGGGCGATTGATATTGAAGAACAGCGTCGCGGGATCGCCGAACGAGGCCACCCGGTCGAGCGATAGTGTACCTGTCCGCACCGCGTCGTGGAAGGCGATAGCCCGCAGGTCGTCGCGGTCCAGCGCCTGCTCGATCGCGGCACGGCAGGCCGGGCCGTACACGGCGCACAGCGGCTCCACGCCGCGTCGCCCGCCGCTTTCGGGAAGGAAGGCATCGAACGCAGCGCTCTCCGCGATGAGTGTCCGCAGCAGCGCCGCGTTTACGAACGGCATATCCCAGGCGACGCACAGGACCGGGTCCGGGCCGGCGCAGACGGCGGTGTAGATGCCGCCGAGGCTTCCCGCGCCGGTGCGGACGTCGGGGACACACCGCAAGTCAGGACGCCATGTTGAAGCGTCGGAGGCGTTGGCGACGAGGAGCGGCGGGGCGCCGCTGGCGGCCGCAAGGGCCTCGACCACTCGGTCCAGGATGCGTCGGCCACCGATTTCGAGCAGTCCCTTGGGATGGCCGCCGTAGCGGCTGGAGGCGCCGCCGGCGAGGACCGCGCCTCGCATCTCAATAGCGCCGGCCGCGCTTCCTCTCCAGCACAACGTCGAGGCCGAGACGCACCACGACATGGTGATAGAACTTCGAGGTGACCGGTCCCTGGCCGAGGGCATTCACCGGGCCCTGGAGGCGCTGGAATTTCGCGACCAGGTCCTCGATTCCCAGTCGCACGCCGTACGCCGCACCGGAGCGCACGCGCAGGCCCACCCCGAGGGTGGCGACCGGGGAGACGCGGGCGGGGGAGTTGTCGACGACGATGGAAAGGCGCTCCGGGCCACTGCCAGTCACTATTACTGCTCCTGACATGTCCAGCGTGCTCTGTGAGAAGGCGAGCAGTCCGCCGCCCAGGACCGCGTAGGGACTGACCCCCGACAACGACCCGGCACGCAGTGTGACGCCCCCGAGGAAGGAAACCGCTCCCATCGTGATCGACGTCCCCGTCACGGCTTGGCACAGCACATCGTTCACGCTTCCCGGACCGCCCGCGAAGTAAACGCCGGAGCAATTGTCGTCCAGCGACAAGCCCACAAAGGCCGCCTCGCCGTAGTAGCCGAGGTGGGGCCCGGGGAAATAGGACACCGAGAGCCCCGCCGTGATGCCGCTGCCCACGCTGCGAGCGATACGCAGGGTGTCATAGGAGGACCCGGAGCACGTCCCGCCGCTGGTGTTGCAGATCGGCTGCCTCGGAACCGTCCAGAGCGAGTGCCCGCCGGCCACGCCGGCGTGGATGGTGAAGATCAGCGTCGGAGCGGAAGGGGCCTCCTGGGCGACGACCCCGATGGGAATCCCACACGTCAAGAGAACGGCAAACGACAGTCGGCTCATCGTGACTCCAGGTGTGAGCTGGTGGCGGGGGTGAACAGGCGCTCGTGGTCTACAGCCAGGCATCGATCCATGACACAGGGGATCCCGGCCGCACCCGCACGCGCTGCCGCAGCCGCATCGATCACCCCCTGTTGCAGCCAAATGAGGCGCGGCCGGAGCGCAATGGCCTCGTCGACCACGGCGCCCGCGTACTCGCTGCGCCGAAACACGTCGACGATGTCGATCGTGTGGTCTCGCGCCGCCGCTGCGAGAGACGGATAACACCGCTCGCCGAGGATGTCGGTGTGGAATGGGTTCACCGGCACGATCCGGTACCCCACCCGCTGCAGATAGCGGCACACCGTGTGACTGGGCCGCGCCGCGTTCGGGGACAATCCCACTACCGCGACGGTTCGCGCATTGCGCAACAGCGCCTGCAGCGCGTCCGGCGTCACGCCTCTGGCCGGTGCAGGTGCGGCGACCCGCTGACCGCCCGCCCGACGAGCACCATCCCCGAGCGCTGCGCGATCACCACGGCCAGCGTGGACGGTACGCTCGGCGTCGCCACCCATGCGAGACCGGCCCGCGACGCCTTGAACGCAAGCTCCGCGGAAATGCGCCCCGTGACGAGCAGCCCGAGCCCTGCGATCGGCCGGCGCCCCAGCACGGCGGCGCCGATGACCTTGTCCACCGCATTGTGTCGCCCGATGTCTTCGGCGTGGAACGCCAGCGACGCGCTATCGGTGAGCGCCGCCGCGTGGATACCGCCGGTCTCGTTGTAGCGCTCCCCGCGAGCGAACAGCGCCTTGAAGAGCACGCGTAGCTGTTCCGTGGCGGGTGGTTCGCCCCGCACCACGGCTCGCGGCACCGCCTGCGGATCGGCCAACAGGGTCGTCACGGCGCCGCATCCCGACGCCAGCACGCGCCGCCGGCTCTCCGCCGCCACGCGCGCCACGCCTTCCGGTCGCACGTCGGCCCAGAAGCCGAGGTCCGTAGCGCAGGGACGAAGCTTGAGGAGATCGTCCACCGTTTCGATGTAGCCCTCGCCGTGGAGCCACCCCGCGGCCAGCTCTTCGAGTTGGTCCGGCGTGCACATCCACGTCACCACGGGCGCGCCGTTCACCTCGAGCCAGACGGGCCACTCCTCCACAACGGCGGAGTCGGCGGTCATCCGGCCGCGGCGCGAGCCCGGCGGTGGGGGGCCCTGGTGCTCAGGCTTCGCCGAAGTACTCGGAATAGAGATGGGGCCCCTCCTGGACGCGGATCGCATGCAGACGCACTCCCGGCGGCACAGCGTCCACCAGCCGCTCCCAGAAGTACACCGCCAGCGCCTCGCCGGTCGCCAACCGCTTTCCGTCGGCGAATTCCGGCACGTCGCGGTTGATGTGCCGGCCGTCGAACCGGTCCATGATCTCGCGAGCCAGCAGGGCGTCGAGTGCGGTGAGGTTCACGACGCCACCTTGTTCGGGAGCCAGCGGCCCCTTCACCGTAACCCGGCATTGGTAGCGGTGCTCGTGATCCTGCGCCGCTTTTCCGAAGGTGGCGGCGTTCCGCGCTTCGGTCCAGTCCGCCCGGGCGATGCGGTGCGTGGCCGTAAACTCCACCAATCTAGTAAGATAGGCGATCGCCATGGTCAGAAAACCCGCACCGCGCTGGCCTTGAAGGCGCAGGTGACCGGGGCCCCGGGGACCAGTCCCAGCTCGCGGACCGCTTCCTCGGTGATCGCCGCCACAAGCTCGACCCCGACCTCGGCCGTCACGTGCACCAGACCGGGCCGCGGTCGCACGAGGCGCGTGACTCGGCCGGAGAAGACGTTGCGCGCCGACGATGCCACCGGCGTGCGTGAGAGAATGATGTCGCTCGGCGGGACGGCGAGAATCGCGGGCCCCGTGCGCTCCGTCGCCACGGCGATCTCCACCGACCCGACGCGCACGTGCCGCGTGACATCGGGCGCGCCGGCGGGAAGGTCCACCCGGAACAGGTTCTCGGGAGTGACCGGAACCACCTTGCCGTCCGCCAGCGCGCGCAGGTCGTCCGCCCAGCGGTAGGCATCTTCCAGCTGGTGGGACGCGAGACAGACGGTCATCCCGCGGCGGCGGCGCTCATCCTGGAGCGTCTGATAGAGCTGCAGCGCGGCCGCGCGATCGGCGGAGCTGACGGGCTCGTCGAGCAGCAGCAGGTCGGGCTCGAGCACGATCGCGCGCGCCAGCGCAACGCGCTGGACCTCCCCGTCCGAGAGCTCCCGGCGGGCCCGTCCGAGCAGGCCGCCGATGCCGAATTGCTGGGCGACCGCATCGACCCGGGTCGAGACCTCGGCGCGGCCGATCCCCCGCGTCCGTAATCCGAATTCCAGGTTCTCGCGCACGGTCCCGCGAAACAGCACGGGGCGTTGCTCGACGAGTGTCACACGCCGCCGCGCCGCCGCGGTGCGCGGGGCGCGGCGGCCGTCGAGCCAGACCTCGCCTGCGCTCGGCGCCTCGAGCAACGCCGCGATGCGGAGCAGGGTGCTTTTCCCCGAGCCGTTGGGTCCCACGATCGCGACGATGGCGCCGCTCGTCACCGCGAGGTGATCGAGATCGAGGACGGTGCGTCCTTCGTACTGTTGGCGCACGCCACGCAGCTCAAGCACGGCCGTGGCCCTGGAGCGCCTGAAGCGCCACGTTGACGAGCAGCGCGACCAGCAGCAGGATGCACCCCAGCGCCAGCGCGAGTCCGAAGTCGCCCTGACCGGTGTAGAGCGCCACGGCGGTGGTCAGGGTGCGGGTCTGCCCGCGGATGTTGCCGCCGACGATCAGCGCGGCGCCGACCTCGGCGGTGCATTGGCCGAAGGCGGCGGTCACCACGGTCGCCAGGCCGAAGCGCGCCTCCCGCGCCACCACCCAGGCACTGCGCCACGGGCCCGCGCCGAGCGTTTCCGCCGTGCGCCGGACGCGTGGGTCGACGCCCTGGACGGCGGCGGCGGACAGGGCTGCCGCGATGGGCAGGGCGAGCAGCACGTCGCCCACGACGATCGCCTGCCAGGTGTAGAGCATCCCGAGGCCGCCGAGCGGTCCCCGCCGGGACAAGAGGCCGAACAGCAGCAGGCCGACGACGACAGTCGGAAACGCGAGGGCGGTGTTGACGACCGTCAGCGCCGCCCGGCGTCCCCAGAACGGCCGGGTCGCCAGCGCGAATCCGGCGGGGATCCCCGCGGCGCACGCGATCGTCGTCGCGACGATCGAGATCTTCAGCGTGAGGAGGGTGATGCCCAGCACTTCGGCATCACCCGCCAGCAGCAGGTGGACAGCGCGACGCAGGCCGTCGGTTAGAAAGTCCACGCGACGCCGAACGTCGCCCAGGGGTGGGCGGTCATTTCGGTGAGCGGCGCGGTGAAGGGAATGATGTAGAGCTTGTACGAGGGCGGGTACTGCAGCTTGTAGTAGACCACCCGGCCGCCGAGCTCGACCGTCAGGCGCCGTGCGGGATACCAGCGTATGCCGGCCTCGGGCGCGTAGCTGAACTTGGTCCCGAACGTGTACCCGCTGGTATCGGCCCCGATCGCCGAGCCGAAGGTCAGGCCCAACGTGGCGCCGACGTAAGGCTGAAAGCCGTGGAAGGTCTTGCCGCCGGTCAGCGACAGCTGCATGCCCGCATCTGCCAGCACCAGGTCGCTGTTGATCGGTCCCACCGTGCGCGGCGTGCTGTCGAACGCCGTGACGAAGAACGCGTCGGTCTGGGCGTAGGCGACCCCCGTCGTGAAAATCAGCAGGTTGTTCGCCTGGTATTCCAGGCGCACTCCGCCCGTCGGGCCATAGGAGGGACCGACGGGGACCTTGCCGCGCGTGCCGCCGAAATAGCCGGTCACCACCCGGACCATGGCGCCGCGACGAATGTCGTGGTAAGGGGAGCCGCCGGGGTCGTGGCCGACCTGGGCGGCCAGGCGGACGGGCGGCCTTGCGAACACGAGCGCTGCGAGGCACCCGGCTGCCCGCCAGCGGTTGCACCGTCCGGTCGTCCGTTTGTCCGCCCGTCCGCCATTGCTTCCAGCCATCAGTCCACCTTTCGCAGGTCTTGTCCGGTCATTTCCGCGGGCAGGTCCACGCCCAGCAGGTTGAGCACCGTCGGCCCAACGTCCCGCAGGCTGCCCCCGTGACGCAAGGAGCGCACGCCCGCCGCGCCCACCAGCACCAGCGGCACGGGGTTCGTCGTATGGGCGGTGTGCGGCCCTCCCGTGGAGGGGTCGATCATCAACTCGCAGTTGCCGTGATCGGCGGTGATGAGCAGTGTGGTACCGGCCCGCTCCGCGCTGGCCAGCACGCGGACTAGCGCGGCGTCCACGGCTTCCACCGCCTTCACCGCCGCCGGTAGTACCCCGGAGTGGCCGACCATGTCACCGTTGGCGTAGTTGCAGAGGATGAAGTCGTGCGCGCCCTGCTCGATCGCCTTGCACAGTACATCCGTCACTCCCGGCGCGCTCATTTCCGGCATCTGGTCGTAGGTGGCGACGCCCTGCTGCGACGGCACGAGCCGGCGCTCTTCCCCTTTGTAGGGCGTTTCCACACCGCCGTTGAAAAAGTACGTCACGTGCGCGTACTTCTCCGTCTCCGCGGTGCGCAGCATCGTCTTGCCGTGGTCGGCGAGCACCTCCGCCACGATCTGGTGCAGCACCATCGGGCCGAACGCCACCGGAAAGCGAAAGGTCTCGTCGTATTGCGTCATCGTGACGAGCGCGACGGTCGGCCGTGCGGGATCGGCAAACCCGTCAAAGTCCTCGACGGCGAGGGCTCGGCACATCTGTCGCACCCGGTCGGCGCGGAAGTTGACGACGAAGACGCCGTCGCCGGACTGGATGCGCGGGGCCCCCGCGATGACGCGTGGCTTGACGAACTCGTCGGTCTCGCGGCTCTCGTACGCCCGCTGGATCGCCGTGACGGGATCGGGCGCTTCGATTCCCGTGCCGTGCACCATCGCATCGTACGCGAGCCGGGTGCGGTCCCAGCGCTTGTCGCGGTCCATGGCGTAGTAGCGCCCGATCACGGTGGACACGGCCGGTGTCCGGGATCCGGGCCCCGGCTCCTGTATCCCGATCTGATCGAGCAGCTCTCGCATGAACAGCAACGCCGACTGCGGCGGGGTGTCCCGTCCGTCGAGCCAGGCGTGAATGGCGACCGGGACGTTTGCGCGGCGGCCCAGCTGCACGGCTGCGAGCAGATGCTTGTCGAGGGCGTGCACGCCGCCCGTTCCAATGAGCGACAGGAGGTGCAGCGTGCCACCGGTGCGGCGGATGCCGGCGCACAGCTCCTGGAGCGGTGGCAGATTGTAGAACTCGCCCGAGTCGATGGCCTCGGAGATCCGCACGATGTCCTGGGGGACGACGCGGCCGGCGCCCAGGTTCAGGTGGCCGACCTCACTGTTGCCCATCTGTCCTTCGGGCAGGCCCACGGCGAGTCCCGACGCGTCGAGGAGGGTCCGTGGGGCCCGCGCCCACAACCGGTCCCAGGCGGGCGTGTCGCCCAGCTCGATGGCATTGCCCTCACGGCCGGGGCGAAAGCCCCAGCCGTCGAGAACGATCAGCGCGACCGGGGTGCGCGACCCGTGCCTCTTGTTCATATTGAAGGGGATGCAATCTATCCGCGCGCTGCGCGTCCTACCAGTTGTCGCCTGTTGCGTCGCTCCGCTCGCCGCCCAGACGCCGGCCCGCGTCGCTCTGGCCGGCGAGTGGTTTTATCAGGCCGCGGCGGGCAAGCGCCTCGCGCAGCTCGAGGCCGGTGCCGTGGTCAACCAGGGCCCAGCCCAAAACGACTGGGTGCAGGTCACCCTCGACGGCTGGGTCTTCAAGTCGTCACTGGGGCCACCGCGTGTGAGCGGATTCGATGTTGCCGTGTCAAAGGCGCCGTCGGAGAATCTGCGGGCATCCCCGGCAGGCCCGGTCGTGGCGCGCCTGATCATCGGTTTCGGACTCACGAGGGTCGCCGAGCAGGACAGTTGGGTCCACGTGCGCCGGCAAGGGTGGATGCGCCGCGCCGCGCTGCAAGCCGTGGCGGCGACGCCCACCCCACCCGGAGCCGGCGGCGGATCCACCACCGCGCCGCGCCCGACCGTAGCGCCTCCGGCGCGCAGCGGCGGAACCCGCTCGGATTCGGGCTCGGCGGCGGTCGATCCGGCCCGGGTCCAGTCGGCCCGTCCCACCACGGTGTATCGCGCGCCTGACGGCGCGGCGGCCGGCACGATCGTCTCCGGCGCGCCGGTTACGGTGCTGGGGAAGACCGGCGAATGGACGCGGGTCCAGCTCGAAGGCTGGGTCAAGACGGCCGACCTCCAGTCGGCGCCGGCCGGGGTCCTGGTGGGGGTGAGCGCGGCCGAGCTGCGCGCCGAACCGGACCGGTACGTCGGGCAGACGCTGCGCTGGACGCTGCAGATCATCGCGCTGCGCACCGCGGACGATTTGCGGCCCGACATTCCGGACGGCGCGACCTACCTGCTGGCCCGCGGACCGGTCCCGGAGCGGGGCTTCGTGTACGTGGTGGTACCGGTGGCAAGTCGCGCTGCCGTGGAGGCGCTGGCGCCGCTGGCCACCGTGCAGATCACCGCGCGGGTGCGCGCCGGACGCAGCCGTTTCGTCGGCTATCCCGTCGTGGATCTCGTCTCGCTCGAGGTGCAGTCATGAACGACATTCTGCGCGAGCGCATGCTGCGTAAGCTCGAGACGCTTCCCGAAGACAAAGTCTACCAGGTGCTCGACTACGTCGAGTTTCTCGAGTCGAAGTACGCCGAGCGGCCGGCGGGCGCGCCGGCGTTTCAGAAGGTGGCGGAGACGCTGGAAGACACGATGCGCGCCGGGCGGGTGCCGGTCACCATCATCAAGGGGACGATGGACGCCGTGGGGAAGGCGGGAAAGTTCTTCGAAGGGCTGGCGGCGGCGGGGAAGGCGGCGGTGGACGAGGTGCGGAAGAAGCCTGTGGAGGCCGTTCCACCGGCGCCGGAGACCCCGCCATCAAAGCCCTGACGGCCGCGCTCGGCCTCGTCGCGCTGGCCTGCTCGCGTGGGGCAGACCGGGTGGAGACGCGGGACTCGTCGGCCACGGCGTCGGATCGCGCAGCGGCCGCGGCCCCATCGGCGCGCAGCGGCTGCAGCTACATCACGGAGGCCGAGGCGTCGGTCGCGCTGGGGCAGCCGTCGCGCTACCGCCACGAGCAGCCGGGTGGGCCGACCTGCAGCATCGAGCCCGTCTTGGGCGACGCGTTTCAGGGGACCACCGTCAGTTATCGCATCTCGCGCGGCACCTCGGCCCAATACGATTTCTTCGCCGCCCAGAAGCGCTCGCAGCCGGTCGGTGGGCTGGGGGATCGCGCCCTCTGGCTGGCGGCCGGCGCGACCCGCGGGAACCTGGTGGTCGTCCACGGATCGGATGTGGTCACGGTGGCGATCACCGACTTCAGCGGGAAGGGCAGGTTGCAGGATCGGGCCCGGGCCTTCGCCAGGAAGGTGCTGGACCATATGTGAGCGCGAGGGCCGCCGTTGAGGAAACGCCGTGCCAGAATTAACTTCCGCTATGGGAACCATCCGCCAGACTCCCGCTCTCACTTTCGACGATGTCCTCCTCGTCCCGCGGCATGCCACCGTGCATCCGCGCAGCGTGGACATCGCGAGCCGCTTCACCCGCGACATCCCGCTCAACATCCCGCTCGTCTCGGCGGCGATGGATACGGTCACCGAATCCGAGATGGCGATGGCCATCGCCCGGGCCGGCGGCATCGGGGTGATCCACAAGAACATGCCGATCGATCGCCAGGCGGCCGAAGTGGACCGCGTGAAACGCAGCGAGTCGGGGATGATCCTCAACCCGATCACGCTCGGTCCCGACCGCCCGCTGCGCGAAGCCGCCCAGTTGATGGCGCGGTTCCGGATCTCCGGCGTGCCGATCGTGGATTCCGCCGGCAAACTGGTCGGCATCGTCACCAACCGTGATCTGCAGTTCGAGCGCGAGCTCGACCGCTCGATTCGCGAAGCGATGACCAAGGATCACCTGGTGACGGCGCCCATTGGCACCACGCTCGACGAAGCGGAAAAGATCCTCGGCGCCCACCGGATCGAGAAGCTGCCCGTGGTGGATCAGCACGGCGTGCTGCGCGGGCTCATCACGATCAAAGACATCTTCAAGCGCCGCCAGCATCCCAGCGCCAACAAAGATCAACACGGGCGGCTGCGGGTGGCGGCGGCGGTGGGCGGGTCGCTGGAAGCGCTGGCGCGCGCCAAGGCGCTGCTCGACGCCGGCTGCGACGTGATCGTGGTCGATTCGGCGCACGGGCATTCGCAGGGCGTGCTCGACACGGTCGCGTGCCTGCGCGAGAAATATCCGGATGCGCAGCTCGTGGGGGGGAACGTGGCGAGCGAAGCCGGCGCGCGCGCGCTGGTCGAGCGGGGCGTGGATGCGGTGAAGGTCGGCGTGGGCCCGGGCTCGATCTGCACCACGCGGGTCGTCACCGGCGTCGGCGTTCCCCAGATCACCGCGATCGTCGATGCGGTGCGCGGCGCGGGCGACATCCCCGTGATCGCCGACGGGGGCATCAAGTACTCGGGTGACATCGTCAAGGCGCTGGCCGCGGGCGCCGAGAGCGTCATGATGGGCTCGATGCTCGCCGGCACGGAAGAGAGCCCGGGCGAATCGTTCCTGCTCGAAGGCCGGCGCTTCAAGGTGATCCGCGGCATGGGCAGCCTCTCGGCGATGGAGGAGGGCTCCGCCGACCGCTACTTCCAGGAGGGCGAGGTGAGTCCCTCGAAGCTCGTCCCGGAAGGAATCGAAGGGCGCGTCCCCTATCGCGGGCCGGTGGGCGATGTGCTGTTTCAGATGATCGGCGGGCTGCGCAGCGGCATGGGCTATTGCGGCGTTGCGACGATGACGAAGCTGCGCACCGAAACCGAGTTCATCCGCATCACCTCCGCGGGACTGCGCGAGTCGCACCCGCACGACGTCGTGGTCACCCGGGAAGCGCCCAACTACAGCCTCTGACCGCGCCGCCTGACGGTCCCACGCTTGACACGTCGGGAGCCGCGGTCTACTCTAGCGCCCGATTCCGATGTGATCCCAAACTACGCCCGAGGGTGCGCATGGATCTGTTCCGACGGAAGAGCGTCACCGATCTCCAGAAGGAAGCGGAGACCGACCACAGCCTGAAGCGCGCCCTCGGCGCGCTCAACCTGACCACGTTGGGCATCGGCGCCATCATCGGCACCGGGATCTTCGTCCTGACCGGGACGGTGGCGGCGCTGAACTCCGGACCGGCGGTCGTGCTGTCGTTCGCCATTGCCGGCGTGGCATCGATCTTCGCGGCCCTGTGCTACTCCGAGTTCGCGTCGCTCGTGCCGATGGCGGGCAGCGCCTATACCTACGGCTACGCCACGCTGGGTGAGTTGATCGCGTGGATCATCGGGTGGGACCTGATTCTCGAGTATGCGCTCGGCGCCGTCACCGTGGCGATCGGGTGGTCCGGCTACGTGGTGAGCTTCCTGCACGATATCGGTATCAACATGCCCTGTGCCCTCTCCGCGGCGCGGGGCACGGTGGTCACCTGCGCGGATGGCTCGCAGTCCACCGCGATCTTCAACCTGCCCGCCGTCATCATCATTGCCCTCGTCACCGCGCTGCTCGTCATCGGGATCAAGGAGTCCGCGAACGTCAACTCCTTCATCGTGATCGTGAAGGTTGCCGTGGTGCTGCTGTTCATCGTTGGGGCCGCCCATGCGGTGAATTCGGCCAACTGGCATCCGTTCATCCCGCCCCAGACCGTCAGGGACGGCGTTCCGGCGGCCGGGGAGTTCGGGTGGAGCGGCGTCTTCACCGGTGCGGCGATCGTGTTCTTCGCCTATATCGGGTTCGATGCGGTGAGTACCGCCGCGCAGGAGGCCAAGAACCCGCAGAAGGACATGCCGATCGGGATCATCGGGTCCCTGCTCATCTGTACGGTCTTGTATATCCTCGTCTCCGGCATCGCGACCGGCATCATGAGCTACAAGGAGCTGAACGTTCCCGACCCGATCGCCGTAGTCGCCGATCACGCCGGGCTGGGCTGGATGTCCACGTTGATCAAGCTCGGCGCCATCGCCGGTCTGTCGTCGGTGATCCTGGTCATGCTGCTCGGGCAGTCACGCGTGTTCTGGACGATGTCCAAAGACGGTCTCCTGCCGCAGTTCGTCAACAAGATCCATCCGAGGTTCCAGACCCCGTACATCACCTCCATCGTCACGGGGATAGGAGTCGCCTTCTTCGCGGCGATTCTGCCGATTCGCGATGCGGCCAGCTTGGTCTCCATCGGCACGCTGCTGGCGTTCGTCATCGTGTCGATCGGCATCCTGGTGTTGCGGGTCCGCGAGCCGAACCTCCCCCGCGCGTTCAAGACGCCGCTCGTGTGGTTCGTGGCGCCGGCCGGCGCGTTTTCGGCAGCCTACCTGATGAAAGCATTGCCGCCCGTGACTTGGGAGCGGTTGATCATCTGGTTCGGGATCGGCATGGTGGTGTACGCCGTCTACGGGTATCGCAACTCGAAGCTGACCAAGCAGGCTTGACGGCCTGAGTCGGAACTCTGGAATCGGCGGCCGGCCTCGAACAGCGGGGCCGGCCGCTCGCATTTGGCCATCCGCACCGCGCATATTCCGAAACGATGTCCACACGCGTACGCACCCGGATCGGCTACTTCACCCTCTGGACCCTGCTGGGGCTGGTCTTTTCGACGCAGCTCTATCTCGCCGATCAGCGCTTCTCGACGCACCCATCCACCTGGTGGCAGGCGCTGCGGTTCGAGCTGCCGGCGTGGTACCTGTGGGGGGTGCTGGCGCTCGTGGTCCGGGCGTTCGCGCGGCGTTTTCGCATCGACCGGGCGAACTGGGAGCGCGCCGTCCCGATCCACTTCGGCGCGAGCCTCTGGCTGAGCGCCCTGCACCTGATCGCGGCAACCGGAGTCCAGGTCCTCCTGCAGAGCGGCGCGCCCGCCTCCTATCTCACCCGGCTGGTGGACAACTTTGCCTCGTCGTATCACTGGAACCTGCTCATCTATTGGGCGATCGTCGCTTTGGTGCACGCGCGCGACTATGCGCGGGACGCCCAGGAGCACCGCGTGCGCGCCGCGGAGCTCGAGACGAGCGTCGCCGAGGCGCGCCTCCAGGCGCTCACCTTGCAGCTGCGGCCGCACTTCCTCTTCAACACGCTGAATGCGATCGCCGAGCTGATCCACGAAGACCCGGATGCGGCCGAGCGCATGGTCGGGCGGCTCGCCGACCTGCTCCGGCGCACGCTCGAGACCGACGGATCGGCCGAAGTGTCCCTCGCCACCGAGCTGGAGCTCGTCGATCGCTACCTCGACATCGAAGGGGTGCGCTTCCAGGACCGGCTGCGGGTCCACTGGGAGGTGGCGGGCAACGCGCGGGCCGCGCAGGTGCCCGCGATGATCCTGCTGCCGCTGGTCGAGAACGCGGTCCGCCACGGTGTGTCCTCCCGACCCGGTCCGGGGGAAGTGGGTATCCGGGCGCGGCGCGACGCCGATACGTTGTGGCTCGAAGTTTGGGATGACGGGCCGGGGCTGGATGCTTCGGCGCGCAGCGAGACGGGGCCGCGGCGCGGGATCGGCCTCGCGAACACGCGGGCCCGCCTGACGCAGCTCTATGGCGATACGCACCGCTTCGAGCTCATCGACGGGACGCCGGCCGGCCTCGTCGTCCGGGTGTCGCTGCCGTACCGCGAGGAGCGCGTCGCGTGACGATCCGGGCATTGCTGGTGGAGGACGAGCCGCTCGCCGCGCGGCGTTTGCGACGCCTGCTGCGCGACGAAGCGGACGTGACGGTGGTCGGGGCCTGCGGCGATGCCTCCGCCGCGCGGGCGGCGATCCAGACCCTGGCGCCCGACCTGGTCCTCCTCGACGTGCACCTCCCCGGTGCCGACGGGTTGTCCGTGCTGGAGCGGTTGCCGGTCGAGCGGCGGCCCGCCGTCATTTTCGTGACGGCGTACGAACGGTACGCCGTGCCGGCGTTCGCGCACGAGGCGGTCGACTACCTCCTCAAGCCGATCGACCCCGAGCGGTTCCGGACCGCGCTGGCGCGGGCCCGGCGCCGACTGGCCCGGCGCGAGCGCGCCGCGGGCGACGGCGCCCCACTGGCGAGGATTCTGGTGCGCGAACGGGGCCGGGCGTTCTTCGTGCGGGTGGAGGAAGTCGACTGGTTCGAGGCCGACGGCAATTACGTGCGGCTCCACCTGGGACGGGCGACGCATCGGGTGCGGGTGCCGCTCGCGCGGCTCGAAGCGCGCCTCGACCGGCGCGCGTTCCGCCGCATCAGCCGCTCGCACATTGTGCGGATCGACGGGATTCGCGAGCTGCAACCGTGGTTTCACGGCGACGGGCTGGTGCTGCTGACGAGCGGAGCCAAGCTGCGGCTCAGCCGGCGCTTCCGCGACCGGTTGTACGAGGCGATGGCGTGAGGTCCCGCTCGCCCCTGCGATAGTCCGTCTCGCCCCCGGCGGCGCGCCAGGCGCTCCGCGAGAGTGGAGATTGCCGTTCCACACTCTTCGCGGAGAACTCGAGGATGTCGCTCTGGGCCACCAAATCCATTGCCGCACTGCGCGCCGAGGCCGATGCGGCGAGCGAGATGTCACTCAAGCGGGAACTGGGCCCGCTCAACCTCGTCACCCTGGGGATCGGCGCCGTCATCGGAGCCGGGATCTTCGTGCTCACCGGGCAGGCCGCCGCGCTGCACGCGGGTCCGGCCGTCCCGATCTCGATGGCTCTGGTCGGCATCGCGTGCACCTTCGCGGCGCTGTGTTACGCCGAGATGGCGAGCGCCGTACCGGTCGCGGGCAGCGCCTACACCTACGTCTATGCCACGATGGGCGAACTCGTCGCCTGGATCGTCGGTTGGGATTTGGTGCTCGAGTACGCCGCGGGCGCCGCGGGCGTCGGCGTGGGCTGGTCCGGTCACCTCGTCTCGCTGCTCGGCTTGTTCGGGGTGCGCCTGCCGGACGCGCTGGCGGCGTCGCCTACCGCCTGGTGCACGGTGGCCCAGGTCGGCACGATGGCGGCACCGGGGTGCGCGCACGCGGGACTCAACCTGACCGGCGCCATCGTCAACCTCCCGGCGGTGTTCATCGTCGCGCTGATGTCGACGATCCTGGTGATCGGGATCCGCGAATCGGCGCGCGTGAACAACGTCATCGTGATCCTCAAAGTTGCGATCGTCCTGCTGGTGGCCATCGTGGGGCTGGCGCACATCACGCCGTCCAACTGGAAGCCGTTCATTCCGCCGAACACGGGGGAATGGGGGACGTTCGGCTGGTCCGGCGTGCTGCGTGGAGCCGGACTCGTGTTCTTCGCCTATATCGGGTTCGATGCCGTCTCCACGACGGCGCAGGAAGCGAAGAACCCGCAGAAGGACATGCCGATCGGCATCCTGGGATCGCTCGCCGTCTGCACGGTGCTGTATATGATCGTGTCGGCGGTGCTCACCGGCATGGTGCCCTACACCCAGCTCAACCTGCCGGCACCGGTGGCATATGCGATGGAGCAGGTCGGCGCGCCGTGGGGAGTCCGGGTGGCGATCGACCTCGGCGCCGTCCTGGGATTGGGCTCCGTGGTGCTGGTGATGTTGCTCGGGCAGTCCCGCGTATTCTTCTCGATGTCGCGCGACGGCCTGCTCGGCCGCTGGGCGGGCAAAGTGCACCCCACGCGCCGCACCCCGTACCTCTCGACCATCTACACCGGCATCGCGGTCGGACTCGCGACCGGGCTGCTGCCGCTGCAGCTGCTGGGCCAGCTGGTGAACATCGGTACCCTGCTGGCGTTCGTGCTGGTGTGCGCCGGCGTCTGGATCCTGCGTCACAAGCGTCCTGACCTCGACCGGCCGTTCCGGACGCCGTTCGTACCGTTCGTGCCGATCATGGGGATGCTCTGCTGTTTCGGGCTGATGCTGACCCTCCCCGCCGACACGTGGATCCGGCTCCTGGTGTGGCTGGTCATCGGGTTCGCGGTCTATTTCGGCTATAGCCGGAAGCATTCGGTGCTACGACAAAAAGACGTCTAGAAGAGAATCGTCAAGGAGAAAGGCGTCGAGAAGAGGGGCGTCGAAAGGGAACCGTCAGTCACGGTTTCCCTCTTGACGCCTTTTTTCTCGACGTTTCTCTCTCGACGTACTTATCTTCTGTCAATGCAATCCATTCCCATTGCCGCAGAGAGAGTGGCCGCCGCCCGTCAGATCGCCGCGATCCTGAAGCCGGGGCAGCGCGTCGCGCTCACCACGCACGTCAACGCCGACGGCGACGGGGTGGGGAGCGAAGTTGCGCTCTGGCATCTGCTCCGCGCTCGGGGCCTGGATCCGGTGATCGCCAATTCCACCGGGATCCCGGACCGGCTCGGGTTTCTGGTGCCGCCGGAAGCGGACGCCAGCGACCGCGCGGGGCGGGAGATCGCGCGGGCCGATGTCGTGGTCGTGGTCGACATCTCCGATCTCGACCGCCTGGGAGACCTCGCGAAAGCGGTCCAGGAACGACGGGCCCCGGTCGCCTGCATCGATCACCACGTGAGTCCCGGCACGCTGCCCGATGGCCCGCGGCTGGTGGCGCCGGAGGCGACGGCGACGGCGGAGCTGGTCTACGATCTTGCCGCCGCGCTGGAGTGGCCGCTGTCGACCGACGCCGCTCGGGCGCTGTACGTGGGGATCCTCACCGACACCGGGGGGTTCCGCTTTTCGAACACGAGCGCGCGCGCGCTGCGCGTCGCCGCCGCTTTGCTGGAGCACGGGGTGGAGCCGGAGTCCATCTACGAGGCGATCTACGCCAGCGCCCCGGAAGGCCGAGTGCGACTCCTGGCGGAAGTGCTGCAGACCCTGGTGGTGGAGCCGGAGCGGGGTCTCGCCTGGGTGACGGTGCCGGCCGGGGCGCTGGAGCGGCACGACGTGACGCCCGACGACCTGGACGGGGTGGTGGAGCACGCCCGGTCGATCGCCGGGGTCCGCCTGGCGCTGCTGTTCCGCCAGATCGCCAACGGGCGCATCAAGGTGTCGTTCCGCTCGATGGGCAGCGTGGACTCCGCCGCCCTCGCCCAGGAGTTCGACGGCGGCGGGCACCACAAGGCGGCCGGTGCGTCGCTCGAAGGATCGGTGGCGGAGGTCCAGGAGCGCGTGCTGCGCGCCGCGCGCCGCCGCCTGAACGGCGGAGCCGCCTAGGGCCGGCGTCGCGGCGCCGGGCGAGCGAGCACCAGCCACGCCGCCGCCGCACGGTGTTAGATTCGCCCTTCTCGACGGGGAGCGGCGCATGGCACGGGTGACCGGTATCGGCGGGATCTTCTTCAAGGCGCGCGACCCTAAGGTGCTCGGCGCGTGGTATCAGGCGCACCTGGGCATCCAGCTCGAAGACTGGGGCGGTAGCCAGTTCCGCTGGCGCCGCCACGATGCCCCGGACCGCACCGAGTTCACGGTGTGGAATCTGTTCAAAGAGGACTCGACGTACTTCGATCCGGGGACGAAGCCCTTCATGGTGAACTACATCGTGGAGGACCTCGCCGCGGTGCGCGCGCAGCTCCGTGCCGAGGGCGTCACGGTGGACGACCGCGTCGAGGAGTCGGAGTTCGGCAAATTCGGCTGGGCGATCGACCCCGAAGGCAACCGGTTCGAGCTGTGGGAGCCGCCTACCAGTTGAACCAGTGACTCGCCTTGATCAGGAACGTGTTGTCCGGGTGCTGGTGGAATAGGTTGTCGAAGTCCCCCCGGAACGAGCGGGTGCCGTAGGACGGATCGAAGTCCTGGCGCCCCTGGGTCCATACGAGGAAGATCGTCGAGCCCGGCTGGTACTCCCACCGCAGCACCAGGTTCGAATTGAACTGCTTGAAGTTGAAGTCCTGGGCCACCGACGGGTCGGCGTAGGGCTGGAAGCGGTCGAGGTACGCCGCGGCGCGCGGATTGGCGAGCTCGCGCACGTTCGAGTAGCGGCCCTTGGTGACGAAGGGCGCGGCGTACAGCTGCACCGTCAGGTTCGGGCTGGCCGTGAAGTTGACCCGCCAACTGAGACTCATGGTGCGCTGCTCGAGATGGGCGAAGGTGTAATGGGTGATGCCCGCGGTGTCGGTCGAATTGCCGGTCCATTGCGTGTTATCGGCGTTGCGCGTGGCGTTCAGGTACACGGAGGCCGTCCACCGTGAGGACACGCGCAGGTCGACACCGGGGTTGAGGTTGAGCGAGGTGGAGCGGCCCTCGTCGCCGCGCCAGTAGTTGAACCAGAGCGAAGGCGACACGACGCGCCGCGCGTCACCCTGGATGCCGCCCCACGGGGCGATATAGGAGCTCTGGCGGACCGCCGGGCCGCCGCGCGCGCAGCGATCGCAAAAGGTCGAGCCGAGCTGCCCCACGGTTCCGCCGAAGTGGACCCACCAATGGTTCGACAGCTCCGTGTGAAAGTTGCTGTTTACGGCATGTTCCAACGGCATCCCTGCCGTGGTCCAGTCATTCCATTCGTTGAAGTTCCACCACAGGCGGTTGAACACGGCGTTGGGCTTGTTGAAATTGAGCGACGCCCACGACGCCTGCTCCTGCCAGTCGGCGCGGTTCAGGAACCCGAGGTCGTTGATCTCGTATCCCGGGGAGACGCGCTGCAGGCTCGTCTCGAAGTGAATCAGTCCCGCGAGCTTGCCGACCTTCACCTGCTCGGCGTGACCGGTAAGCGTCGTGGCGGCACTGTCGAGGCGTAATGCTCCGTCGGGGCGCTGGTAGAAGTGCGTCGCGGTCTGCTGCGTGGCCAGGATCGCGGCGGGTGACCCCGTGACCCGTGAGCCCGTCACCGACGCGTTCAGCTCGTACCGGCTCTGGAGGAAGCGGTGGCGGAAGTCCACACCGCTCACCAGAGCGCTCGAGCGGAGCTGGCTCCGCGACGAATCCGCGAGCGAGCGGTTCACGGCGGTGGCGATCACGCCGATCCCCGTCTCGCCGCGGCGGAAGTCCTGCGTAGCCCGCACGACGGCGTAATTGGTCGCCGGCTCGATCGTGAGATTGTTGACGCCGACCTGCCGCTGGGTGACGGCATCGAGTGCCCCCAGGGACAGCCCATTCGGCGAGCGGCCCGTGAGCTTCACCGCGCCAAGGATGGTCGAGGCTGTCGGGGAGGTCGCGTCGCCATAGAGATCGGACAGCTGCGGCGCCCGGCCGATGCGACGCGAATAGAAGAGGTTCTCGCTGCCGCAGTCCCGTACTACGTTGCAGTTGACGTTGAAGCTCAGGAGCCCCGCGCCCTCGATGAAGAATGGGCGTCGCTCCTGGAAGAACGTTTCGAACGCACCGAGGTTCAGGACGGAGGGGTCGGCCTCGACCTGGCCGAAGTCAGGGTTGATGGTGCCGTCCAACGTCAAGTTGGAAGTGACGCCGTACTTGAAGTCCGCCCCGGCCGTGAGGCGCTGGTCGCGGTCGAACCCCGTGGCGGTCGGGACCGACACGTTCTTGGTCGAAACGTACGGCGCGGCTTCGAGGCGGCGTGGCGAGGAAATTCCGTCGATGCCCGTGACCTCGCCGAGCTGCGACGAGAGGCCAGGTTGATTGCGGTGATACACGGGCCAGCTCACCCGCTCCTTGAACCGCTCGATGTCGCGCCACACGGCGAACCCGAAGGTGTGGGTCGGCCCGTTGGCGTAGCGGAGCTGGGAGAGGGGAATCCGGAACTCGGCCGTCCAGCCGAGCGAGTCCACCGCGGTCGCGACGTCCCAGACGCCGTCCCAGGCGTCGTCCTCGTTGGCGTCGTTGTACATCGCGTAGTCGCGCTTCACCCCGCCCGGGCTCACGGCAAACTCGTAGCCGGAGCGGCGGTCGTGGTAGGAATCGATCATGATCTTCAGCTGGTCGGTGGGCGGCCGGACGTCGCGCCGCGCCAGGATGCGGAGGATCTTCTGAGGCTCGGGATCGTACGCCCGGATGAATGCATAGAAATTGTGATCGTCGTACGCGACCTTGGCGACGGTGGCGAAGCGCGCCGCCTTTCCCTCATCGGGGTCGAACTCCAGGAACTCCGTGATCGGTTGAGCCAAGCGCCAGACCTCATCGTCGTCCCGGCCGTCCAGTACCGGCGGCCGGACCGCGCGCGCGGCGCTCGCTTGCGTGACGGATGGGGGCGTCGTCGGGGTCGATGCCGCGGCGACGGTCTGACTGGCTGCGATGGCGGCGAACAGCACGGACGTTGTAAGCACGGTGGACCCCGAGAGGGTGGTATCGAGGAGTAAGACAGCATATGGGCCGAAAGGGTTGTCCGCCCCGCCGATTCGGCGCTTCTGACCGATTGCTCACAGTGGCCGGTCGGTGCCGGGTGGGCGGGGCGATATCATTGAAGCGGAACACCTTGAACCCTGTGAGGCGACCGATGTCCCCGCTCCGAGCCGTGTTTCTGTTCGCAACCGCCGCCATCGTGGGATCCGCACCCACCACGTCCGCCCAGGGCCGCTTCCCCCCCGATTCCTTCAAGAACCTCAAGGTGTTGCCGAAGACCATCTCCCAGCGGGCCCTGATCGATACCATGCGGGGATTTGCTCTGGCGCTCGGTGTGCGCTGCGTGTACTGCCACGTGGGGAAGGAAGGCCAGCCACTCGACTCGGTGAACTTCGCCTCCGATGACAAGCGTCCCAAGAAGGTCGCCCGCGTGATGATGCATATGGTGATGCACATCAACGAGGAGCATCTCGCCGACGTCCCCGACCGGCCCAAGCCAGTGGTGGTGGTGCGCTGCGCCACGTGCCACCGCGGTGTCACGCGGCCCCGCCTGCTGGACGACGATCTGGCACTCACCCTCGCCGATTCGGGGCTCGACGCGACGGTGCGCCGCTACCGTGCGTTGCGGGAGCGCTATTACGGCAGCGGATCCTACGATTTCGGAGAGCTGGTCGTGAATCAGCTCGCCCGCGCAGAAGCGCAGGCGGGGCGGTTCGACAACGCGCTGGGACTGCTCAAGCTGAACGCCGAGTTCTATCCGGCGTCGACCCAGATCCCGTTCCTCGAGGCGGAGGTGTCGCTGCAGCGCGGCGACACGACAGCGGCCATCGCCGGCTACCGCGACGCCCTGGCGAGAGACTCGACCAACATTGGCGCGCGGCGACGCCTGGCGGCGCTGGGCGCCGCGCCGCGCCCCTAGCGGGACCCCCGGCTCACGGCCGGGGCGTGCCGATCGGCGTCCCGGGCGGCAGCGGCGGTGTGGTGGATCGCGCGGTCGGCGGGTCGCGACGGGACAGGAATCGCTCGATGTCGGCCGCGGCGAGGTCCCGGTGGGCCTGGGTCTCCCCGTCGAGCGCAGTCGCCGGCGTGCGCCCGATGATCCGGCTGATCCGCCGCAGGCCCCATTCGGCGGCGGCGCGCGCCTCCGGTCCGGCGTCGCCGTCCGAGGCGAGGCGCACCAGCTGGCTGACGAGCACGCGCTGCACCACGCGTTGAACCGCGGCATGGCGGGCGGGGGCGGTCACCCCCCAGGTCCGGGCGACCATCCGGCCGATCACTTCCGTGAGCACGGGCAGGGACGGGTCGCGGTCGGCGAGCGCGGCGATGCGCGCGGTTCGGCCGGCCGAGAGCAGGCCGGCGATCACGCGGGTCGCGAGGGTCCGGGCCGCGCCCAGCTGGTCGAACGCCGGCGCGGCAGGCGAATCGAAGCCACGCTGGTCGGCGTCGTAACCGAAGGGCGTCGGCGCCAGGTCCGCCAGTACGGGCTCAGGGATCGACAGCTCGGCCGGCTGGATCGCATCCAGCAGCAGCTCGAGCGCGCGGCGCTGACGCGCGGCCGGAATGACGCGCGTGACCGGCAGCGAATCGCCGCGTAGGCCGTAGCGGTATTCCATCCCGCCGACCGCTTTGATCGCCGCCCCGAGAATGAAGCGGTGGTGGAGATACACCGTGGCGAAGCGCCGCCGCAGCAGGGCCATCGGCTCGCCCGGCTGGATAGCCCGCTCGTCGAATCGCGCGACGAGGGTGTCCCGCACCGCCTGCACGCGGGCCAGCTCCTCCACAGCGTCGCGACCGTTGATCCAGGTCGTCCCCTCGGGAAAGGCATTGTCGTCGCCTTCGTCCGGGTTGGTGAGGAACCGGAGCCCGTGCGCCATGCCTTCGCGGACGATGGCGGAGAGGCCGGAATCCTCCTGCCCGGTGGGGAACTGGGTGTAGGCCCAGCGGATCGCCAGGGAATCGTATACGCCGGGACCGTCTCGGTAAGCCTGGGACAGGTCGATGCGCCCCTGCGCGAGCGTGATGAGCGGTGCGGGGTAGGCCATCACCGAGGTGCGGCCGTCGGCGGCGGCAATGAAATTGTGGGCGAGGCCGAGCGTGTGTCCCACTTCGTGCGCCGCGTGCTGCCGTCGGCGGGCCATCGCGAACTCCACGGCACTCACGGTCGGATCGAGGCCGGCGATCCAGTCCCCCAGGCCCTCGTCCGCGTCGAGTGGATCCTGCTCTTCCGCCCTGGCCACCGCGGGTGCGGCGCCGGCGAACAGGTCGTAGTCCACCACCGAGCGGTGCGACTCCATCCGCACGGCGGCCTTGATGATTTCGCCGGTGCGGGGGTCTACGAACGCCGGGCCGATCGAGTAGTCCGGGTCGGTGCGATGGACCCATTGGATCACGTTATAGCGTGCGTCCATCGGATCCATGTCGGCCGGCATGTCCTCCACGCGGAACGAGTTCCGGAAGCCTGCGGCCTCGAACACGTTGTTCCACCACATCGCTCCCTGCCGGAACGCCGAGCGGTACGGCTCGGGAATCGCTGCGTCGAGATAGTACACGATCGGTTGCACCGGCTCGGACACGAGCGCCGTGGGGTCCCGCTTCACCAGGCGGTGCCGGATCGCATAGCGCACGACGTAGTCGCGGTCGAACGGTTGCGCGAAATCATAAAACGTCACCGGAAACAGGCCGATGCGCGGATCGAAGCGGCGCGGCCGGAAGGCCGAATCGGGCAGTGCGACGAGGGAGAGGTGCTGGCGCAGCGTGAGCGCGCGGGCATCCGGCGCGTGGGACTGCACCGCCAGGCCCGGCTGCTCGCTGACGAACGTGAGGGCCGCCTCGATCTCGGTGTTGCGGGGAAACGCCTTGGTGCGCGGCAGGTAGATCGTGCAGCGGTCCCGGTCGACCTGGAAGCCTCCCTGGTTCGACCCGCGCAGCGCGCCGCGCACATCGGTGAGGTCACCCAGCACGAACGCGGTTACGTCCACGAGCACCCGTCCCGTCTCTTCGGCGAGGACGTCGAACGACGCCACGGACGAGCGGGGGAAGGACTCCAGGACGGAGCGGGCCAGCGCCTCGTTATCGGTGCGGGCGCGAAACCGCGGGTTTTGCAGCACCAGCAGCACCTTTGGGCCCGTCCGCTCGAAGCGGGCGAGCTGCTCGGAGCCGATCGTGCCCCGATCGAGCCCGGTGCTCGCGTCGCCCAACCCGGTGGCGAGCGAGGGCAAATAGAGGAAGTCCCGGTCCAGGCGGCCAGCGGGAATCTCGAGCAGGAGCCGGCCCTTGGCCGCGTCCCAATAGAGTGGAAAGAACCCGTCCCGCTTCTCCAAGGTGCGGGTGGCGTCCGCGATGGGCTGTTGGGCGTGGAGCGGCGTGGCCAGTACCAGCGCGGCCATGCCGCCGAGCGCCAGGCGGGTCAGACGTGCAGCGGTTCGCATACGACAGGTTCTCCGTAGGGGGGAGGTCGTAACCGGTGGAGCGCGCTAGGCGTCGCGGTGCACCGAGTCGGGCGAGAACGCGGGCAGGCAGACCGCCACGTACTCGGCGCCGCCCCGTTCGGGGGTGCTGTACCGCACCCATTCTCCGGGATGCGCGACGATCGCCTGCCCGGCGCGGACGTCGATCGCGCCGCCCTCGTGCTCCACGTGCAGCACGCCGGCGAGCACGACCGTGATTTCCTCGAACGCCGGACGCTGACCCGGCTCGCGCCAGCCCTCCGGCGACGCCATGCGGGCCACGCTCACGGTCGCATGGCCGGAATTGACGCGGCCCGCGAACTCCTCGATGCGCTTAGGCTTGTTCCCGGCAGACTGGATGACCGCCGGGTTGGGGATGAGCGTTGGCATA
>Ga0307281_10000048_pt1 | contig 25982 bp, 24 predicted proteins | sample ER_DNA_120_FD_194486 | JGI IMG/M metagenome (GOLD analysis project Ga0307281, IMG submission 194486) | Bulk soil microbial communities from the East River watershed near Crested Butte, Colorado, United States - ER_DNA_120 | ecosystem: Environmental > Terrestrial > Soil > Floodplain | place...
CACCCTGGGGCCCGCACCGGCCTGGACCCCGATCGTCGCGGTGGGCACGCAGCCCTCGGAGCGCTCCGCACAGCGCGCGATCTACGACCCGCCGCGCGACCGCATGGTGATCTTCGGCGGAGAAGGCGTCGGCTACCTCAACGAGACATGGGGACTCGCCCTGGGAGCCTCCCCCGCGTGGACGCAACTGACCGGGGCCACGCCTCAGTTTCCCGCTCCGCGGCGCAACTTCGGCATGGCATCCACCGGGGGATCGATCCTGTTCTTCGGCGGAGACGACGGCGGCCCGCGCGACGACACCGGCGAGCTGACCCTCGGCGCCGTTCCCGCCTGGGTGCCTGTGGCTCCGGCCGTCAGGCCTACCGCCCGCTTCGGCCATCATGCGGTCTTCGACGCGCCGCGAAACCGCGTCCTGATCTTCGGAGGCTACGACGGCGCGTACCTGAACGACGTCCATGCGTTTTCGCAGGCGACCGGCTCATGGGAGCCCGTCGCGGCCTCCGGTATGCCCCCCAGCGGGCGCATGTACTGTGGGCTGGTCTACGACGCGGGCCGCGAGCGACTGCTGGTGATCGGCGGGCACCCCGACAAGCTCAACGACGTCTGGGCGCTGCGGCTCAAGGGGGGACACCCAGCGTGGAGTCAGCTCTCGCCGCGCGGGACGGCACCGAGCCCGCGCTTCGCGCACTCCGTCATCTATCAGCCGGCGCGCAATCGGGTCATCCTGTTCGGAGGCTTCGACGGGTTGTACCGGAACGACGTGTGGGAGCTGTCGCTGCAAGGGGCGCCGACCTGGACGCAGCTGACGCCGGCGGGAACGCCGCCGGCGGGACGCTGGGCCGCCGCCGTGGCATACGACGCGACACGCGACCGCATGGTCGTGTTCGGGGGCTATGACGGCGTCGTTTCTCGCAACGACGTCTGGGCACTCTCCCTGGGCGCGACGCCGGCGTGGACCCAGCTCGCTCCGGCCGGGCCGCAGCCGAGCCCGAGGGCGAACGTGGAGGGAGCCTACGACGCCGCGGGGGATCGGTTCGTCGTAATGGACGGCTTCGACACTTCGACCCAACAGTTCTTCGGCGAGGCCTGGGTCCTCGACTTCGGCACGCCGGCGTCCCCGCCGGCCGCGAGCAGCACGGAGTCCCGGCTCGCCCGGCCGGGCGGGGCGCGGCTGGCGCTGGCCGGGGCGTGGCCGAACCCCGCGGCGGGCGGGCTCGACATCCGCTACTCGCTCGAAGACGCGAGCCCCGCGACGTTCGAGCTGTTCGACACCGCAGGGCGAAGAGTGCTCGGACGCGACGTGGGACCGATGGGGGCGGGAGAGCACGACCTGAGAATCGCGGAGGCGGGCGCCTGGCCGGCGGGAGTCTATTTCGTCCGCCTGCGCCAGCACGGGCGCTCGCTCACGAGCCGAGTGATCCTCATTCGTTAGCCCGTTCGTCGCGCGGCCGCGTCCCTCGCGTCCGCGCGCCCACCCCGCGAGCGCTTCCGTCGCGTGCTCCCACCCACGCGCTGGGAATTCGCGCGGTGCCGGCGCGATCCTCGCGCGCCGCCAGCAGCGTCTCGGCTCCGCATCCCGCCGCGTCTTCGTCATTCCGCGCGCGTGTCGTCGCCGCGCCAAGCGGGTGCGGCTCTTGCGTAGGTCTGTCGTGGGTCATTCCCGCTTCCCTCATCACCGGCTGCGGCCAGGCGAGCACTGCCCTCGACATCTCGAAGCCCACGACGAAGCCCCGTCCTTGAAAGCCCAGCTCTCGGTCCTGTTTGCGGCCTGCCTCCTCGCGGCCGATCCGGTCGCCGTCCGGGAGCCCGGTGCCGCGAGATCGCCCGGACTCCAGGCGCCGCGGCCCGATGCGCACGCCCCCGCGCCCGGGACAGGCGACGGCTGGTGGGCCGGGGCCTGCGAGTCGATCGAGCGCGAGGAATACAAGGTCTCGCCGACCGAACAGGGACTCCAGGCCCCCAACCGGGCGCAAGGCTTGAGGACGTGGTTCCGTAGCGATCGCGTCGAGGTCGCGCCGCGCACGCGGCAGCACGGCGCGTGGAGCTGGAGCTGGCGGACGGAAGCGTTTGGCCGTGCCGGCAGGATGCGATCCGCGCCCGCCGCGGCACCCGTGGCCCGGGGATCGCGCGTGGAATACCGCCGCGCGGGCATGGTCGAGTGGTACGAGAATCTGCGCGGAGGCGTCGAACAGGGCTTCACGCTCGCGACCCGGCCCGGGGGGGCGGGGCCGCTCCGCATCGAGGGGAGGATCTCGGGCGAGCTGCGCACGCGGGTCAGCGAAGGCGGGGAGGCCGTGTCCTTCGTGGACCGGTCGGGAGCACTCGTCCTGCGCTACGCGAAGCTCGTGGCCTGGGACGCGCGCGGGACGAAGCTGGCTGCTCATCTCGAGGCGGGCGATGGGTCGCTCGCGATCGAGGTGGAGGACCAGGGGGCGGCCTACCCGCTCACCATCGACCCGCTGATGACCTCTCCGGCCTGGACCGCCGCAGGCGGCCAGGACGGCGCCAACTTCGGCTACTCCGTGGCGACGGCCGGGGACGTCAACGGAGACGGGTACTCCGACATCATCATCGGCGCCTACCACTATGACAACGGTGAGACGGACGAGGGGCGGGCGTTCGTCTATCTGGGCTCGGCCTCGGGCCTGACCACGAGCCCGGCCTGGACGGCCGAGGGCGACCAGTTCGAGGCCCTCTTCGGTGCCTCGGTCGCGTCGGCGGGCGACGTCAACGGCGACGGCTACTCCGACGTCATCGTCGGCGCCGAGTTGTACGACAGCGGCGAGACGAACGAAGGGCAGGCGTTCGTCTATCTGGGCTCGGCCTCGGGTCTGGCCGCGAGCCCGGCCTGGACCGCGGGGAGCGGACAGCCGGGGGCGCGCTTCGGCGCCTCGGTGGCGACGGCGGGAGACGTCAATGGCGACGGCTACGCCGACCTCATCGTCGGTGCCAGCGAGTACTCCAACGGCCAGGACGTCGAGGGGCGGGCGTATGTCTATCTGGGCTCGGCCTCGGGTCCATCCGCGAGCCCGGCGTGGACCGCCGAGGGCAACCAGACGTGGGCCTACTTCGGCGGCTCGGTGGCGTCGGCCGGGGATGTCAATGGCGACGGCTACGCCGACGTCATCGTCGGCGCCCACGAGTACCGCAACGGCCAGTCCGGAGAGGGGCGGGCGTTCGTATATCTGGGCTCGGCTTCGGGCCTGGGCGTGGTGGCAGCTTGGACCGCGGAGAGCGACCAGGTGGGCGCCTTCTTCGGCAAGTCCGTTGCGGCGGCAGGCGATGTCAACGGCGACGGGTATGGCGACGTGATCGTCGGTGCATACTCGTACGACTACGGCCAGAGCGACGAGGGGCGGGCGTTCGTCTACCACGGCTCCGCCACGGGCCTGGGCGTGAGCCCCGCCTGGACCGCCGAGGTCAACGTGGCCAGCGCGTCCTTCGGCTGGTCGGTGGGGACAGCTGGCGACGTCGACGGCGACGGCTACGCCGATGTCATCATCGGTGCCTACGCATTCAACGACGGAACACAAACCGCCGAGGGGCGGGCGTTCATCTACGGCGGCTCGGCCTCAGGTCTGGGCGGCAGCCCCGCCTTGACCGTCGAGGGGGGCCAGACGGGGGCCTTCCTTGGCCATTCGGTGGGGACCGCGGGCGACGTCAACGGCGACGGGTACGCCGACGTGATCGTCGGTGCCTACACGTCCGACAAGACCGAGCGCGACGAGGGGCAGGCGTACGTCTACTACGGCTCCGCGAGCGGTTCTCCCAACGTCGCCACCTGGGCCGCCGAGAGCAACCAGGCGCACTCCCACTCGGGCTTCTCGGTGGCGTCGGCCGGGGACGTGAACGGCGACGGCTACTCCGACGTCATCGTCGGCGCTCCGTGGTACGACAACGGCCAGACCGACGAGGGGCGGGCGTTCGTCTATCACGGCTCCGCCACGGGCCTTCGTCTCGCCGCTGCCTGGACCGCCGAATGCGACCAGGACTCCGCACTGTTCGCCTACTCGGTGGCGACGGCGGGGGATGTCAACGGCGACGGCTACGCCGACGTCATCGTCGGGGCCTACCAGTACGACGACGGCGAGATCGACGAGGGTCGCGCGCACGTCTATCTCGGCTCCGCGACCGGGTTGTCCCCGACGCCCGCATGGACCGCCGAAAGCAACCAGGCCGACGCCCGCTTCGGCTACTCGGTCGCGACGGCGGGGGATGTGAACGGCGACGGCTACTCCGACATCATCATCGGTGCTCACCGCTTCGACAACGGCCAGACCGACGAGGGCCGCGCGTTCGTCTACCACGGTTCACCCTCGGGGCTCGGTGCGAGCCCCGCCTGGACCGCCGAGAGCAACCAGGGGAGCGCGAACTTCGGCAACTCGGTCGCGACGGCCGGGGACGTGAACGGCGACGGCTATTCCGACGTCATCGTCGGCGCCCACAAGTACGACCATGGCGAGATCAACGAGGGGCAGGCGTTCGTCTACCAGGGCTCCGCCACGGGGCTCGCCGCGAGCCCCGCCTGGACGGCCGAGAGCGACCAGGCGGACGCATGGTTCGGCTACTCGGTGGCGACGGCGGGGGACGTGAACGGCGACGGCTACTCCGACGTCATCGTCGGCGCTCACCTGTACGACCACGGGGAGACCGACGAGGGGCGTGCGTTCGTCTATCGAGGATCCGCTGCCGGGCTTGCCGCCAGCCCGGCATGGACCGCCGAGAGCGATCAGGCGAGCGCCAGCTTCGGCTGCTCGGTGGCGACGGCGGGGGACGTCAACCGCGACGGCTACTCCGACGTCATCGTCGGGGCCTACGTGTACGACAATGGGGAGACCGACGAGGGGCGGGTGTTCGTCTATCGCGGCTCCCGCTACGGTCTTGGCCTGAACCCCGCATGGACCGCGGAGAGCAACCAGGCGAGCTCGTACTTCGGCTGGTCGGTGGCGACGGCAGGCGACATCAACCGCGACGGCTTCTCCGACGTCATCGTCGGCGCCGACAGGTTCGACGCCGGCTCGGCCAACGAGGGGCGGGCGCTCGTGTACCGGGATGTACGCAGCCGGGGCCCGACCACCGCGGTCCTGGAACCGGGGCCGGTGGCCGCGGGCTTGCGGTTCGAGACGATCTTCCCCAATCCGTCCCGCTCGCAGGCCGTGATGCAGTACGTGCTGCCACGGGCGGGGGTCATCCGGCTGTCGATCCATGACCTTCTCGGCCGCCGGGTTGCGTTGCTGGCGGACCGGCTCGAGGAAGCAGGCGCCCATGCGGTGACCTGGGAGGGAAGGGACGCGCGGGGCACGGCCGTGCCGGCGGGAATCTACTGGGCGCGGCTCGAGTCCGGCGGTGAGGCGGTGTCGCGGAAGATCGTCCGCAGGTGATCCGCGGCGGGTGAGCCGCCTCTCGTGAGGCGAAGCTCGCCCCCCGGCTCGCGCGCCGCAGCGAACGATGCGCAGCCGCGAGCCGCCGCGACCTCAGTTGTTGCGATAGTTCCCGAACTTGAGCTCGACGCCGAAGTCCTGGGCCTTGAGCAGCGTGATCACGCCCTGGAGGTCGTCCCGGCTGGGCGAGGTCACGCGCACGGTGTCGCCCTGGATCGCGGCCTGCACCTTCTTCAGCTTGGCGTCCTTCAGGACGCGCACGACCTCGCGCGCCATGTCGGCGGTGAGCCCGTCCTGGATCGCGATCTCCTGGCGCGCGCTGCCCATCGATGCCGACTCGACCTTGCCGGGCGTCAGGTTCTTGAGCGGGACCTGGCGGCGCACCATCTTCCCCTGCAGCACGTCCCACATCGCCTTGAGCTTGTACTCGTCGGGGGCGGCGAGGGTGATCTTCTTCTCCTTCTGATCGAGGGCGAAGCTCACCTTGAGCCCCTTGAAGTCGTAGCGCTGCGTGATCTCCTTGGTGGCCTGATCGACCGCGTTGTGGACCTCCATGAAGTCCACTCCGGTCGTGACGTCGAACGAGCTGGTGCTGGCCAAGATTCCCTCCGTTATCTCCGGGTCCGCTTCAGCATGTGCGTCACCTCGAGCGCGCGCGCCAGCGGCCCGCCGCGCAGCACCTCGCGCCGCACGCTCTCGAGCCCGCGCCGCTGCGCCTCCCACAGGAAGCGCCGCCCCGCCGGGCCCGCGCCGAGGAACGCGGAGGCCTCGTGTTCGCGCGAGAGCTTCACGCGGTCGGCGACACCCACCTCGGCCCCGAACATCGCCATCACCCGCGCCCGGCCGGTCGGCGGATAGAAGTAGATCCCAACGCCCTCGAGCGCCCACCAGCGGCGCGGCGAAAGCCCGGTCTCCTCGCGCACCTCGCGCGCCGCCCCCGCCAGCGCCGGCTCGCCGCGCCTCAGGCCCCCGGTGATGGGCTGCCAAACGCCGCCGAGCCTGCCCCGCGCCGCGCGCTTCAGGCACAGGAACTCGACGCGCCCCGCGCGCCGGCGGAAGAGGTAGACCTCGATCTGCGTGGGCGTCAGGTCGGGCACGGGCGCGCAGGATAAGGGGTCGGCACGGGCGCGGCCAGCGGGGCGCCCGGGTGGCCGGATCATTTCGCGGGACCGAGCGGCCAGATCGCTTGCCGAAAGGAGCGGGGCGCGCGGCCGGCTCACGACGATGCCGGGCCGGAAGCCCGGCTGACTGACGTGCTCTTGAAATATCTTTGACTTCGGCGCGGCGGGTCGCTAGAAGTACCCGCGGGACCCCTCGGGGAAGCGCCCTCCTTCCCAGCTGTAGTTGACCCCGCCCGGCTCTTTCTCTAGAGTCCCCCGGCTCTCGGCACCCGTTGCGGCTTCGGCGGTTGCGCGGAGCTTGTGAAAAGTTTCACCTGGGGCGCGCGACGTGTCGGAGCGGCCGGAGAAGAACGGTGAACCCTCCGCTCTGAAGTCTGCCGGGTTGCTGCTCGCCATTCCCACGTTGCTCATCGTTTCGCCCATCGTCGGCTGGTTCGCGGGCAGCCTCGTCGACCGGTGGCTCGGGTGGGACCCGTGGGGCGGCATCGTCGGGCTGATGCTGGGTTTCGCGGCCGGCGGACGCGAGACCTATCGGATCTACCGCCGCTATCAGGCAGAAGAGGAGCGCGGAGCGCGCCGCTGACCGGGCGCCCTCGACCCGATGGGTCTGGACTTTCTGGCCAGGGTACGCAACTTCACCATCGCCTTCGCGGTGGTCGCGGGCATCGTGACCGCGACCTACGCCGGGCCGCTTTCCGGGCTCGGTCTGCTCGCGGGCGCCGCCTGGTCGCTCGTCAATCTCGCCCTGCTCGAGATCCTGGTGGTCGCCCTGATCACCCCTGGCGGGGCGTCCGCTCGCGCCCTCAAGCGCGCGATGTGGGCGCTCGGCGGCATGGCGGCGCTGTTCGCGGCCGGGGCGTGGCTCCTCTTCCACCTGTCGCCCCTGTGGCTGGTCGCGGGATTCTCGGCGCCGTTCGCGGTGATCGCGCTCAAGGCGTTCTCGCGCGCGCTGCTCGAGAGCCCGGCCTGGCGCGCGCTGGTGCGCAGCCCCTGGCGCGCGACGGCGGCGGTGGGCGCGTTGATCCTCGCGGCATGGTGGCTCGTTCCCGCGGGCTCGCTCGGCCAGCGCGCGGGCGGAGACGCCGCGCACCCGGAGGCCGCGGATTCGGCGGGCGTGACGGGGGCGCATGGCGATTCCGCGGGCGTGAGCGCGGCGGGCGCGGAGGCCGGCGCGCACGGTGAAGCCGTCGGCGGGGCCGAGCACGGCGAGGCGGCGCCGGGCGAGGGCCAAGCTGCGGCGGGCGCGGAGGACGAAGGCTCGGAGAAGTTCCCCAACGTGATCACGCTGATCGTGGCCGCGAACCACGGCGCGCCCTGGGCCCACACGCTCCACTTCCTCGAGCCCATCCTGTTCGCGTTCTTCGTCGGTCTCCTGGTGTGCGCGACGGGATTCATCGCGAGCCGGAACCCGAAGATGATCCCGGGCGGGCTCCAGAACGGGGCCGAGATGCTGGTCGAGAAGCTCTACGAATTCGTCGGCGGGATCCTCGGGCCCGAGCACGGGAAGCGCTTCTTCCCGCTCATCGGCTCGCTGTTCGTCTACATCTTCGCGATGAACCTGTTCGGGATCCTGCCGCTCATGGACTCGCCGACCTCGAATCTGAACATTACCTTCGCGCTCGGGCTCACGGTGTTCATCTACGTGCAGTACGTCGGCATCCGCAGCCTCGGCATCGTCGGCTACGTGGACCACCTGCTGGGGAACCCGCGCAGCGTGACGGGCTGGGTCCTGGCGCCGCTGCTGCTCCCGATCCACGTGCTGGGCGAGCTGGCCAAGCCCATCTCGCTCTCGTGCCGTCTCTTCGGCAACATCTTCGGCGAAGACATGCTGATGGTGGGCTTCGCAGCCCTCGGCGTCGGGATGCTTTCGTTCACGCACCTGCCGGTGGGGGTCCCGATCCACGCGATCTTCTTCCCGCTCGCGCTGCTCACCAGCGGGCTTCAGGCGTTCGTGTTCACCGTTCTCACCACGATTTACATCCTCCTCATGCTTCCGCACGAAGAACACGCGCACGAGGAGGAAGCGCAGCACGCACACTGATCACCCAAGGAGGAGAACCATGGATTTCCAGGCAGCTCTCGCACTCGGACTTCCGCTCGGTATCGGCATCGCGGCGATCGGCTCAGGAGTAGGCCTCGGCCTCATCGGCCAGGGGGCGATGCAGGGGATCGCACGCCAGCCGGAGGCCACGGGCAAGATCCAGATCAACATGATCATCATCGCGGCGCTCGCCGAGGCGCTGACGATCTACGCGTTCGTGGCGCTGCTCATGCTGAACAAGAAGATCGGATAGCGGAAGCCCGGAGCCGCCCGCGTCCCCGCGGGCCGCGACGCGGTTCCTGCTGAGGAGCGCACATGGACCTCATTGATTTCCGGCTGGTCTTCACCCAGATCCTGGGCTTTCTCGTCCTGCTCTGGGCGCTCAACAAGTGGGCCTTCGGCCCGCTGCTGGGCATGCTCGAGGCGCGGCGCGCGAAGATCGCCGCCGAGTTCGCGGCGGCGGAGCGCGCACAGGCCCTCGCCAACGAGCAGAAGAGCCATTACGAGCAGGAGCTGCGGGGCATCGAGGCGAAGGCGCGCCAGCGTCTGACCGAGGCGGTGGCCGAGGGTCAGAAGGTGGCGGCCGAGATCCGGCAGCAGGCGCAGGCCGAGGCGGCGCATCGCCTGGAGCGGGCGCAGGACGACATCGCCCGCGAGAACGAGAAGGCGAAGGAACGCATCAAGCATCAGGTGATCGATCTGGCACTGCTCGCGGCGGAGAAGATCCTGCGCCAGAAGCTCGACGAGCCGGCGCAGCGGCGCATGGCGGGCGAATTCATCGACGAAGTCGAGGCGATACGATGAGCGGAGTGACGGTCCGTTGAAGGACACCGGCGTCGCGGCGCGCTACGCGCGGGGACTCTTCCTCTTCAGCGAGAAGCGGGGAGAGACCACGCAGGCGCTGGCGGACCTGAAGGGCATGCTCGCGGTGTTCGCGCACGGCTCGGCGGGGGAGCGCTTCCTGGCCTCGCCGGTCGTGCTGCTCGCCGACAAACGCAGGATGATCGAGCATGGCCTCGCAGGGCGCGTGCAGCGCGGCGTGGTGATCTTCCTCGACCTGCTGCTGCGCAAGAAGCGCATGGGCGAGTTCCCGGTCGTGGTCTCGGAGTTCGAGGCCCTGGTCGAGAAAGCGCAGGGCATCCGTCGTGCGCGGGTCGTGAGCGCCACGCCGCTCGAGACCGCAGAGCGGGAGCGCCTTCACCGGGCGCTCGAGAAGCTCACGTCGTCGACCATCCGGCTGGAGGCCGGCGTGGACGCCGAGCTGCTCGGCGGCGCGCTGGTGCGGATCGGCGACCGCGTGATCGACCGCTCGGCCCGCACGCTGCTCCGGGCCATGGCCGAGCGCCTGTACCACACCAGCGTGTGACGTCCGGCTCATCCACCATCACCCCCAGGGGTTCGTGATCATGTCCTTTCGACCGGAAGAAGTGAGCGCCGTCCTGGCGCTGGAGCTGGAACGCTACGAGGCGAAGCTCGAGACCAAGAGCGTCGGCACGGTGCTCACGGTCGGCGACGGCATCGCCCGCATCTGGGGCCTGGAGGACGCCATGGCCGGGGAGCTGCTGCGATTCCCGGGCGACATCATGGGCATGGTGCTGAACCTGGAGGAGGACAACGTCGGAGCGGTGCTGTTCGGCTCCGACAAGAACATCAAGGAGGGCGATCGCGTCGAGCGCACGGAGCGCATCGCTTCGGTCCCGGTCGGCAAGCACATGATCGGGCGCGTGGTGAACGCGATCGGCCAGCCGGTGGACGGCAAGGGCCCGATCGGTTCGGACCACTTCCGCAACATCGAGTTCACGGCGCCGAGCGTGGTGGAGCGCCAGCCGGTGAAGGAGCCGCTCCAGACCGGCATCAAGGCGATCGACTCGATGATCCCGATCGGGCGCGGTCAGCGCGAGCTCATCATCGGCGACCGCCAGACCGGCAAGACCGCGATCGCGCTCGACGCCATCATCAACCAGAGGGGCCAGAACGTGGTGTGCGTGTACGTCGCGATCGGTCAGAAGGAGTCCACGGTCGCGAACGTGGTGAGCACGCTCGAGAAGCACGGGGCGATGGAGTACACGATCGTGGTGACGGCCTCGGCCTCGGAGTCCGCGCCGCTCCAATACATCGCGCCCTACGCGGGGCTGGCGATGGGCGAGGAGTTCACCTACCAGGGCGGCCACGCGCTGCTGGTGTACGACGACCTCTCGAAGCACGCGCAGGCCTACCGGCAGCTCTCGCTGCTGCTGCGCCGCCCGCCGGGCCGCGAGGCCTATCCCGGCGACGTCTTCTACCTGCACTCGCGCCTGCTGGAGCGCGCCTGCAAGCTGTCGGACGAGCTCGGCGGCGGATCGCTCACCGCGCTGCCGTTCATCGAGACCCAGGCCGGGGACGTGTCGGCCTACATTCCGACCAACGTCATCTCGATCACGGACGGACAGATCTTCCTCGAGAACGACCTGTTCTATGCCGGCGTGCGACCGGCGATCAACGTCGGCATCTCGGTGTCGCGAGTGGGCGGCAACGCGCAGATCAAGGCGATGCGGAAGGTGGCGGGGCGCCTGCGTCTCGACCTGGCCTCTTACCGCGCCCTGGCCGCCTTCGCCCAGTTCGGGTCCGATCTCGACAAGGCGACGCAGGCGCAGCTCACGCGCGGGGAGCGCATGGTCGAGCTCCTGAAGCAGGAGCAGTACGTGCCCATGCCGGTGGAGCAGCAGGTGATCTCGATCTTCCTCGGCACCCAGGGCCACCTCGACGAGGTCCCGGTCGAGGCGGTGCGCCGCTTCGAGCGCGAGTTCCTGGCGTTCGTCGGGAAGAGCTACCCCGAGGTGCCGCACAACATCCGCACGAGCCGGGATCTCTCCGACGCCGACATCCAGCGGCTGGGCGAGGCGGTCAAGCAGTTCAAGGCGGCGTTCAAGGCCTGATGAGCACCCTGCGCGTACTCCGCCGGCGCATCCGGTCGGTTCAGAACACCCAGCAGATCACCAAGGCCATGGAGATGGTGGCCGCGGCCAAGCTGCGGCGCGCCCAGGGGCGGGCGCTTGCCGCGCGCCCGTACGCCGTCAAGATCACCGAAATGCTGGGGAACCTGGCCGGCGCAGCCAGCGAGCTGGACCACCCGCTCTTCAAGGTGCGCGAGGTGAAGAACACGGCACTCGTGCTGGTCACCTCCGACCGCGGGCTGTGCGGCGCGTACAATTCGAACCTCCTGCGCGCCGCGGAGCAGCGGCTGCGCGCAGCTGCGGGCGAGGGGGGCCCTGGCGCCACCGCGCTGGTGCTGGTGGGGAAGAAGGGGCGCGACTACTTCAAGCGCCGCAGGCATTCGGTGCTCGCCGCGCACACGCCGGTGCCGGCGGAAGCCAGCCTGGAGTTCGCGCGCACGCTCACCGAGGATCTGATCGCGCGCTTCGTCGCGGGCGAGGTGGACCGGGTCGAGATCATGTTCACCCGCTTCATCTCGGCGCTGCACCGGCGCGTCGTGGTCGAGCCGTTCCTGCCCGTGGGCGCGTCCTCCGGGCATTCGGCCGCCGCCTCCGGGGACACAATCTTCGAGCCGGACGCCGAGAGCATCTTCGCAGAGCTGCTGCCGCGCTACGCCACCGCCAAGCTCTTCGCCGCGCTGGCGGACGCGCTGGCATCGGAGCACTCGGCGCGCATGATCGCGATGGGCTCGGCGCGCAAGAACGCCGGGGAGCTGATCGATCTGCTGACCCTGCGGCGCAACCGGCTGCGGCAGGCGGCGATCACGAAGGAGCTGCTCGACATCGTGGGTGGGGCCGAGGCGCTGAAGTAGACCTCCATTCGCCGGCGGCCGCCGGCGTTCAAACCGGGAGCGAGAGACATGGCGGGAAACGTTGGAAAAGTCGTGCAGGTGATCGGGCCCACCGTGGACGTGGCCTTCGAAGCCGACAAGCTGCCGCGGCTCCTGAACGCGATCCACATCGAGGATCCGTCGCGCGGGATCCGTCTCACCGTCGAGGCGGCTCTCCACGTCGGCGACAACATCGTGCGCTGCATCGCGATGGCCTCGACCGACGGGCTGGTGCGCGGGATGCCCGCCACCGACACCGGCGAGCCGATCTCGGTGCCGGTGGGCGAGGAGGGCCTCGGCCGCATCTTCAACCTGTTGGGCGAGCCGATCGACGGCAAGGGACCGGTCGCGACCCAGAAGCGCTACCCGATCCATCGCCCGGCGCCGTCGTTCGAAGACCAGGAGACGTCGATCCAGATCTTCGAGACCGGCATCAAGGTCGTGGACCTGCTGGCGCCCTACCAGAAAGGCGGCAAGGTCGGTCTGTTCGGAGGCGCGGGTGTTGGCAAGACCGTGATCCTCCAGGAGCTGATCCGCAATATCGCCACCGAGCACGGCGGCTACTCGGTGTTCGCCGGCGTGGGTGAGCGCACCCGCGAGGGGAACGACCTCTACCGCGAGATGACCGAGTCGGGCGTCATCTCGAAGACGGTGATGGTGTTCGGCCAGATGAACGAGCCGCCCGGCGCGCGGCTGCGCGTGGGGCTCACCGGGGTGACGATGGCCGAGTTCTTCCGCGACGAGCGCGGACAGGACGTGCTGCTCTTCATCGACAACATCTTCCGCTTCACCCAGGCGGGGAGCGAGGTGTCGGCGCTGCTCGGGCGCATGCCGAGTGCTGTGGGCTATCAGCCCACGCTCGCGACCGAGATGGGGGCGCTGCAGGAGCGCATCACCTCGACCCGCAAGGGCTCGATCACGTCGGTGCAGGCGATCTACGTGCCGGCCGACGACCTCACCGACCCGGCGCCGGCGACCGCGTTCGGCCACCTCGACGCCACAACTGTGCTGGACCGCGGCATCTCGGAGAAAGGCATCTACCCGGCGGTGGATCCGCTGGCCAGCACCTCGCGCATCCTCGACCCCAAGATCGTGGGCGAGGAGCACTACTCGGTGGCGCGCGCGGTGCAGAAGATCCTGCAGCGCTACAAGGATCTGCAGGACATCATCGCCATCCTCGGCATGGACGAGCTGTCGGAGGAGGACAAGGTGATCGTGGCGCGGGCGCGGAAGATCGAGCAGTACCTGTCGCAGCCGTTCTTCGTGGCCGAGGCGTTCACCGGGCGGCCGGGCAAGTACGTGAAGCTCGAGGACTCGATCCGGGGCTTCAAGATGCTGGTGAGCGGCGAGCTGGACGACCTGCCGCAGCAGGCGTTCTACATGTGCGGCGCGATCGAAGAGGCGATCGCCAACGCCGAGAAGATGGCGGCGGTGGTGTGAGGAGCTGACGATGGCGAGCGAGTTCCAGCTGAGCGTGCTCACCCCCGAGCGCACCGTGTTCGAGGGGTCGGTGGAGTACGTGCAGGTGCCGGGGAGCCAGGGCTACCTGGGCGTGCTCGCCCACCACGCGGCGCTGGTGACGGCGCTGGCGGCGGGCAATCTCACGCTGCGCCACCCGGGCGGGCGCGAGGAGCGCATGAACGTGAGCGGCGGGTTCTTCGAGGTCAGCCAGAACCGCGCGACCGTGCTCGCGGACCAGGTGAGCGAGGGTCCCGGGTAGCCGCCCTCCGCAAACCCATGCGCCGGAGCGGCAGGTTCCCGCTCCGGCGTTTCGCGTTTTAGCCGACGCCGCGAATCGCCCGGCCCGCCGCGCCCCGGCCGGCTGCGTCCCGACCGACCGCAGGCCGCCGCCGCTGCGCGACATCGCCCAGGTGCTGGGGAAGATCCCGCGACGCCCCCCGGGCCGCACATTGCACACTCGAATTGCACGCGTTGCAGCCCGCCAGATCGGGTCCCCCGCACGACCGAGAAGCCTGTAGTTCCGCGCTCCACCTGCTTCTGCGGGGATTGGTGCGGCTCTTGCGTTGTACGGCTATGAATCGCGAGGCCGGCCCCGCAAACGAGTCGCGGGGCGGCGCTCGACGAAGGCTACGCGCCCGCCGGCACGGCGTCGCGTGCCGGTGTCCCCAACAGAAGGAGTTGTACCGTGAAGAACCTGGTTGTCCGTTTCCTGCAGGAGGAGAGTGGCGAGGACCTGATCGAGTACGGTCTGCTGTGCGCCTTCGTGGCCGCGGTGGCGACCGCCGTGATCATCGCCGATCCGATCGGCATCCGGACGTCGCTCATCAACGCCTACAACCGCGCGAAGACGGCGCTCGACAACTCGTAGTCCCCGGACGAAAACCCGTCGCATGAACGCTCCGCTCTGGGTTGCGGTCCCCGTGGTCGTCCTCGTGGCTCTGGCGGCTCGGGCGGACGTTCAGGCGCGGCGGATCCCCAACGCGCTGACAGGGCCGGCGATCGTGCTGGCCCTGCTCGCGCATTTCTGGTTCGAAGGCTTCATCGGGCTCCGCGGCTCGCTGGTCGGCATGCTGGTCGCGGGCGGCCTGATGCTCCCCGGCTTCATCCTCCGCTTCACCGGCGCGGGCGACGTCAAGCTGATGGCGGCCGTCGGGGCATGGTTCGCGTTCCCGCACGCCCTCATGGCCGTGCTGTTTGCATTCATCGCGGGTGGCCTCGTGGCGCTCACGATCGCGGCTCGCCGCGGGATCCTGCGCCACACCCTGTGGAATACGGCCTGGCTCGCCGCCTGGGTGATGCGCCCGGGAGCGATGGCCACGACGCCGCCCCCCGGGTCCGGCGTGCGATTCCCCTTCGCGCTCGCGGTTCTGGCTGGTTCGATTGCGGGCTTATGGATTCGGACATGAGCGCCGATAACCGCAGTCGCATGGCGGACGGACGGTGGCATCCGGGTCGCCGCCGTGAGCGGGGCGCGGCATTGATCGAGTTCGCGCTCGTGTTCCCGATGTTGCTGGTGCTCACGCTCACGGTGGTCGACGTCTCGCGCGCGTTCTTCGTGAAGAACCTGGCCTACCAGGCCGCGCGCGAGGGCGTTCGCGCTCTGGTGGTGGGCAGTCTCGCCGACAGCACGGGGGTTCGGCAGCGAGTGATGCAGGTGACGGGCGCCGCCAATGTGACGCTCAAGAACCTCACCATCACGGGGCCGAACGCCGACCAGCTCCAGAGCGTGTCGGTGGGTGTCGAGTTCAACTGGCTGTTCCGCGGATTGTTCAGCTGGCTGGGCGCCTCCTTCAGCAATCCGGCGACGCTCACCGGCGTGGCGTGGATGCGCAAAGAAGGCGCCTGATCTTTCGAGAGGAGCGATGGCGATGGCGAATCAGGGACAACGGCTCATGGGTGTCGCGCTGATGCTGGGCGTTGCCGCCGCGGTGGCCGGTTACTACGGACTGAACAACGCAGCTGCGCGCACGGCCGCCGGCCAGCGCGCGAACGTGCGCGACGTGGTCGTGAGCGTGACCGACCTCACCTACGGCACGAAGCTCGAGTCCACGATGCTGCGGATCGCGCACTATCCTAAGGACGCGGTCCCCTCGGGGGCCTACTCCACGCTCGACTCGGTGGTGGGCCAGACCACCAAGGTCTTCATGGCGGCGCGCGAGCCGGTCACCGAGATCAAGCTGTCCTCGCGCGGCGGCGGCCTCTCCATGCTGGTGCGCCCCAAGATGCGCGCGGCCAGCATCGAGGTGAACCAGGTCTCGGGGGTTTCCGGATTCGTGCTCCCCGGGGACCGGGTGGACGTTTTGATCACCGTGAATCCCCGCCACGACGAGGACGCCATCACCCGCACGCTCCTCCAGAACATCGAGGTGCTGGCGGCCGGCCAGAAGACGCAGCAGCAGGACAACAAGCCGATCAACGTGCAGGCCGTGACCCTCCTGGTGGACCCGCAGGGCGCCGAAGTGCTGGCGCACGCCGGACACGAGGGTGAGATCAGCCTCGTGCTGCGCAACCCCGAGGACGAATCGAAGGAGCAGGTGCCGTCGATCTCGACCCGCCAGATGCTGGGCGGGGTCGCGGTCGGACCCAGGCGCCGCTCCACGGTGACCGTCTCGTCGGGACCGCGGCCGGGCGTCCCGGTCGTGCGCCGGGAGCCACCCAAGGTCCGGATCATCCGCGACGCGAGCGTGACCGAAACGCCCGCCGTTCACGACAGCACTTCCGACTGACCCGCCGTACCGTCGAACCAGGGAGGGAACGAACATGCAGGCGCACACGTCCCGGGCGTGGCCGATCGGCCTGATCGCCATTCTGGCGCTGCTGGGGCCGGTCACGGCCCACGGCGCCGAGGCCCGCCAGAGGCTCCGCATCCCCGTCGGGCGCGCGGAGGTCGTGCCGTACACCGAGGACGTCCGCACGGTGGCGATCGCCGAGCCCAAGATCGCCAACGCCGCGGTGGGCTCGGCCCGCACGGTGGTGGTGAACGGCAAGGCTCCCGGCGTCACCACCCTCGTCATCTACGGCGAGGGCGCGCGCTACGCCACGTACGACATCGAGGTCGTGGTGCCGAACGGCCAGCGGCAGGTGCAGCTCGCCGTGCGGGTGGCCGAGGTGGACACGGCCGCGAGCCGCGAGCTGGGGCTCGATGTCGTGGGCTCGGTCACCAACAACAGCATCGAGGGCACGCTGCGTGGCGGGCTCTTCCCGACCAAGGTGACCAACGCGGGCGAGGTGATCAGCTCAGCCGCCGACGGGTTCCTGACCTACCGGCGGGCCGCCGGAGACGGCTCCGTGCTGACCGCCTGGAAGGCGCTGGAGGGCAACGGCAGCATCCGGGTGCTCGCCCACCCGACGCTGGTCGCGCGCAGCGGCGAGAAGGCCAGCTTCCACGCGGGCGGCGAGTTCCCGATCCCGATCGCGAGCAGCCAGGGCACCGCTGGCGGGGGCGTGACGGTCACGATCGAGTGGAAGGCGTTCGGGGTCCGCGTGGATTTCACGCCGACCGTGGAGGAGGACAGCACGATCACGCTCATTGTGGACTCCGAGGTGAGCCAGCTCGACTTCACCAACGCGCTCACGTTGAGCGGCTTCAACATCCCGAGCGTGGTCACGCGCCGCACCGCGACGACCGTCAGCCTGCGGAGCGGTGAGTACCTGGTGATCGGGGGCCTCAAGCAGACCGAGCACACCAAGAACGTGGACCGCATCCCGTTCCTGGGCGCCGTGCCCATCCTCGGATGGTTCTTCTCGCATTCCGTCACCGACACCCAGGAACGCGAGCTGCTGGTCGTGGTCTCCCCGCAGGTGCTGACGCCCTCGGCGGCGCTGCCGGCGCTGCCCACCGACCGGTGAGGATCGCGGCGTGACGAATTACAAAGGGGCACGCGGACGGGGCGAGCGCGGCGTCGTCATCATCTGGCTCACGCTCTTCCTGCTCGTGCTCATCGGCTTCGGCTCGCTCTCGGTGGACGTCGCGAAGCTCGCCGCGACCCGCACGCAGCTCCAGAACGCGGCGGACGCGGCGGCCCTGGCCGGGGCGTCGGCGCTGGACCCGGCGACCGGGGTGATCCAGCAGACGACCGCGCTCGCCCGAGCCCAGACGGCCGCCGTTGCGCACAAGGCATTCGAGGACGTTGCGACTCCCGTGAACCTCGCCGCCGCCGACGTGACATTCCCCACGCCGACGCGGATCCGGGTCAAGGTGCGCCGCGAGGGCAGCCAGTCCGTGGTCACCACCCTCGCCCAGGTCGTGGGCATCAAGCGGCTCGAGGTGTCGGCGACCGCGACCGCGAAGGTCGATACAAGCGGCACGGTCCTGTGCGGGATCGTGCCGCTCGGCGTCTCGTTGAATCCCGGGCAGAACTTCCAAGTCGGCTGCGGCAACCAGTACACCCTCAAGGTCGGCGGCGGAACCGGCACCCAGGGCCAGTACGGCCCGCTCGACTTCCCCTCCTGCGCCGACAAGGGGGCCTGCGCCGGAATGAGTCCCACGGGCGCCAACACCTATCGCTGCCTGCTGGCGAACGGATACTGCTGCCCGATCGAGTTGGGACAGGAGCTCAACACGGAATCGGGCAACATGTCGGGCCCGACGAAACAGGCGATCAACGACCGCTTCGACGCCGACGCCGTCGGCGACGAGGACATCTGTTACAGCGAGTACCAGTCGCGCGGCGGCACCGGCCAGCGCGTGGTGCTCGTGCCGATCACGACCCCGGTCGCGGGGAATCCGCGGGTGACGGTGCTCGGCTTCGCAACGTTCTTCCTCAGGTCCCGTCCGGGAAGCGGCACCCAGAGCACGCTCGCGGGCGAGTTCATCTACCAGATCGTTCCCGGAACCGGCGGCGGGTCGGCTGCCGGCCCCGTCACCTTCAGCATCCGGCTCGTGCCGAACTCATAGAGGAGGGTCATGCCTTGAGCCAGCTGTCGGTGGTACTGGTGCACCGCGACGCGAACGAGCGGGCCCAGCTCCGGGGGGCATTCGAGGCGGTCGGGATGGTCCAGATCGCCGGCGAGCGCCCGGATCAGCGCGGCGGCTTCGCCCTGGCCCGCCAGATCCGGCCGGACATCCTCGTGCTCGAGCTGGACCGCCGGGGCCAGGAGGAGACGCTGGCCGCCGCGGCCCAGTACCACATCGAGAACCCCGAAGTCTCCCTGATCCTGACCACCGACCAGCTCGACTCCGACATCCTCCTGCGCGCGATGCGCACGGGGGCGCAGGACGTGCTCCGCCGTCCGTTCGATCGCAGCGCCCTGAGTGCGGCGATCGAGCGCGTGGCCGCGCTCAAGGCGCGCAAGCACGGCGGGCCCGCGGGCCGGACGGTGATCACGGTGTTCTCGAACAAGGGCGGACTCGGCTGCACCACGATCGCGACCAACATGGCGCTGGCCCTGCGGCAGCTCACGGGCCGCGAGGTCGCGCTCGCCGATCTCGATCACCAGTCCGGCGACGTCGCGTTTCTGATGGGGCTCGATCCGAGCCGCTCGATCGCCGACGTGGTGGATGCCGCCCGGCTCGATTCCGCGAGCGTGCAGGACTCGCTCGCCAAGCATCCGAGCGGGGTGCGCGTGCTGCCCCAGCCCGAGCAGCTCGACCGCGCGGACGACCTCAAGCCGGGGATGGTCGGCGGCGTGGTCGAGGTGCTGAGCTCGATGTTCGACTACGTGGTGCTGGATGCGCCCCACGGCTTCAGCGACGCCACGGTCGAGCTCTTCGACCGCTCGAGCACGATCCTGCTCGTGACCGAGCTGAGCATTCCCTCCGCGCGCGCGGCGCGCCGGGCGATCGAGGTGTTCCAGCGCCTCAACTACCTGGTGACGCCGGATCGCGTGCGCCCCATCGTCAACCGCTACCTCGAGCCCGGACCGATCTCGATCTCGCAGTTCGAGGAGGCGCTCGGGATGCCGATCGCGGCGCGGATCGCGAACGACTACAGCGCGGTGAGCCGGGCGATCAACCTCGCGCGCCCGCTCTGCGAGGACGCGCCCGGGAGCCGCGCGACCCGGGACCTCATGGCGCTGGCACGCCGGCTGGCCGGGGTCGGGTCCGAAGTGCAGGAGGGCGACCGGGTCGAGCTGAACCCCGAGTCCGAGATGCGGCGCAAGGTCTCCTTCTGGCCGTTCGGGAAAGGCAAGGCGGCATGAACCTCCGTCAACGTCTGGGAGGGAACCGGCCGGGCACTCCGCCCCCGCCGAATCCGATGTCGTCGCAGCGGGCGCCCGAGGTCGAGCCCGATCGCTATCAGGCCATGAAGACCCGGCTCCACCGCGAGCTGATCGCCAAGCTGGACCTGGCCCAGCTCGAAGGCATGGAGGACGGGGAGCGCCGCTCCCAGGTGGAGCGCGTCGCGCGCCGCCTGATCGTCGAGTGCGAGATGCGGCTCACGCGCGCCGACGAAGAGCGCCTGATCACGGAGCTGATGCACGACACCTTCGACCTGGGACCGATCACGCCGCTGCTGCTCGACGAGGAGATCAGCGACATCCTGGTCAACACCCATCGCCAGGTCTACGTCGAGCGGCTGGGCAAGCTCGAGCCCACCTCGATCGCGTTCCGCGACGACGCCCATCTACGGCTGGTGATCGACCGCATCATCTCGCGCGTGGGGCGGCGGATCGACGAGTCCTCGCCGCTCGTGGACGCGCGCCTCCCGGACGGCTCGCGCGTGAACGCGATCATTCCCCCGGCCGCGATCGACGGGCCGATCATGTCGATCCGGCGATTCCGCCGCTCCGCCCTCTCGATCGACCAGCTCCTGGAATTCGGCACGCTCGGCCCGGAGATGGCGGAATTCCTGATGGCCTGCATCCGGTCCCGCCTCAACATGCTGATCACCGGCGGGACGGGATCGGGCAAGACCACCGTGCTCAACATCCTGTCGCGCTACATCCCGCTCAACGAGCGCGTCGTCACGATCGAGGACTCCGCGGAGCTCATGCTCCAGCAGCCCCACGTCGTGCGGCTCGAGACCCGCCCTCCCAACATCGAGGGCCGGGGCCAGATCACGCAGCGCGACCTCGTTCGAAACGCCCTGCGCATGCGGCCCGACCGCATCGTCGTCGGCGAGGTGCGCGGCGACGAGGTGCTCGACATGCTCCAGGCGATGAACACCGGGCACGACGGCTCGCTCACCACGATCCACTCGAACGGGCCGCGCGACGCGCTGCACCGGCTGGAGAACCTGGTGCTCATGGCCGGGCACGAGCTGCCCGACCGCGCGATCCGCGAGCAGGTGGCCTCGGCGCTCGATCTGATGGTCCACGTCTCGCGCATGGCCGACGGCACCCGCAAGATGCTCTCGATCCAGGAGCTGGTCGGAATGGAGGGCGCGGTCGTGACCATGCAGGAGATCTTCCGCTTCGTCCCCACCGGACAGGACGAAGACGGAAAGATCCGCGGCCACTTCGAGGCGACCGGCATCGTGCCGCGCTGCGTCGAGCGCCTGCGTCTCGCCGGCGTCCAGCTGTCCCCCGCCATTTTCGAGCGCGGCCGGCGCCAGACGAGGGCCGCATGACGCTCCTGTTCCCCATCCTCATCGCGGCCGCCGTGGTGGTGCTCGTGATCGGCGTCGGGGTCGACCGCGGGGGTGTGGTGGCGCGCGAGCTGGGCGAGCGCCTGCGCCGCATCGCGCCGCAGGCCGAAGGGCCGCAGCGGGAGCTGGAGCGCGACCGGCGCCTCAGCGTGATCCCGTGGCTCGACCGGATGCTGCGCGGCATCCAGCTCGGCGAGCGGCTCGAGATGCTGCTCTACCAGGCGGGCGTGGGACTGCGGGCCGGCTCGCTGATCCTGCTGTGCGTCCTGTTCGCGGGCGTCGGCTACATGGTGGGGCTCGGGGTCTTTCACCGGCTGTTCCCGGCCCTGGTGGGGTTCGCGGCCGGCGCGCCGCTGCCCGTGCTCTACGTGCTCTCGCGCAAGGCCCAGCGCATGCGGGCCTTCTCGCGCGAGTTCCCCGACGCGCTGGACCTGCTGGTCACGGCGCTCCGCGCCGGGCTCTCGTTCTCGGCCGCGATGCAGATCGTGGCCGACGAGGCGCCGGAGCCGGTGCGGGGCGAGTTCGCCGTCACGGTGGAGGAACAGGCCCTCGGGCTCGACCCGCGCGAGGCGCTGCTCAATCTCACGCGGCGCGTGGACGTCCTCGACCTGCGCTTCTTCGCGACCGCGGTGCTGCTCCAGCGCGAGACCGGCGGCAACCTCGCCGAAGTGCTCGCGAACACTTCGGCGCTCATCCGTGACCGCTTCCGGGTGCTGGGGGACATCCAGACCTACACCGCGCAGGGCAAGATCACAGGCATGATCCTCGTCAGCCTGCCGATCTTCATCTGCGTGTTCATGCTGGTCCTGACGCCCGACTTCTTCAAGCCGATGCTCGATTCCGACTCGGGCCGGTTCGCGCTGTGGCTCGCGGCGGGCATGCAGACCGCCGGGATCCTCGCGGTGCGCAGCATCGTCAACATCCGGGTGTGACATGGAAACCCTGACCTTCAGCCTGCTCCTGTTCCTCGCCGTCTCGCTCGCCGCTTACGCCGTGTGGACGAGGGTCGCCACCGCCCGCGATCCGGTGGCGGCGCGCCTGCGCCAGATCCGGGCTTCGCACACCACGGGCGCGCGCGCGACCTTCGGAGAGCGCCCCGACCCGCTGCTCGAGCTGCTCGCGCGCCTGGGCGGATTCCTGCCGGCCCGCGAGGGCCGCGACGTGATGCGCACCGGCCTGGTGCGGGCGGGGTTCCGCCGGCCGGAGGCGGTGGCGGTGTTCCTGGGCTGCAAGATCGCGTGCGCGGTGCTGGTGCCGCTCGCGTGGATCAGCGTCGCGTCGATGACGGGCCGCCCGCTCGGCAGCGTGGCCTTGTGGTCGGTAATCTCCGTTGCGGTCGGCTTCTACCTGCCCTCGGCGTACATCTCCCTGCGCCAGCGGCAGCGGCAGCTCGAGATCCTGCTCGCCCTGCCCGACGCCCTCGACCTGCTCGTGGTGTGCGTCGAGGCCGGCCTCGGCATCGCGGCTGCGATCCAGCGCGTGGCCGACGAGATCGCGCTCGCGAGCCCCCAGCTGTCCGCCGAGCTGTCGCTCGTGAACCAGGAGATGCTCGCCGGGGTCGCGCGCTTCGACGCCATGCGCGGCCTGGCGCGGCGCACCGGGGTGGACGAGCTCTACGCGCTGGTGGCGATGCTGATCCAGACCGACAAGCTGGGGACGAGCGTGGCGGATGCGCTGCGGGCGCACGCGCAGTCCATGCGCACGCGCCGCCGCCAGCGGGCCGAGCTGCTCGCGCGCCAGGCCGGCGCCAAGCTCGCGTTCCCGCTCGTGCTCCTGATCCTGCCGGCATTGCTGGTGGTGATCCTGGGGCCGGCCGCGATTCAGATCACGAAGGCGCTGGTGTCCGGGGAATAGGGGCCGGACGCGCCCTCAACCGCAGTGCCAGCAACCGTCGGGTCGGACGCGCCTGCGCGCCGTGCCCGGCGAACGCGAGGGGAGGTGAAGAGAGAATGAAGTGGCTGATCTGGATCCCGGTGATCGTGCTGGGTGTGCTGTGGTGGATGCGGCGCTCGAAGAACGTGGAGAAGCGCCCGAATCGCGCCCCGTAGCCGCCATGAGACATGGATGCGGCCCGGCGTCGAGCCCGCCGATGGACCGGCGGACCCGACGCGCGCGGCCGAATTTCGCCTACATCTTCCGCTCGTAGGCGATCTCCATGGTCTTGTATTCCTTGCCGTCCGGGCTCTTGATGTACATCTCGTAGACGAAGTGGTCGTTGTCGGTGTAGCGCGTGACCATGCGGAACTTCGTCGTCTTGCCCGTCATCGCGTCCGAGCTCTCCCCGGTCCAGTTCACCACGTTCCCGCTGGCGTCCGGCGTGCCCAGGCTCGACATGATCCCCGTCCCGGCGTTGTCGATCCACGCGCCGACGTATTTCTTGAGGACGTTGTCGTATCCGGTGAGCCCCATTCCCTGGAACGGCTTCCCCATCATCTCGCCGTTCGCCTGCTCCTGGCAGTAGCGTCCGTCCATTATCGTGGTCATCACCGCCGTCGACTTCGTCACCTGCATGGGCTGAGACGGATCCCAGGTCCACCGGACGGTCAGGTTCCATTCGCCAGCCAGCTTCTTGAACCGCTCGTGATTGGGCCCCGGCGCCGCCATCTTCGCCATCATCTCCGCCATGGCCTGCGGGTCCATCTGCTCCGGCGCGGCCTTCGCGGCAGCCTTCGCGCCGCTCGCGGGCGCGGCCTTGGGCTTGGCCGCTTCCTGGGCCGTGGCCACTCCCGTGACCGCGACGAGCAGCACACCGCACAAGATCGAACGCGACTTCATGGTTCTCCTCCTCCGAAACGTGGGGGGTGAATTGCGGGGTCGCGCACGCTAGCAAAGGCGCGAACCCGGTCGCAAGCGCAGCATCAGTGTCCGGGTGCCGGGGTCGGATCGAAGAACCGGACGTCACGCATGGGATAGTGGCGCCGATTCAGGGTCCAGAGACGGAGGCCCGCGGTGCTGGCCGCCGCCGCGATCAGAGCATCGGCGATCTCGACGCCCTGGGAGCGGCCGAAGCGGGCGAGGTAGGACCCGGCCTGCCTGCCGGCACGGCCGTCGAGGACGACCTCTCCGCGCGCCCTGAAGAACTCCTCGGTCAGCGGCTCCTCGCCGCGCCGGAGGCCGGCGTAGATCTCCGCCCACGAGATCGCAGTGCAGTAGGTGAGGACGCCGGTGCGTTCGAGCGCCGTCGCGGTTTCCACGATGGCGGGGCTTCCGCGCAGGATCTCGATGATGACGTCCGAGTCGAGGAGAACGCCGCTCAGCGCTGCCGGCTGCTGCGGCTGCGTGTACTCCGGCGCAGGCCTCTCACGTACTCGCGCGTCGCGCCGATGTCGCTTCGTCCCCGCCATAGCCCTTCGATCGCCCTGAGGGTGCGCTCTCGCTCGTCCTGCGCGCGATTCCCGAATACGCGCTCGAGGACCTCCCGTACCAGTGCGGAAACCGTGCGACCCTGCTTGCGCGCCAGCGAGCGGAGGCGCTCGTGAATCGCCTCGTCGAGGAAAAGCTGCGTCCGCACCATGGCGGTGTATATACACCGCTGGACGGCCGGGGTCAAGACGGTTCTGCCCCGCCAGTTCAACTCTCTCATTGCCTGTTCGCGCGAGGTTGAATGCGGGCACATCCACCCCAGTGCAGCGCTACCGCTTCTGGAGTTCGCTCGCCCAGCCGGTCACGACCACGAACTCCGCCCCGGTGGTGTTCCCGAGTGGCACGTTGAGCAGGAAGCGCTGCCCGTCGGCGCGCGCCGTCCAGCGGTAACCGGAGTATCCGTCCTCGACGATCGGCGAGCGGAACAGCGCCTTCGGTTCACCGGCTTCGAAGGTCGGTGAGGTCTTGACGGGCACGGCCATGATCGCCAGATCCGGTGCGCGATAGAAGATCTCCTGGCCGTCGGCCCGCCAGCAGGGGTTCTGGCCGCCGTTGATCGAAACCTGCCACTTGCCGCCTCCCCCGGGAAAGCCGATGACGTAGACCTCCTGGCGCCCGGACTCGGGCGAGTTGTACGCGAGCCAGCGCCCGTCGGGTGAGAGGCGCGCCCTGCGATCGGGGAAGGCGCTTTGGACCACGGCGGTGCGCTTGCGGTCTCCGGCAAGGTCGTACGCCCACAGGTCCCAGCTCGTGGATCCGACCAGATACTCGGTGACGAGCGTGCGCCCGTCGCGCGACCAGTCGCGTGGGCGCTCGCTGCCCTCGGAGCGCGGCAGCGAGTCCGTCGCGCCGACCCCGCTCGCGTCCCGGATGTACGTGTACATCCCCGCGCCGCTCTGGTCCGATGCGAACGCCAGGCGCTTCCCGTCCGGGGCCCAGGTCGGATAGATCTCGTCGCCGGTCTCGAAGGTCAGGCGCGAGGTCGTTCCGCGCGCGAGATCGCGGATCCAGATGTCCTCCTTGTTGGTGCGCGCATCCACGACGCTGATCGCGAGCCGAGTCTCGTCCGAGGACAGCGCGAGGTCCCGGTAGGCCCCCGGCGGGCCCGCGTCCCCGAGCGGCCGCCCGTCGCGGCCGAACCACAGGAGCTGGCTCTTCACCGTGGCCTGCTCGATCCGGTAGGCGAGCGTGCCGTCGGCCGAGGTCGTGAAGTTCCCCGACCCCTGACCGATCGAGACGTTCTCCACCAGGGGGAAGGGCTCGCCGCGCGTGGAGAGCGAACCA
>Ga0307281_10000049_pt1 | contig 25668 bp, 24 predicted proteins | sample ER_DNA_120_FD_194486 | JGI IMG/M metagenome (GOLD analysis project Ga0307281, IMG submission 194486) | Bulk soil microbial communities from the East River watershed near Crested Butte, Colorado, United States - ER_DNA_120 | ecosystem: Environmental > Terrestrial > Soil > Floodplain | place...
GCACCGCCCGATGGCGCCGGCGAGCTCGATGTGCCGCACGCGCTGGCGACGAGGACGACGACCACGCCCAGCGCGGACATCCTCCATGGGATCCGAGTCGATTGCATGAATCGCCTCCTCTTTCTCCCGGTCGGTGGGCGCCGACCACGCACATCAACGCCAGTGACGAGGGTCCAGGGCATCAGCCAGGGCATCGCCGAGGAGATTGAACGCGAGGATGGTGGCCATGATGGCCAGGCCCGGCAGGGCCACGACGCGGGGATCGGTCCGGTAGTAGCCGACGTGCTCGATGATCATCCCGCCCCATGACGGCGCGGGTGGCGGCACGCCCACCCCGAGGAAGGACAGCGTCGCCTCGAACAGGATCGCCGCTGCGATCCCGAGGGTCGCGTACACGATGATGATGGGCACGAGATGTGGCAAGAGGTGACGCACGATCATCCGTTTGTCCGAGACGCCGATCGCGGTCGCCGCCACCACGAAATCGCTGGACAGCACGACCAGCGAGGTGCTGTACGTGATCCGGGCGGTGGCCGTCCACAGAACCAGCGCGATGACCACGATGACCAGGCCGAGACTCGGGCCGACGATCGCCACCAGTGCGATGGCGACGAGGAGTGCCGGAAAAGCCAGGACCACGTCCGTGGTCCGCATCAGGATCGTCTCGAGCGGGATCGGGACGCTGGGCCCGCGCCCGCCTGCCGACAGCCGTATTCGGCGACCCCGCGAGTAGGCGGCCACGGTGCCGACGACGACCCCGATGAAGATCGCCAGGCTGTTCGCCACGATCCCGACGGTCAGCGAGGTCCGCGCCCCGTAGAGCAGCCTGCTCAGCTCGTCGCGCCCGAGCTTGTCGGTCCCGAGCGGGAACTTCGCTGTCGGCCCGAGCGGATCGCCACCGGGCGTCAGGCCCTCGCCACGGTACTGGTAGTTCGGATCGTGGGGAGAGAGCAGCGGTGCGAAGAGTGCCGCACCGATGATGAGCGTGACGCCGATGGCGCCGATCCAGAAGGTCGGATTGACCTTGAGGTAGCCCCACGCCCGCGATGATTCTCGCGTCGCGGTGAGGGCCGCCGCCGTCTGGGCCGTGGTCATACCCGGATCCGATCGCCTGACGCGAGGCCTGGCCACGCATCGATCACGTCTCGAGCTTCGCTCGCATGCAGTCGAATGTCTGGCCGATCATCTTGTTGGCCGTTCCCTCGATCAGCCGAGCCCCGACGCTGGCCAGCGTCCCGGCCAAGTTCACGTCCGCGCTCCAGTCCATGACCGTCGTGCTGTCCGGGCCGTCCGACAGGCGCATCTCGGCGGTCGCATCGACGGCGCTGCCGGGCGCCTGGCCGTGGGCCTTGATGACAGCCCGGTCAGGTGCCTGGAGCTCGGCGAACGTCATGTTCACGTTGAAGCGGGCGTTGATGAACCCGACCCCGACCTTGGCGGCTGCCTTGAAATGGGTCGGGTCCACGACCTCGATCGTCTCGACACCCGGGCCACACGCGCCGACCTGCTCCGGATCGATGACGAATGCCCAGACCTTCTCGCGCGACGCCTTGATGGGGACGGAGCCCTCGAAATGCATGCGGTCCTCCGGGGGGCGTGACTGTGAGGGTCGGTCAGTCGCTCGATGATACCGACGAGGCGATGTACGCCGTGGGCTCGCGGATGAAGCTCGTCCGGCAGCCCATCGAGCAGAACGCGTAGACGACCCCGTCGTGCTCGGCGAGGTGGCGGACGTGGGCGCGATCCACCGTCATCCCGCAGACCGGGTCGAGCAGCACGATGTCGTCGACGACCGGCTGGATGCTGGGGGCCGGCGTGCCGCCGGCGAGCGTCGCGGGACCGGGCGAGGCGACGAACGTGGCCGTCCCGCGGCGGACCTGGATGAGCTCGGCGAGGATCGACAGAGCCACCTCTTCGGCGGTCTCGCCACCGAGGTCCAGACCCGCCGGGGCGCGCAGGGCGGCCAAGCGGTCCTCGGGGATGCCCGCATCGTCGCGGAGCCAGGCACGGACCACGGCGGCACGGGTCGGCGAAGCGACCAGGCCGACGTACGAGACGTCACGCGCGAGCGCGGCGGCCAGCGCTTCTTCGTCCCAGACCCCTTGCGTGGCGACCACCACGGACGGGGCAAGACCCGGGTCGAGCGCGGCGATGTCCGTCCCGACCACGACACGCTCGGCGCCCGGGAAGTCGTCCGGATCGGCGATCGGATCGAAGACCGAGACACGCCAGCCGGCCGCGGAGCCGAGCGTGACCAGGGCAGCGGCGATGGGCGTCGTTCCGGCCACCCACAGGACCGGCGCAGGCAGATGCGGTTCCACGTAGATCTCCAGCGTGCCCCCCGAATGGCAGGTCATCACCAATTCGACGACGCCGTCGCCGCGCCGGCCCTCGGCCGGGGTGTCCCTGGACAGGCGCAGCAGGCGTGGCTGTCCGTCGACGAGGGCACGGAGCGCCTCGCGCACCACCACCGGTTGGGCGCAACTGCCGCCGACCCAGCCCTCGATCGTGCCGTCCGGGTGGACGATCCCCGATGCGCCCGGGCGGGCCGAGGTCGGCCGTTTGACCGCCACGACCGTGGCGATCGCGAACGGCCGACCGGCCGCCTCGAGCTCAGAGGCGCGCGCGAACGTCGAGCGCGAGGTCATGGCGGTCTAGGAGATGCCCTTTTCGTGGAGGATGGCCCAGACCTTCTGGGGCGTGATCGGGATATCGATGTTGCGGACGCCGAGATGCCACAGCGCGTCGACGACGGCGTTGGCGATGGCCGGCGGCGCGCCGACGGTCGCCGACTCCCCCACTCCCTTGGCGCCGATCGGGTGGTGCGGCGATGGGGTGGTCGTCTTGCCGACCTCCCAGGCCGGGCTCTCGACGGCGGTCGGGATCAGGTAGTCCATGAACGTGCCCGCCATGTTGTTGCCGAGCTCGTCGTAGGTGATCTCTTCGTAGAGAGCCGGGGCGAGACCCATGTTCAGACCGCCGTGGATCTGGCCGTCCACGATCATCGGGTTGATGATGTTGCCGCAGTCGTCGATGGCGACGAAGCGACGGACGTGGACGCGTCCGGTCCCCTTGTCGATGTCGACGACACAGATATAACTGCCGAACGGGAAGGTCAGGTTCGGCGGATCGTAGTAGTCGACCGCCTCGAGGCCCATCTCCATCCCCTGCGGGTAGTTGGTGTAGGCCGCGAAGGCGATCTCCTGGATCGTCTTGAACCGGTCCGGCGAGCCCTTGACGCTGAACTTGCCGGGCTCCCACTCGAGGTCCTCCTCGGACGCCTCGAGCAGGTGGGCAGCGAGCGTCCGTGACTTGGCGAGGATCTTGCGGGCTGCCATCGAGGCGGCGGCGCCCGACGTCGGCGTCGACCGCGAACCGTATGTCCCGAGCCCGTATGGCGCCTTGTCGGTATCGCCGTACTCGATCTTGATGTCCTGGACCGGGAAGCCCAGCTCCTCGGCGATGATCTGGGCGTAGGTGGTCTCATGACCCTGGCCCTGGGTCTGCGCCGAGATCTGCGCATGGACCTTGCCGGTCGGATGGACCCGGATGAAGACGCCGTCGTTCATCTTCAGGCCGAGGATGTCGAAGTCGTGCGACGGCCCAGCCCCGACGATCTCCGTAAAACTGCAGATGCCGATGCCCATCAGTTCGCCGCGCTCGCGCTTTTCAGCCTGCTCGCGACGCAGCCCGACGTAATCGATGGTGTCCATCGCCTTCTGGAGCGCGGGTCCGTAGTCGCCGGAGTCGTACGACCAACCGGTCGGCGTCTTGTACGGGAACTGGTCCTTCTGGATGAAGTTCTCCATGCGGAGCTGGGCGGGGTCCTTGCCGATGTCGTGGGCGAGGATGTCGACCATCCGCTCGATGGCGTGGACCGCCTCGGTCACCCGGAACGAGCAGCGGTAGGCGACGCCGCCCGGCGGCTTGTTGGTATAGACGCCGTCGACCTCGACGAACGCGTCGGGGAAGTCGTACGAGCCGGTGATGACGTTGAACAGCCCGGCCGGGAACTTCGATGGGTCGGCCGCGGCGTCGGTGTAGCCGTGGTCGGCGATGGTCTTGACCTTGAGGCTGGTGATCTTCCCTTCCTTGGTCGCGCCCAGCTCGGCGTGGATGTGGTAGTCGCGAGCGAACGAGTCGGCCTGCAGGTTCTCGCTACGGTCCTCGATCCACTTGACCGGCTTGCCGGTCAGGAACGAGGCGGCGATGGCCAGGACGTAGCCCGGGTAGACCGGCACCTTGCCCCCGAATCCGCCACCGATGTCGTGCGTGACGACGCGGATGTTGTGCTCGTAGATGGGCAGACCGGCGCCCGCGGCGACGAGCGCCACCACCGTCCGGATGGCATGGGGCGCCTGGCTGGTCATGTGCAGGGTGAGCTGTTGACGGACCGGATCCCAATCCGCGACGCAGCCGCACGTCTCGATCGAGGCGACATGGATGCGCGGGATATAGATGTCCTGTTCGACCGTCACCTCGGCTGCCGCGAGAGCGGCGTCGGCGGCGGCTCGGTCGCCCGATTCCCAGTGCCAGATGTGGTTGTTCTGCTTGTCGGGCGCGCGGTCGGGACGGAGCACGAACGCGTCGGGTTCGAGCGCCTTGTGCGGGTCGACGATGACCGGCAGCGGCTCGTAGTCGACGAGCACCGCGGCGACGCCGTCCGCAGCGGCGTAGCGAGACGTGGCGATGACCGCCGCGACCTCCTGCGACTGGTACATGACGGTGTCCACCGGGAGAACCATCTGCATATCGCCGGCCAGTGTCGGCATCCAGTGGAGCTTGTAGCCCTCCAGGTCCTTGCCGGTGACCACGGCGGCGACACCCGGGACCTTCAGCGCCTCGGAGGCGTCGATCGACTTGATGGTTGCGTGGGCGTAGGGGCTCCGGACGATATCGAGCCAGAGCTGACCCGGCAGGTTGATGTCCTCGATGTACTCGCCCTGTCCGCGGATGAAACGCGGGTCTTCCTTGCGCTTGACCGAGTGGCCCATGCCACCGATCTCCGGGCTGGTGCGAAGGTGTCGTTCGGTCTCGGTCGTCATGTCGTTGCTCCCTCAGCCGGCCGCGGCCGGCTCGGCCGAGACTTCCTGTCCTTCGACGGTCGCGGCCGCCACGACGGGGGCCGATTCGCTCTCCCGGAGCGTGCCGGCAGCCTGCTGGATCGCCTTGATGATGTTCACGTAGCCGGTGCAGCGACACAGGTTGCCGCTGATGCCCTCGCGGATCTCGGCTTCGTCCGGGTTCGGGTTCTCGGCAAGGAGCCAGGCGGCCTGCATGATCATCCCCGGCGTGCAGAAGCCGCACTGCAGGCCGTGCTGATCCCAGAACGCCTGCTGGAGCGGGTGGAGCGTCGGCTCACTGGCCATGCCCTCGATGGTCTTGAGTTCGCGGCCATCGGCCTGGACGGCGAGCATCGTGCACGACTTGGCGCTCTCGCCATCGACATGGATCGTGCACGCGCCGCAATTGCTCGTGTCGCAGCCGACGTGGGTGCCGGTCAACCCGAGGTCGTCGCGCAGGAAGTGGACGAGGAGCAGGCGCGACTCGACATCCGCCTCGTGCGCCTCGCCGTTGACGGTGACGGTGATGTGATGGGTCGTCATCGTTCGGCCTCCTACACGTACGCGAGCGCGCGTTCGAGGGCCGTTCGGAGCGCCCGGAGGGTCAGCTCGGCGGCCATCGCCCGCTTGTATTCGACGGGTCCCCGGACATCGCCGAACGGTCGGCTCTGGGCCGCGGCGGCGGCCCCGGCTTGACGGAACAGGTCATCGTTCGGTGGGTTGCCGGCCAGCACGGCTTCGGCGTCCGTTGCCGCGAACGGCGCGTCGGCGACGCCCGTGATGCCGATCCCGGCCGAGGCGATCGCCCCGTCCGGTCCGAGCCGGACGATCGCGGCGACGCCCACGGTGGCGAAGTCGCCGACCTTGCGCTCGAGCTTCTGGTATGCGCCGCCAGCGCCGCGGGGGCGGAGCGGGATGCGGATCTCGGTCAGGACCTCGGTCGGCTCGATGGCGGTCTGGAACGTGTCGAGGAAGAACTCGCGGGCCGGGATCGCCCGCGGGCCGGACTGGCTGCGGCAGACGATAGTCGCGCTTGCGGCCAACAGCACCGCCGGCCAGTCCGAGGCCGGATCGGCGTGCGCGACGGACCCACCGATCGTGCCCCAGTTGCGGACCTGGGGATCGCCGATGGTGGCGGTCACGTCGTGGAGCAACGGGTAGCGGTCCCGGATGATGTCCGCCTCGTGGATCTGGCGGTGTGTGGCTCGGGCACCGATGCGCAGGTAGTCGTCGGTTTCGCCGACGCCGTCGAGCCCAGACACGTCGCGCAGGTCGACGAGCAGCGCGGGTTGCGCGAGCCGCAGCTTGATCAACGGGATGAGGCTGTACCCGCCCGACAGGAGTTTCGCCTCGCCCTCACGGTCCTTGAGGATCGCCAGCGTCTCGTCCAGGTTCCCGGGGCGGACATAGTCGAACTTGGCGGGGATCATCGCGCGGACCCTCCTCCCCGCTCGAGCGGGGCGATGTCGGCCCATCCGGCCCGGACGGGCACAGAGCGCTTGGCGACGACAGCGGCGGACCTCGATCGGGGACTTGACGTCCCTCCCGCCCACGATCGGAAGGTCCCGGGGATACCTTTGCAGTTGAGTATCCGTCCGGTGTCGTTCGCGCGTCAACGGGAATCGCAAGGTTCCGCCACCACAGTGAATCAGTCGATCCCCTGCCCCGTGACAGGGGATCGACCGGACCGGGTGCGGATCCGCTCAACGCACCACGAGCGGCTCCCCGGTCTCGATGACCGTCTTGAGGCCGGACACGATGTAGACGATGCCGCCGGCGAACTCCTCAGCGCTCTTGGAGCCTGGAGTGAGGGCGCTGGTCACCGTCAGCTTCGAGCCGCCGTCGTCGGTCGGCTCGACCTCCCAGGACATGCGGATCGGGCCCTCGGCCTCGATGCCGGGGTCCCAGCGAGGGTGGAAGGACATCACGACGCGCCGGCCGGGTTCGATCTCGAGCACCTTCCCGTCGGCCGCGATCGAGCCATCGGGAGAGGTGTAGGTCAGCGGCGAGCCGGCCGTCCAGTCGGAGGCGACCCGGGTGCCGAAGTAGTAGCGGACGGTCTCGTCGCCGTCGGTGATGGCGCGCCAGACGCGGTCGGGCGCGGCCTTGATGAAGACGGAGTAGACGTGGTCGAAGGTGTCCATCGGGCTCTCCAATCGCGACTTGATGGCGGACATGGTGCCGACGACCGGCTCGGCGAACTTGCTGATCCAGCGGTCGTGGACGAGACGGATCGGCACCGGATTGAGGTAGTGGCGTTTCTCGCGCCCGACCTTGACGGTCGTCACGAGCCCGGCCTCCTCGAGGACGCCGAGGTGCTTCATGACCCCGAAGCGCGTCATCTCCGGCAGGTACCCGCACATCTCCCCGAGCGTCTGGCCATCGCGCTCGAAGAGCCGATCGAGGAGCCCTCGCCGATTCTCATCGGCAAGGGCCCGGAAGATCGGCGCCGTCGGTTCGGTCATGGCCGGGAATATACGTGACTAGATAGTCACATGTCAACAGTTAGTGGCACTTGACGTCGACGCAACTGCTGCGATGCTTGCACGATGAGCAACGAGCCGGTTGAGCCGGGCATCGACGTGATCGATCCGTGCGTCAAGTGCGGCGTCTCCACCGGGACCGCTGGCTCGTACTATTCCGACCGCACCAGCGTCGCCGGGCCAGCCGGCACGGTTGCATTCCTCTGCTCTGACTGCCGTTCTGTGGCGCGCGGACGAGGCAAGCCGACTGTCGATCCGCTCGAGCCGCGCGGGAACCTCCAGATCGCCATACCGACGCACACGCCCCTCATCCACTGACGTACCCGGCGCGTCCGAACAGCACCCCACGGCTCAAGTCTGACTCTTGCGTCCGCGTGCGATGATCGCGGCATGATCGAGTACGGCAACGGGGTCGGTGAGGTCGCAGGCAAGGCCGGAGGCGGTTCCGGCGGCGGTGGTGCTCCGATGGATGTCGGCGCCTCGCTCAGCCAGTTCGTCAGCGATTCGGCGCACACGATCTCGACGACGCCGCCCGGCGTCCTGCTGCTCGGCTTGGTCGTGATCGTCGTCGGCCTGATGATGCTCAAGCGAGTCTTCTGAGCCGGCATGGGGGTCGAGGAGAACAAGGCCCTGGTCCGCCGGTTCTACGAGGAGGTCTGGGGCAAGGGCGACCCGGACGTCAGTGACGAGGTCTTCCACCCCGACTACGTGCGACACGACCTCCGCGCGGGCGCTGCCGAACCTGGCCCGGCGGGTCAGACCAGGATCGCACTCGACTTCCGGCGCGGGTTTCCGGACGTGGACTGGCACGTCGACATGATCCTTGGCGACGGCGATTTCGTGGTCGGGCGCTGGACCGCGACCGGTAGCCATACCGGTCCCTGGGCCGGCATCGAGCCGACCGGACGCCCGATCGCCTTCTCCGGCGTGAACATCTTCCGTTTCGAGAACGGCAAGGTGGCCGAGATCTGGAACCACCGCGACGACCTCGGGCTGATGACGCAGCTTGGCGCGATGACGACGTCAAAGACGTCGTAGATCTCCTGGTGCGACCGACCCTCTGCGATCAGCGCCCCGAGCGCACCGAGGAATGTCAATCGCGATATGCCCGCCCAGTCAGCCTTGGCCATCCACTCGCGCGTCTCGTCGATCAGCGTCTCGCCGAAATCGAAGACGACGGCCTCCAAGCGCCGCCGCGTGGGATGGATTCCGCTCACGTTCGTCTGAGCGCCTGGGGCTCCCAGTCCCGATCAAGGGTCAGGGCCAGTCGTTCCTCGCGCGACATCGCGGCCAGGCCGGCCGCCTCCCGGGTCAATTCGAGGAGGGCCGCTTCGGGGACCGTGTCGCCGGGCCGGAACGTCGTGAACCGCACCTTCTTGAGGCGAAGGTGGGCGCCTTCGAGCATTCGGTCCGGATCGGCCATGAAGATGCCGTGCTGCCATCCGAGGTGGACGTGGATCGGCTCGGGCGCGACCCAGGCGAAGTAGACCGTGCGGCGGCCGACCGGCAGGTCGTAGCCGATCAACCGCCAGCCGGAGCGGACGCGCTCGACCGCATCGGGGGCGGCGCGCCGGATGACCGTCCGGAGGGTCTCGGCCAGGGCGCGGATGTCGTCGGGATATGCCGAAAGGAAGGCGTCGGGCGGAATCGCGTCCTCGATGTCCGCGCGCCGCGCCGTCACCGCGGTGACCACGTCACGATCCCGGCGCTGCCCGCGCCACGGCCCTCGATCGTCCAGCCGTCATCGGCGTGGACCAACAGCTTGTCGAGGGCCTTCTGGAAACGCATCTCCTTCGGCCCGGCGGGGTCGATCCAGAGCTGGCGGCGGATGAAGCCCTCGAGCGCCTCGCGTGACTCGAAGCGCCGCGGTTCGATGGCGACCCGCTCGACCGACGGTCGGCGTCCGCGTGCCTCGAGCAGTTCGAGCAGGTCGGGAAGGGCGGGCAACGGCACCCGCTCCTCGCCGTGGACCGGCGGCCAGAACGGGTTCGCCGCGGCGGCCGGGACCTGCTCCATCAGGACGGCGACGCAGAGCCGCCCGGCGGCCGCATCCAGGGCATCGACGAACGGACCGATCGCCTCGACGTCGTAGCCGACGTGGGCGATCAGCGTGACGTCGGCCTCGAAGTCCGCCACGGCATGCGCGTTGTCGAGCGGCCAGCGGGCCTCGATCGTGCGGACGTTCTCGACCGCGTAATCCTCGGCGATCTCGAGCAGCCCATCGAGCATCGATCGGGACGGGTCGAGCGCGATGACGCTGCCGCCCGACGGATCGAGGGCACGGGCGATCGGCAGCGCGAAGCGTCCCGCGCCGGCTCCCACGTCGAGCCAGGTCTCGCCCGACCGGACCAGCGCGAGCAGGGCGTCGAGGACAGGGTCGTCCCTCCGGGTCGGATCGGCACGGAACAGCGAACTGACAGGGGCGTAGAAGTCGGTGCCGTCGGGGACCTCGCGGAGTCGCTCGACCTGTTCGCGGTTGGCGCGGACTCGGCCGGACCAGGACGCCTCGATCGCGCGGGCGAGGTCGTCAGGCGTGTCGATGTCGGGGTTGGATGCCTCGACCGGGAGCTCGCTAACGAGGTCGGGGTGTGCCTCGAGGACGGGACCGAGCCCCCGATCTCCGGTCGCTTCCCCGACCAAGGCGAAGGCAGGCCGGCGGACGAGGACCGGGTTTCGGCCGCGGTCGTCGGGATAGACCGGCACGACGATCGACCGGCCCCGCTTCGCCGGCGTCTCGACGAGCGCGCGGATGACCGCCGCCGAGACAAGCGGCTGGTCGCCGAGCGCGACGAGTACAGCCCCGGCGTCTGGCCCGATCGCCTCGAAACCGACGCGCAGCGAGCTCGAGAGTCCGCGCTCCGGCTCGGGATTGACGACCCGGCGCGCATCACCCCAGTCGATCGCCGCCTCGATCAGCTCCGCGTCGTGCCCGAGCACGACGACCGACTCCCCCACCCCGGCCTCAGCGAGGGCGTCCAGGACATCCTGGAGGACCGGCCGGCCGCCGATCGTTGCAAGCAGCTTGCCGCCACCGAAGCGAGAGCCCGCCCCGGCGGCCAGGACGAGTCCCACGGTTCCCTTGGTCATATCGGCATCTTCCCACCGCCGTGCGGCCAGAGTAGCCTTGCCGCGCCGAGGCCGACGACCCCAGGGTCCGGCCGCCGTTGCGAAGGAGGCCGTCACCGATGACCACCGAGCCCGACCCGACGCTCGACGACGCCCCGCTCGATTCCGCGGTCGGGCCAGATGCTGCACGGCCGACGCGGCCGCCGTTCGACCAGCGAACCCAGCTGGCCTGTGGATCGGGGTTCGCCGTCGCGGTCATCGGCCTTCTCGGGGGCTTTGTCGGTGCGTGGACGTTCGACTTCACCGGCCTGATCCTCATCGTCGCCGGGCTGGTCGGTTTCGGCACCGCGTACGTGTCGTTCGGGCGCGATGTAGGGTCGCCCACCGTTGCGAATCGCGACCTGATCCTGGCCGGGGGCACGATCTCGGCCGCGCTGGGCGTCCTGTTCATTGCCGAGATCGTGGCGGACCTGGACGGCCTCGACGCCCACGGCGGGGTCTTCGGGCTCATCCTCACGCTCGGGCTGGGCTTCGCCGGGGTCCTCCTCTACTTCGCCGCAACCGAGTGGTGGGATGGCGGACCAGCCGCGCCATGGACGGCCGCGCTGGCCAGCGGAGACCGAGCGACCCGGCTCGTGCTCATCGGCGCTGCGCTTGTGCTGATCGGCTGGCTTGGCAATGTCACCATCGGCTTCTGGTTCCTGCGCGCCGGCACCGAAGTGATCACGCTCATCGTGCTGGCGGCGCTCGTCATGCGCGCGGCCGCGGATCCGGATCAGCCGCTGCGCCTCCCATTGCCGCCAGACTTCGTGGCGCTCGCCCTTTCCGTCCTCGGAGCGATCATCGCCATCCAGCACACGTCGGCGTTCATCGGCAAGATCGCGGGCATCGAGGACTGGATCTGCCAGCTGCTCTACGTCGCTGGCGTCGTCGTCGTGATCGTCGGCGCTGGCATCGGGTCGGCCGAAGGCTCGCGCACATTGACGGAGGGCACGAAGACGCCGCCAGCCTGACCGCCGGGGTCAGACGTTGGCCAACGAACGTTCGCGCATCGGCACGCCGCTGCCGCCATACCGCTCGGCCACGATCTCGGACAGGATCGCGAGCGCGGTCTCGGCAGGCGCCCGCCCACCGAGGTCGAGCCCGACTGGCCCCCGCAGACGAGCGAGCTCCGCTTCGCTGACGCCGGCCTCGAGCAGCCGTGCCCGCCGGTCGGCCTGGGTCTTGCGCGAGCCGACCGCACCGACGTAGCGGCAACCGCGACGGAGCGCCTCGACGATCGCAGGCTCGTCGAACTTGACGTCGTGCGACAGGACCGCGACCGCGTCGTTCGGGCCGAGACCGATCTCGTCGGCGACCTCGTCCGGCCAGCCGACGACCAGGCGATCGACCTCCGGGAAGCGCTCGGCTGTCGCGAATGCCGCCCGGCCATCGACCACCACGGTCTCGAACCCGAGCTCGCGCGCGAGCCGCACGAGCGAACGGGCCACCTCCACGCCGCCGACCACGACCAGCCGCGGCCGGACCGGGAAGACTTCGATGAACAGCGAGCGGCCACCGAGCTCGACCGTCCGCGACAGGCCACGACGGAGGGCGGCGCCGGCAGCCTCGACCAGCTCGTCGTCGAGGTCCGGGGAGCCGAGCGTGCCGGTCAGGCGGCCGTCGTCCGTGACGATCAACTCGGCCGCCGGGGGCGCACCCTCGCCCGGTTGGTGCGGCCCGAACTCGCCCGGTGGCGAATCGGCGGGGAGCGGCGTGATGACGGCCGACCCGTGCCCACCGGCCCCGACCGAGCCGCGGGCCGCCTCGATCACGACGGCCGGCGCAACCGGCTCGACAAGGACGTCGATCGTGCCGCCGCAGGCCAGGCCGACGTCCCAGGCCTGCTCGTCGCTGATGCCGTAGCGGATGACCCGGGCGTTGCCGGTCGCCCGGGCGTGCTCGATCTCCTCGGCCGCGGCGCCCTCGACGCAGCCGCCGCTGACCGAGCCGGCGATCCGGCCGTCGGTGGCGTACAGGAGGACCGCGCCCTCGGGACGGGGCGCCGATCCGAACGTCCGCACGACGACCGCGCGGCCGACATCGGCGCCGGCGGTGCCGTCGGTCTCCCAGGTGGCGAGCGTGTCGAGCAGTTCCTTCATCGCAGTGGCCTCGGTGCGGTCCGGGCGATGGTCTCACCACCGACGACGGACGGTGGCGCGACGACACTCGGGACCACGGAGCCGGGCAAGGCGGCATGGGCGGCCGCCTCGCTCCCCCGTCGCGTGTCGCCGGCGCGGACGCCGCCCAGGATCTCGCCCAGTCGCTCAAGCGAGGCGACGGTCCCCGCCGGCAGGAAGTCGTCGATGTACGGGTAGGCAGCGCGCATCCCGCCGGCCAGTGGCTGGTAACCGGGCGTGCCCGCCAGCGGGTTGAGCCAGACGAGTCGGTGACAGTTGCGCCGAAGCCGGGCGGTCTCCGAAGCGACCAGGGCCGGGTCGCCGCGGTCCCAGCCGTCCGAGACGACGATGACGATGCCCGACGTTCGCAGCGAGCGACGGGCCCACTTCTGGTTGAAGGTCCGGAACGACTCGCCGATCCGCGTGCCGCCCGCCCAGTCGTTGACCGAATCGGCGACGCGCGCCAGCGCCCGGTCGCGGTCGCGGTCGCGCAGCAGCCGCGTGACCCTCGTCAGCCGCGTCCCGAACACGAACGATTCGGTCCGGACTTCCGATGCTGCCGACAGCGCCTGCACGAAGCGCAGCAACAGCCGCGAATGGCGCTCCATCGAGCCCGAGATGTCGCACAGGACGACGAGCGAGCGCGGTTCGCGGATCTGGCGGCGCCAGACCCACGACACGAGCTGACCGCCGGTCCCCAGGTTGCGCCGGAACATCGCCCGTGGCGCAAGGCGGCGGCCGTGCGAATGGAGCTCGTAACGGCGGGTCCGCCGGCGCTCGAGGCGCGGCACGAGCAGGTCGACCAGGCGCTCGGCCTCGCGCAGCTCGGCGGGCGTCATGCGGTCGAACTCGCGGTGGCGTAGGACCTCGCCCTGCGAATAGGCGTCGGGCGAGATGACTACGCCCTCGATCGGCGCCTCGTCGGCGCCCTCCTCCTCTTTTCCGGCGGGGATCGGCGTGCCGCGTTCGTCGGGCCGCATCTCCCCACGTTCCGTGCCGGGCTCCGGCGCGGTCGTGCCCGGCGCTTCCTCGTCGAGTGGCGCGTCGTCGGGCGAGCGCATCGTGGATGGCTGGAACTCGTCCGAGAAGCGCGAGCCACGCTGGCGCCACCAACGATCGAACGCGGCGTCGTAGATCGCCCGGTCGTCGCGGCGGCGGACGAAGATCGCGGCGCCGGCCGCCTTGACCTGCTCCCGATCGGCGATGTCGACGAGCGTCAGCGCGCGCGCGAAGTCGACGGCCGCCCCGAGGTCGATCGACAGGCGCGCGACCCGGAGTGAACGCCCGAACCCGACCGCCTCACCGAGCAGGCGCCGCCCGTCGACCTCCGGCCCGAACGGCATCGGGACGATGGCCGGATCGTGGTCGTCTGCCATGTCAGGAAGACAGCCGGCGCACCAGGTCATCGATCGACCGCCGCCATGCAGCGCCATCGCTCGATTCGTCCCACAGATCGGCGACCTCGGATCCGGCGAGCACGCGCTCTGCGGCGGCTTGCGCTCGGACGGCGTGCGCGGGGGTGACATCGGGCCCGACGAAGATCGCGAGTTGCTGGATGTCCTCGCGCAGTCCGTCGACCGGTCGGCCGCGGGACGCGGCGACGACCTCGCCGGCCGCGATCGCGTTGACGTCCGTCGGCATCACGAGGTCGGTGGCGGCCTCCGCGTCTGCCAAGGCGGCATCGATCGCGGCGAGCCCGCGCTTCTCGAGATCGTAGACCCAGTCCGAGGCGTCGTCGTTGTCGAACGCCGCGATTCCCCAGGCTCCCATCGTGCCTCCTCGTCAGCCGCGGTCAGCCGCCGGCGGCGGCCTCGGACAGGTAGCGCCGCGTCCCCTCGCCGCGGACCTGGCGGATGTCCTCCTCGTACTTGAGGACGACGCCGAGAGTCTCGTCGACGAGCTCCGGGGCCAGCTCGCGGGCACCAAGCGACAGCAGTGCCGCCGCCCAATCGAGCGTCTCGGCGATCCCCGGCACCTTGGTCAGGTCGGCATCGCGCAGGCGGTGGACGAAGCCGACCACCTCGCGAGCGAGTCGCTCGGGCGCCTCGGGGACCTTGGCCAGGACGATCTCGTATTCCTTCTGGGCCGTCGGGTAGTCGATCCAGTGATAGAGGCAGCGGCGCTTGAGCGCGTCGTGGACCTCGCGCGTCCGGTTCGAGGTCAGGATCACCCGCGGCGGGGTCTCGGCCTTGATCGTGCCGATCTCGGGGACCGTGATCTGGAAGTCGGACAGGATCTCGAGCAGGTACGCCTCGAACTCCTCGTCGGCCCGGTCGATCTCGTCGATGAGCAGGACGGGCGCGACGCCGTCGGTCGACTCGAGCGCCTGGAGGAGCGGCCGGCGGATCAGGAAGTCGGCCCCGAAGATGTCGTGGGCAGTCGCGTGCTCGGCCTCTCCACGCGCCTCGAGCAGCCGGATCTCGAGCATCTGGCGCGGGTAGTTCCACTCGTAGACGGCGGTGTTGACGTCGAGGCCTTCGTAGCACTGCAGCCGGATGAGCTTCGTGCCGAGCGAGGCGGCGAGGACCTTGGCCAGCTCCGTCTTGCCCACCCCGGCCTCGCCCTCGAGGAGCAGCGGGCGGCCCAGCTCGAGCGCCAGGAAGACCGCGGTCGCGACGGACCGGTCGGCGATGTAGTCCCGGCTCCGGAAGTCATCCTGGATGGCCTCGATGGAGCGGGTGCCCTCGGGTCGGGACGCGCGGTCGGAGGGTTCCGTCATCGTGGGAATCTACACGGCCCAGGCGGGAACGTCGCCGGGTCCCGAGCGGTACGTTGGTGCACGCCACATGTTCATCCCGTTGACTTCGCGGCAACAACAGTTCAAGGCCATCCCGGACAAAGGCCGTTCGCAACGCGGATGCACATGCAGTGAGCATCTCGTGTGGTAACCCACGCCTCGGGCGGCGCCGCGGCGACCTTGAGTTCCTCAAGTCGATGAAATGAACACTCGGCGTTCATCGGCGACCCGATCGCGGTACGTCCGCAGCGGACTCGGCGGGCCGGCACGGGATCGCGGGCACGCGGCCTCCAAACCGGCCTGATCGGCACGCTCTGACCCGTGCACGCGGGCGTGGCCGCGCGGTAGGCTATCCGGACGGCCCTGAATGCCGACCCGGGGGAGGAGACGCATTGCCAACGGGACGCACCGACGGGACGCCGCTCGAGGGGACGCCTTCGTGACCGCACCGATCGCCACGGCCGAACACCCCGCCGCGCGTCGCTACACCGTTCGATCCGGGCGCCCGCACCCGCTGGGGGCCACGCCGGACGCAGAAGGCACGAACTTTGCGCTGTTCAGCCGCCACGCGACGAGCGTCGAGCTGCTGATCTTCGAGCGCCACGACTCGCCGAAGCCGGTCAAGACGATCACGCTCGATCCGAGCATCAACCGGACCTTCTACTTCTGGCACGTCTACATCAACGGCGTGACACCCGGGATGTGCTACGCCTACCGGGTCGACGGCCCGCACGACCTGCACGGCTCCGGTCACCGGTTCAACCCGAACAAGGTCCTCATCGACCCGTACGGGCGTGGCACGACCTCGACCCTATGGGATCGGGTCGCCGCCTGTGGCCCGGACGACAACCTCGCCCGGTCGTTGCGCAGCGTCATCATCGACATGACCGACTACGACTGGGAGGGCGACCAGCCGCTCCGGAAGTCGATGCAGGACACGGTCATCTACGAGATGCACGTGCGCGGCTTCACCAAGTCGCCGACCTCGGGCGCGAGGAACCCCGGGACATATCTCGGGGCCATCGACAAGATCCCCTACCTCCAGAAGCTGGGCGTCACCGCGGTCGAGCTGCTCCCCGTCTTCGAATTCGACGAGGACGAGATCAGCGGAACGAATCCGCTGACCGGGCAGAAGCTCATCAATTACTGGGGTTACAGCCCGATCAGCTTCTTCAATCCGCACGAGGGCTACTGCGTGGCGCCCGACGAGGGCTCCCACATCCGCGAATTCCGGGACATGGTCAAGGCCTTCCACAGGGCCGGCATCGAGGTCATCCTCGACGTCGTCTTCAACCACACCGGCGAAGGCAACCACGAAGGCCCGACGATCAGCTTCCGCGGCCTCGACAACCCGGTCTACTACCACCTCGAGCCCTATGACAAGGAGTTCTACACGAACCTGTCGGGCTGCGGGAACACGTTCAACTGCAACGTCCCACTGGTCGAGAAGTTCATCGCCGAATGCCTGTTGTTCTGGGTCCGCGAGATGCACGTCGACGGCTTCCGCTTCGACCTCGCGTCGATCCTGTCGCGCGGCCCTGACGGCAAGCCGATGGACGATCCGCCGGTCCTCTGGCACATCGAGCTCGACAACGAGCTTGCCGACACCAAGATCATCGCCGAGGCATGGGACGCCGGAGGCCTCTACCAGGTCGGCTACTTCCCGGGGTTCCGCTGGGCCGAGTGGAACGGCCGCTTCCGCGACGACATCCGGAGCTTCGTCAAGGGCGACAAGGGTCTCATCGGCACGGTCGCCGCGCGGATGGCCGGCAGCGCCGACATCTACCAGGCCGATGGTGAACTGCCGATCAACAGCATCAACTTCATCACCGCCCACGACGGCTTCACGCTCAACGACCTGGTCTCCTACGACGGCAAGCACAACGAGGCCAACGGCGAGAACAACAACGACGGGACCAACGACAACGTCAGCTGGAACCACGGCGTCGAGGGCGAGACGGACGATCCGGAGATCGCCGCCCTGCGCGCCCGCCAGGTCCGCAACTTCCAGACCATCCTGATGCTGTCGCAGGGCGTGCCGATGATGGTCATGGGCGACGAGGCCCGCCAGACGCAGTTCGGCAACAACAACGCCTACTGCCAGGACAACGAGATCACCTGGTTCGACTGGGTCCGGGCCGGCGAGCACGCCGACCTGACCCGCTTCACCAGTGAGTTGATCGCCTTCCGGATGGAGCACTCCACGCTCCGCCGTGCGCGCTACTTCACGGGTGAACTCAACGAGCGTGGCCTGGCCGACATCTCGTGGCACGGCTGTCGGATCTTCTCGCCGGGCTGGGACGACCCCGAGTCGCGGGTCCTGGCCTTCACCCTGGCCGGCTTCCCTGTGCGGGCTGAAGGCAAGTCCGCCGACACGGACATCCACGTCATGATGAACATGGACTGGACCGACCTCGACTTCGATATCCCGAAGGTCGAGGGCCGGCGCTGGTATCGAACGATCGACACCGGCGCGGCGGCCCCGAACGACATCCATGCCAAGGGGCACGAGCCTCTCTGGGAGCGCGACACCTACACGGTCAAGAACCGAAGCATCGTGGTGCTCATCTCGAAGCCGTGACGCCGGCACGGCGTCCACAACATCTGATCGATCGAGGAGGGTCCGTCATGGCGGTCAAAGCGGGGTCGAAACCGGCCGATGGCAAGACACCGGCCAAGGCGCCTGCGAAGTCCACGGCCAAGCCCAAGCGCGTGATGGCGTTCTCGTTCGCGGACACGATCGCGGGCTACGTCAAGGACTACGACCGGAACGCCGATTCGTTCATCATCGAGACCAGCGACGGCCGCGAGTTCACGGTCGCGCTGACCGACACGACCGGCGCCCAGATCGTGCGTAACCTCGGCGAGCCCTACGTCGATGCGACCGCCCAGATGCGCGACATGCTGGTGCCAGGGCGCTACCTGTTCACCTACGGCATCTTCTACCCGCAGGCCGGGGAGCACGTCTACGAAGCCAAGATGCTCACGTTCCCGGGCGCCCGTGCCCACGACTTCGTCCACGAGAAGCCCGACTGGTGGGTCAAGCAGATCTACCAGATGGCCGACTTCTACTACCGCTCCCAGTTCGGCGACGGCGAGCCCAACTGGCGCGAGTACCGGGTCGGACTCGACATGACCGGCAACAAGGTCGGCGACCGCCAGGAGACCGACACCATCTCGCGCCTCATCTACGGTCTGTCGAGCGCGTACCACATGACCGGCGAGGAGCGCTTCCTCAAGGCCGCCGAGACCGGCGTCGAGTACCTGCGCGAGCACCTGCGCAACGTCGATTCGAGCGAGGGCGTCACCTACTGGTACCACGCCATCGAGATCAACGAGCCGAGCGAGAAGAAGATCCTCGCCTCGGAGTTCGGCGACGACTACCAGGCGATCCCCGCCTACGAGCAGATCTACGCGCTGGTCGGGCCGACGCAGCTGTTCCGGATCAACGGCGATCCGCGGATCAAGGAGGACATCGACTCGACGATCTCGCTCTTCGAGCGGTTCTTCTACGACCCCGAGTACGGCGGCTACTGGTCGCACCTCGACCCGATCTCGTTCGACGGCAAGAGTGATGCGCTGGGCCGCAATCGGGCGCGCAAGAACTGGAACTCCGTCGGCGATCACGTCCCGGCCTACCTGATCAACGCGTGGCTCGCGACCGGCGACGACAAGTACATGGACATGCTCGTGTCGGTCGCCGACACCATCGAGCAGCACTTCCCGGACGACGCGAACAGCCCGTTCGTCCAGGAGCGATTCCACGAGGACTGGAGCCACGACCTGACCTGGGGCTGGCAGCAGAACCGAGCGGTCGTCGGCCACAACCTCAAGATCGCCTGGAACCTGATGCGCATCCATCACGCGCGCCCGCACAGCAACTACGTCGCGCTGGCCAACAAGATCAACACGACGATGCCCGAGTTCGGCAGCGACCAGCAGCGGGGTGGCTGGTACGACGTGGTCGACCGCGTCCGCGGCAAGGACCACGAAGCGACGCGCTTCACCTGGCACGACCGCAAGGCGTGGTGGCAGCAGGAGCAGGCCATCCTCGCCTACCAGATCATGGCCGGCTCGACCGGTGACGAGGAGGCACTCCGTCTCGGTCGCGAGGCGGCCGCCTTTTACAACGCGTTCTTCTTCGACTACGAGGAAGGGTCGGTCTACTTCAACGTCCTGGCCAACGGCATCCCGTACCTGCTCGGCACCGAGCGCCAGAAGGGCAGCCACTCGATGGCCGGCTACCACTCGTTCGAGCTGGCCTTCCTGTCCACCGTCTACAGCAACCTGCTCACGACCAAGGAGCCGATGGACCTCTGGTTCAGCCCGCTCCCCGGCGTGCTCCCCAACAACACGCTGCGCGTCTCCCCGGACATCCTGCCGCCGGGCAGCATCCGGATCGGCGAGGTCGAGGTGGACGGCAAACCGTACGCCGATTTCGATGCCGACGAGCTGACCGTCCACGTCCCGGACGACAAGGCGCGGCACAAGATCAGGGTCCGCGTGGTCCCGACCATCGATCCGTTCGAGGTGCGCACCGAGTTCGACGGCGACGTCGCGCACATGACGCTGATCGGCAAGCTCGACATGAGCACCTTCGACCGCTTCCAGACCGAGGTCGAATCGGTCCTCGCCAGGAAGCCGAGCCGCCTGGTCCTGAACCTCAAGGATCTCGACTCGATCGCCAATGTCGGCATCCGCGTGCTGCTGTTCGCCCGCCAGCGGATGGACATCTCGGACCGCGCCGATATCTACGCGGTCGCTCCCAGGCCCGCGGTCGCCGATGCGCTCCGCAAGGCCGACCCGGAACAGGAGGATATCAACGTCGTCGAGAGCTACGAGCCGTTCGTCGACCGCGACAAGCTGGGCAAGCGCCCGAGCTGAGGCGGGGCATCGCCGCTCGGACGGCGGCGCTCTCGCCCGCGCCGCCGAGGTGCGTCAGGTCCCGGCAGGCACCCGCTCGCGCTCGAGCTCGGTCAGGAAGACGTCCAGGAACGCGTCGGTCACGCCGGGGTGGCGGGCCGTGATGAGGTTGCCGTCGACGACGGTGTCCGCGAGCTGCTCGCCGTCGTAGACGAGCGTGCCTCCGGCTGACTCGACGTCGCCCATGATGTTGTGGGCGCAGGTGACGCGCCGGCCGATCAGCGTCTCCGGTGCGGCGCAGAACAGCCACAGTGAGTGGCAGATCGTGCCGATCCGGATCGTGCCTTCGTCCATGGCCGACACCGCAGTCCGCAGGAACGCGACGGCGGGTGCCGCGTTCGGGACGCCCTCCCGGGGATGCTCCTGGTAGCGCAGGCGGTCCATCGCGTAGCCGCCGATCAGGATGATCGCCCGGAAGTCGCGCGGGTCCTGTCCGACGACCTCGTCCCGGACCGTCACCTGGGCGCCGTTGTCGTTGCCGGTGAACGTGAGCTCCGGCTGGTCCCACAGGTGGGACAGGTACACGAGCTCGTAGCCGCGGGCCGGGAAGACCTCGTTGAAGCGGCGGAATTCCGTCTCGTCGAAATGCGCCTCGATGAGCACCCCGATCCGGCCGCGGCCGGCCGACGCGTCCGACGGGGCTGTGTGATCCGCGGGTACGACCATGTCCGGCTCCCTTCGTGGCCGGCGCGACGCCCCGGCCGGTTCGTCTCGCCGGTCAGCCGGCGGTGGGCTGCGGTTCCTCGGTGGGCTGCGGCTCCCCGGCGAGCATCTTCTCCAGGTCGAGCTGTGTCGGCAGGGGCTGTGGCGGTAGTGTCGGGATGCGCGCGATCATGTCGCACAGCTCGTCGACGCGGTCGTAGGCGACCGGGGCGTGGGCGCTGATGAGCAGCTTCGGATGGAGCTCGCGGACCTTCTGGGCGAGCGCGGCCACCTTGGCCGGGTCGGCCAGCTCGTGCCAGACGTGGTTGACGCGGTTGAACCAGTTGAAGCCCCACTCGAAGTCCGGTGCCGGGACATCGTTGCCGAGCTCGTACTCCTCCGCGACGATCGTCCCGAACGAATCCGAACTGTAGAAGACCTCGGTCGTCGGATCCCACAGCCCGCGCGTCGCGGGCGAATCGAACAGCGGCGGCCGGAGCGCCGTGAGCACCCGGTCGCCGGCATCGAACGACTCGCCGCTGTTCGCGTAGTAGACGCGCTGCGGCGGGATGACCCATTCCTCGCTCAGCTTGCCGTGGGCGACGGCGTTCGTGACCAGCCGTGCGTTGGGGCACATGTCAAGGACGCGCATGAGGCTGCCGGCGTGGTCGCGGTCCTCGTGGCTCAAGAAGATCCAGCGGACGTCCAGCGGATCCACCAGCGAGAACGCGGCCTCGATATACGCGTCGCTGTGGATCGTCGCACCGGTGTCGACGAGGATCGGCTCGCGCCCCCGGATGACGAGGGCGTTCATGTACAGCAACCCGACGCCGGGGACCGGGTTGTAGGACGGGATGACGAAGGTCTCCTCCGCGATCTTGAACGGCTGCTGCGTCACGTCGACTCCCTCACGCTGCCGAACCCGCGGATGTGCGCGATGCGTCCCTGGTCGTCGACCCGGAACGTGTCCACGCCGTCGATCGTCACCCGACCGCCCGCCTTCGGGTGCTGGACGATCGTGAACACGAGGGCCGCTTCGTCACCGGCGACGTAGAGCTCGCGGGACGCGAATTCGATCGACTCGAGGTTCGACCAGAGGGTGTCCCAGAACCCGCTGAGCGCAGCGACCCCTTTGTTCGGAGTGGAACCGGCCGGTTCCTCCTGGACCACGTCCGGCGCGAGGATCGACAGGAATCGATCCCGGTCGGCCGTGACGAAGCTCTGGGCGTACCCGTCGACTGCCGCCCGGACCTGTTCGGCGGTGGCCATGCCTTCCCTCCCCGTGGGTCAGCCCTGGACCGTCGGGAGCCCCGTCGGCGCGAGGCCGATCGGCGTCCAGAGGGTCAGGGGGTTGAAGAATGCGTGGACGTGGACGATCAGGCCGTCCGCCAGGCGAAAGACGTTGACGCCCGGGACCTCGACCCGTGCCCCGCTCGCCGGCGCGCCGAGGAACGTGCCCTCGTGGCGCGCCGCGATCAGGAAGCGGGCGGCCATGAGGTCGTCCTCGGCCAGGATCTCCTCCACGGAGAACGTGCGCTCGTGCGGGAAACCCTCGTACCACGTCTCGACGAAGCGCTTGTAGGCGGGGATGCCGTCGATGATCGACTTCGAGACCGGGTTCTCGAACTTGACATCGGGGTGGAGGATCTCGTCGGCGACTGTGAGGTCGCCCGGCGCCGACAGGAGCTCCTCGAAGTAGCGGTGCGCGAGGTGCTTGCCGTCGACGACGCTCCTCATGCCTCGGCGACCGCCGCTTCCTGCTCGCCCGCTGCGATCCAACCGGCGGCCCGCTCGCCGACCACGAAGGTGGTGAGCATCGGGTTGCGACTCACGTGCTGCGGGAAGACCGAGGCGTCGGCGATGCGGAGAGCGTCCACGCCCTTCACGCTCAAGCGCTGGTCGACGACCGCCTGCCCATCGTGCTCCGGACCCATCCGGCATGAGCCGACGGGGTGCCAGATCGTCGCGGCGTTCTCGATGATGTACTGGGAGAGAAGCGCGTCGTCGTCGACCGTGCGCTGGTCGAGGATCGCGATGTCCGACCACAGTTCGCGCACGGCGTCGGAGTGGACGATGTCCCAGCAACGGCGGACGCCGTCGGACAGCCGCTCCATGTCGTAGCGGTCGGTGTTGAGGTTGAGCTGGATGTCGGGTTTCGCCTCGGGGTCGGTGGAGCGGAGGCTGATCGAGCCCAGGGAGTTCGGCCGGTTGATGACGCACATCGCCGCGAACAGGAGGTCGATGCCAGGCGGCGGCTCGAGCTTGGGCAACCGTTCCTTGCCCAGCTTGTGGACGCAGTAGATCTGCATGTCGTTGTAGTGCGGGCTGCCCGTCGCCGTGTAGTCGATGAGGAACTGCACGTCCGGGAAGTCCCGCTGGACGACACCCTCGCGCGGGATGCAGGCCACCAGCGACTGGGAGTGTTCGATCAGGTTCCGACCGACGCCCGGGCTGTCGACGACCACCTCGATGCCGAGCTTGGCGAGATCCGCGGCCGGGCCGACGCCGGACCGGAGGAGGATGGTCGGCGTGCCGACGGTGCCGGCGGACAGGACGACGCTGCCCGCGTCGATCGACTCAGCGACCCCGTTGCGGATGACGTCGACGCCGATCGCCCGGGTGCCGTCGAAGCGGACCCGGTCGACGGTGGTCGAGGGCATGATGGTGAGGTTCGGGCGTCCGCGGGCGGGCTCGAGGTAGGCCACCGCCGAGCTGATGCGCATGTCGCCGCGGCGGTTCATCGGGATCATGCCGGCGCCGCTCGACCACGGGTCGTTGTGATCCTCGACCCACGGGTAGCCGAGACCCAGCGCCGCGGACTTGAATTGCTTCGCCAGCGGGATCAGCTCGTCATCGGTCCAGCGCACGATGGGCAGCGGCCCACCCCGCCCGTGGGTCTCCGAGCGGTCGCCGAAGTCCTGGTCATCCTCGATCGTCCGGAAGAACGGCAGGACGTTCTCCCATCTCCACTCGGGATTGCCGAGGTCGGCCCAGTCCTGGAAATCGGAGGGCATCCCGCGCAGCGCGATGGTCCCGTTGATCGCGGAGCAGCCGCCCGACACACGCCCGCGCGCATAGGGCATGCTGCGTCCCGCGTTCGCCTCCGCCGTGAAGCCCCAGTCGTGGTCGCGGATCGAGACGGCGAGCGCGTTCCGGATGTCCTCCGGAAGCTCCGCTGCGAGGTAGTCCGGGCCTGCCTCGATGAGCAGCACCTGGACGGTGGGGTCCTCCGTCAGGCGCGCAGCGACGACCGCGCCTGCCGTCCCGGCGCCCACGACGATGTGGTCGTACGACATGTCAGTGCTCCCTCGCCTCGGTCGGTGACTCGCGAGCCGCGAAGCACCGGCGGACCGTCGATGGTCGAACGGGATCCTGGGCCCCACGTCCCCGGTGATCATCGCCTGGTGACGCCCCAGCTCACGATTCCGAGGGGTTGAATCTAGCAGACCGACCCGCCGGGATTCCAGCCTGATCGGCGTGATCCTGGCGGCTCCGGGGTGTTCCGCCGGGAGCCACGCTAGACTCGATATCCGGCACTTGGGACCATGGGAGACGCGATGGCGTATTCGCTCGGGATCGATCTGGGGACGACGTATTCGGCCGCCGCGACTGCGCGCGACGGTCGGATCGAGATCTTCCAGCTGGGCGAATCGGACGCCACGATCCCATCGGTCGTCGTCCTGGCCGCGGACGGTGCGGTGCTCGTCGGCGAGGCGGCCGAGCGGCGGTCGCTGAGCGAGCCGACACGGACCGCGCGGGACTTCAAGCGCCGTCTCGGCGACCCGACCCCGATCATCCTGGGCGGCACGTCGTACGGCGCCGAATCGCTCATCGCACACATGCTCAGGGCGATCGTCGCCCGGGTCGGCGAGCAGTCCGACGGCCCACCAGATGCCATCGTTCTGACCCACCCTGCGAGCTACGGCGCACACAAGATCGATCTCCTCCGTCAGGCCATCCACGAGGCCGACGTCGGGAACGTGACCCTCCTGACCGAGGCCGAGGCGGCCGCCGTCCATGACGCCCAGCAGGAGCCCTTGTCCGCCGGGGCCGTCATCGCTGTGTACGACTTCGGGGGCGGGACGTTCGACGCCACCGTCCTGCGCAAGACCGAGGACGGCTTCGAGCAGCTCGGGCGACCCGAGGCGATCGAGCGGCTCGGCGGGATCGATTTCGACGAGGCGCTGTTCACCAGCGTGATGGCCCAGGTCCGCCTGGCCGGCCTGACCGTGGATCCGACCGACCAGGCGACCGCGGCCGCGATCGCCCGGCTGCGGCAGGAATGCCGGCGGGCCAGGGAGGCCCTGTCATCCGAGACCGACACGGCGATCCAGGTCGTCCTGCCCGGCCTCCAGACCGAGCTGCCGCTGAGCCGCGAGGACTTCGAGGGGCTGATCCGGCCACGGATCGCCGACACGATCGGCTCACTTCGGCGGTCGGTCGAGAGCGCGGGCTTCGGGTTCGAGGGGGTCGACCGCGTCCTGCTCGTCGGCGGGTCGTCGCGCACCCCGCTCGTGGCGGAGATGGTCCGCGAGGCGACCGGCCGGCCGATCGTGGTGGATGCGCAGCCGAAGGACTCGGTGGCGCTGGGAGCG
>Ga0307281_10000051_pt1 | contig 25279 bp, 15 predicted proteins | sample ER_DNA_120_FD_194486 | JGI IMG/M metagenome (GOLD analysis project Ga0307281, IMG submission 194486) | Bulk soil microbial communities from the East River watershed near Crested Butte, Colorado, United States - ER_DNA_120 | ecosystem: Environmental > Terrestrial > Soil > Floodplain | place...
TCGTCGTCGAACGGCTGCCCCGAGATCTTGTTGTTGACGTTGATCACGCCCACCACCTCGCCCTCGACGGACAGAGGAACGCACAGCAGCGACTTGGTGCTGTACTGCGGGTGGTTGAGGCGGCTGAAGCGCCGGTCGGTCTCGATGTCGTTGACGAGCAGCGGACGGCCCCAGGCGGCGACCGAGCCCGCCACGCCGGCGCGCACCGCCGTGCGGCGCCCCTGCAGCTTCTCGCCGTCGAGGCCGCGCCAGGCTGCGATGAAGAGATCGCCGTGATCGGGATCCACCAGCATGAGCGACACGATCTCCGCGTCCATCGCGGCCGCGACCATGTCCACCGTGCCCTCGCACAGCTCGCGCAGATCGGACCGCCCCCAGATGCGCCGGGCGGTGCGGCGCGCGCGGGGCGCCGCGAGCTGGCGCCGCGGCAGCGCGACGCACAGGCGCGTGCCGCTGGGCTCGATCGACTGCGCCCAGATGCGCCCCCCGTGCAGCTCGACGATGCCGTGGGCGATGGCGAGCCCGAGGCCGGTCCCCTCGGTCTCCTCGTCGCGCTGGCGACGCGCGCGGTAGAAGCGCTCGAACACGTGCGGCAGGTCCTCGGGCGGGATCCCCGGCCCCTGGTCCTCGATCTCGCACAGGAACTCGTCGCCGCTGGTGCGGGTCACCACGCGCACCGTGGCCGAGAGCGGCGAGTACTTGACCGCGTTGCCCACCAGGTTGATGAGCAGCCGGCGCGCCAGGTCCGGGTCGGCCTCGACCACGAGGCCCGCCTCGAGGTGGGGCACGAGCGTGATCTTGCGCTCCATCGCGCTCGGCAGCAGGCCCTCGAGCGTCTCCGTCACCAGCCGCTCGAGATCGAAGCGCGCGAGCCGCAGCGGGCGATGCCCGGCCTCGAGCCGCGAGAGATCGAGCACGTCGCTCACGAGCCGCGCGAGCCGGTCGCACTCGGAGTTGATGATGCCGAGGAAACGCTCGCGCGGGGCGTGCGGATCGGAGAGATGGTCGAGCATGGCCTCGGTGTAGGCCTTGATGGCGGTGAGCGGGCTCCGGATCTCGTGGGCCACGACCGACATCAGGGTCGAGGAGGCCTCCTCTCCGTCGCTCCGCTGCTTCTCGAGCGCCTGGACGCTGCGGCGCTCCTGCTCGAGCTCGCGCCGGAGCTGGGTGCGCTCCAGCGCCAGCGCCAGCGCGTCGCCGAGCGTCTGCAGGAGAGTTCGCGTCGCTCCATCGAACGGCCGCGGCGCGCCGAAGCTCACGAGCAGCAGCCCGACCGTGGCGCCCCCCGAGATGAGCGGCACGGTGGCCAGGGCTCCGGGCGGCCGGTCCCACAGTCCGACCTCGCGCGAGGAAGGCGGGTCAGCCATCCCCTCGTCGAACACCGCCTGCTCGTGGCGCATCGCCCACTCCACCGGGCCGCCGGGCTCCGGCAGGTATCGGGTCTCCTCCCCCGTGGGATCCAGCCGCCGGAGCGCGCCGCTGCGCGGCTCGAGCCGCAGCAGCCGGTAGTCGGCAGCGCCCAGCGCCGAGCGGGCGCAGTCGCCCGCGATCGCGCACGCTGTGGCGGGATCGCCCGTGCTGCGCAGGCCGAGCATCGCCTGGGCGAGCAGCCCGAGCGATTCGCGCGCGACGGCGTCTTCGCGGGCCTGCGCCGTGCCCGCCAAAGTCTGCTCCGTCACGCGACGTCCTTCTCGGCCTCGGCCGAATCGGCCGAGCGGCGGCGCTCTCCCACCAGCACGCTGCCCGGGATCCCCTTGCCGTGCGCCTTGAGCTCCTGCGCGATGTCGATGAGCTGCGCCAGGTGGGAGACCGCCTGGCGGTTGGTCCTCACCATCGCGATGGTCACGCTCATCAGCGGGAAGCGCTCGATCGTGTGGCGCCGGTTGCGGACCTCGACGTAGCCGCGCTCCTGGTCCTCGGCGTCGTACAGGGTCTTCACCGCCTCGACGAATCCGGCGATGATCGCCTCGCCCAGCGGCTCGGCCTCCTCCGCGGTGGTCAGAACGACGAAGTCGTCGCCGCCGATGTGACCGATGAAATTGCCGGTCCCGCCGAAGCGGTGCGTGGACTCGACCAGGATGCGCGCGAGGGACTGGATCGCCTGGTCGCCGCGCGCGTAACCGTAGTAGTCGTTGAAGGCCTTGAAATAGTCGATGTCGACCTGGAGCATGGCGAACGGCTTGCCGAGCGCCAGTCGCCGGGCCAGCTCCTCGTTGATCGATACGTTGCCGGGGAGCCCCGTGAGCGGGCTCGCGGCCCGCTGCTGGCGGCTCCAGTTGAGCGCGTTGCGCACGCGCAGCAGCAGCTCACGGCGCTCCCAGGGCTTGCTGATGTAGTCGTTGGCTCCGCCCTCGAGCCCCTGGAGGCGGCCGTCCATCTCGGCCTTGGCGGTGAGCATGATGATCGGGATGTGGTGCGTCGCGAACGTGCCGCGCAGCCGCCGGCACACCTCGTAGCCGTCCACGATGGGCAGCATCACGTCGAGCAGGACGAGGTCCGGCAGACCCTGGACCGCGACCTCGAGCGCCTCGCGCCCATCCCGGGCGGTCAGCACCTGGAAGCCGTCGGTCTCGAGCTGGATGCGCAGCACGTCGCGCAGGTTGATCTCGTCCTCGACCACCAGGACCTTCTGCTTGGTACCTTCCACCTAAGGGCCCTCGGTCTGGGGTGCAGCGAAGGTGCGCATGTGGCCAATCCCTTGAAACGCAAGGGGTATGCCCGCGCACCGGCCGGCATCCGGCCCTGCGCGGTCCCTGGAAACATCTCACAGCTCTCAGGGAGACAACGACTTGCGCGATTCGCAGCCAACGGCTGGCCACGCCGCTCGAGCCGCCCGGCGTGCATTCCACGACCGCAGGGCCGCGAAGACGGGCAATCCCTGGCCACCCCCCGGCGCGCCTTGCGGCACGGGGCGGCTCAATCGTTGTCGGCCGGGAGGCCGGATTCCTCCAGCGAGGCCACGACGCGGAGGTCCGCGGAGGGGATTCCGCGGGTGAGGAGCCGCGCGCCGAGATGGGCGATCATCGCCGCGTTATCGGCGCACAGGCGGGGAGAGGGAACGCGGAGCGGCACGCCGAGCCGCGCGCACTCCTCGGCGAGACGGAAGCCCAAGGCGCGGTTGCAGGCCACGCCGCCGCCGAGCGTGAGGGCGCGCGCGCCGGTCTGCTCGAGCGCACGCCGCGTCTTCGCGGCCAGCGTGTCGAGCACGGCGGCCTGGAACGAGGCGGCGACATCCGCGATCCAAGCACCAGGCCAGGGCGCCGGGCCCCGGGCGGCAACCGCGAGCGCGACCGCGGTCTTGAGCCCCGAGAACGAGAAGTCGCAGCCCGGCTGGTTCAGCATCGGGCGCGGGAAGTCGAAGGCGGCGGGGTTCCCCTCGGCCGCCAGCCGCTCGATGGCGGGCCCGCCCGGAAAGCCGAGGCCGAGCAGCTTCGCCACCTTGTCGAACGCCTCGCCCGCCGCGTCGTCGCGCGTGCTGCCGAGCCAGCGGTAGCGGCCCAGGTCGAGCACCGCCACCAGCTCGGTGTGCCCGCCCGAGACCACGAGCGCCACCGCCGGCAGCGGGCTCTCGCCGTGCTCCAGCGCGGCGGCGTGGAGATGGGCCTCGACGTGATTGACGCCGATCACCGGGATCCCGAGCGCCAGGCCGTAGGCGCGCGCGAAGGCGACCCCCACGACCAGCGAGCCCACGAGCCCGGGGGCGCGCGTCACCGCGATCGCGGTGAGATCGCCCGCTGCGACGCCCGCTTCGGCCAGCACCTCGCGCGTAAGCCGCGGGAGCAGCTCGAGGTGGGCGCGCGATGCGAGCTCCGGAACCACGCCGCCGTAGAGGCGGTGGACGTCCTGCGCCGCGATGAGATGCGCGCGCAGCCGCACGCCGTCCTCGAGCACCGCGACCGAGCAGTCGTCGCACGAGGTCTCGATCCCGAGCACGAGCCGGGCGGCGCGGGCGTCCGGAGTCGCTACGCTCGCGGGCGATGGGCCGGCCGATGGAGCGCCCGGGGGCGTGGCGCCCGGGGACACGCCCGAGGCGTGCGCGGGGCGGGCCGTCGCGGTCACGCGGCGCCCCCGGGCTCGAGCGCGGCCTCGAGCCACGCCATGTACTTCGGCGCCCCGGCCGCGACGCGGATCGCGATGCACTCCGGCGTCTCGTACGGGTGCAGCTCGTGGAGGCGCGACAGCAGTGCTACCCAGTCCTGCTTCCGGGTCTTCATCAGCACCACGACCTCCCGCGCGTCCGTGACCTCGCCCTTCCAGCGATAGAGCGAGCGGGCGCCGGGGAGCAGGTTGCCGCAGGCGACCAGCCGCTCCTCGATCAGCGTGCGCACCACCCGCGCCGCGTCCTCCTCACGCTCGAAGGAAGTGAACACCAGCAGCATCTCGGTCATCGCGCGAGTGTATTCCGGCGGGCTCGTGAATACGAATCGGCGCCGCCCCGTCCTCCATGCCGGGCGGCGCCGAAGTGGACGGCAGGACTACTTGGCCGCGAGCGGCTGCTTCGCGATCACGTGCGAGGCGATCTTGTTGTACTCCGCCTGCGACACCAGCTTCTTGCTCACCAGCTCGTTCTTCGACTTGAAGGGACGCGCCGCGATGATCTTGTCGGCGATCGCTTCACCGATGCCCGGCAGCTTGACCAGCTCGTCGCGGGTCGCGCTGTTGAGGTCGAGCTTCGGGGCCGACGAGTGGTGCATGGACGACGTGCCGGTGGAAGTCGTGGACTTCGCCCCCGTGGCCGCGGGCTGGGTGGACGCGTGCCGCGCCGACGTCGCGGACTGCGCCTGCATCGCGGACGCCGCGGGCTTCGCAGCCTCCGCCCCGGACGACGGGGTGGACGAGCCCTGTGCCGCCGCGAGCAGCGGCAGCACGAGCAATCCCGCGATGAGCCAGCCGACGACCAGATTCCTGCGGTTCATGAGACACCTCCTGTGGAGAGCCCTGAGGAACACGCCGCCGCGCTCTCCATGCGACGGGCGTCGGCGCGGCCAAACGGCAGCGCCGGGACAACGAAGGGGAGGGCGGGCCCGTGGGCCGGGTTTCGCGCGGGCTCGCGCCGGGCGCGCGCAACACCGGACGCGCCGCGGTCACGCTCGAGCGCGGGACGGGCCGGGCAATTCCAATGGGGTGCGGAGCGAAGAACACGCGCGCGCGGAAGGAACGAAGGGCTGCGCGCGAAGGCGGGAGGATTCAGCGCGATCGGGCCCGGTCGTGGAGGACCGCGGGCCTCGTTCGCCTCGTGCCCGGCATTCGGGACGAGCGCTTCCGCATCGCATGGAATCGTCGTCGCGCAAACGGTGAGCGTCCCGCTCTCGCGGGGCAGCGCGCAGGCCAACCGCGCTCCGCCGCTCCAGCCCGGATGATGAGCGGGCCGCACGAGCACCGGCAGCGCGGCGCGCGGATGGCTCTCGCGCGCGGGAGCGGGCGACGCCGGCCGCGCCGGCACGCTTCCCGCGGACCGCAGCGCCGGATGATGGGCGCGGATCTCGGGTGTCCCGTGCCGGCGGGTCGAACGGTGCGTGGCGAGCGCGCCGGGGTGCGCGCGATGGTGGAGCTGCCGCAGCGGCGGCGTGGTCCGGAGCGCGGGCGCCGCGGTGTGGAGGGCGGGCGTGGCGGTGTGACGCACGTCGCAGCGCACTGCGCGCGCGGCGCCGACGGACAGCATCGCCGCGAACACCACCGCAAGCGCCGCCCGCTCTCCCGCTCTCACGATCCGATCACTCCCCGTCGCGTGGACCACTCTCTGAGTCCGCCACTCCGATCGCGCGTCGCGGAACGCGCGTGGTTCGCTTCACCCCCACTCTACCCCTCGCCCGCTTCCCGCTGCATCATGTATCGGCAAATTGTGCGCGCCATCGTTCAACGATCCGTCAACAATTTGTCCGGTTTCGTCGGCCGCCGGGAAGTGGATGATAGATTGCGCCGGCCCATGAACATCCGCGTTCGGACGCCGATCGTCGCGCTGCTGATCGCGATCGCGCCGGCCGCGGCGCCCGGCCCGGCTCCGGGTCGCGCGACGGAACCCCGTGCCGCGAGCGGCGTCGTGCTGCACCTCCAGATGCGGGCGCCCGTGCTGGGCGGAGAGCAGCGCCGGGTGCAGGTCTACCTCCCGCCCTCCTACTCCGCTCCGGATTCCGCGAGCCGCTCGTACCCGGTGATCGTCCTGCTCCATGGGTGGCCGGGCTCCGAGGGCAACTGGTTCGGCCTCGGCCGCGGCGCGGAGACCGCCGACTCGATGATCGCGAACCGCACGATCCCCGAGGTCATCCTGGTCTCGCCGAACGGCTCGGGCCTCGGTCTCCTCGGCCGCTCGCTCTACCTCGACAGCTTCGACGGCTCCTCGCGGATCGCGGACTACGTCCTGCGCGACGTCGTGGAGTGGACCGATGCGCGGTTCCGCACGCGCCGCGAGCCCGGGACGCGCGGGATCATCGGCCTCTCCGACGGCGCGAGCGCGGCCCTCATCCTCGCGTTCCGCCACCCCGATGTGTTCGGCGCGTGCGGTGGCCACAGCGGCCAGTACCGGCTCACGCGCGAGTGGACGCTGCGCCGCGTGCTCGGCCCCGAGCCTCTCTCCGCGCGGCTGCTGGACGAGAACAGCCCGACGCTGGTCGCGGACACGGTGGCGGCCCGGCTGCGCGGCCTCTCGATCTACTTCGATGTCGGGACCTCGGACGGATCGCTGGCCGACAACCGCGCGCTCCATCACAAGCTCGATTCGCTCGGCGTCGTGCACATCTACCGCGAGTTCGCCGGCACGCACGACTGGGCCTACTGGCGCACGCATCTGCGCGAGTCCCTGATCGCGGTCACGGCGCGCATGCGCTGAGCGCCGCGGGCGGGGGCCGAGGCCGGGAGGTCCGTTTCGCGGCGCTAACGCCAGGGCACGGAAACCGGCCGACAGGCACGGCGCCCAAGGCCTCTGCGCCGCGAAACGGACCTCCCGGCCTCGGCCCCCGCCCCCGGTGCGCCTACGGATCGGCCGCCGCCAGCGGCCGCGCGCGCCTGTGCTTCGCGTCGGCTTCGAGCCGGGCGAGCGAGGTGTTGCTCGCCACCCACTCGTTGAGCTGGTCGAACGCCCAGCGATACTCGCCGTTCGAGAACTGGCCGGTCTCGACGCACTTCGCGTACCAGCGGGCCGCCTCGCGGATCGCCCCCTCGCTCTGCGCCCGCAGGCCGACGTAGTAGAACGTCTCGCACCGGGACTTGGGGCCGGTCACGGTCGCGAGCGCCGTCGTCGTGTCCTCGAGGCCCAGCAGGAAGCGACCCAGCACCGCGTAGCGCTCGTCGGACCCGCGCGTGTAGTGGCGCTCGAGCTCCTTGCGGTGCGGATCGCGCGCGCGGCCCATGCGGGCCGACGACGCCGCGCGCAGCAGCCACTGGAATTCCGTGTCCGCCCGGGACGATCCGCCCGCCTCGACCGCCCACGCCAGCTCGAAGTCGCGCAGTTCGTAACCGACGTAGGTGAGGATCGCGCGCTCCGGCCGCGTCAGATTCACGATGCGTGGCCGCAACCACTCGAGCGCCGCGTCCTCGCCCTTCCACCGTCGCAGGAAGTGATAGCTGACGCCGAGCCGGGCGATGCCCTCCTGCCCCTGCCCGCCGGAGAGCCGGGACTGGATCTCGAACGCCATGCGGTGATGGCCGGCCCGATCGAGCCCCGCCGCGAGGAAGGAAAGGCTGCGCGCATCGACATGGCCGGAGGCCAGGATCGCATCGACCGCGCGCATGCCCTCCGCGGGCTTCTCGCGGAAGCACTCGATGAACTCGGGCGCGAGCTCCTCGCGGTAGGCGGAGGAGGCGAGCGGCACCGGCGCCGTCGCCAGCATGCGGGCCGCGAGCTCGTACTTGCGCTGGCGCCAGCACAGCTCGACCACGCGCGCCTGGGCGTTCGGGGAGTCGGGATAGCGCCCCCACGCGAACACCGCCAGGGTCTCGGCGCGGGCGAGCTGTCCGGTCTTCTCGAGCAGGCCCACCATGCAGTCCATCGCCCCGAACTGCTGGCTCTCGACCATCGGCTCGATGACCTCGATCGCCTTCTCGTAGTCGCCCTGGTCGGCGTAGTTCCGTGCCAGACGCGTGCGCGCGAAGATCTCCTCGAACGGGCCGGCGCGCTCCGCCGCGTGGCCGAGCCAACGCTCCAGGGCTGCGCGCGCCTTGTCGTACCGGCCGCGGGAGCGCACGAAGCGGGAGTATCCGTCCAGCACCTCCCAGCTCTTCCGGTTCGACTTGAGGCAGCGCTCCCAGTCCGCTTCCACCGCGCTCGAGTCCACGCCGGGAATGGCGGCGAGGTTCTCGAGGATGCCGGCCTGCTCGGCTGGGGAGAGACCGGGTGCTTCCAGCATGTGCTCGAGCGATTCGACGTCGTGGTTGTAGCACGCCCACCAGGCGCGGAGCCGCTCCTCTTCGGAGCCGCGCGCGGCAAGGCCGCGGGCGTAGAGTCTCTCGGCCCGGTCGAGATCGAGCGCCTCCCGGTGAACGATGGCGGCGAAGGCGAGCAGGTCCTCGGGACGCGTGTCGAGGCTTTTCGCGATGCGGCGCGCCGCGGTGCGGAGCCCGACATCACCGTAGGTCGAGTGCTCCTGGATCGCCTGGTAGGTGCGCAGCAGGAGCGGCGCGCCGAAGTGCGGCATGGTCTGCAGGTCCTTGCGCAGCTCCGGCAGCTCGGGCCTGCCGAGCTTGGCGTTCGCGAGGTGCGTGTACCAGCGCTGGAACTCTCCCGCCACGCCCTCGTCCCCCTCGCCCAGGTCGCTCGCGAACGCGCGGGTGTCGGGCAGCGACGACAGGGACTGGCGCAGGTGCTCGCCGAGGATCGTGAGCGCGGAGTAGAAGCAGGTGCGGTAGTGGGCGCGGAGCACGTCCGCGTCGAGGAACACGCCGTCGGCCTTGGGCCGCATCCCTCCCATCAGGCGCTCGAACTCCTGGATCAGCTCCTCCAGCGATCCCATCCCGTCCGGCAGGTCCTCTTCGTCCCCCACCTCGCCGATCAGGCGGAGGTCCTGGAGCACGCCGGCCAGCACCTGAATCGCGGCCGGAAGGTGGGCGTCGAAGCGGCCGATCTCGAGCGACGTGCAGGTGAGCGCGAGGGCGCGATCGTCCGGGAAGTGCCGGTCCTTCCAGGCTTGCCAGCGGTCGAAGTCGTGGCGGCGCGCGATCCGCAGCAGGGCGAGGAAGCGGGCTTCGGCAGTGCCGGACTTGCGCCCGGCGCGCTTCTCGAGCGCCCCGTCTTCGTGGAGCACGAACAGCCGCACAGGATCGTCCGTGGCCAGCAACCCGGCGCGCTCGCGCGCGGCGGTCGCGTAGCCCATGAGGTCGGCGAGCAGGGCGGCGTCCCCCGCAACCGCTGCAGCGCTCCCGGCCGCACTCGTGCCCGCGCGCGCACCGACGCCCGCGCCGGCACGCGAGCTCGCATCCAGCGCCTCGCACGCCGCGACCAGCGCGAGCGCGCGCGCCGCGACCCGGTCCGCACCACCGACCTCGTCCACCGTCTGGACGCCGAGCAGGACGAGGGCGTGAGCGGCGAAGCGCAGCAGCTCGGGTTCGCGCCGGCCCGCGCTCCAGAGCCGGTCGGCGAAGTCGGCCGCCGCCGTGGCTTCGAGCCGGCCGAGCCGCGCCGCGATCGCCGCGTGTTGCGCGGCACGCGGGTGGGCGACGGTGCGGCTGCGTGCAGCGGCGATGCTGTCCTTCAGGCCGAGCGACACCGCCCAGTCCGAGAGCAGCCGCTCGAAATCGCCGAACTCCGGGAACTCGGGGAGCGTGCCCACCACGACGCCGCGATGGGTGACGCGCCAGCGGCCCTGCTCGAATTCGGCGCGCGCGTCCTCGATCGGCCCGCCCGTGATCAGGCGATGGAGATCGCCCGCCGCCTGGAGCACGCGCACGTCGGGCTGGAGCCGGTACGGGTCGCCGGTGGTATCCGCGAGCGCCCTCGCGATCGCCGCGGCCGGAAGGGCGTCGGGCCCGCTCGCGGGCGCGGCCGGACGGAACTGAAGCCACGCCACGAGCCCCGCGCAGGCCGCGAGGGCCGAGTAGACGGCGATCCGCTTCCACATGGGCTCGTTCTCTCCCGCGTTTGGGCGCTCCGGGGCCGCCCTGTTATCGGCCGGTCGCCCGGTGCCGATGAATCGAAGGCATGGCCTCCCCTCACGCATTCGTGCTGCGCAGCGCGCTCCTCGCCGCCGCGCTCTCCATGGTCCCGGGCGCCGCCCTCGCTGGCCCTGTGTCCCTGGCCCTGGTGCCCATGCCGCGGGAGGTCGATCTCCGCACCGGAGCGGCCGCGCTGGGGCCGGAGTGGGTCGTCTCCTCGACGGGAGCGGACGACGGCGAGGCGGCGCGGCTGCTGGCCGGCGAAGCGGCGAGCTGCTACCGCTGGACGTGGCGGGTCGTCGGCGCCGGGAACCGTCCGCGGGCGATCGAGCTCCGGGCGATCACTCCGCCCGCCGACGCGCCGGCCCTGTTCGCCGAGCAGGGCTACACGCTCGACATCACGCGCGAGCGCATGGTGATCTCGGGTGCGACCGCGCAGGGGCGCCTCTACGGCGTGCAGACGCTGCGGCAGCTCATGCGCGCGCATCCGGACGGCGCCATTCCGTGCCTGCGCATCCGCGACTACCCGGCGATGGCGTGGCGCGGAGTCTCGGACGACATCAGCCGCGGGCAGGTCTCCACCGTCGCGGATTTCAAGGACATCATCCGGCAGCTCGCCTATTACAAGCTCAACCTCTACCAGCTCTACATCGAGGACATGTTCCTGTTCGAGGCGAGCCGGACGAGCGGCGAGCAGCGCGGCGCCCTCACCGGGAGCGAGCTCGCGCAGCTGGTGGAGGAAGGGCGGCGCAACCACGTCGTGGTCTCGCCGATCTTCGAGACGCTCGCGCACCAGGAGAGATTGCTGGACCTCGAGGAGCATCGGCGGTTCGCAGCCGACGACGCGACGGGCTCCGGCCCGGGCGCGTGGGAGCCGCTGCGAAGCGCCGCGCGCAGCCTCTTCAGAAGGCTCGTGCCGCAGCGCGCCGACGAGACCGCGGCCCCAGCGGCGTTTTCCGCCCACGATCCGCGCGCGCTGCGCTTCGTGCAATCGCTGGTGGACGAGATCGCGGTGGTGACGCGCGGGCCGTTCTTCCACATCGGCGGCGACGAATGGCAGCCGCCCGCTGCGACGGGCGCATCCACGGCAGCGAGCGTGAGCGGCGTTCGCGCCTACGGGCGCTACCTCGGCTCGCTCGCGCGCCACCTCGAGGATCACTACGGGTGCCGCGCGATGGTGTACGGCGACGTGATCCTGGAGCGCCCCGATGCGGCCCGCGACCTGCCGCGCGACGTCGTCGTCGTCGACTGGCACTACGATCCGCAGGATTCGTTTCCGAGCCTGGGCCGGCTCGAGCGCGAAGGGTTCCGCGACGTGATCGTGAGCCCGGGCCTGTGGACGTGGCGGACGTTCTACCCCAACTACGCGCGCGCGTTCCGGAACGTCGCGGCGTTCGCCCAGGCGGGGAAGCGCGAGGGCGCGATCGGCTGCGTCACCGCGGCGTGGGGGGACGGCGGCGCCGAGAACCTGCGCGAGAACAACTGGGCGGGCTACGCGTTCTCGGCCGCCGCTGCGTGGGAGCCGGGCGTTCCCTCCGAGCAGCAGTTCCTGCGGCGGTTCGTCGCGGCCCATTATGGAATCGACTCTCCGGCGCTGAGCCGCGCCGAGCGATTGCTCGGGTGGCAGGAGTTCGAGCGCATCGGCTGGGCCGGACGCCTCTACCATCGCGCGCTCCCGATCCGGCCGCGGCGCGAGTCCACCGTTCGGCGCATGGTCGCGCTCGAGGCCGACATGCTCGAGGCCGAGCAGGATCTCGATGCATCCGAGGCCGGGGTGCGCTTCCACCGGGACCATCTCGCGGCGGCGCGCCACTGCGCGCGCCGCTACCGCTACGTCGCCGAACGGGAGCTGGCGCTCGACGGGGCGGGGCGCATGCTCGAGGGCCGGACGGCCGCGCAGCTGACGCCCGCCGAGCGCGAGCGCATGGCGCTGGGCCTGGACCGGCTGGCCGCGACGTCCGACAGCCTGCAAGCCGAGTTCGCGCGGCTGTGGGTGACGCACAACCGTCCCGAAGGGCTCGAGCCGAACGCGCGGCGGATGGCGAAGCAGGGCGCCATGCTGAGGAGGCTCTCCGCACTCGCGCGCCTCGGGCGCCTCGAGGTGGACCGCACGTATTCAGACATGCAGGCGCTCGGGGTCGTGGACGACGAGCCGCAACCGGAGGGCGCCCGCCCGTAGCCCCTCGGCCCTTCCCAGCCGCGGTCCGACGAGGCGACTGCCGGCTTGCCACGAATGCGGTCCGCCCCCCCCTTCTTCTGGACTCCGAGCGAGGCGGTGCCACATCATGGCGCTCCACTCGATGAGCGACCCGTCTCCGCATCCCGAAGCCGCCGTGTCTCCCGCGGCCGAACCCCAAGCCCCGGTCAACGTCGCGGAGTTCGAGGCACTGGCGCGCGCGCGGCTCTCTCCCATGGCGTACCACTACATCGCGGGCGGAAGCGGCGACGAGATCACGCTGCGCCGCAACCGCGAGTGTCTCGACGCGATCGGCCTGAAGCCGCGCGTGCTGCGCGACGTGCGGACGATCGACACGCGTCTCGAGCTGCTCGGCGAGCCGCTCGACTTCCCCATCCTCCTCACCCCGGCCGGCTCCCAGCGCCTGTTCCATCCCGATGGCGAGATCGAGGCCGCGCGCGGCGCGGAAGCTGCGCGCACCATCTACACAGTCAGCACGGTGGCGAACACCTCGATCGAGGACATCGCCCGGGCGGGCGGGGCGCGGCTGTGGTTCCAGCTCTACGTGCAGAGCGATCGCGGCGTCACGCGCGAGCTGATCCGTCGGGTCGAGGCCGCGGGCTGCCGCGCGCTCTGCATCACGGTGGACACGCCGGTGCTGGGCCCGCGCGACCGCGAGAAGCGGACCGGTTTCGCGCTCCCCGAGGGCCTGACCTTCCCGAACCTGGCCGCGGGTCGCTACACCGCCGAGAAGCACCACGACCCGCACGGCATCTTCAACCCGTTCCTGCACGCGGGCATGACGTGGGAAACGGTGGACTGGATCCGTTCGGCCACCCGGCTCCCGATCGTGCTCAAGGGGATCCTCGCGGCCGAGGACGCGCGGCTCGCGGTCGAGCACGGAGCGTCCGCGGTCGCGGTCTCCAACCACGGCGGGCGCAACCTCGACACGGTGCCCGCCTCGATCGAGGCGCTGCCGGGCGTGGCGGAAGCCGTCGCGGGCCGGATCCCGGTGCTGTTCGACGGCGGCGTGCGCCGCGGTGTGGACGTGGTGAAGGCGCTGGCACTCGGGGCGAGCGCCGTGATGATCGGCCGGCCCTTCCTCTGGGGCCTCGCGGTCTCCGGCGCCGAGGGTGTGAAGCGCGTGATCGAGATGCTGCGCCTCGAGCTGGAAGCAGCGATGGCGCTGCTCGGCGCGCCGACGCTCGGCGCGCTCGACCGGAGCGTGCTCTGGCCGGAGCGCTGAGCCCGGCGGCAAGCCATGGCGAAGGCTCGGAGCGCCACTCAGGGCTCGCTCCACGGCCACGCGCGGAGGCTCGCGCTTCTTGCACGCGCTTAACACGGGCGGGCGCCGACGTGCTAACGTCACCGGTCCGTGCGGCGGTTCCCCGCGCCGCGCACTCCCGGCTGAATCGCGCCGGGCCGTACTTCAAACCTGCGAGAGGAGAAGCGCCGGATGAAGGGCTTGCTGATGTGTATCGTGGCACTGGGAACGTTCGGGTCGGCGCTCGCCGCCGAGACCCCGGCCAAGAGCACCCCCACCAAGGACAAGGCGATGCAGCAGATCGAGAGCATGATCGCGAACGCGAAGGTAGACACCAAGAGCCCGACCTGGCGCACCTCGCTTCCCAAGCCGACGCCGGCGACGTTCGACTCGGCCCACACCTACTATGCGCGCATGGTGACCAACAAGGGCCCGATCCTCATCAAGTTCATGCCCAAAGTGGCGCCGATGCACGTGACGAGCTTCATCTATCTCACCAAGCTCGGGTACTACGACGGCCTCAGCTTCCACCGCGTGATCTCGGGCTTCATGGCGCAGGGCGGCTGTCCGCTCGGCACCGGCACGGGCGGCCCCGGCTACCAGTTCGGGGGCGAGTTCAGCCCAGCGGTGAAGCACGAAAAGGGCGGGCTGCTATCCATGGCGAACGCCGGGCCAGGGACGGACGGCAGCCAGTTCTTCCTCACCTTCGTTCCGACCCCGTGGCTCGACGGCAAGCACACCATCTTCGGCGAGATCGTCGAGGGCATGGACGTGATGAAGAAGCTCGAGGCCGCGGGCTCCCAGAGCGGCAGGACCAGCGAGCCCCTCAAGATGGAGAAGGTCACGATCGAGGTGAAGTAACCGGGAGATCCCGGGGAAGTCTCGCCATCGGCTGGGTGGCCCCCTGCCGGCGCCGACCGAAGTGCGTCGGCGACGGTGGGGGGCCTTCCCTTTCCCCAAGCGCCGGCCGGAAAACCGTTGACATAGTCCTGACGGGCGGCCATCCTTAGGCGCAGCCACGTGTGAAGCGTCGGCCGTGAGCGCGGAACTGCCCCTCCCCCGGGCGTTCATTGCGTTTCGCGCTTCATCTGGTGTTCCGTCCACCCTCGCCCTCCGGAGGACGTATGCGCCGCTCTTGGTACTCCGCTTTCGCCTGTCGTTGTTTCCTCACCCTCGCCACCGTCTTCGGTCTCGCTTTCCCCGCACTCGGCCAGGCGGACCCCTGCGTCGTCATCGATGACGGGAGCGGCACTGTGAGCCTCCCGCCCGCCAACTGCGGCTACGTGAGCCCGGCCGACGTTCACATGATCATCGCGGGGCTTCCGGTCGGAACCACCATCCAGGTGGGCGCCGAGCACGAGAGGTTCTTCAACGTCACCCACACGCCGGGGGGCCCACTCGGCGGGGAGGTCGAGAACTTCAACTCGTTCCTGAACCTCAAGCTCACCGGCACCGGAGCGATGTTGGGGTACGCGCGCACGCTGTCCATGCAGGCCAACTGCGTTACCCACACGGGCCCGCGCACGCCGGGCAGCCCGGTCCAGTCGTTCGACACCGACATGTTCGGGATCCAGGGGCAGCTCCCGGGAGGCGACCCCGACTTCGATCTGCTCCGGATCACTGCCGGCACCGGCTTCGGGATGCCGAGCCCGGGACACACGACGCTGACCCTGCTGCAGAGCGGCAACTGGAACGTGGACAGTTTCTTCGACATCGAGTACCGGATCGACTTCATCGGCAAGCCGGGCGGCCCGTTCTCGGGAATGTCCGGCTCGACGACCGCCACCATCCGGATGGGCACGGGCCAGCCGGCGCCACCGCAGTGCGTCCTTCCCGACAACGGGACCGGGACGGTGGACCTCCCGCCGGTGGGCTGCGGCTACCTGAGCCCCGATGACGTTCACAAGATCATCGACGGGCTCCCGGCCGGGACCACGATCCGGCTCGGCGCAGAGCACCAGGATTTCTTCGGCATCACGACCTCGCCCGGCGGCTCGCTGGGCGGCGAAGTCGAGCAGTTCCAGTCGAGCCTGAGGCTCGACCTGAGCGGCACCGGCTCGCTCGCGGGATACACCCGCACGCTCCACGTTCCGACCCAGTGCGAGACGCACACCGCCCCGCGCACGCCGGGCATGTCCATCCAGTCGTTCGACACCGACATGTTCCGGATCCAGGGCCAGCTCCCGATCGGTGACCCGGATTTCGACCTGCTGCGGATCACCGCCGGCACGGGCTTCGGGCTGCCGAGCCCGGGACACACGACGCTCACGCGGCTTCCGGGCGGCAACTGGAACCTGGACAGCTTCTTCGACATCACCTACCGCATCGACTTCGTCGGCGCGCCGGGCGGGCCGCTCTCCGGAATGTCCGGCTCGACCACGGGCACCATCCGGATGCAGGCCGGCCAGCCGGTCCCGCCGCCCATCTGCGTCGTCCCGGACAACGGGTTGAAAACCGTGGACCTCCCGCCCGCGGGCTGCGGCTACCTGAGCCCGCAGGATGTCCACATGATCATCGACGGCCTCCCGCCCGGAACGACGATCAAGCTCGGCGCCGAGCACCAGGGCTTCTTCAATATCGTGAGCGGGCCGGGCGGCACCCTGGGCGGCGAGAAGGAAGAGTTCGACTCGAGCCTGCTCATGCAGCTCACGGGAACCGGCAGCCTCGCCGGCTACAACCGCTCGATCAAGATGGAGCCGCACTGCGAGACCCACATCGCGCCGCGCGAGGTGGGCAAGCATTACCAGTCGTTCGATACCGACATGTACCAACTCCAGGGGCAGCTCCCTCCGGGTGATCCCGATTTCGACCTGCTGCGCATCACCGCCGGCAGCGGCTTCGGGATGCCGAGCCCCGGCCACACCACGCTCACGCGGCTCGCGAGCGGCGACTGGAACGTGGACAGCTTCTTCGACATCACCTACCGGATCGACTTCGTCGGCGCACCCGGCGGCATTCTCGGCGGGCACTCGGGCTCGACCACCGGCACGATCCGGATGGGGACCGGAGGACCCGAGACGGTCGGCGTCCCGCGCGGCCCGGTGTCCGGAGGGGACGTGAAGCTGTCGAACCGCCCGAGCCCCTTCGGCGCGGGAACGACGGTGGAGTACCGGCTCCCGACGGCGGCGCGCGTCAACCTCGCCGTGTTCGACATCGCGGGGCGCCGGATCCAGACGCTCGTGAACGAGACGATGCCGGCGGGTCCGCACGCCATGTTCTGGGACGGCCTGAACGACGCGGGGCGGAAGGCCGGCTCCGGGACCTACTTGATCAAGCTCTCGCTCGACGGGAAGGTGGTCGCGACCCGGAGGACGATGCTGATTCGATGAACGCCGGCGGGACCGGCGATTGCCGCACGCGAGACGGGGCGGAGGTGCAGCTACCTCCGCCCCGAATCTTTTCCGGGTCTCCCCGCGCGCGCGCCCAGACGCAGCAGCGCCGGGATCACGAGGAACGTGGCGGCCACGCACGCCAGCAGGCTCACCACCGTGATCGCGCCCAGCCGCGCGTTCGCCGGCACGCGGGAGAGCGCAAGCAGGCCGAAGCCGAGCGCCAGCGCGAGCGCGTTCGCCACGATCGCGGGCCCGGTGGCTTCGAGCGCCTGGGCGGTGGCGGTCCCGGGATCGGCGCCGCGCGCGACCCGCTGCCGGTAGCCCTCGACCAGGTGGATCGCGAAATCCACGCCCACCCCGAGCACCATGGCCGCGAACATCGAGGTCGCGACCCCGAGCGGAATGCCCGTCCAGCCCATGGCGCCGAAGGTGGCCGCCACCGCCAGCCCGGCCGGGAGCATGCAGATCACGCCCCAGGGGAGCGAGCGGAAGAGCACGGCGGTCACGACCAGGATGCCGATCAGAGAGCCCAGGATCGAGCGCACCTGGGAGTGGACGATCGCCTCGATCAGGGCCTGGCTGACGGCGACGTCGCCGGCGAATTCGAGCCGGATCCCGAGCGGCGCGAGCCGCTCGCGCTCGAAGCCGCGCACCGCCTCCATGAGGCGCTCCGTGTCCGCGAAGTTCGCGTTCTTGAGGAACACGGTGACGAGCCCGCGATGGAGCGTGGGATCCACGATCTCGCGCAGCCGCTCCGGCCCCAGGGTCTGCCCGAGCGCACCCCACAGCCAGCGCACGCGCTCCGGGTCGCCGGGGATGCGCCGGAATTCAGGCTGCCGGTCGCTGGTGACGAACTCCGCTGCCACGATGTGGTCCGGCGGTCCCAGCACTCCACCCACCGCGTAGCGCGTCTCGCTTCGAACGAAGCGCTCCAGCTCCTCGATGCTGCGCAGCACGGCCGGCAGCGCGAGCGGCTGGGAGCGAATCGCCACTTCCAGCGTCTCGCCGGGAGCGGGCATCAGGAGGAACGCGGGCGAGCCGTGGGTCAGCGGAGTCTTCACCACGATCCGGCCGCTCTCGGGCGCCACGCTCTCCACCAGCGAACCCCACGAGCGCGGGCGGTAGGCTTCCGCGTGGAGGACCGCCGCATCTTCGCCACGCCTCGACACGGAGATCGAGCATCCCACCGCGCGCTCCGGGTGCTCGAGCAGACCGCCCGGCAGCCGCAGCTCGCCGCGGCCGAGGTCTGCGCCCGTGACGAGCGCGCGCGCGTCCACGCGCTCGGCCTCGAGGACGAGCAGGAGCCGGTGCGTTCCGAAGAAGTGCCGGTTGAAGTACTGAGTGTCGCGGTAGAAATCGCTGTCAGGCGCGAAGCCCGAGATCCAGCTGTCCTGGACCACGATCCGCCGCCAGCCGGGGGCCATGAGCGCGAGGGCGACCGCCACCGCGGCCAGCGTGACGACCGGGTGCCGCGCCGGTCCCATCGCGAGCCGAAGCCACCACCGCTCGCCCGGCCCGCCGGCGGATCGCGGCGGCGTGAGCCCGCGTGGCGCGAGCAGCGCCAGCAGGGCCGGGATCACCGTGAGCGTCCAGAGCATGCAGAACACGATCCCGACCGCGGTGAAGACGCCGAATGCGCGCACCGGCGGAAGCGGCGAGATCGCGAAGGAGAGGAACCCGGCCGCGGTCGTGAGCGAGGTCGCGACCACCGGCAGGCTCATGTCGTCGAGGGCCGCGCCCACGATTTCGGCAGCGGGCGCCTCGGGGCGCGCCGCCCGGTGCCGGCGATAGCAGTGGAAGACGTGGATCTCGTCGGCCAGACCCATCGAGACCAGGATGACCGGGAGCACCGCCATGGTGAGAAAGACCGGCGTGCCCGTCCAGCCCATCGCCCCGAACACGACGACCAGGCAGGCCGCGGCCTCGCCGAGCGGGAGCAGGACCGCCGCCAGGCTCCGGAAGCAGAGCAGGAACACCAGCGCCATCAGCGCGATCGAGAGCGGCAGCAGCCCCACATCGCGCGCGATCGCGAGCCGCAGGCGCGAGAGCGCCCCGAGCCCTTCGCCCGACCGGCCGCCGGGGAGCCTAAGCCCGGTTCGCACGCCCAGATCCTCCAGAATGTGCGCGCCGAGCAGGGCCTCGGCGACCGGTGCGCCGATCACGCTCACGTCGTGCCCCGCGGTGTCGGAGCTCGCGATGGCCCCGCGGATCGCCGCGACGAGCGGGGTGCGATCCACGCCCCACGGAGTGCCGACCAGGAACGCAGTCGACCCGCCGTCGAACGAGACCAGCGTTCCCTTGTACATGCCGAAGGCGTCGAGATCTCCGCGCAGCCGGTCGAGGTCGGCCGGGGTCTCCGGGAGCGGCTCGAGGAGCCCGTAGCGCACGAGCGAGCGCGGCCGGAAGCGGTCGCTCCGCTCGGTGGCGAGGCTCGTGACGTCCGCGGAGTCCACGCCCGGAAGATGGACGAGCGCCGCGGTCAGATCGGAGACCAGGCGGAGGGTCCGGGGCGTGAAGATGCCGGCCGCGGCGCGGGGCCGGACGAGCACCACCACCGGATCCCGCACCCCGAACTCGCGCCGCACCGCGCGGTCGAGGCGGACCGCGGGAGCCTGCTCCGGGACCAGCGCCTGGCCGTCGGTGCGGAGCCTGAGGTTGAGGATCCCCGGCGAAGCCGCCGCCGTCACCGCGGCCGCGATCACCAGGACGGGGATCGGATGCCGGATGGAGAAGCGATGGAGAAAGTCGAGCCAGCGTGCCCGGGAAGAGTTCATCCGAAGGCCGCGCAGCGTAGCAGCGGGAGCGGCAGGACGCCAAGCGCGCGGGACGCGCGGAGTCTGCGGCCCACATTCTGGATTGCGACCCTACTCCGTGCCATCCTGCCGCCATGGTGGATTGGGGACTGCAACGCGTCTGGGGGGAGGCCAACGCGTTCCTGGACCGCTCGCGCCGCTATGGCTGGGCGGACGTGCTGGTCGTGGCGGGAATCGCCGGGTTGGCGCTCGGCGCCATCGGCTTCACCGAGGAGTGGACGTCGCGGCTGCACCCTGCCGTGCAGATCGACCTTTCGCCCGCAGCGCTTCCGCGTTACGCGTTGTTCTCGCTCGCGCGCGGGCTGCTCGCCTACGGGTTCTCGCTCGCGTTCACCCTGGTCTACGGCTACTGGGCCGCCCGGGACCGCGTCGCGCAGCGCCTGCTGATCCCGCTGCTCGACATCCTCCAGAGCATCCCGGTGCTGGGCTTCATGCCGGGGCTGGTGCTGGCGCTCGTCATGCTGTTCCCGCACAGTAACGTGGGGCTCGAGTTGGCCGCCGTGCTCATGATCTTCACCGGCCAGGTATGGAACATGACCTTCAGCTTCTACAACTCGCTGCGTGCCGTCCCCGATGACCTGCGCGAGGCCGGTTCCATCTATCGCTATTCGTGGTGGCAGCGTCTCCAGTGGGTCGAGCTGCCGCACGCCACGGTCGGACTGGTGTGGAACAGCATGATGAGCATGGCGGGCGGCTGGTTCTTCCTCATGATCAGCGAGGCGTTCGTGCTGGGGAAGCACGACTTCCGGTTGCCGGGGCTGGGGTCCTACATGAGCGTGGCCGTCGCGCACGGCGACGTGCGAGCGATGGTGCTGGCGGTGGGCACGATGGGGCTGATGATCCTGGTGCTCGACCAGCTGTTGTGGCGGCCGTTGGTGGTCTGGTCGCGGCGTTTCCGTGTCGAGGAGTCGGCCGAGGCCGAGACCACGGGCTCATGGTTCCTCGACATGCTGCGTCGTTCGCGCCTGATCCGGCGCCTGCGGCGCGCGGCGCGGAGGCCGGCGCAGGCATCGGGCGCGGGGACTCACGCCGTGCTCGCGCCCGCCAAGCCCCGCGGCACGGGACCGAGCGCCGGGTCGCGCGCGCTCTCGTACGCCTCGTTCGCGGCGCTCGCCGGGGTGCTCACACTCGGTGCCTGGAAGCTCCTTCAACTCGTCCACCACGTACCGCTGGAGCGCTGGCTCGCGGTGTCGGGCGCATCGCTGCTCACGCTCGCCCGCGTGCTCGCTTCAACCGCGCTTGGCACCCTGTGGGCACTCCCGGCCGGGCTCGCGATCGGGCTCTCGGCCCGCGCCTCGCGCGTGTTCCAGCCGGTGATCCAGTTCGCGGCCTCGTTCCCTGCGCCGATGCTGTTCCCGGCGGCGATCGCGCTGCTGCACGCGGCGGGCGTGCCCCTGGGCTGGGGCAGCATCTTGCTCATGCTGCTGGGCACACAGTGGTACATCCTGTTCAATGTCATCGCCGGAGCGAGCGCGATCCCCACCGACTTGCGGGAGGCGGCGCAGACCTACCGCCTGCGTGGGCTGCAACGGGCGCGCGACCTGTATCTGCCCGGGGTGTTCCCGTACCTGGTCACGGGCTGGGTGACGGCTGCCGGGGGAGCGTGGAACGCGAGCATCGTCTCCGAATACGTCGCGTTCGAAGGGCACACGCTGACCACGCCGGGGGTGGGAACGCAGATCAGCCTCGCGGCGGAGCGCGGCGACTATGCGGGCCTCGCCGCGAGCGTCCTCGTGATGTCGACGCTCGTGGTGCTGTTCAATCGCACGGTGTGGCGCCAGTGCTCGCGCCTCGCGGAGGAACGCTTTGCGCTCAACCGATGACCCCGGGAGGACCGGCGTGCCCGGCCCGGCGGCGGCGCCGACGGTCCCCGCCGCCCGGCCGCCCGGAGAGGCCGCGTTGTGCGAGGCCCGCGCCGTGACGCACGAGTTCCTGCAGCCCGGAGGGCGCACGCTGCGCGTGCTCGAGGACGTCACGCTCGCGATCGAGCCGAACGAGGTGGTGGCGCTGCTCGGTCCTTCCGGGTGCGGGAAGTCCACGCTGTTGCGGATCCTCGCGGGGCTCACGCGGCCGACCGCAGGCGCAGTGCGCGACCACGGCGTTCCCCTCGAGGGGCTCAACCCGGGTGTGGCGATGGTGTTCCAGAGCTTCGCGCTCTTCCCGTGGATGACGGTGGAGGCCAACGTGCGGACCGCCCTGGAGGCGCGCGGGGTGGAGGGCGGCGAGCTTCGAGCGCGCGTGAGCGCCGTGGTGGACGCCGTGGGTCTCGCGGGGTTCGAGCGCTCCTATCCGCGCGAGCTCTCGGGCGGCATGAAGCAGCGTGTCGGGATGGCGCGCGCGCTCTCGGTGAATCCCGAACTGCTCTTCATGGACGAGCCGTTCAGCGCGGTGGATGCCCTCACGGCCGAGACCCTGCGCGCAGAGGTCATCGACATCTGGTCCGCGGCCGACCGCAACCCCTCCTCGATCGTGCTGGTGAGCCACGACATCAACGAAGTCGTATACATGGCGGACCGCATCGTGGTGATGGCCGCCGGTCCGGGACGGGTGCGGACCGTGGTGCAGAACCCGCTGCCGCATCCCCGCGATTATCGCGCGCCCGAACTGCTGCGCCTGGTGGACGAGCTTCACGACATCATCATCGGCGGCGATCTGCCGGATGGGCGCGCGGCGGTACCCCCCGCGGCGGTGGGCATCGAGCCGCTTCCCCTGGCCGCACCCGTCGAAATCACCGGGCTGCTCGAGTATCTCGACGCGCGCGGAGGGCAGGACGACCTCTTCCACATCGCCGCCGATACGCAGCGCGAATTCGGCCACGTCATCGCCATCGTCCAGGCGGCGGAGATGCTCGCATGGGTCGAGACACCACGGCGCATGGTGGCGCTCACGCCGGCGGGGCGGCGATTCCTCAAGCTCGACGCCCCTGCACGCCGGGCGCTTTGGCGCGAACAGGTGCTCGCGCTGGAACTGTTCCGCGTGCTCATGGATGCCCTCGATCGCGCGCCCGGCCGCGAGGTGGACCGGGACTTCGTGCTCGAGGTCCTCGCCCTCCACCTGCCCGCGGAGGATCACGAGCGGGTCTTCCGTACGCTGGTGCAGTGGGCGCACGCCGGCGAGCTGTTCTTCTACCACCGTTCGAGCAGGAAGCTCACGGTGGGCTGAGCGGGGCCGCCCGCGCCCCGACGGCGCCCCGTGAAGGTGTCGTTCCCGCACCGCGGGAGAGTCAACGCGCCGGGGCTGATTCGGCAGCGTTCATCATGTCGCGGAAGTAGCCCTCGCGCTCGACCAGATCGGAGGGACGGCCCTGCTGCTCGATTGTTCCGTTGCGCAGCACGAGCACGCGATCCACGTCGGTCATCATGGACCTGCGGTGCGCCACGACCAGGGTGGTGCGCCCGCGCGCGAGCACCTGGATCGCCTCCTTCACCAGGTGCTCCGTGTGGAAATCGAGGTTGGCAGTGGCTTCGTCGAGGATCAGAACGGTGGGCCGCGCGATGAACGCGCGCGCCAGCAGGATGCGCTGGCGCTCTCCCACCGACAGCTCGACACCCCGTTCTCCCACCGGGGTCGCCAGACCCTCGGGCAGGCGCTCGAGCAGCGGCCCGAGCCCGGCCCGCTCCGCCGCGTCCAGCACCTCGGAGTCGGTGGCATCGAACCGACCGTAGCGGATGTTCTCGGCGACGGACAGGTGGAACAGGACGCCGTCGGCGGCCACGCCGCGCACCGCGGCGTGCAGCGACGATGGCGAGACGTCGGACACCCGCTGCCCATCCAGGAGGATCTGACCCTGCTGCGGCTCGTAGAAGCCGACCAGCAGATCGGTGAGGGTTGTCTTGCCGGCTCCCGATGGGCCCACGATCCCGACGTGTTCGCCGGCACCGATACGAAACGTGACGCCTCGGAGCACCGGCTGGCCGGGCCGGTACGCGAAATGAACGTCACGGAACTCGATCGTTCCGGGTCCCGGGCGCAGCGCCGGCTGGTCCTCGCCCGGCGCGGGAGGGGCGGCGAGGAGGCGCTCCGCCCGCTGCACCGCGCTCGCGTTCTCCTGCAGCGAGGTGTAGAGCCCGGTCAGGTTTTCGATCGGGTCGAAGATCCGATCGAGGTAGGCGATGAGCATGACCAGGTCGCCCGGGGTAAGCTGGTGCTCGAGCGCCTTGATCCCCGCCAGCAGCAGCGTGCTGGCTCGCGCCGCGGTGATCACGGCCTCCTGATAGAAGACGTAACGGTTCTCCAGCCGTCCGCGTTCGACGTAGGCTCCGAAGGCCCGCCCGGCGGCCGCATCCACTTCCTGTGCCTCGTGCTCGGCGGCGCCCAGCCCGAGGATGGTCTTGATCCCGCTGACACCCTGCTGGATGCGCGCCGCGACCTCGTCCCAGAGCCCGTAGTACTGCTCGAGCCTCGTCTCGAGGTGGTGGCTCATGCGCCACGACACGAACGCGTAGAGCGGAACCGCGATCATCACGATCAACGCCAGCTCGCGGTTGAGCGACGCCACCAGCCCGATGATCGCCAGCAGTTGAAACAGGTCGGGCCATAGCTCCTGCGCGAAGGCGGTGAAGAACGGCGCGATCTGGTCGGACTGATCGATCTGCTTGGCGAGCGTTCCGCTCGGCCGCCGCGCGAAGAAACTCAACGGCAGCCGCGTGACGTGGCGAAATGTCCTGATGATGAAGTCCTGCTCGATCCGACTCGCGAGTCGGGTGGAAAGGTTGTCCCCCATCCACCGGCAGACTTCGGAGAACATGCGGGCGAGCAGGAGGAGGATCGCTCCCAACACGATGGTCGCCACCGCTTGGGGCATGCTGCGGGGCACGAGCCGCCGCACGCCAACGCGCTCCCGCTTGTGATGCTTCAGCGGCAGGCGAAACATCCGCTGGCCGCTGGCGGAGAGGTGCTTCCAGAACGAGGCGGTCCGCTCGACGTCCTGCTCGATCGTGCGCATGGCGGGCGGCGCGACGAAGACGCCCGACACGTCGTCCACGATCGAGCGATAGACCCAGGGCTGGAGCAGTGAGGCGGCGGTGCCCAGGGACACCAGCATCGCGACCAGGGCGAAACCGCGAAGGTGGCCGCGACCGAGCGCCAGGATCCGCAGCACAGTCCTCATGGTGGCGTGTCGGGCCCGCCGAGCTTCGACTCTTCGCCGGAGCCACCATCCGACGCCGGCACGCCTCCGCGCGCCGCGGGGCTCGGCCGCGCCGGGAGCGCGCGCACCCTCGCTCGCAACGCCTGGGCTTCGGGCAGGCGCCCCGCCCGCTCCAGGAGGTCCGCCAGGACCCGCAGCGCGTCCCGATCGCTCGGGTCGAGCGCGACCGCCCGGCGATAGGCGGATTCCGCCGCGGGTGCCCGCCCGCACTGCTCGAGCAGCACGCCCAGATCGAAGTAGGCCGGGGCGCTGGTCGAATCGAGAGCGATCCCCCGCCGGTAGGCCGCCTCCGCCTCCACCCCGCGCCCGCGGTCCGAGAGCACGTTCCCGAGGTGGACGAATGCCGCTGCGTTGGCCGTGTCCAGCCGGACCGACTCTCGAATCGCATCCTCGGCCTCAGACAGGCGATGCTCCGAAGCGAGGAAGATCCCGTAGCTGCTGAGGGTGCGGGCGCGCTGCTTC
>Ga0307281_10000052_pt1 | contig 25201 bp, 45 predicted proteins | sample ER_DNA_120_FD_194486 | JGI IMG/M metagenome (GOLD analysis project Ga0307281, IMG submission 194486) | Bulk soil microbial communities from the East River watershed near Crested Butte, Colorado, United States - ER_DNA_120 | ecosystem: Environmental > Terrestrial > Soil > Floodplain | place...
AGCCGACGATGAACATGCCGTATCCATTGGGGTTGATATACCCCGTCCACTCCCAGCAGTGACCGAGTTCGGGGCAATGCGCGGGGATCGGGCCGTCTTTGTTGACCTTCGCGAAGAAGCGCGCGAGTAGTGACGGCGTGACGGCAAAATGGGTAGACTTGGAATGCATCTCAGACCTCCCGTGTCTGGGTGCCACGTCGGGGGGTGCTGGTAACACCGCCCCGGCATTCGTATTTCGCTCAGCCCATTGTAGCATTTTCCGCCCCTTCTCACAAACGATTTAGGCCATTGTGACGCTCTAAAGTCACACCGTACCCGCGCCCGCCTTGCCCTTTACGCCAGCGCCTCGACGACGAGCACGACGCCCGCCTTCTCGTGATGCGTCACCGTCATATCGACGAAGTTCGGCTCGCACACCGCCCACATCGCCGCCCTGAGCGCGACCGCCAGCCCTTCCGCCGTGATCGGCTCCGCCGTCAACTCCTTCACTTTGGCGGCGAACCATTCGATCGTCACGCAGGTCACGTCCGGCTCGTACGTCGCCTCGATGTCGAAGGCGCACGTGTCCTCGACGAGCGCGCACCGGCCCGGCACGGCCTGCATTTTGAGCGTCGCCTGACTGATACCCGGATTCTTAAATGTCTCGATGATTTCTGTCATCGTTCCCCCTTCGGTTAACCCGATGCCGTGTACCGCACTCCACGGTCACATGCATCGGGTCAACCGATTCATCGCGGCGGGTAGCCAAATGCTGCCTGCACCGGTTTCGGCTGCTCGCTCGGCGTGCCGCGGACGCGCAAGGCGCGCTCGACGTAGGTGAGCGCCCGTCCGTCGGCGATCATGTCTGTCGTCACGCGGATGACGAGCCATCCGAGAATGGCCGCCGTTGAGTGCTTTTCGCAGTCGTTCTCGACGCCCGCCCCGCGCACATGCGCCCCCTGGATCCACGTGCCGCCGTCGATGTCGATCGCGACCTTCACGCTCGGATATGCGAGGTCGTACCGCCACTGCCGCGCCGGCGCCGCGAACCGGTGTTGCCGCACTGGCTCGGACAGCCCAGCCTGGTGTATCTGGCCGAAGAGTGAGTCTTCGAGACACGTGCAGACCCTGTGCCCACATGTCCGGCAGGGTGCCTTCGGATTGCGCGGCAACCGGTCGTGCTGCGGGGCATTCGGGATGTCGGCGAGCGAGATGCTGGGCATCAGGATTCGCCCTCCGAGAAGTTGAGTCGCGCGAACCGACCGAAATACTTGAGCGCCGCCGCGTCATATGCGCGGGCTGCTTCCTCGGCGGTGCTGAATCTGCCGAGGAAGATGAGCTTTCCGTCCACCCTGATACTCGCTTGCCACGCGCCGCTCCCCCGCTTATGCCGCGAGACCCCCTTGAAGCCGGATGTACCGCTCCGATTCGCGCTCCTGTTGTGTCCGTTTTGTCGGGGTGTGCACACGCGCAGGTTCTCGCGACGGTCGTCGAGCGTGTTCCCGTTGCGATGGTCAACGAACGCGCCCGGGGGATCGCCCATGAGAAAGCGGTGGAGGCGGACCGTTCGGGTGCCGTCGCGCCGTGCCGCGTACCAGTTGCCGCTGCCTTCCTTCGCATGCCATCGATAGCAGAGCACGCGCTCCGCATCGTCCGCGTCAATGATGGCGACCTTGCCATGTGTGAGGGGTACGCATACAGTAGCCAAATCGGACCTCCTAAACAGGTTCGATGACGCCGGGCGGTGGCTCCAATCACCGTTCCGGCATTCGCTATTTATCTGCATAGATTCTACCATTTTCCGCCCCGCTGTCATAGCGTTTTTCCGCATTGGGAAGCCGCACTTCGGGCATGGCGCTTTCGGGAGGCGCGGGCGCTTGTCCTTCGGTATCGCCTTCACGATGTCCTGCAGCGACAGGCTGACCACGGCATCGCTCCTCAGACTTCCGGTTCGCTTTCGTCCGCCGTTTCGTCCTCGGTATCGTCCTCGCCCTCCGGTGCCGCCTCGTCAACTGGATCCGGTGCGGAGTAGAGCGGCAGCGGCGCCTGAGCGAATGCCTTCTGCGCCCGGCGCAGCGTGCGGTTCCACGGCCCCATCACCTCGACCGTGCGCATGAAGGTGGAGACATCCGGGGCCCGGATCTTGAACTTGTCTTTCTCCGAGTTGTATTCGATGTGGTACAGGAGATCGAACACCAGCGCGCGCATCTCCCCGGGTGTGATCTGCGCGAGACGGCAGTTATCCGCCGCGACCCAGATCGTGAACTCGGTTTCGCTGTAGTAGATCGCGATCGCCGGTGTGCGCTGGCACATGCCGAGCTGCGCGCCGCCGTCCTTCATGCCGCCCTTCATCCGCCACAGGTAGTCGATCTTCGCCATGTCGTGCCGCGGGAAATCGCCCGGGAACTCGAAGATGAGATCCTTCGCGATCTTGGCGATCTCCGGCGCCTCGAGGAACTCCCCGCCCTCGAACTGGCTGTCGTCGGGCACCTTGAAAGGTCGCTGGAGCGCGAAGCCGTCGTCCGTCGTCGGGTTCGCGTTTGCCGTGTCAGTCTCGTCCTGGGTGATCGTGTCCACTGCCATCCTCTACCGCTCCCTTTCGTGCCTTCCGGCTACCGATCTGCTATGCCGTTCTTACGAGCGCCCATCGCTCGCGCGCCGCCGCCACTTTCGCTTCCCAAGCGGCCACCACCGCCGGATCGCCCTTGTTCGGGCACGCCTCCCAGGCACGTGCCGTGTGCAATCGCATCACCGCCTGCTCGTCCGGAGAGGGCAAGGCGCGCAGGTGGTACGGCGTCTGTGCCTCGTCCCGCAGCGTCCGCATCTCGTCCGCGAAGCGCCGGAGCGTCCCCGGCAGCGGAAAGTGCTCCTCCTCGCGCATCGCCCGGTGCACCGTGGCGCGGTAAATGTCATCGGGCATGTCGCTCAGGGATGTCCACCACAGGTCCTTCGTCTCCTGTGCGATCTCCTGCCGGTAGTGCACCTGCATGAGCGCCATTCCCCGTGCGTACGTCTGGGGTGCCATTGCCTCTTTCCTCCATCGCCGCGTACCGCGCGGCGTCGGCCTCGACCGATCCGAGAATGCGGGCGTTCTTCGCCTCCGCCCGTTCGAGGCTCGTCGTGGGTGAGCCACGGGCCCCGCGGCCCGTAGCGGGCGCGGGTGCCCTCTGGGCGGCATGGGCAGCATCGCGTTTCAGGTAGTCCCGCGCCCACGCTCGCAGGTCCGGCAGCCAGTCGGCACGGCTGCGCCCCTCCGCCAGTCGGCGGTCCGCCCACTGCGGGATGATTTCGCTCGCCAGCTGTTCGGGCGTCGTCCCGATGGCCGTGGCCTGGGTGGCGAGGTCGGCGTCAGAAAGCTGAGGAAAAGCCGGGGCGAACCGCTCGCTCGCGCGCGGGCGCTCGCGTGTGGGTGCGCCCGCGGGGGAGTTAATCTCTCTCTCTGGTATTCTTAATGGGTCTTGTTCAGTGGGTCTTGTTAATTGGGTCTTGTTCCGGTCTCGGAGCGGAACTAGTTCCGGTCTCGGAGCGGAACTAGTTCCGGTCTCGATTTGAGACTGGTTCTGATTCGAGACTAGTTCCGGTTTGGGACTAGTTGAGACCGTGACAATGTGATAACAGTTGCTCGCCCGCTTGCCTGACGTGATCGTCACGAGGCCCGCGTCAACGATTTTCTTGATCGCGGTCGCCACTTGGCTCCGGCCGCAGCCGAGCTCGCTTTGCAGCTTGCTGTACGAAGGCCAGGAGTCGCGCTCGCCGTTCGCGTGGCGCACAATGCAGGCATAGACTGAGAAGGCCGTCATGCCGATCTTCGGCAGATATTCATCAATGACCTCGTTATCGATGTGAAACCAGCCGCGTTCGCGATCGTCTACGATCCTCATTGACCCACCCGGCCCTTCCACAGACAAAACGGCGCGGGCCCCGCGACCCGCGCCATAGCGACCTAGCTCTGTGCTGACTCGCCCTCCGGTCCCGCCTCGCGCACGATGGGCGCGCCGTCGCCCGTGTACGCGACGACGAGCCTGCCCTCGAAGATGCCGATCAGTTGGTCGTAGTCTGCTTTTGTGAGCACGTAGAGGGAGACCTCGCCGCGGGCCGGGTCGAGCTTGTCCGGATGGAGGAGGTGCATCGTTTCGCGCTTGGCGTCCTTGGTCCAGCCCTCATCACTGCCGGTCGCCCAGAAGAGGGCGATCTGCTGCGCGTTCGGCTTCCACGGCTCGATGCGCTCCGCAGGCGGCGCGGGCACGGGCTCCGATTGCGATGGAAGGGGTGCCGATGGGGTGACCACGCCTGTGCTCCTCACCTCCTGGCGTCCGGTGATGATGAGCTCTTTCGCCTGCTCCAGCGTCAGGCTCTCGATGTGATCCACGCCCAGGGCGGCGAGTCGGTCTGCCAGCGGATAGCCCTTGTCAGCGAGCGCGCGCAGCTGGGCGTGCTGGTGGAGATTGGAGCGTGCAGGCGTGGGTGGTGCGGCGATCTTCCCGTCCACGATCTCACCGGCAGCGATCGCCGCGGGGCGCACGGCCGTCGCACGCCGGGGCCGCTCCTCGTTCTCCGCCTGCCCCATCTCCTCCTCGGTGTAGATGCCCCGCGTCTCGTTCGGGAAGGCGGCCCGGATTGCCTGACTCTCGGCGCAGTTGCCGCAGAGCATTGAGAAGCCGTGCCGACGTACCACGATCACGCCGGAGGGAACCGTGACGCACCAGACGCGCCCGCCCGCGTTGGGCTGCAACTCAAGGCCTGGGTGCTTGCGCGTGGTCGTCTGCGGATTCGGGTTGTGATACTCGCGACCCCATCGCACCACGGGAATATCGTCACGCCCGCTGATGGTGACGTGGTAATTCGGCTGCGCGCTGATGTCTGACCAGCGCGCGGTGCGCTGGCTGACCGCGTACCCCGCGATGACCGCAGCGAGCTCGAAGGCCTCGATGTGATCGGGCCGTGACGAGTAAAAACGCCGGACGCCCGTTCGCTTGTTCGTGCTGCCGTCGAACGCGACCAGTGTATCGATCAGCAGCCGCGCCTGGTCACGGTTGAGGGAGAGCACCGCATCCCGACCGATGCGCTTCCCCTCATCGCAGAGGTACGCAACTGCCGCGCGCGGATAAGAGAATCGCATCTTGTCCAGCCGCGTTGTGATCGTCCGCGCCGGCGTGACGGCCACCGCACCTGCCGCAGCGCGGCGCGTCTCTGCGATGTAGCTGCCGATCTCGCGGAGTCGCGCGACCTTTCCGGGACGCGATACCTCCACCGCGATCGTCCTGCCCGGGCGATCAGTGCCGTCCGCGAGGTAGGCGGCACTGATGGCAATCTCCGTATCCGTCACCGGTGCGGCGGATTTGAGCGTCGTGACGAGACGCGGGATGCGAAACATGGCGCGGGTGCGCGCCCGCTCGTACATCACGCCCGCCTCGATCTTCCCTGCCGTTGTCACCATGTCGTGATTCGGCGTGACGCTGAAATTCAGATCGTCACTGTCGAGCGTCACCATGTCGCCGTTGTACGCTTGCACGAAGGGGCGTGCATTCGTCGGTTCCAACCCCCTAGCCGTCACTTGCAGCACGCGCCCTGTCACCGCGTTGAAGGGTTGGAACCCCTGATCCGTGAGGACTTCCGTGTCCTCGCTGAAGCACTTGGCGAGCATGTGATCCGGCATCTTCTTCCAGAGCGAGACCGGGTTGCCCTCCCGGTCGGTCTGGACGAAAGCGTCGTAGCGGACCGTCGCCCAGAGGGTTTCTGACCAGTCCGTGCGTTTGACGCCGACACGCGCGGCGACGGGCGGATCGCTCTTCAGCCAGACATCGGTCCAGACACCGTCCGCGCCGCACCAGTACGGCCCGATCCTGCCGGCATATATACCTGTCCGCTCGGCGATCAACCGGTACCCATTGATCGACGTCTGGATCCGCAGAGCTTCCTCCCAGTTGCCCTGCGCGTTCTTCACCCGTTGCTTGATGGGATAGAACTGCTTGTCGAAGAGCGAGAGGCCGGTGCGTCGCTCCACCGCGGCGACGAAGTCCAGTTCGACGTCCGTCAATCCCGGTGCGATGCCGTTCCGGATTGCCTGGAGCTCATCGCCGAAGACCTCGGCGGCGAGCGCGCCGGCCTCGCGAGTGACCAGTGCGTCACTTGCCATGTGTCTGTCCCTTCTTGATCTCTGTGTCCTCCGCGGCCTGTGCCGTCAGCCGGGCGAGGCGCGTCCAGCGCCGTCCTATTCTTGCCATGCAATCCCTCGCACAATGAGATTGACGCGGCGTTGCGTGACGCCGTACGCCCTCGCCAGCGCGCGCTCCGTGAATCGGCCGGTGGCATGACTCGCACGGATCTCCCGTACGGCCTCCCACGTCAGCTTCGCCGCGGGATGATCGACGCCCCGGACAATCTTCTCGGGATGCGTGCGGACGCCGCTGCGGTCGCCGCAGGGCCGGCATTCCGGATGCATGTGCATGCCGTGGCGTTCGCCCTGCGCGTTGCGCCCCTTGGCGATCATGTCCGCCTTGTTATCAGCGTCCGTCCCCAGCCAGAGGTGTCCCAGCCGGGGATGGCGGACGCCGTTCACTTCGTACCAGCCCGCATCGTCGTTCCGCACACACGCGGGGTTGTCGCAGGTATGGAGCACCTGCAAGCCGTCGGGTATCGGCCCGCACCGGAGTTCCCATGCTGCCCGATGCGCCCGTACCGACTCGCCGTTGCGACTGATGCGCCCATACCCGTTGCCGATCGTGCAGCCCGTCCAGAGCCAGCACGTATCCGTCTTGTCCACCGCCGCCCAGAACCGCATTGCGAACGCTGTCATCACTGGAGCGTCCCTTCCCGTGCGATCGAGGCGCGCATACGCGTCAGCAACTCGGCCAGCCGCTCGACGAGCAGCGACCCCGCTTCGCAATCCTTGAGCACCCACCGCTCACCCTTCGTCACGAGATCGAGGAAGGTGCCGAGCTCCGTCAGTGCCTCGCCGCGGAGCCGCGCTTGCAGGTCCTGCTCCTGCTCGACGGGATTCTGGATCCCGTCCCAGTGCGCACCCAGCGTCCGATCCCGGTACCAGTTCGTGTCCGTCGGCTGCGGCCCGGCCGGTTCCTTCACGCCCATGGCATGCGTCCGGCATGTGCGAGGATGACGGCGACGACGAGCGTGATGAGGCCGATCATGGCAATGGCTGACAGCCCGAGCACCATCCGGGTCGTGTGCGCTGGCGCGGGTTCGCCGTCGTCGTACCCGGCGCCGCCCGCATGCGCGATCGCGGCCGGTCGCCAGCCGGTCGCCGCGTCGATGTCGGCCTGGGTGAGGGTGCGCGCCCTATCGTTCATACTCATCGCTGCACCCGCCCACGCGGTCCGGCGAGTGATGAACCGTTTGCATGTGACCGTTCATTGCGGTACACGGCAAACGGTTCATCATGCACTGGCGGCGCGATCGTCCAGGCGAGGAGACGCGCGGCGTGCGCCGTCACCATCCCCGGTGTCACCTCATTGATCGGCACGTCGTACCACTCCGCGGTCAGCCGAATCAGTTCGGCGTCCGGCGATTGCTTGTTCGGTTGTTCCTGGTCGTCCCATATCATGCAGCTGCCTCGCAATCTGCGTCGAGGACGCGGGCGTCCCAGACATCCCACGCATTGATGGTGTGCTCGATGCCGTTCTCGCTGGCGACGCGGATCCACTCGCGCCCGACACCCACGACCGCGACAACACCCGCGCACTCCGCGTCCTCGTCGTCGAGCCAGACAAGCTCGACCGGCAGGCGCTGCGCTCGTGCAGCCTTCGCCAGCATGCGCAGGCAGAACGGCGGGTCGGTGTGGCGGTAATGGCTGATTTCTTCCTTGACTACGCTGGTGGCCATTGGTACACTTCCTTCGATCTCCACAAGATCAATCCGCCGCGACCGGTTGTTCAGAACCGTTCGTCGGCATGTCCTCCAGCGGTTCGACCGCCAGCACGTTGTTGTGCAGGTCGCGCAGGTTCTCCCTGAGTTGTCGCCAGTACGAATCCGTGATCCGACCGTGGGCCAGAATCTGCCGCGCCGTGCGGTCGATCATCTCCGCGGATTCCGTCATCACCAGTTCCGCCGCGTGCAGCCTGAGCACGTCCAGCGGCAGGTGCATCAGCCGCATCTGTCGGCCGATTTCCGCAATGGCGTCGTTCGCGACTTGGATTGCGGGCTTTCGATATGCCATCTCCTCCCCTCACCCCCTTCCTTCCCGCAGTCGAGGCGTCCGTGGACGCCCGGTCAAAACGATTGCGATGCATCGCATCGCAGCTATCGGCTATAGGGTGAGCGCGCGTTATGCGGATAGTCGTCATCGTGTGGGAGATGATTCGATGCCAAACCACCTGCTCCTCGCGATTGCCGAGACATACACGTGGCGCCGGGCCGCTTGTGGTGATGATCACCATCACTGGTTCCCACCTTCACACATCGTATCGCGTATTTCAGTACGCACATCATCCAAAAAAAAGAGCACCTCCGGTTCGCAGCCCAGCAGCCGTGCCGCGGCATCGAGGAATCCGCGTGTCGCCGAACGGCGGCCCGACTTAATCTGCCGCACCGTGTTGATGGAGTACCCGACTTCGCCCGCGAACCACGTGAGCTTTCGCCCCTCGCGTTCGAGTCGCGCGAACAGTGGCGCCGGGTTCATTCGCTGCTCGTGCTCGATCATCGTCGCCAATGTGCCCTCCTATGCGCGTACTTTGCAATGCATTATGCGGCCCGTATTCGCAGTTGTCAACCTTTTCCTGTGCATTTGCGCTACGTTGTGCGTAGCGAACGCATGGGCCTGGGCGATTGCATCAGCGCCAAGGGGCAGAAAAACGATGGCGAAGGACGCCGCGGACACCGGCAACCGCTTTGGGGAATGGCTCAGAAACGAGCTGAGTAGGCATGAGTGGTCGCAGCGGATGCTGGCGGAGAAGGTTGGCGTCTCGTCGGGCGTCGTCTCACGCTGGGTGCGCGGCCTCGACATCCCGAGTTCGCCGAGCATCATCGGGATCGCCGCCGCGTTTAAGGTGCCGGCGCAGGTAGTCATGAATCAGATCGGCTCGGCCCAGAGCGCCGAGCAGCACGATTTCTGGACCATGCTCTCGAGTGAGCTTGACACCGAGGATTTACGCGATGTGCAGGACTTTATCGACTATAAGCGTGCGCAAGCCAGGAAACGGAAAATGGACGCGAAGTCATAGCATTCGCACCGAGGGGTGACGGATGGAGATCAGCATCGCCTGCGCGAAGGCGGTTCGCCGCCTCACCGGTCCCGGTCCACTCGACGCTGAGGCCGTGTGCGCGCTCTATGGCGTCGAGGTTGACACCTGGCACTTTCGCAAAAACCTGGAAGCGCTCTACGCGTCCGGCAGCATTGCCGTGAAGCTGGGTCTCGCCCGCCCGGTTCGCGAACATCGCATCCTTCACGAACTCGGCCATCACCTGATACATGGTGACCACTCCGGCGTCCGTTTCTGGAGCACGCGCGATGCGCAAATGCTCTCGAAGGCCGAGCATCAGGCGGAGATGTTCGCCTATTTCGTCGCGTTGCCGTCGAATGAGCTGGCGGTGCTCCTGCGCGGGCGTGTCGAGATCGAGGAGATCGCGAGCCGCTATACGCGGACCGAGGAATGGGTCCGCGAACGCATCCGCCTCGAGGGCTAACACTGAGATGGGGATCGCCCGCGGCTATGTGCGCGTTTCGACGCGGAAACAAGAGGCCGGTGTCTCGCTCGACACGCAGCGCGACGCAATGCGCGAATACGCGGCCGAACACGCCCAGACGCTCACGCTGTACGAGGATGTGGAAAGCGGCCGCAATGTCAACCGGCCGGCCTATCTGCGGCTGTTGAGCGATCTGCGCCCGGGCGACGTCGTCCTCGTGTGGAAGCTCGACCGCGCCGGCCGCAACGCCGAGGAAGCGTTGCGGTTCCGCCGCCTCATCCAGGAGCGGGGCGCGCGGCTCATCTCGATCACCGAGCCGGGAATGCAGGAACCGCTCCTCTACGGCGTCAACGCCGTCTTTCACGAGGAGTTCTCGCGCGCCCTCGCAGCGAAGGTCGTCCCAAATATGGAGCGTGTTGTCACGATCGAGCGGCGCTGGGTCACGAAAGCGCCGCACTGGTATCGACTTGATGTCAAGCCACGTGTCGGCAAGCAGCGCCGGGTATTCTCAGAAGGGGAAGGGCGACTCGTCCCGAACGAAGACTATCCCGGACAGGCCCAGGAGTGCTGGGAGATGCTCCTCGCGACGAATAGCATTTCCGGCACCGCCGCGGCGTTCGATCTCACGTATACGAAGCTCGCGCGCATGATCAATAGTCCGGCGTATGTCGGCGATACCCTCTGGCGCGGGATCCTCGTGACCGGCACGCATCCGGCGATCGTCCGGCGCGAGACGTGGGAAGCGGTTCGCACGCAGCGACTGGAGAATCCGTTTCCGTCGCCGCGTCGCACGGAGGGGCCGCGACTCCTCACGGGCTACGTCTTCCGGGCCGATTCCCAGCATCGGATGTATCACCGTGTCCGCAACGAGCACACACCGTATGCCCGCCCCTACTACAAGACGGCCGATGTCGTCCCTCGCCCTCCACATGCGGCAATCCCTGCGGATGAACTGCATGAGGCAGTGATCACAACACTCAAGACGCTCGACCTCTCGCCCGCGGAGGTGCGGACGCTCGAGCGCGATGCGCGGCGCGCGGTCCGCACCGACCCACATGCGAAACGGCGCGCGCAGCTGCAGCGTCAGCTGATCGAACTGGAAGCCGAGCGCGATGCTGCGACACGCGCACTCCTCCGCGGCGCAATCACCGACGCCGAGCGTGCCCGGGCGCGCGAGCGGCATGACCGCGAGGAGGTCGAGTATCGGGCAGGACTCGCCGCGTTACCGCCGCTGCCGGATGTCGAAGACGTACAGATCCGTTCCCGCGGCCGGATCGGCATCGCGCACCTGATTGATGAACTCTGGCGCCAGTTCAACGGTACCGATGCTGAGATTGCGCGTCGCGCCATGTATGACATTCGCGAGCTGCTGCGACTGTATGTGCGCCGGATCGAGGTATGGGGCGCAGAAAACGAGGGGCGCTTCGGCGGAGACCAGGCAGTGTGGCGTCGCGATCATCCGCCCCGTATTCATATCGTTTGGCGCGATTCGCCTAGCAATAACGAGGAATCGTAGGCTGAATCAGATCATTCGGCGTACCCACCAATACAAAACAGCCTAAGCGGTCGCGTGGATTGCACACGAAAACGTTGACAAGTCGCGTACTTTGCTATACAATATGCGTACTGAGATACGTGTTCTATCTCATAGATTGCCCCCGCAATGCATCACCATCGCGAGGGCGAGCAACCAAAGGAGTTAGCCCTATGGTCGCCAGCGCACAGTACATCACCCACACCTTCACGGCAACCGTCAGCGTCCAGATTCCGCGCACCATCACCGCGGACACTGACCCGCAGACCGTCGAGCACGCGCTCCACGCCTTCTACCGTCGCGCACACGATGAGATGCAGCACAGCGGCGGCCTTTTCCCCTTCGATTCGCTGAAGATCGTCGCCGACGCGATGGCCGACAGCGGTGCGGTCACGTGCGAGTACACCAACGATGCGGGCATCACGCGGGCGCGCACCCTCTTCCCCTACTCCATCCACCTTACCGACGCACGCAAGATCGAAGTCAAGGCGTACGACACGTTCCGGCAGGCGACACGCTCCTTCCGGCTCGATCGCATGCAGGGCGCGCACCTCGTGACCCTGCCCTGCGATCAGGCGGCGTAACGCGATGCCGACACTCCGTTTCTCCACACCAACCATCGTCGCAACACCCGGCGCGCTCTCCCTCATGGGCGCGCACGGGATCGCGGGCACCGACCTCATCCGCCGCCACTTCGCGGGCGAGTGGAACGGCCAGCCGGACAACGCCATCCGCAACGAGGAATATCTGGCGAGCGGTGAGGGGATGCTCCTGAGCGTCTTCCCCGCGGGCGACGAGACGATCTGGGTGATCTCGCACGTCGGCTACGGAGAGGACTCGTACACGACCCTCCTGCTGCCTGAGGAGTATTGAGCCATGCGACTTGCTGATGCCCTTACCTACACCCACAAGGCCGGGTACGCGCTCCCCTCCGGGGGGTGCGTGACCGTCTGGCACGAGTTTCGGGAGGGTGTGCAGTTGCACATTCGCATCCGCCGCGGCGCTGCGGGTGAGAGCGAATGGCACTTCGCCAATACTCTGGCAGACGTACCGGTGACGATCGCCATGCAGGGCATCCACGTCCCGCCCGATGCGTGGGAGCACCGGCTCTACGTCGGGAGCACGACCGCGCCTCATAGCATCGACCGGCTGGAGATCATCAATGCCGTCGCCGCCGGGCAGGTGCCTCGCTTCTTCGCCGACCTCCTGAGCGATGCGACCCACGCGGGCATTCTGCGGGTGAAGGAGTGCGCGGAGATCGCCCGCACCGGCGCCGTTGCCGCCTGCCTGCCCCCCGTGGTGTCGGCGTGAGCGCGCCGAAGCCGGAATACACCGTCACCTGGCGCGAGAAGGGTAAGCGGCAGCAGGAGGGGCCGTTCACGGACTTCCTACAGGCCGAGGGACGCGCCCGCACGCTCTCGCGCGAGCACCGCACGCCCATCTACATCACATCCGTCGTGCATTGCTTTCATGCCCGGTGGGAAGGCGAGAAGCAAACGCTCGGAATGGCGATGCATTTGCCAATCGGTGAGGAGCCGTAGATGCAAACGGAGAGTAAACTGTTCGGTCTCAATGCCGCGCAAATCGCACGCTTCTGGTCGAAGGTTGATCGGAGTGGTGGAGCGTCCGCGTGTTGGGAATGGCGCGCGCATCGCAATCACCATGGCTATGGGCAGTTCGGCACCGGAAAGCGGAGGAGCGGCAGCAAGGGGACGGCACTCGCACATCGCATTGCCTATGCGCTTTCCTATGGTGACTTCCCTGCCACGCTCGATGTCTTGCATCGGTGCGACAATCCGTGCTGCTGCAATCCAGCGCACCTCTTCCTCGGCGATCACGACGCCAACATGGCAGACATGGCCGCAAAGCATCGCATTCCCTACGGCGAATCCCACTATCACGCAAAACTTACCGATGCTCAGACGCGGGAAATCCGCAGGCTGTACGGCTCCGGTCGCATGCTCCAGCGTGAGATTGGGCAGCGATACGGGATCGCGCAACAGACGGTCAGCAAGATCGTCCGCGGAAAGAACCGACGATGAAGATCGAAACCGTGGTGCGCCGCATCTGCGCGCGCTGGGAGAACGACACGCAGACGCTCGCGCGGGTGCTGCACCTGGAGATTGGTTCGGACTTGTAGGGGGAAGGAAGGGACATGGCACACCCGCCTGAGCACACCACGATCCGCACGTGTCCTGTCTGCGGCAAGGAACTCACCCTCGGCTTCATCTGGGAACCTGGAGACGAGGGCGTGGGCGTCTTCGCGGGCTGGATCCCCGGCATCACGATCGAGGACGAAGCCTGCGCGAACCACATGACGTGGGATCAGCGCCAGGCCGTCGAGGACTCGGCACTCGCGGATGCACCGGTCGAGCCGAATCCCAACTACGAAAGGGCACTGTGATGGAAGTCGAGATCGTCGCCTATCGCCGCACGCTGGAGAAGCCGAACCTCGGCGCATGGCCACTCATGCAGAAACTCACCCACTTCCGCGCCGAGGCACACGTGATCGACGGCATTGCGTTCGTCGAGATCGATTTCCGCTACGACGGGCTGATGTACTGCGCGCGGATCGATGCCGAGCAGCCGAGCGACGTGCAGTGGTCGAAGCAAGTGCCCGATGACAGCGACGAGTGGGAGGAGGTCTCCGCCGAGACCGTCGCCACGATCGACGCGGGCACGCCGCTGCCGATGAGCGACATCGATCGCTTCGCCCGCCAGTTCGCCGAGTTGCACTTCTGGAACGACGAGGAGGTGTAGAGATGACGACGGCGCCTGCCCCGTACACGTACCACAAGCTCCTCCCCGACGTTGAGCCGTGCATCACGGATGCGAACCATCGCGTCATCTGCGACATGTATGTGCGCGACGATATGGACGCGACCGGCGCACTCCTCGAGGCCGCACCCGATCTGCGCGACCTCGCAACACTCGTACGAGACATGCGGATGGCACAGAAGGCGTACTACGCCAAGCGAGTTCCGCCCAGCGAAAAGCGCGATCTCCTCATCGCCTCGCGCGAACTGGAGGTCAAGGTAGACAAGGCGACCGTCGCTGTCCTCGCGAAGATCGGCGGCGACAATGGCAGCCACTGAAGAACGGGCCGCGCGACTCCCCGATCGCCTGGAGCGCATCGTCGGCGAGTTCGCGGGCGAGCGTGGTGCCCGCGTCGCTGCGTACGCCCCCGTCGAGAAGCAGCGGGCCTATTTCATCCTGAGAGCACGCACCGGTAGCGAGGAGACATTGTACTTCGCTGCCCTGACCGCGGCCACGCTCCGGATCGAGCCGGTCGTCATCTCCGAGCAGCTGCCGACCCTCATGGCCGACCTGATGGCGCTGGTGAAGCGGGCGAACGACCCGACGTGCGTGGCGGTGGGGTGATGGCTAAGTACGCCGAGGGCACGACCGTCAAGATCGAGACGACGCAGGCGGAGATCCGGCGTGTCCTCATGAAGTACGGCGCGACTGGCTTCATGATCGGCGAGGCTGAGCAGATGGCGCAGATCGAGTTCGAGATGCACGCCCGGCGCATCCGCTTCCGCCTCACCTACCCCGACCCGCAGGCCAGGGAGTTCCGCTACGTCGGCACGTGCACCTACCGCACGCGCACCGAGGCGCAGCGGAAGACCGCATACGACGCCGAGGTGCGGCGGCTCTGGCGGGCACTCCTCCTGACGATCAAGAGCAAACTGGAGGCGGTGCAGAACGGCATGGCGAGTTTCGAGGAGGAGATGCTGCCCTTCATCGTGCTGCCGAACAATCGCACCGTGGCACAGTGGCTCGTGCCGCAGATCGAGCGCGCATACACGACCGGGCAGATGCCGCCCTTGCTCGGACCAGGAAGTGTGTAGTGGATAGTGTCGTGCCTGTCCCCAAGGACGATTCAACGTCGTGCTACATCCGATCCGCGACGAGTAGCATGACGCCACCGCCGATCGTCACCAGTGCAGCGAACCAGACGACGCCCTTCCCCAGCAACCGCAGGCTGGTCCGGGGTGTCTCATACCACGCAGTCAGGCCGGCGAGCGCCCAGTTGCACGCCGCGAGGATGGCGAGGCAAAGGGCGTCGACCGCCCTCCCGTCGACAAGCTGGCGGGCAGAGAGTGCGACGAGACCGAGCGTGCCGACGAACCAGAGCAGCAAGAGGCCCGCACGCGCGTCGTTGGTCATATTGGGCAAGCCCACTCGCCTCCTTGTGCCAGGGTGCAAGGCTATCGCGCACATCGTATGAGACAAGGTGGACACCTAGCCATCGCCATCGTCGAGCGCGGCTGAGAATGTATTCAGCCCCGTGGCAAGGAGGACTCTATGCTCTTCACGCCCGCACTCGTCGCGAAGATCCTCGCGGGCGAAAAGACGCAGACGCGCCGTGTCGTAAAGCCAGTCTTTGAGCGGTGGCCGATCGAGCACGTCGGTCTGCGACCGATCTCCTCAGTACGGCGCAACGGCCGCTATCTCTGGCGAGTTGGTCGCGTCTATGCGGTCCAGCCGGGCCGGGGCAAGCACGCCGTTGCCCGCATCCGCATCACCGCGATCCGCTACTGCGCGCGGGCGGGGGACATCTCCGAGGCGGATGCGCGGGCGGAGGGGTTCGAGAGTGTCGCGCAGTTCCGCGAGGTCTATGCGAAAATCAACGGCGCGGCGGCGCTGGAGCGGCCGTGTTGGGCGCTGACATTCGCGGCGGTGAGGTTAGATGGCCGATCAACCAACTCGAATTCCTGATAACGACGAAATAATCGAAGCGACGACAATCAGACTCACTCGCGGGTGGCATCTCGGAACCGAAATCGGCAGTGGGACCTTCGGCAGAGTATGCGAAGCCGAAGGTGAGGACGGCACAGATGCCGCCATAAAGCTCATAAGGAAGATCCCGGGCGCGGACCGCGAGATGCTGTTTGGATCCGTTACCGGCGCCAACATCATCCCGATGCTTGACTCCGGCGAGTGGGAATCTTTCTACGTCATTGTCCTTGCCCCCGTCCGCTGAGATTGATTCGTCTAGTGGCAGTATGGCACACGAGGCAAACGATGCACCCGCAAGAATGCCCGCAAAAGTCGCGCGGTTAAACGCAAAGAGCCCGCCCCGAACGTCCGGGCATCCTCAATCGAGGGATGCTCAGACGCCGGGACGGGTGCGAGGAGGGGGATGGGGTAGAGGTGTGCTAGGGCAGACGCGAGACCGCGCGCTCGTCGTCGGGATCGGGCGGCGTGGCCGGCGGCACGAGGAGTTCGGTGTTGAGCTTGAGTTCGTGCACGGCGCTCTCGATCAGGCTCGTGATCTGCGCGTCCGTCAGGGTGATGCCTGCCTGCTTCGCGAGGGCGACCACCTGACTCTTCGCGGCGCTGAACTTGTCGGTGCCGCCCCAGCCCGTCCGGCTGGCGATCTGCTCGACCGCCTGCACCGCGATGCCCGCGATCGTCATGCCGAGCGCGAGCTTGTCCTTCGACACGTGCTTGGCGAGCCAGAGCGCGCCCGCGGTAATGAGCCAGGTGGTTGCAGCGCCCACGATGGTCACGACGGCGCTGCCGACGATTTCATTGACGTTCATCGGGTCTCCCTGTGGATAACTTCCGTATTTTCTGTGGATAAGCCTGTGTACGGACGGTGGATTACGCTGCCTTCGGCCACTCCTCCGGGAAGAGCGCCACAACATCCCACGGGTCCGCGTCCGTCGTCACCGCGAACCAGCCGCGCTGGAACCGCTGTGCGAGCCGACCATCGGGCAGCGTGATCGCGGGTGCCTTCGCGAATCCCATCTGTGCATAGCCAAGACCGGTCTGGTAGCGTTCAAGGAAGTCAAACCGCGCCCATAGCTTCTCATCCAGCGGCACGGGACCGTTGGGGTTGCTCGGTTGGATGTAGACGGGAGGAGGCGGCGGCACGACCGGAGTGCTCGGATGCGTCTCTCCCGCGACACCTGGGACCCGTGCCCAGCCCATCACCCCTGGCGTCTGCATCCCCCAGTTGCGATAGCCGATGCCGGTGCCGTCCGTCAGGGTGCCAAGGAGCATCCCCTTCTCCTTGTCCCAGAAGCCGATATGCCCGTCACCGAAGCCGTCACCATCGCCGTCCACCGCGTAGAACGACGGGCCGAAGATCACGTGTGCCCCATGCTCGGGCTCGCCGCTCGTCTGGAGGAGTCCCTGTGCTTGATAGGCATGCCCCTTCGCGGTGGCGCTGCCCCGGTGGGGGATGGACAGGCCAAGATGCTCCGGCACGCGCTCCGCGAAACTCTCGCACCAGAACGCCCACGGATGGACGCCATTTACCGGATCCGTCTCGATGGTGCTGAACGCCTGCCCGATGAGCGTGCGGGCGTAGGCGATAAGATCCGATCCATACACCTCGTTAGCCACGGTGCTGTCTCCTTCCGGTGGGTACGCGGTCAGATACTGCCGATAGTACGTCGCCTTTGGGTGCTGCTCGCCGGCGTCCGCGAGGGCGAGGCCAGGATTGCCGCGCGTGTAGTACCAGGCAGCACGATTGAGATCACCGCCCGCCACGTTCAGCACGTAGGTGATGTTGTCCGCGAGGGTGAGCCAGAAGTCCGTCCACGTTGCGAAGGAGCAGTAGGGCTTGCCCCCCTCATTTGCGGGACCGATCGGCCCTGCGGTAGCGCGGCTCTGACCGACGTAGTAGATGCCGGCCGCGTTGTGGGCAGCGAGGAGGTCGCTACTGATGTCGGTGGCTTGCCGGTTCTCCGAGCGCGTCCAGGCGAGGAGCACGCGGACGTCGAGGTTGCTCTGACGGGCAGCATCGGTGACGGTGGTGTACTGCGCGAGGAACGGACTCACCATCCCCTGCACACTGCCATCGCGGACCATGTCCGCAAACTGCGCCGCGGTGATTGGCGTGAAGGCGTAGGTTGTCATGGAGATCTCCTCGGATGTCAGTCGGCGATACAGGCCACCGTATCGAGCCGCACGCGTGGCTTGTCGGCGTGCTTCGCGGTGATGTGCGAGGCGGGGACGATCTTGAAATCAACGTTGAGGCGGTAGGCCGTCACCATCCACGCGCCGAGCTTGACCTGATCACTGGCGACGCGCTGCGTGACCGCGCTCATCTCGGTTGCCCAGCGATCCGTGTCCCACTGCGCCACGCTGCCGTAGCGCGCCTCGAACTGCGCGTCCGGGAGGACAACGCTGACATCGACATCGCGCGGTTCGTCGCTGTCGAGCACCGAACCGTGCAGGTAGACCGGCGCGCCGAAGCGTATCGCGATCTGACACGCCCAGCCGTGGAGTTGCAACTTCAGACGGCGCACGCGCTCGTCGGGAGTCTCATGCATCGACCAATGCTCCATCACGCAGCCACCCGTGCCACTCCCCTTCATAGTTGATCGAGGGGTTGGCAGTGACCTTCGGCGGTATGCCCGTGCGCGTCCAGCCGGGACCGCCGCCAGACGAGGGATGGTCGATAGGCCAAAGGATTCCCCGCTCCTCATCTGCACCGTTGCGCCCTGGTAGCTTCACCACGAGACAGCGGCCGTCAGGGCGCTTGCAGGTGTCGGGATGACGACAGCCATCGTCATAGAACATCGCCCCGATGGGCATGGTCTTGAAGGTGTATTCGCCTCCGTCCGGGCCGCGATAAATGGGATACGTCCCGTTCCCGTCATCATGCGGACGGTGACCGGCTTGCTCGAGCATGATGCATTGCCAGGCCATCAGGAGCCTCCTTCAATGCCAGTGCCCAAGGCATACTTTTCGGGAAAAACGCGGCGAAATCTGCGGGAGTGTCTGTACCCTTCCTAGGTGCCTTCCTCGGTGTCTTCGATGCGGTTCTCGACCTGCTGCACCCGCGCCTCAACCTCGACCAGCTTGTCTCGGAGCATCTGCAACGCCTGCCCCGCCGCGTTGATTGCCGCGTCGTTACGCGGGCCGCGTGCGTCGTGCTTCACCTCAGCGATGATGGTGTCAAGCGCCCCATACCCCTTCTCGATCTCGGCAAACTCGTCGCTGGGAAGGTCGGTCGTGTTCTGCATCTTCGCCATCGTTAAGTCCTTTCAGGAATGCCCGTAGACGTCACCAGTGCCACGCTACGGCGTCTTCTTCTCTAGCAGGGCTCGCTCCCCCTCCGGCGTGATCTGCACGATGTCGCCGCCCAGGAAGCGCAGGTAGCCGCGCCGTTGCAGGCTGGCGAGGACCGCGCGCTTCACTCCCAGGTCGCGTTCTTTGGCAGTGTTGTATTTTCCTTTGAGCTTGAGCAGCACGGCACGTTCATCATTGGTCATGTTCGGATCGTCCACGCGCTACCTCCTGTGCTTCCACCAGTCCCATACGCCCCACAGCAGGCATCCCGTAGCCAGTCCGAGCATGAGAACATCGGAAAAGTGCATCGCGGGTTTCCTATGTGTCCTGCTTCGGCTTGTTGTCCACAACGATCCGCTGCTCCGGTATGCGCAAGGTGGCTTCTATCTCCACAGTCGGCTCCTGGATAGCGGGCGCTGCATCCACGTGTGTGGCGGCCTCGGTGACGCCGATGCGCTCCTCGTGATCTGCCCGCTGCTCGGCGGCCACATCCGCGCGGTCCTGACTCTCATCGGCGCGGTGCTCCGCCACATCCGCCCGTGCGACTGCCTCGCGTGAGAGGGCTTCGCTGCGATCATTGCGCCGCTCTTCTGCCGACACCCGCTCCTCGACCGCGCTTAGGCGGAGGATGACATCCTCACGCTGCTCCGCCGCCGCCGTCCATTGCAGCGTGCCGACGCGCACCAGGCCAGTGAGCACGCCCGCCTCGAAGATCACCAGGAGGGCGCGCACCCCGGCGCGATAGACGAAGGGAAGCACGAGGGGCAACCAGCCGAATGTCTGCGCCGCGCCGACGCCGAAGACGATGCCGAGCGTGGCGAACAGGCCGAAGAATTCCCAACCCAAGAGGTCAGGCTTTCGCCACGGGAAGATGAGCGCGAGGCCCATCGAAAGAAACAATATGGCCGACAGGACGATCAGCGCCCTACTGACGGCCGACTCAGGAAGCAGGATCACGGCGATGACGATCAGACAGGCAATGATGGTACGGAAGAATACGCCCCTTCTAGTCACCACGGTTCTGCCCCTTGTCATCGCTCTCCACGGGTGCGAAGAGGCGGGATGTAAGGTAGTTCGCCCGCCGCTCCAAGTCAAGGAGGCGTCGTGCCCGCCGTTTGTAGTCTTCTTCCCATTCCACATGCAGCCGCTCACGTGCCGCGACCTCATCATCGGAAAAGAGCGGAACAGGCAGAACCCCCTCCTGCCTGCGACGGAAGAGCCGTTCGAAGATGCCGCTCATACCTTTGCTGCTTTCTCTGCCGCTGCCGCGACGCGTTCCCCGACGCCGAGCAGGGAGTTCGAGAGATCCCGTTCCTTCGCCATGTCCTCGCGGTATTGTCTGCGCAACTCCACAATCTCGGCGTGCAGCTTGCCGTTTTCCGTGCGCAACTCCGTGACGAACTCATCGTGCGCGCGGTCGGTGCGTTGCAGCAGGAGTTGCGCGACTCTGCCGAGCGCGAGAAACAATGCCGAGACCGCCGCAACTAACATTGTAATTATGTATGGGCTGTCGGTGGCGGCAGCAATGACAGGAACGCAGTGGTCATGCATCACATCGTTCCTCTTAGCCGAGGGTGGACACGGAGATTGCTCGCCAGATTGGCGCGTGCTGGTGCCGTTGGTGTTGCTGGCACTTGTCGTGGCGATACTCGTCGCAGATTCCGCATCCCAATGCGCTAGGGCCAACCCCCGCACGATTCACGGAGTTTATGCGCACGCTCTCGCTGCCTGGCGGCCCTGCATGCACGGCAACGGCGGGCAACGCGCCCGTCCGGTCGGTGTTCGAGATAGGTGTTCTCCGGGGTGAACGCATGCCCGTGCTTGCAATGCGTCTGCTTCTGCCCGTGGGTTCTGCCCTTCGCCGCCGTGTCCCTGTTATTGTCCGCTACCGTCCCTAAGAAGAGATGTGCCACTTCATAGCAGGACGGATTGTCACATTTATGAAGCACCCATTGGCCATCAGGAATCGGACCGTTGGCTTGCTCCCAGACGAGGCGGTGAACCCTGACGAGTTTGCCGTTCTTCCCGCCATACTGGCGCAGGCCGTACCCGTCTCTGTCTCTTGCTTGCGCCCATTCCTTGCACGGAACGCTTCGCCAATCGTCTGCGGGGTTGTCGGTGAGGGGGAACGCCAACTGATGCACGCGTGCTACACTCGCCACGTCGAACCTCCTAGATAGGTCTCGACAACGCCGTTCGGTGGCTCCAATCACCGGGCGGCATTCGCTATTTGACTGCCTACATTATAGCAGATTTAGCCCATTGGGATGGGCTAGGGATGAGATCCGCAGCCCCAGTATTTCGCCGGGTTGATCGCCTTCAAGAACTGGCTCGTGTAGTACGCCTGGGCAAAGTTGCTCTTGGGATGCACGCCGTCCCAGCCGTACGGGATGCCAATCCAGTAGACCGGCATCCCCGTCATATCAACGTAGGTTGCCCCGTACTGCTCTGCCTTCGCCTTGTTCACATCCTCCAGCCCCTGCCACACGGCCTGGAAGTCCTGCGCCCAGTTGAACGGCGGGGGCTTGACGCTCTGCTGCCCCTGGGCTGCGAGTGGGGTCATGCCGACGACGATGATCTGTGTCGGCTGCACGGCCATTGCGAGGATCGCGGTCATCATCGTATCCCAGGCAGCCGCGTAGGTGGTCGGGTTATTGAGGTCATCGGCATAGAAGAAGTCATTCGTGCCGTACTCGATGATTAGCTTGGCGGGCGTGTACGGCACGATGCGGACGGGGACGCCCGTGGCGCCGCTGTTCCCGGTGATGGTTTGCAGCGTGGTGCCGCCGATTGCGCCTCGGGTGAGGTCGGCCGGGCTGACTCCCTTGCCGACCCGCGTCCAGCCCATAACGTTACAGACGCCGTCAAACCAGCGACCGCCGCCATAGATGGTTGGATCCATCGTGCTGTCGCTGACGCTATCCCCGTAGACTTCAGCCGTCGGCATCGGCTGCCTCCTGCGGCAGTTGCTCGGCAAAGCGCATCGCCAGATCAAGGAACTGCTGGCGCGTCATGGGCGGCTCCTCCGGCTGCGGTCGCTCCTCCGGCGGCACATAGGGCAGGACGGGAGCCGCGTGCCGCTCGCCGTCATCGTTCAAATGCCAGTGCCCGCCCAGTCGCTCCACATGCCCGCGGACCTCCTCCACCGCTCGCGCACGCTTCTTCTTGCCGTGATGGACGCGGTGCGCGACGTGGAGTGCCTGGGCGCCGGGATCCCCATGCACGGGGACGTAGACGGTGTGCCGCCCGTTCTCATCTTCCACCTCGGGACTGACGAGGAGCGTTTCGTCCAGCCCCAGTTCCGGGTGCCCCGCGACCAGGGGAGGATGCGTCCAGTCAGCGATGGTGAATGTATGCTCTACGCCGTCATGTACCATCGTCGCCTTGCCGTGCTTGTCAAGGTCCGTGAACTGCATCGCTCGCTCCTCCTAGAACGTGATCGTATCAACGATGAGCGTCGCTCCGGTGATGAACGTGTCCGCGTTGGCCGCGCTCCCGACGACGTCGATCGTCGCGAAGGTGTCGCTGAAGTTGGTCACGGTCGGATTGGCGAGGAGGTTGGCTTGCGACGATCCTGTCATGTCAACGATGGGAGCGGCGGGAATCCCGTTCATACGGATGAAGGGGATCGTGAACTGGTGATGCTCATTCGTGCTATTGGTACGGAAGCGGCAGTTGAACGGCAACTTCTGGTAACGATGGCGAACGCGAAGCCACTCCTCTACCGGGTCGAGCGGCACGTAGGGCACGGGCCCCGGCGTTTGGGTGAGCATGAAGTTGTCGAGGTAGTAGGTGGCATTCTGCTGCGCCACGAAGCCGACATAGATAATGCTCGCGTTGCTGGCAATCACGCCCGTTGCCGTCAGGGTCGTGAAGGCTCCCAGCGCGGTGACCTGCCCGTTGTAGATATTGAAGTCATCCTGGAGGAAGACGTAGCCGGACGCGGCCGCCGCGCCGATCACACGCCCGCTCACACTGAGTTGCTTACTGCGGTACTTCTCCACTTCAACGGTGATTTGATAGATGGTCGCTCCGCTGCCGTTGCTGTCAAACTTCAGGCTCGTGGCGCTGCCGTCCACCGTGCCCGTGTCTCGCGTGCTGTGCCCACCCAGGACGATCCAGCCGTCCGCTCCTGCCTGTGCCTGTGCCGCGCTCCCATCAATGGGGCCATTGCCGCGCTGCCAGATTTCAAAGCCTGGGTTGGTGAGGATATTCTTCTCGTACTGCGGCACCTGGGAGAGCGCGGCGCCAACGATCTTATCGGTATTGGTCCCCAGGAGCATTTCCTGGGTGTAGCGCCCAAAGTCCAGGATGTTGTTCCAGTCCGTCGTCGTCACCTGATCATTCACGGCACGGTAGGTGCCCAGGCTAGGTTTGGTGGTCAAAATCGCACCCCCTTTATCCTATTGTTGTGCGGTAAACTCGGATGGGTTATAATGAAGTCGTTGCCAACGAAATGCCCTCACGTTGCTCTAACAGCGTGAGGGCGCACACCGGAAAGGTGAGTTTCCGATGCCAGCCAAGGGTAGCATCACCGTCCCCAAGGTGGAATGTCAGTGTGCGCGTTGTGGCAAGACGTACTTCGTCTGGCCCTCCATACTCGCTGCTGGGCGGAAGAGGTATTGTTCTCGCGAATGCGCACGGGAAAGCCAGAAAAAGCCTGACGGTGAACGATTCAAGACAACCGTCGCCTTCACCTGCGGGCACTGTGGCGTGACGTTCTATCGGCCCCCATCCTCCCATGCCAAGCATTGCTCTCGCACGTGCTCACGCGCCGTGCAAGTAGGTGAGCGCGCCCCTCGATGGCGCAACGGCCATTCATTGCCCCACACGTGGACGCGCGTGGATCGCACCTGCGAGCACTGCGGCAAGACGTTCCACGTCAAGGCATCCGCCGTTCGCTATTCAGGTGCGCGCTATTGTTCCGTCAAGTGCCATAACGACGCGCGCCGCTTGCCCGATGTGGAAACCCATCGGTTGCGCGGCTCTTACCGCTATGCCGCTTGGCGAACCAAAGTGGTGACGCGCGACCGCTACACGTGCCAGCGATGCGGGCAGACGCGGGGCAAACTGAACGCGCATCACGTCAAGCCGTGGGCGAAGCACCCCGAACTTCGATTCGATGTGTCGAACGGCATCACCCTCTGCATTCCCTGCCATCGCGCCGTCCATCGCGGCGATAACTGGGCCTACGGCTCACTGACCAGTGTGAGCGTGTCTTCGATGCTATAGGTGTCGGTCGTCGTATTCGTGGCAACAATCTCAGCGCGGCACGCGTCCGCGTTGATGTCCGCTGCCGAGTAGCCGGTGACGTTGTTCCGTGTCCCCGCCGTGATCGTCACCGTGGGCGCCGCCATCATCCGCACGGGATAGATGACGGTCGTGTCACGAAACTCGGTGGCCTGGAGCGTGCGGAACCGCTGGCTGCTGACCACCTTCTGATAGTGGCGCAGACAGCGTTCAAGCTCCTGATCGGGCGGGAGAGCAACATAGGTCAGACCCGTCACACTGCCTTCCACGACGATGGCATTATCTGCCGCGAACGCGGTGCTGCCGGAGACAGAGTCAAAGATTATCTGTGCCCAGCCAGTCGTGGGTGCATTATTGAAGGTGAGTGTGCATTGCAAGAGGGTGAACTGCCCCGCCACACTGCGTGAAGACTGCGCCCCGGCAATGCCGTCATACAACTGCATGTATGCGCCGCCACCTGTCGCGCAATAGACGAGCGCGGAAAAGGTGAGCGTCCTGCCGGCATACTCCGCAAAGTTCTCGATCTTGTGGACGAGCTGGCAGTTTCCCGTGCTGACCTGGGTATAGGTGCCGCTCGCCATGTACTTACTATTGGGCACGGTGGCCGCGCCCTGGCTGACACTGATGGTGCTGGTGGCATTATTGAGAAACCAGCCGTCGGCAGTGAGCGCCCCGTTCGTCGTGAATGGCCCTGGGCCACGCTGCCAGATCTCGAAACCACCATTTGTCAGGAGGTTGTCATAGTAGCCCTGGACGCCCAGGACGCTG
>Ga0307281_10000053_pt1 | contig 25165 bp, 21 predicted proteins | sample ER_DNA_120_FD_194486 | JGI IMG/M metagenome (GOLD analysis project Ga0307281, IMG submission 194486) | Bulk soil microbial communities from the East River watershed near Crested Butte, Colorado, United States - ER_DNA_120 | ecosystem: Environmental > Terrestrial > Soil > Floodplain | place...
TGAAGTATCCGTCGTCCCCCGGCGGACGGTGCGTGATCAGCGAGACGCCGACCCGCGGTCGCGCGAGGGGCAGAAAGAGATCGAGGTCGCCCGTGCTCGAATCGGCGAGGGAGACTTCGAGGCGGCCGCCGGATCGGCGGGCGTGGACCTGGTGCGTCGGGGAATAGGGATCGCCGAGACGGTCGGCGCTGTCGGCGCTGAGACGGAAGCTCCTGGCGGCGCCGGCGGCGCCCGGCCCGGCCCCGGCGGCGTAGCGGAAGCGCCAGGCATCGCCTTCCCGACTGAGGATCTGCGTGTAGCGCAGCGTGATCTTCCGGGTCTCGCCCGGGTTGATGGGGAAGACGCGCGCCCGGATCAGCCCGTGGCCCGCCAGCTCGATCAGCGCCGGGTCGCGCTTGCGGCGAACGATTTCCTCGTAGATGGCACGGGCCTGACCGGCGTCCATGGTCTCACCGCGCAGCTCGTTGTCGCCCTGCCACAGGGAGAAGCTCCCGAATGCCGCTTCACCAGAGAGCGGGTAGTGATAGTCGCCTTCTCCCAGTCCCGGCCCGCGATTCTGGAACCATTCTTCCACCGCCACGCTGGCTACCCGCCCGGCGACCGTCACCGACACCGCGCTGCGGAGCTTCACGACGCCCCAGCTGGGATTGGGTCGCACGGGCTCGATCCAGCCTTGGCCGGCGAGTGCGGTGGTAGCGACGAGCACGAGCCCGGTGAGCAGACTGAGACTCTGGAAGCGGCGGTGCATGGTGTCCATGTCCTGTTGGGTCGACATGAGAGACGGTGCGGGTCCCGAATCTTGCACACCGGCGGCGGGCAGACAGCACAACGGCCCCTCGCGGGGCCGTTGGCGAACGCCACAGTACTGCCGGTTTGTCAGCGCAGCGGCATCGTCAGCCCGAACAGCAGGCTCAGCGTGTTGATGGGTGGGTTGCCGAGTGTGTTGTTCTTCCCGGTCATCAGGTAATTCACCTCGAATCGCCCGCCCGTCGCGCCGGCGAGGTGGAAGCGATAGCCCCAGGCGAGGTCCGCGCCGGTCACGGTCGCCGATGACGTACCCGTGGACTTCACATTGACCAACTCACCGCCGGCGGCGGCATACCAGCCACCTGCGACCGCATAGTCGACCCGTGCGCCCACTTCGAACGTGGTCGTTTTCGTCCCCGACGGCGCGAAATGATGGACATCGAAGCTGGGCTCGATCGCCCACTTGCCGCCGAGCGGCACGATGACGAAGAGCGTTGGTGGCGCCGCGATGCCCGGACCGAGGATCGAGAGGTTATTCAGCCCGCCGGGGAAGAGGACCCCGGTGATGTCGCCGCCCGACCCGACCGCATGAGCCGACGCGTAACCGCCGGCGACACCGAGCATCGGGGTCCAGGCTTTCGTGCCGGTCGAGCGCGTGGGGCGCTCGGCCGGGCGGGCATTCAGGGTCGAAGAGACTCCCAGCAGCACGGAGTAGGCGTTGAACGCGCTGGTGACATCGCTGGCGTGGGTCGTCACCCAATTCGCTTCGACTCGACCGTTCAAGGAACCAGCCAGGTGGGTACGATAGCCCACTCCGATCTGCAGACCGACCTGCTTGTTACCCGGACTGCCTGGTTCGAGGATGTTCAGCACGGTTCCGGCGGCCCCGTACAGTCCGGGTCCGAAGCCATAATCCAGCCGCAGGCCGACCCGAGCCAACGTGAGCGCGGTCGTGCCCAACGTCAGCTGGGAGGCTCCGAGCTGCGGCTCGATGGCGAGCCGGTTTCCAACCGGAATGATCGCGTACAGCGGAGCATAGGTCAGGATGGTGGTGAGGAAACTCCCGCCCGGCAAATCGATCAGGGTCGTCGAGCTCCCACCTGTTCCAGCCGGCTTGAAGCTGGAGAATCCGCCTTGCACCCCGATTTCGGGTTGCCATGTCCGCTGAGCGTTTGCAGGGGTTGCGAGAATGGCGAGCACCCCGATGGCGAGCAGCTTTCGCAAGGACTCCTCCACAGTGGATTGGGGGGAAACGGAACGGAGAGTTGCGTCGGCGGCGGGGCCGCCGTGCGACGGCAAAGCTGGGGTAGCGGTGGGATCAGGCCAGTGAGCCAGATCACAAAGTGCGGGGTTCCAGCTCGACCCGGCGTTTCTAACTGCAACTAACCGAGGCGATTAGGTCGGACCTCCCGCTGGCGGAACGATGGGTGTATTGTGAACCCGTTCACAAGCACCAAGAATCCATATGGAGGACGTGCAATGCGGGTGACCTGGATTGGGGCAGTGCTGGCGCTTGGGGCGTTGGCCTGCGGGAAGAAGACGGAGCAGCAGGCAGCGAGTCCACCGGCCGACCAGCCGGCGGCTGCGGCGCAGACCGCCGGACCTATCGTCGAGGTCAACATGACCGGCGCCGGCAACACCTTCAAGTTCGAGCCGGATGTGATCCACGCTCCGGCGGGTGCCACGGTGCGGTTCATCAACGTCACCGGCGGGCCCCACAACGTGTCGTTCTTTTCGGATTCGATCCCCGCGGGGGCAGCCGAGAAGCTGAACGCGGCGATGGCGAACCGCATGGACAACCTGTCCGGGCCGTTCCTCATCAACGCCAACGACCACTACGACATTTCCCTGGCGGGGATGCCCCCCGGTACCTACAAGGGGTTCTGCACGCCGCACCAGGCGTTGGGAATGAAGTTCACGCTGATGGTGATGTAAGGGCGCCGTCACTTTCGCGACGACGGCTCCGGGAGCAATCCCGGAGCCGTTTGGTTTTAGGGGGGCGCAAAACGTCAGGGCACGGCCACGGCTCGTAGCGGCCTGCAGAGGGGCTCTACTTCCAGTCGCACTGCCTGGTCCACAAACCCAATGAGCGCATCAAAGGTCCGGCAGGCGCGCGCAGCCGTCAGGGTATCCCGGCTGGCCATCGCGACCCGCGCCAGCTCGCGACGGAGCGGCCACAGCGACGCCACGAGTCCCAATGGAGCGGCGAGCACAGCGTAGCGGGTGGTCGCCTGACGCCACTGGACCAGCGCGGTCGCCGAATCGCCGTTGCGCAGGGCCGCACGCGCTGCGAGGTCGAGGGCGAGGCTCGCGGGCAGCGGTGCGCCACCCACGGAGAGGCGTTCGAGCGCGCGGACGTGCAGACCCGGTTGCGGCAGTGCGAGGAGCCAGGCGAGCGTGGCGCTCGTGTCGCGGTCGGTCGCGGCCGAGGTGATGAGTCGGGTGCGAGATGATGCCGCGTCACCGAGGGAGGGCAGCCCGAGTGCCTCCGCGAGCACGATCCATTGGTCGCGCTCGCGCGCGACTCCGGCCGGCGCCGCCGCGAGCCGCGCGCGAGCACTGTCCGTCCATCCCTCGCCCAGGTCCGCCGCCACGCCAAAGCGTAGCGCCAACGTTCGCTCGCGGTTGTTTGCGGCGCGATGCGCCAGGGCTGCGAGCACATGTCGCTCAGGGCCCTGCCGATCCGCTGGGGTACCGAATTGAGCCGCTTGGAACGCGAGGTACATCAGCACGGTGAACGGGCGCCGGTCGAGGGAGGCTAGGACGGCCTTCTTCGCCGTGAGAGATTGGTACAGCAGCGTATCGGCCAGTCCCACGACGTCGGCTACGAGTGAGGTCGAATCGATCCGGCGGTACTCACGGATCAGTCGCTTCGCCTTGTCTTCGTCGTCGAAGAGATGCGCGAGTGAGATTCTGTTGGCGATCGCCGCGGCAAACCCCGGGTCCAGATCGAGGACTTCGTCGAACGCGGCGCGCGCCGAGTCGAGGGGCTGATCGAACAGCTGACCGAAGTACAGGTAGAACTCACCTTGAACGAATCGAGCCCAGGTTCGGTCTGCGGCCGCTTCCGCCGCTTCGCGGAACCGCGCCAGCGCCACCTCGCCGTTGCCCCGGTCCACGAGCTCGGAGTAGCCTTCGAGCAGCAAGCTGTCGGAGCGTTCCAGTCCGCCGAGATGGAGACGGGCCCCGTGGGTGGCGATACGTAGCGAATCTTCGTCGGGTGCGACTTGGGCGAGGACGAGCACCCGTCGTAGGTACGCCGGGGCGAAATCTGGATCGCGCGCGATCACGACGTCGTATTCGGTGAGGGCGCGCTCGTAGGCCCCGTGGCGAAACGCATCGTCACCTCTCAGGAAGGCCGCGATCGCCTCCTTGCCGCGCGGGATGGTGGCGTGCGGGTTGCGCCGGAACTCCGTGCCGATGGCGGCGAGGATCTCGGCCCAGGCATCATCCATCACTGTGGAGATCGAGTCCACTGGTCCGCTTTTTGGCGATACGGGAGCGACCGGGTCGCCTGCGCCGGTCTGGTAAAGCGCTGCTTCGAACTTCACTGTCGGCCCCGCGTACGTGACGCTGGCGTTGACGAAGTAGCGTGCCCCGAGCTGCTGAGCGATCGAGTCCGCCTCCGCGACTGACAGCGGCTGGGGGCCGGCGAGTTTCGCGCGCACCTGCCGGAACGACAGCGCGGTGAGGTGCGGTACCGGACTGAAGCGCTGCACGAAGAACTCGGGCAGGTGCTCAGCGGCGTCGGGGTAGGGTGCCGCACCGAGCACCGTGAACGGCATCACCGCCAGACTACGGCCGACCACCGGTCGGGAACCGCGCTGCCCGAGCACGAGCCAGAGCGACCCTCCCAGGAGCACGACCGCTATGGCGACGGCCGCCACCCGCGACCATGGGCGCCGCGCCGCACGATCGATCAGCGTAAGCCACTCGGCCGCCCGCGCCGGGCGGTCTTCGCGGCGGTCGGCGAGCGGCGCCACGAGGGCGGTCGCGAGACTCCCCGTGATCTCGGGGCGGGCACCGCGTAATGAGCGCGCCAGCGTCGTGCGGTCGGCGCCGAGGGACGGACGGGTGCCGGTGAGCGCCTCGAACGCGACGAGTCCGAGCGAATAGAGATCCGCGCGCCCATCAACGTCCGGCAATCCTCCCATTTGCTCGGGAGACATGTAGTCGGGAGTCCCGATGACCGACCCGGGCGCCGTCAGGGCGCTACTGACGGTTCGGATCTGTGCCACCCCGAAATCGGTGAGCAGCAGACGACCGGAGTCCTCCTCGATCATGATGTTGGCCGGCTTCACGTCACGGTGGACCACCCCGCGCCGGTGGGCCGCATCGAGGGCCGCACCGACTTCCCGGAGCAGCCGCAGGATCTCCTCGACCGGCACCTGATCGCGTTCGGCGAGTGCGCTCTCCAGGGTAACGCCGCGCACGAACGGCATAATGAGAAACGACAGGCCTTCGCGCGTATCGAACTCGTACACGGGGACGATATTCGGGTGGGATAGCTGGGCCGCCAGGGACGCTTCGCGCTTGAAGCGGTCCTGCCGCATCTGGCTCGCCGCGACGTCCGGTGGCAAGACCTTCACGGCGACCAGGTGCCCGAGCGTGAGGTGCCGCGCCCGGAACACGGCTCCCATGCCCCCGACGCCCGCAAGGTCGAGGACCTCGTAGTGATCGCCGATGGCGCGCTGCACGTCCTCGAGTGACGGAGGATTCATCGCGACGGGCAAGATACGGCGCCTTGCTCAGGACCGCACGACCTCCGATACTCCGGGTCGTATGGCCACTTCTCCGGTCGTCTATGCGCGCGTGCTCGGCCCGGCGCGTGTCACTGTCAACGGCGCCGATGCGCCGGCGGAGCTGATGTGGCGCAAGCACCTCGCGTTGCTGGTGTATCTCGCACGCAGCCCACGCGGGGCGCGCACGCGCGAACACCTCATCGGCATGTTGTGGAGCGACCGGGATGACAAGTCGGCGCGGCACTCGCTGAGCGAGGCGTTGCGCGTGTTCCGGCGCGTGCTCGGAGCGGCGCGGGTCCGCACCGACGTCGATCAGGTGGCGCTCGATACCGGCACGCTGACGCTCGATTGCGATCAACTGGCGGCGCGCTCCGCGGCGGCGGACTGGGCGAGTGCGGCGGCGCTCGTGCAAGGCGATTTCCTCGAAGGACTCGCGGTGCCGGACGCGAACGAGTTCGAGAGCTGGATCGCCGCTGAGCGCATCACCTGGCGCGCGCGTGGCGTCGAGGCGCTCACCCGCTGGGCTGAGGCGGCGCTCGCCGCCGGCGCCACAGAGGATGCGCGGACGGCGGCGCTCCGGGCGTTGGCCCTCGACCCGACGGCGGAGCCCGCGGCGCGGGCGGCCATGCGTACGCACGCCCTCGTGGGCGACCGCGCCGCTGCGCTGGACATTGGCGCGCACCTGGCCGCCGCCCTGCAGGAGCGGCTCGGTGCCGCGCCCGCGCCGGAAACCCGGCGGCTCGTGGAGCGGGTGCGCGACGCGCGCTTGGGTCAGCGCGTGGTGGCGGCCCCGAGCGGGACGCGACCCCGGCCACCGCTCGTGGGGCGGGGAGACGCGCATGCACGGCTCGCCGCTGCGTGGCGGCGCGCGGCCGGTGGGGCGGGCGAGCTCGTCCTGATCGAAGGCGAGCCCGGGGAAGGGAAGACGCGATTGGCGGACGACCTCCTCGATCGCGCGCGACTCGAGGATGCGACGGTCGCCGCCTGCCGCGCCGTTCCCTCCGACGCCCGAACACCTTGGAGCGGCCTCGCGGGACTGTTGGCGGGCGGGCTCGCTGCCGCTCCGGGGCTCGCCGGCGCTCCTCCTGCGGCGATCGCCGCCCTCCACGCGCTCGACCCGGATGTCGGCGCGCGCGCTCCGACGACGGGGGGCATGCTCGACCTGTCGCGTGCCTTCGCCGCCGCAGTGCAGGCTGCCGCGGAGGAGCAACCCGTCCTGCTGGCCGTGGACGACGCGAACTACCTGGATGCTGCGACGGCGGAGGCACTGCCCCAGCTGGCGCGCGATCTTGCAGGGCGGCGTGTCCTTATCGTGGTGTGCGTTGCGGTGGGAAGCCCACGGCTGGACTGGGTCGAGTCGCTGCGGGCGCACCTCGGCCGCGAGCTGCATGGCGATGCGATTCGGCTCGAGCGGCTCGACGCCGCAGCGCTCGGGACGCTGGTCCGCTGGTGGCTGCCGCGCTACGAGGATGAGGAAATCGCGCGAATCGTGCGCCGCCTCGAACGCGACACCGCCGGCGTGCCGCTGCTCGTCACGGCGGTGCTCGAGGCCGTCGCCGACGGATTTCGCCTGTCGCCCGACGCTCCCGCGTGGCCGAGCGAGCGACGCACCCTGGTGGACACGCTGCCGGGCGATCTCCCTCCCGCCGTGATCGGCGCGGTGTGCCTGCGGTTCCGGCAGCTGCCCGATGGTGCGCGGCAGGTGCTGGGGGCCGCGGCGGCGCTGGGCGAGCGCCTGACGGCGACGGCGCTCGCACGCGCCACGGGGCTCGAGCGCGGCGAGATCGATCCCGCCCTCGATCGGCTGGAGTGGGATCGCTGGCTCGTGACCGACGCGCGTGGCTACGCGTTCGCCGCTGCGATCGCGCGGGCCATCCTGTTGCAGGAGATGGTGACGCCGGGGCAGGTCCGCCGATACCGGGCGGCCGCCTCCACTTGAGAATCGCTTGAGGGGGGATGGCCATCCTCCAGGCAATCCTTCCGGGACCGGTAGGGACATGGAGATGACGCTACCAGTCACAACGACAGGCTCGTGGACACGTCTGCGCCGATCGCTCGTGCGGCCGCTCGGCGACCGGCGTTGGGATGTGTTCCTCCGGGCCACGGCCCTCGTCGCCTTGCTCGGCATTCCCATTCTGCTGTTCGTCCCCAACTCGGCACCGCTCGTGTGGCTTGCCGTGGTGTCGCTGCCGGCGAACAGTCCGTTGAGCCCGCTGCTCCCAACGTTCTTCGAGCCGTTGATCATCGAGGCCGCGAAGTGGTCAGCGGTCTGGGCCGTGACCCTCGTCGCATGCGCGGGCTACATGTACATGGAATACCTCAACTGGCACGTATATGTCTGGGTGCTCAATTGGGAGCGGTTGGAGGGGTTTCGGTCCCGCCGCTCGGTGCGGTGGGGCGTCCGGCTGTTCGCGCGCTCGCCGTTCTGGATGGTGGTGGTGTTCGCGTTCACGCCGCTGCCGTTCTGGGCGGGACGCGCGCTGGCGATCTTGCACCACTATCCGCTCGGGCGCTTCATGCTGGCGACGGCGGTCGGTCGGGTCCCTCGCTGGCTGTTCTACGCATGGTTCGGTGGCCGGGTGAGCGTGCCGGTGTGGGTCCTCATCGTGGTGATGGTCGTGCCGGCCGCGGTCATCATCGGCAGCCGGCTGCTGGGCGGCGTGCCGCTGCTCGCGGAAGTGGCACCTCCAGTGAACGATGCGCAGGGCGGTTGATGATCGCGGTGGCGGCCCAGGACGAGAGTCTCTCCCACCACACCACGGCTTGACAGGGGCGTCACGGGCGGAGCAGCGACGCAGGGAGATGCCGATGGATGTGTGGGACGTCGTCGTGATCGGGACCGGGTTTGGTGGCAGCCTGACCGCGCTGGCCGCGGTGCGTGCTGGACTGCGCGTGCTGCTGATCGAGCGCGGCCGCTGGGTCGATCGCGACGACTCAGCCTGGGACGCCCACCAGATTCTCATCGACCGCAAGTATCGGAGCGCTTCTCCTTACGAGGTACATACCGCGTTCGGACGGAAGGCCGTCTATCCGAACGACGTCGTGGGCGGCAAGTCGGTGTTCTACGGGGCGGCGTCGCTGCGGTTGCGTGAGGAGGATTTCGACCTCGCCGACCGGTTCGACGGGGTCGAGACGGTGCCCGCGTGGCCGATCCGCTACGCGGAGTTGGCGCCGTTCTACGACGAGGCCGAGCGGCTGCTCGGTGTCGCGGGCGTGGCCGGGACCGATCCCACCGAGCCACCGCGAGCGTGTGGTTACGCGCACGCGCCGCCGCCCCTGTCTGCGCCGGCGCGCCGGGTGGCCGACGCGGCCACCGCGCTGGGGCTGCACCCGTTCCCGCTCCCGCTGGCGATCAACTTCAGGGGCGGCGCCGGCCGGCCCTCCTGCATCCAGTGCATGACGTGCGACCTATTCCCGTGTAAGATCGGGGCGAAGAACGACCTCGCCGTGACCGTCCTGCCTGAGGCGATCCAGCGAGGGGCCCGCGTGCTCCACAGTACCGTGGCCTGTCGTCTGGAGCGCCGGGGGGACGAGATCACGGCGGTGGAATGCCTGGACACGGCGACCGGCCGGCGGTTCACCGCGCCGTGTCGCTTGTGCGTCGTGAGCGCCGGCGCGATCGCCTCGCCGGCGTTGTTGTTATCGTCCGGGCTGGGGCAGATCGAGCCGAACGGCCGGCTCGTGGGGCGGTACCTTATGCGCCATTGCAGCGGCATCGTGATCGGCATCTTTCCGTTCGAGACGAACCCCGCCCAAACGTTTCACAAGCAGGTGGCGATCACGGATTTCTACGTCAGCGGTCGGGATGGCCGACCCCCCGCGGGTCCGTGGGGGATGATTCAGGCGCTACAGGTGCCGCCGCCAGAATTCATCGCCGCCGAGGGTGGGTTCCCATTCGGGACGATCGGGTCGAGGACAACGCGGCGCCACATCAACATGATGTGCCTTGCGCATGACCTGCCCCAGGCGACGAACCGCGTCGAGCTCGATCCCGCGCGGCGCGACGCGTTCGGCCTGGCGATCCCACGCGTCTCGCATCGTTACTGTCGGCGTGACCTGGCGGCCCGACGCGCGTTGTACCGCGAGGCGACGCGCATCTTGCGGCAGGCGAAGGCCATGCTGCGGGTGCGCATGCCGGTGGATACCTTCTCGCATGCGCTCGGCACATGCCGGTTCGGAACCGATCCTCGCACCGCAGTGCTCGATCCGTGGTGCCGCTTCTTCGGGATGCGAAATCTCTTCGTGGTAGATAGCAGCTTCATGCCGAGTGCGGGCGGCGTCAACCCGAGCCTCACCATCGCGGCCAACGCGCTGCGGGTAGGCCGGTACATCGTGGCGAACTGGGATGGGCTTGCCGCCAGGGACGGCGCATGACGACGCGGGTGAACCTGTGCCTGCTCGGGTGCGGGGCCGTGGCGCGCCTGCACAGCCGCATCGCGCGGACGCTGCCGGGCGAAGTGAACCTGTTCTTCGCCAGCCGCTCGCCCGCGAAGGCCGAATCCTACCGGCGCCGCTTCGCCGGCCGGGGGGCGTTCGGGAGCTACGAGGAGGCGTGCACGTCCTCGCTCGTGGACGCCGTGCTCGTTTGTACGCCACCCGCCGGGCACGTGGCGCACGCCCGGCTCGCTGCGGCCGGTGGCAAGACCATGCTCATCGAGAAGCCCGTCGCCCGGACGCTCGAAGAGCTGGCCGCGATCGAGTCCGCCGTGCACGAAGCCGGCGTCGTCGCGATGGTCGCCGAGAACTACTTCTTCAAACCAACCGTCGGCGTTCTGCGCGCGCACCTCGACGCGGGTGACATCGGCGATCCGCTGTTTCTCGAGATCAACCGTGCTTCGAAGGCTCGGCTGGCAGGTTGGCGCACCGACCCGACTGAGATGGGTGGTGGGGCGCTGCTCGAGGGCGGCGTGCATTGGATCAACTACCTATGCAGCTTGGGGGGTGGCGTGCGCGAGGTGCTGGCCGCGCAGCCAAGCATGACACGGGAAGGCGCGCCTCCGTTCGAAGACGGACTGGAGCTGCTGGTCAAATTCGAGAGTGGCGCGGTGGGCAAGCTGCTGCATGCGTGGTGCGTGCCGAACCGACTCGGGGGCCTTCAGCTCTCCAAGCTGTACGGCACGCTCGGCAGCATCGTGTTCGAGAGCAACGGTCTGTTCGCCTTGGTTGTGGGACGGCGCAAGCGGCTGCGCCTGCCGGGAATTCTGGACCTGATGGGGTATCGGGCCATGCTGCAACACTTCCTGCGCTGCGTGCGCGAGCGGACGGCGCCGGCGATGTCGCTCGCGGTTGCGCGACGCGACTTGGCGATCGTCGAGGCGACGTACCGCTCGCTCCAGAGCGGTCGTTTTGAGCGACCTGCCGGCGCACCCGAGCTCATCTAGGTCGGGCCGCCGCTCGTTCCTTCACTACCGACACGTGGAGTCCCCGATGCAATTCGGCCACATCCCGCTGGCGCTGGCGATTGCGACGTACGACTGGAACCCCAAGACGGCGGCGTTCTGCCTCGGCATGCATTTCCTGCCCAACGCCGATTCTCTGGTTGTGCGCGCCGGCTGGGCCAAGCCGGAGTTCCATTGCACCGTGACTCACAGCGTCGCCTTCGCTGTTGCCGTCAGCGCCCTGGTGGCGCCGTTCTCACCACGCTACGCCGTGTTCGCCCTGGTAGCGATCCTCGCACATTATGCCGCGGACATCGGCAGTACGGTCGGATTGCCCCTGCTGTGGCCCTTCTCGAAGCGCAAGTTCACGCTCGCCTTGTTCCAGGACAGCGGCTACTGGGGGAAGGAGATGTACCTCGGGTACTACCGACAGCCGATGGCGTGGGTGCTCGAGGGCGCGGTCGTGGCGTTCTTCGTCTTCCGACTCTACCGGTTGTACGCGTAACCGGCCCCGTCGGGGCATGGGGATGACGCTCGCGGCAGCATCGACCGGCTCGTGGTTGCGCCTGCTCGGATCGCTCGTGCGGCCGCGTGGCGACCGGCGCTGGGACGTGTTCCTCCGGGCCACCGCGGTAGTAGCGCTGTTCGGCATTCCTGTGGTGCTCTTCGTTCCGGGCTCGGTCACCTACGTCTGGCTGGTGGTGCTCTCCCTGCCCGCCAACAGCCCACTGTCTCCGATCCTCCCGACGTTCTTCGAGCCCATCATCATCGAGGCCGCCAAGTGGAAGCCCGCCTGGGCGGTCACCCTGGTCGCGACGGCCGGCTACATGTACATGGAGTACATCAACTGGCACGTCTACGCATGGGCATTGAATCTGGAGCGCCTCGAGGGGCTCCGGACGAACCGATGGGTACGCTGGGGGATCGAGAGCTTCGCCCGGTCGCCCTTCTGGATGGTCGTGATCTTCGCCTTCACGCCGTTGCCGTTCTGGGCGGCCCGGGCACTCGCGATCCTCCACGCATACCCATTGTGGCGGTTCATGGTGGCGACGCTCCTCGGGCGCGTCCCACGGTGGCTGCTCTATGCTTGGTTTGGCGGAATGGTTAGTGTCCCCACGTGGGTGCTGGTCGGGATGATACTCGTGCCAGCAGCGATCGTGATCGGCGCGCGGCTGCTCCATGGCGTGCCTCTACTGGCGGAGACGACGCTTCCGGTACAGGATACACATCCGGACGCGTAGCAGTCGGGCCGGCTTCGAACCACCCATCCTGAAACGCGTCACGACGCCAGACCTTCGCACGGTGAGGCACGATGCCATCCGATCAAGACGCACGCAGGGTGGTGTTCGTGCTGATAGACGGCGCTCGCCCCGACGTGGTGCGTGATCTGCTCGACCGTGGCGACCTGCCCAACCTTGCCCGCTGGGTGATTGAACCCGGTGGAATCACGGTAGGCACGACGGTGTTCCCGTCCACCACTGGCATCGCCTACTTCCCGTTTCTCTACGGCTGCTATCCGGGTACGGCGAACGTCCCCGGGATCCGCTGGCTGGACCGCGCCGCGGCCGCCGGCGACTGGCGTTCCCAATGGCGCGCCGCCCGCAGCTACTGTGGGGCTCAAATCGGCTGGCTCAACAGCGATCACGCATTGGGACCATCGATGTTCGATCTGGTGCCGGAGAGCCTGGCGATCTGCACTCCGCTCACGAGCGGTCTGCGTTCCGGTGCACACCTGATGACGGAGCGCCGCGCCGTGCTCGGCGTGCTGGCCCACTATGCGGGCAGCTGGCAAGCGCTCGACAATGCCGTCGCCGATGCGTGGCTCTCGGTTGCCCGCCGGGACGACTGGCGCTTCTTGTTCGTCGTTTTTCCGGGCCTCGACGGGCTCACGCACCTTACGGATCCGTTCCATCCTGGCGTGCTCGCCGCTTATCGTGCGGTGGATACGGCGCTCGGGCGCTTCGTCACACGCGCGCGGGACCGCGGCTACCCGTTCGCGCTCTTCGTCGCCTCGGACCACGGCGCCAGCGTGGTGCGCCAACACACCGACATCGCGCTCGACCTCGAAGCGCTCGGCTGGCCCACCATCCGCCATCCGATGCACGTGTGGCGTCGCCGGGCACGCGCGGCGGTGATGGTGTCCGGGAATGCCAGCGTCCAGATCTACCTGGAGCCGCGCTCCGGTCGTGCCGCACCGCGCGAGGCAGGGGAAATTCCGGACGACCTGTTGCGGCACTTGCTCGGTCTCGATGCGGTCCGGCTCGCGGCGTGGCGGGACGGCACGGGTGGGGTGATGGTCGCGGCGGGAGAGGACCGGGCGCGGCTGCGGGCGGTCGGCGCGCGCGTGTGCTACGAGGCGCTGCACGGCGATCCGCTGCACCTTGGCTCCGCGCCGATCGACGCCGAGGACCGCGACCTGCTCGCGCTCACCGCTGCCGGCGCGCTCCCCGATGCGCCGCGGCAGCTGCTCCAGCTGTTTCGCTCGCCGCGCGCCGGCGACGTCGTGCTCGCCGCCCGTCTCGGCGCAGATTTCCGCGGGCCGTGGGAGATCCCGGAGCACCGGTCGGGGCACGGCAGCCTCATCGCCGACCACATGGCGGTGCCGATCGCCGCCAGCGTCCCGCTCCCCGAGTCGCCGCTCCGCACCGTGGATCTCATGCCCGCGATGCTCGAATGCCTGGGGGTCGCGGTCCCACCGGGGATCGATGGCGTGCCGTTCGCGGTGCTCGCCGCGTCCGCAGAGACCGTCTCATGAACGGACTGCGCGAGGGTCTCGTCCGGCGTCGCGGAACTCCGCAATGGGACGCGGTGTTGCGCGCGACGGGCGTGATCGCGCTGCTGGCGATCTACCCCACCCTCCGGTGGTCTCCGGTGGCGGGCATCGTGGGGTTCCTGTGTGTGACGATCTTCGTGAATGGACCGCTCGCGCCTCTGCTGCCCGCGACGTACGAGCCGGTGCTGATGGTGGCGGGCCGGGCCTATCCGCCGGTGCTGGTCGCGTTCGTGGGGATCGCGGGCACGCTGTACATCGAGTGCATCAACTACTACCTGTACCGTGCTGCGATCCTCCACCCACGACTCGACCGGGCCAGGAACTCGAAACTGGTTCACAAGACCGTCGCCCTCTTCAAGAGAAGCCCGTTCTTCTGCGTCTGGCTGTGCGCCTGGAGTCCGCTGCCCTACTGGGCGGTCCGGTTCCTCGCGCCGCTCGCCGGGTACCCTGTCCGGCCATACCTGTTCGCGACCTTCCTCGGCCGGGCGCCGCGGCTATGGTTCTTCGCCGCCTTGGGACTCGTCTTGCCGATCCCGACGTGGCTGCTCGTGTCAGTCACCTCGGTGATGATCGCCGGCGCGGTGCTGGTGGCCACCCTCCGCGGGTCCGAGGCGCAGCCCACTGCGGTACCTGCGGAAATCGCGTGACGGTTCCCGTGCTCGCTGTCATCGTGTGGCTCTGTGCAGGCGCTCCCAGCGCGTATCGCGTCGCCGTTGCGCCCGCCGAGTCGCTCCACGTCACCGTGGCGGGGACGGGGGTACCGATCGTCCTCGTACCCGGGTTGTTCGGCTCGGCGTTCGGTTTCCGGCACCTGATTCCGCTGCTCACGACCGCCGGCTACCGGACCATCGTCATCGAGCCGCTCGGGATCGGTGGCTCTTCCAGGCCGCAGCGCGCCGACTATTCGCTCACTGCCCAGGCCAATCGCATCGCCGCCGTACTCGATACCCTCGCGCTCTCTCCGGTGGTCGTGGTCGCCCACTCCCTCGGCGCCTCGATGGCTTACCGGCTCGCGTACCGGCGCCCCGATCTCGTCCGAGGCGTGCTGTCGCTCGACGGCGGCCCGGCCGAGGCCGCCACCACATCGGGCTTTCGCCGCGCGATGCGGTTCGCGCCCTGGATCAGGCTGTTTGGAGGTGCGCGCCTGATTCGCGGCCGGATCCGACGCAGTCTGCTCGCCGCGTCCGGCGATTCGAGCTGGGTGACCGACGAGGTGGTCAGCGGCTACACCGCGGGCGCCGCTGCGGATCTCGATGGCACTTTGAAGGCGTTTCTCGGGATGGCCCGGGCGCGCGAGCCCGAGCGGCTTGCCCCACATCTCGGGGAGATCCGCTGCCCGGTGCTGTTGCTGGTGGGCAGCGCCCGCCACAGCAGCGGGATCAGCGTCGCCGAGGCGGCCTTGCTGGAAAGCCGGATCCCCCACTTTGCGATCGACACCGTGCCGGCGGCGGGGCATTATCTGCAGGAAGAGCGCCCCGACGCCGTGGCCGCGGCGGTGCGGCGCATGGCGGGGCCTGGCACCCGATAGCTTCGGGCGCCGGTCAGCCGTGAAGATCGAGGGACGGAACAGGAGTTCACGAGCGGGGGTGCATGAACGTATCCGGTGGAATGGCGGTGCGGATGCTCGTCAAAGGCATCGGAAACCGGATGAAAAAGCTGCCGCTGTCGATCTCCTTCGAAGTGACCCACGCGTGCACGGCGAACTGCTGGCACTGCAATTGGGGCGGTCCGATCAAGGAGACGCGCCGCACCCCCGCGGAGTACGCCGCGATCTGCCGCGACCTCCAGCCGGTCGTCGTCAACGTCTCCGGCGGGGAACCGATGGCGCGGGGCGATCTCGACGACATCGTGCGCGCCCTGGCCCACCCGGGCGGGCTGCCCTGGGTCGTCGTGGTCAGCAACGCCTCCCAGCTTTCGCCGGAGCGGTTTCTGCGGCTCAAGCGGGCCGGGATGCACCAGCTGTCGCTCTCGATCGATTTCCCGGACGACCGGCACAGCGATTTCCGTCGTATTCCAGGGCTGTTCTCCCACATGGCCGAGGTCGTCCCCCAGTGCGTTGCCATCGGGGATCCCGACGACATCTCCCTGAACTGCTGCATCACGGCCTGGAACTACCGCGCTGTGCCCGACATCGTCCGGCTGGCCGCTCGTTGGGGGGTGAGCATCAATTTCTCGGTATACACGCCGCTCCGGATGGACGACCCAAGCGGGCTCGTGCAGCACAACGGCTCGGCAGCGGAGTTGTCGGAGAAGATCGCCGAGGTGGTCGCGCTGAAGCGGGAAGGGTATCCGATCTACACCTCCGAGCGCGTCCTGTGGAAATTCCGCGACTTTCTCCTCGGCGGCCGGTCTCCCGGGTGTCAGGCCGGATATCGCTTTCTCGTCATCAATCCCGACGGCCGGCTGACGCCGTGCGCGATGGTGATGGCCTACTTCGACGATCACCGCACCATGCAGCGCGAGTTCTCGAGCCACAACACCTGCGAGGCGTGTTTCATCAGCACGCGGGCGAACTGCGAGAAGACGACGTGGGAGTCTCTGGCGGACAACATGGACACGCTGCGCCTGATGTTGCCCTGGCATTGGGGCCGGCGCGGCACCAACGGCCGGCGGCGCTCTACCCCGTTGCCGGTGCTCGGCCAGACCCCGCCGTGAGCCGTCGGTGCCCGCAGTGTGGCCGCGACTTGTCTTCGTTGGAAGTGCGCTGTGCCTGCGGATTCGAGCTGCCCGAAGCCCGCGATCTGCGCTCCGATCCCGACGATCCCCGTTGCGCCGCGTGCGGCGGGGCGATGCCCCTCATGGCGGAGCGGTGTCCGTCCTGCAACGCCGTGGGCTATCCGGCCCTGCGCGGGCGGCGGGGGAAGAAAAGCCAGGGCTCGCCTGGAAACGCTTGAAAGTCGCTTGACGCGGTTGGCCGAACGTGTCCCGGACCTTCACCTGGGTGGACACGATGCAATTCGGCCACGTCGGGATCGCACTCGCGATCGCCTCGTTCGACCCGCGAGCGGAGACGTTCGCCGTGGTCGGTGCCGCGCAGTTCCTGCCGAACCTCGACACGCTGGTGGTGCGCGCCGGCTGGGCGCACCCCGACTTCCACGACACGTGGAGCCACAGCTTGCCGTTCTGCCTGGCGGTCGGCGCGGTCGCCTGGCTCCTGTTCGGCCCCTGGCTTGGTGCGCTCGCGTTGCTCAGCATCGTGTGCCATGTGGTAGCGGACATGCCGATCGACACCGGGATCCCGCTGCTGTTGCCGTTCAGCTGCCGTCGGTTCTCGTTCAACCTCTGGAAGAACACCGGGTACTGGGGCAAGTCGATGTATGCAGGGTTCTACCGCCATCCCTGGGCGTGGATTCTCGAAGGCGCGGTCTTTGCGGTCGTGCTGTGGCGGTACGGGAAACTGCTCACATGACGTTGCGCGCGCGGCCCGCCGTCCCCGCCACCTGACTTCCACCGGAGACATCGCATCCATGTGGCTGCTCTCGCTGCTCCTGCTCGCCGACACGACCGGCAGCTTTCAGGTGATGGTCGCGCCCGGGGAGCTGGTCCGCGTGCTGAGCGTGGGGACGGGCGCGCCCGTCGTGTTCGTCCCCGGCCTGTTCGGCTCGGCGTATGGATTCCGCAACGTGATCCCAGCGCTCGAGGCCGCGGGGTACCGATCGATCGTCATCGAGCCACTCGGCATCGGGACCTCGGGGCGGCCCGAGCATGCGGATTACTCGCTGACCGCCCAGGCGGATCGCATCGCGGCCGTGCTCGACACGCTGCGCGTGACGCACGCCGTTCTCGTCGCCCACGCTGTGGGCGCTTCCATGATGTACCGGTTGGCCTATCGTCGTCCGGACCTGGTGCGCGGCCTCGTGTCGCTCGACGGCGGACCGACGGAAACGGCGGCGACTCCCGGCTTCCGCCGCTCCATGCGATTCGCCCCGTGGATCAAGTGGTTCGGTGGCCTGAACCTCATCCGCCGCAGGATTCGCCATAGCCTGATCGCCGCTTCCGGCGACTCCACCTGGGTCGACGCAGCGGTCCTCGATGCCTATACCGCGGGGGCGGCGGCCGACCTGGACGGCACGCTCAAGGCGTACCTCCGCATGACGCGGGCGCGTGAGGCGGAACGGCTCGAGCCTCACCTCGTCCAGATCCGGTGTCCCGTGCTCCTGTTGATCGGCACCGCCCGCCACGATGGCGGGATCAACGCAGCGGAACTGGTGTTGTTGCGGCGCGGGCTGCGGGCGTTCACGATCGACACCGTGCTCGCGGCGGGGTTATTCCTGCAAGAGGAGCGACCCGACGCGGTCGTGGCGGCGGTCCGGCGCATGGTGCGGCAGAACTGACGCACCATCGCTATATTCACGTACTTCCATGCCACTCTTCTTGCTCTTGCCCCTGCAGCTGCTCCTGGTGCAGGCCGCGGACACGCCGGGCGATTGGGTCCGCGCACTCCCGGCGGCCGCCATCCACGTCTTCCCCGATCGCCACGAAATCACGATCGACCTCGCGCCCGTGGACGTCCCCGGCGGGATGTCCCACGAGGCGATGGCCGGCATGCCCATGAACGAGCACCTCGCCCATAACCCGATCTATCCGCCGGTGATGGGTGTGGATCTGCCGATCACGGGCTGGATGTCGGGGTTCCGCATTGAGCTGGTGGACTCGGCGGGCCGCGCGCTGCCGAGCGGGCTCCTCCATCATTACAACCTCATCGATCCGAACCATCGCGAGTTGTTCCTCCCGATTTCTCGTCGCGTCCTCGCCGCGGGGACTGAAACCGGTGCGGTGCACATGTCGCGGTTGCTGCTCGGCACGCCGTTCGTCCGGGGCGAGCGCTTCGTGGCGAGTGCCATGCTCCACAATCCGACGATGCAGGGGCACACCGGCGTGCGGACGCGGTTGATCCTCACCTATACCGACGAGGGGCACTGGTATCCCCTGGTGCGCGCCTACCCGTGGCAGTTCGATGTGGCGTTTCCGGTAGGGGACAAGTCGTTCGATTTGCCGCCCGGCCGCTCGGAGAAGTACTACGAAGGCAGCCCTGCGGTGCCGGGAAAGATCGTGGGGATCGGCGGCCACGTGCACGACTACGCGATCTCGCTGGAGCTGCGCGACGTCACGACGGGCGATCTGATCTGGCGGGCGACGCCGATCACCGACTCGACCGGCCACGTGGTCGGCATGCCGATCAAGAAGTTTATCGGCCTGACCGGGGTCGGCGTCCGGATCGTGCCGGACCACCGCTATCGCGTGACGGTGTTCTACGACAACCCGACCGGAGTGACCCTCCCCGACGGCGGCATGGGCGTCGTGGCGGGGCTGTTTCAGCCGTCGTCGGGGGTAACGTGGCCGACCACGGAGGTCGTCGACTCGTTGTACGTCCGGGATCTGCGGCACGCGCTGCGGCTCGGCGACGTCCCCCAGGTCTCGGCGAGACTAGGCGCTGGCGTCGAGCACGCCGACCACTGACTCCGCCGCGCGCGCCGGCGCCTCGGCCGCGCGGCCGCGCTGCATGACCGCGAGCATCACGCCTGCGAGAACCAAGCCGGACAGCGCGTCCACGCCATAGTGGAACTGGCAGTAGACCACGGCGAGCACGAGGCCCGTCGTGGGGATCAGCAGCGCGAATCCGAGCGGGCGCCAGTAGCGCAGGGCAAACCCGGTCGCCACCACGGACGCGGCGACGTGGGAGGAGGGGAACGCCGCCCCCCAGGAGTCGCCGCGGTCCAGCAACCACTGCGCGAGCCGTGCCGGCCCGACTTCCGTCGCGGCGTTGTGAGCCAGCGCGAAGGCGTAGCGCGGGCCGGCCACCGGGTAGAACAGGAACACGACGTAGCACAGATAGAACGTCACCATGACGCCGAGGATGGTATGCCGGGCCGCTTCGCGCCGTCCCGAAAACCACAACCCGAGCGGCGAGCCGTACAGGATGGCGTAGTAGGCGAGATAGCACGTATGCAGCATCGCCGAGAGCCACGGCACCGGCATTTCGCGAATCCACCGGTACGACACCTGCGAGCCGAATACGGCAGTCTCGAGGTGCTGAATCGCGAGGTCGTTCTGGAACCCGGCGTCCAGCGTGAGCACCCCGATCTCCCCATACAACCCGGCGAGCAGCAGCATCGGGTACCACTCTCCGAGAAACCGTCCCACCGGACCGCCCTCGCGGGCGTACGGCGCGAGGAGCACGAGTCCCACGAGCATCGCGTGGGCGGCCACCAGATACTGCCAGTGCGGGACCGTGTCCCCCGAAAACGAGAGGGCGAGGGCCAGGGTCGCGACGACGACGTAGGCCAGGGTCCATCGGTCCAAGGGGGTGAGACTCTTCACAGCCATCCCTCCGCGCGGTACCAGGCTGCCGTTCGGGCCAGGCCGGTCTCAAGATCGGTCGTCGCCCGCCAGCCGGCATCACGCGCAAGCGCGTCGGCACGGCAGGTCCAGGCAGGTGCCAGGAACTCGTTCGCTTTATCCGCCGACAGGACCGTGGCGCGCCCTGCAAGGTGTGCCAGCGAACCTACGGTCCAGAGGGCAATTCGCGCTAGCGTGCCCGGGACGGGCAGGTGGCGCGGCCGAGTACCCACAGCCCGGCCCACCGCTTCCACGAGGCCCCGGCTGGTGGTCGCAACCGGGTGCGCCGCATAATAAAGGTTCCTGACCGCCGCAGGAGCCTGGGCGGCAGCGATGAGTGCGTCCGCCAGGTCGTCCGCATACACGACCGACAGTTCCTGCGTTCCGTCACCGATCACCGGACCTAAATGCGCCCGCGCCAAACGAAAGATGCGGAGCGTCTCTTTATCTCGCTCCCCGTACACGACCGGGGGCCGGACGATGGTCCATGGCAGGGCGGCCGCTCGCACCAGCTCTTCGGCCGCCAGCTTGCTCCGTCCGTAGTCGGTGACCGGCGCCGGGGCCCGTGACTCGTCGATCGGCCGCCCGGGCACGGTCGGTCCTCCCACGGCGAGCGTCGACACGTACACCAGGCGATGCGGCGGGTGCCGGGTCGCGGCCTCCAGCACACGCGCGGTGCCGTCTCTGTTGACGGTGAGGAAGTCATGCAGGTTTCTGGCGCTGATGAGCCCCGCGACGTGGTAGACGACGTCAGCCTCCGCGCACCCCTGCCGGAGCGCCTCCGGGGCATTGAGGTCTCCTGCGATGATGCGAACGCCGGTCCATCCGAGCGCCCGCGCTTTGGCGGGATCGCGCATCAGGCAGGCCACGGTATCCCCCCGTCGCCGCAGCGCGTCGACGAGATGGGCGCCCACGAATCCCGTGGCGCCCGTGACAAACGCCCTCACAGCCGCTTGTCGAAAACGCGATACGTCTTGTAGGGGCGGAAGCCGAGACGGGAGAGCCCGTTGATCATTGCCGCGTTGTCTTCCAGGATCCAGCCGGCTTCTCCCTGGGGCATCCCGCGGGCGGTCGCGTGGGTCCAGATCCAGTGGTAGAGCAGGGCGTCGATGCCCTTGCCGCGGTATTCCTTCAGCGTGCCCAGCAAGGGAATCCGCGCCCGATCGATCTTGCGCGCGTACCACAGGATCTTCAGCAGGCCGGGAAAGAGCCGGCCCGACGGGTTGTGCTTCAGGGCGACGTTGAAATCCGGGATGGCGACCCCGAACCCCACGACGCGTCCCGCGATTTCCGCGAACACCACGAGATCGGCGACGATGATTGGCTTCAGCTGCTTGGCGAGGTGCTCGAGCTCCGCGTCGGTCATCGGCACGTAGCCCCAGTTTTGCTCCCACGCTTCGTTGAACAGCGCCTTCACGAGCTCCACTTCTTCGCGGAACCGCTTCATATCGAGCGGGCGCAGGGTCACCCCCAGCCGCTCGGCCAGGACGTCGCGCGCGCGGATAAACCGCTCCGGGGGCGCTTCGCCTCCGCCCCAGAAGGCGATCAGGTCCTTCGCCTTGTGGAATCCGTACTGCTCGTGCAGCGGCACGTAGTACGCCGGATTGTGCGGCATCAGCACGACCGGCGGCGTATCAAAACCCTCAATCAGCAGACCGCATTCGTCGTTGATCGACGGGCTCATCGGGCCGCGCATCGTATCGAGGCCGCGCGCCCGCAGCCACCGCGCGGCCGTATCGAAGAGGGCGGCGGCCGGGGCCGGGTCGTCCACGCACTCGAAGAACCCGTAGAAGCCGATTCTATCGTGATGCAACCGGTTGTGGGCGTCGTTCTGAATGGCCGCGATGCGCCCGACCATTCGCCCATTGTCGGTCGCGAGGAAATACTCCGCCTGCGCGTGGTGGAAGAACGGGTTCTTTTTCGGGGAAAGGACGGTGCGGACGTCCATCCGCAACGGCGGGACCCACATCGGGTCCCGCTGGTGCAACGAATACGGAAAGGCGATGAACCGCTCGAGGTCCCGTCCGGAGCGGACGGAGACCACCGCGACGCTCAAATGACCCCCAGCTCCTTGCCGAGCCGGGCGAACGTGTCGATCGCGCGGTCGATCTGCTCGAAGGTGTGCGTGGCCATGAGGCTGGTGCGCAGCCGGCACTGGGACGGCGGCACCGCGGGCGGCACGACCGGGTTGGTGAACACCCCCGCGTCGAACAACTTACGCCAGAAGACGAAGGTCGTCTCGAGCGGACCGATCAGGACCGGGACGATCGGCGTCTCGGTGGGGCCGATATCGAAGCCCAGGCCCCGCAGGCCGTCCTGCAACCGTCGCGAGTTTACCCACAACTGATCGCGACGCTCCGGCTCGCGCTGCAGCACGTGCAGCGCGGCGAGCACGCCCGCGGTGTTCGACGGGGGCAGGGCGGCCGTGAAGATGAGCGGCCGGCTGTGGTGCTTCAAAAAGTGAATGACGTTCTCGGTGCCTGCCGCGAACCCGCCGATCGACGCCAACGATTTGGAGAAGGTGCCGACGATCAGGTCGACCTCTTCGGTGAGCCCGAAGTGCGCGGCGGTGCCGTCGCCCTTCGGTCCCAGGACGCCTACGGAGTGGGCATCGTCTACGGCCACCGCGGCGCCGAACTTCTGCGCGACCTTGATCAGGTTGGGCAGGTCGGCGATGTCGCCTTCCATCGAATACACGCCGTCCACGATCACCATGGTCCCGGTTCCTTCGGGGACGCGCTGCAGTTTACGCTCGAGTCCGGCGAGGTCGCCGTGGTTGAAGCGCACCGTCTCGCCCTGCGACATCTTCGCGCCGTCGACGATCGAGGCGTGGTCCAGCTTGTCGAGGAAGACCATGTCGCCGCGACCGACCAGCCCGGAGATGACGCCGAGGTTCGCTTGATACCCGGTCGAGAAAACGAGGCAGCATTCCTTGCCGAAGAACTCGGCCAGCTCCAATTCCAGCTTCTCGTGCAGATCCAGCGTGCCGTTCAGGAACCGGCTACCGGTGCATCCGGACCCGTAGCGCTCCAGCGCCGCGCGGGCGGCCGCGAGGACTTCCGGATGATGTGTGAGCCCCAGGTAATTGTTGGAGCCCATCATGATCCGCTCTCTGCCCTCGATGACCACGACCGTGTCTTCGGAGCGCGAAATCGGCTTGAAATACGGGTACAGGCCTGCCGCCTGGACTTCGCGCGCCTTGGTGAAATTGCGACATTTATCAAAGAGCGCGATGTGCTGCAGGATCTCAGTCCGCACGAATCTCTCACCTGTGGAAATCGTGCTACAGCTTAGCGGCGACATGCCCAAACCGCAAGGCGAACCGTGGGTTGCGCGTTCGCGGACGTTGTGCCTGGGGCGTAACTTACGAGCCTCGTGCCTTCATGTTCCGCCGGCGCCCGCCGGCCCGTCGCGCTGTACTCTACCGCTGCGCTCGGCGTCGGTTCCCGCACGGCGCAATCCGCAACGTCGCGACTCCCACGCGTGCTGTCGTGAGCGCGAAAGTCCTTCGCGCAACTTGGGGTTCGCTCGCCGCGGCGGCGTCGCTCGCGGCGCAACGTGCTCCAGCCGGCGCCAGTCCGTACCAGATCGCGTACGTATTCGAGTCGAAAGTTCCCGCGAGCCACGAGGCCACGGTGCGCCTGAGGGTCAGCGGCGCGTTGGGCGATACGACGCTCATCCAGCTGCCCGCCTGGTATCCCGGACGCTACGCCATCTACAATTTCGCGGCGAACGTGCAGGAGACCCACGCGTCGTGCGACGGACGCGCCGTCCGCGCGCCCAAGCGCGACAAGCAGACGTGGGTGGTCCGGTGCAAGGCGCCGCTGCGCGGCTCCGCGACACTCGAATTCGCCCAGCGCGTGTGGTGGGACGACCTGACCGGCTCCACATCGCAGATCGACTCGTCGCACATCAATCTGAACCCCGGGAGCGTCTTCCCCTACGTGGTGGGGCACAAACCCGACTCCGTCAGCGTCACCTACGTCGGTCCCGAGGGTTGGACGGTGGTCAACGGCGCGGTCGCCTCTCCATGGCCGGGCGCCCTCACCCAGCGCTTCCCGAACTACGACGTCTTCATCGACCACCCCACGGAGATCTCGTCCCGCGCCTCTGTGGACACGTTCAGCCTCGAGGGTACGCAATACCGCGTGCTGGTGCACGCCGAAGGCGACACGGGCGTGGGACGGCGGCGGCAACTCACCGCCGACCTCAAGGCGATCGTGCAGGCGGAGGTCGCGTTCTGGGGCGTCCAGCCGATGGAGCGCTACACGTTCCTCGTGCACTACGTTCCCGGTAATCGCGGCGGCGGCGACGGGATGGAACACCTCACCTCTTGCCAGGTCATCATCCCCGCCGCCCTCGCCGACACCGCGGGCGAATCCGGTCCGCAGGGCTATTACGGCCGGCACGAGTTGTTCGCGCACGAGTTTTTCCACACCTGGAGCATGAAACGGTTACGCGCGCGCGAGCTGGGGCCCTGGGACTACACGCGCGACAACCCCACTACCACGCTGTGGGTGGGAGAAGGGTTCACCAACTATTACGGTGCGCGGCTCGTGTATCGAGCCGGGTTGTGGAGCCGGCCGCTCTACCTGGCACGCGTCGCGGCCAACGTCGCCCAGCTGCAGGCGACGCCGGGACGGCTCGCGATGAGCGCCGAGGACGCGTCGCTGAGCGCCTGGTTCATGGACCGCGTCCCGTTGCGCCAGGAGGCGATGCTGCGCAACAGCGCGATCAGTTACTACACGAAGGGAGAGGCGCTCGCGTGGCTGATCGACCTCGAGGTACGGGCCCGCAGCGGGGGCGAAAAGACTCTCGATGACGTGATGCGCCTGCTGTGGCAGCGGTTCTGGAATGGTGCCACGACCTCGTACTACTTGCAGGGACACGGATATGGGGACGCCGATGTCCGGCAGGCGCTGAACGACGTCACGCAATCCGATTTCACGGACTTCTTCGTGCGCTACGTCGCCGGAACGGAGGAGCTGCCGTACGGATGGACGCTCGAGAAGGTGGGTCTGCGCCTCGTGACCGACGCGGGAACCTCGAGCTCGCGCATCGAAACGGACCCCGACGCGTCCGAGGAATCGCGCCGGCTCGGGGAAGCCTGGTTGGCAGGCCGATGAGCGAGCCGGGGCGGGACGTCCAGCTGCCGCGCGTCATGGGGCTGCGCGACGACCAGTTGT
>Ga0307281_10000054_pt1 | contig 24744 bp, 23 predicted proteins | sample ER_DNA_120_FD_194486 | JGI IMG/M metagenome (GOLD analysis project Ga0307281, IMG submission 194486) | Bulk soil microbial communities from the East River watershed near Crested Butte, Colorado, United States - ER_DNA_120 | ecosystem: Environmental > Terrestrial > Soil > Floodplain | place...
TTCAAGCCCAGCGAGTCCGGATACCATCACTCCTCTTGCAAATGGGGAATCACCATGCGGCGTATACTATCTCTCAGTCTCGTGGCGACGGTTGCACTCGGCGCTTGTTCCGAGCAACCATCCGCACCGTCCTCCACACCGTCGTTTTCCGTGGCGACGACCGGATCGTCCGCCGGGAACCTTACCGGGCGCCACCTCGTGTCCTTCACCGGCTCGGTGCCGGCCACCTTCAGGGTGCAAATCGCTTTGCTGGGTGGCAAGGTGGAGTGGGTTTCCACCCGTGCCGGCCTCGCCTCCGTGAGCGGCCTCTCCAGCGCCGCCGCCAGCACGCTCGCGGGTACGAAAGGCATTCAACAGGTGGCAGCCGATCAGTCGTTCGCACTCGACGACCCCGGATTAGACGCATCCAATGTTGTTTCAGCCGACGCGACCGAGACCCAGGCAAATCCCGCCGGGGCTTTCTTTTTCCCGCGCCAGTGGAACATGCGCGCGGTCGGGGCGAACCTGGCCTGGGCCGCCGGTTTCCTGGGCTCTTCGAGCGTGTCTGTGTTCATTCTGGATACCGGGATCGACTATCTGAACCTGGATCTCAACGGACTCGTGGATCAGAGCCGCTCGACCGATCTGCTGGGGACGTTCACAGTGGGTGGTGTTTCCTTCACCGAGAGGGACACGGTCACCAAGTACTTCCCGACCCGGCAGCCATTCACGGATCTCTACTTTCACGGCACCCACGTGGGCGCTACGGTCAGCAGCCTGGCCCTGGGCGCCGCCGGGGTGACCTCGCGCACAGAACTGGTCGCAGTGAAGGTCTGCGCCTACCTCAATACCTGCCCGTTCAGCTCGATCCTCAACGGCGTGATCTACGCCGCGGACCACGGCGCCGACGTCGTGAACATGAGCCTGGGCGGCGGGTTTTCCAAGGCGGGGAACGGGGTGTTCGTGGGTCTCATCAACAAGACCTTCAATTACGCCCGCAGCAAGGGCGTCACGATCGTGGTCGCAGCGGGGAACGCCGCCGCCGATCTCGACCACAACGGCAACACCTATACGACGTATTGCAACACGCCGTCGGTCATCTGTGTCTCAGCCACCGGTCCGACAGCCCAGGTATCGATCAATGGTCCGTGGACGGACGTGGACGCGCCCTCGTACTTCACGAACTTCGGAAGCTCCGCGATCGACGTGGCGGCACCCGGAGGCAACAATGCGAGCTTCGTCTGGGCCACTTGCTCGCGCACGAGCCTGCTGATTCCGGTGTGCCAAACGGGGAATTTCTTCGTCGGCGCGCAAGGGACCAGCATGGCCACGCCGCACGTGGCCGGCACCGCCGCGCTGCTGGTGCCGATCCTCGGTCGTGACCCCGCTGCGATCAAGGACCGCATTCTGGAAACGGCCGACGATCTCGGCGCTTCAGGGACCGACCCCTTCTACGGCAAGGGTCGGCTCAATGTAGCACGCGCGGTCGGCGCTATTCCGTAATACGGACTCTGCCGGCCGAGGAAGCGCACAGGGGCCCACCTAGTGGGCCCCTTTTGTTCCGGCTTCATATATTGCCACCCGTCCCGTGTCAAAGTCGAGGTCGGGTGGTCGTCGGCTCCCAGGTCCGTCCCCTCCGCTCCGACGACGAGACCGCGCTCGAGACGTTTCTCCGGCAGCACGCCGATTCCTCGATGTTCTTGCGCTCCAACGCGCGCGCGGCAGGGCTGGAGTATCACGGCGCGCCGCTGGAGGCGGACTACGTCGCGGCGTTCGACGGCGAGCGCATCGTCGCCGTCGCGGCGCACTGCTGGAATGGGATGGTCCTGGTCCAGGCGCCCGAGCAGGTCGATGTGGTCGCGCGCGCCGCCGTCGGTCGCTCGGGTCGGGCGGTCACCGGCATCTCGGGGCCGGCCGATCAGGTTAGCGCCACCCGCACCGCGTTGGGGCTCGATGGCCGCGCCGCGCCGAAGTTCGGCCGCGAGGACCTGTTTGCGCTCGACCTCGCCGATATGGTCGTGCCGACGGCGTTGTCCGCAGGGCGCTGGACCTGCCGTCCGCCGCGCGACGACGAGCTCGAGCTCGTCGCTCAGTGGCGCGTCGCCTTCATGATCGAAGCCCTGCACCGCACCGGTCCCGTCTCGCTGCGCGCCGCAGCCGCCGCCGAGGTGCGGCTGCTCCACGAGAACGCGATGGACTGGCTCCTGTTCGACGCCGGCCGGCCCGTCGCCTTTTCGGCGTTCAATGCGAGACTCCCCGACATCGCGCAGGTGGGCGGGGTGTGGGTGCCGGTGGACCTGCGCGGCCGGGGCTACGGCCGCGCGGTGGTCGCGGGCTCGCTGCTCGACGCCCGGGCTCAGGGGGTGAGCCGGTCCGTCCTGTTCGCCGAGCGGGAAGATGCGAAGCGGGCGTACCGGGGGCTGGGGTTCACGGTGGTGGGAGAGTACGGACTGGTGTTATTCGACGCCGGCTAGGTTGTGCATCGCCCGCCACGCTCGGAACACCTCGCGGTAATCGTCGTGGGAGAACGCCACCGTCCGGCCGCTCGTCCGGATCGTCCCCGGGACCAGCTCCGCCATGTCCGCCTCGACGGTCTTGGAGAAATCCGCCTCGAGCGTGATCGGCGCCTCCACCGTGAACGGTTTCAGGCGCTTCCGCTTGAGGACCTTGGTCGCCGCTTCCCGGATGCGCCGGCACGCCACCGCCGGGGCCAGGCTGCGGGCCGCGTGCCGTCCGACCGCCTCCTTCACGATGACGGTCGCGACGTCGTCGCCCAGCAGATCGTGCGCCTCGGTCGCGAGCGCCGAGTCTCCGCTCACGAGCACCACCGGAACGTCGAAGACGCCGGCGAGCGCGGCGTTCAGTCCCAGCTCGCCCACCGAGCGGCCGTTCAAGCGGACGTCGATCAAGCGGTCGGTGTAGGTATGGTCCAGCACCGCGCTCCTCGTCCCCGCGCGGGCGTGGTAGCCGATGCACAACGCCGCGTCGAACCCGGCGTCGATCCCCTCCATCATCGAGCGCGGCTTGGGCCCGCCCGACACCAGCTCCGCCTCCTCGTGCAGCTCCTCGGCCAGGAGATTGCGCATCGTCCAGTGACTGTCGTTCACCAGGATCCGGGTCGCCCCGGCGTCCACCGCCCCCTGGATCGCCGCGTTGGCCTCCGCGGTCATCAACCTGCGGAAGCGCGCGTACTCGGAGGCGCAGCGGGGATCGAGCGGGTTGGTCTGGTCTTCGTGGACGACGCCTGCCACCCCCTCCATGTCGACCGAGATATAGACGCGCATACCCCAAGATACCCCGCCCCACCGGCGGTCAGCCATTAGGCGTTAGCCATCAGCCATCAGTCGTCAGCCATCAGGGAGGTGTTTGGCTGATGGCTGACAACTGACGGCTGACGGCGCATCTTGTTTTGCATGACCGCCGGCTACTCCGACCGGACCCTCGCCGCCAAGCTCGGCATCAAGCCCGACACTCGGATCGCGCTGCTGGACGCGCCGCGCGGCTATGGCGCTATCCTGCGACCCCTGCCGAACGGCGTGCGCGTGACGGCGAGCATTCGGGGCACCCTGCCGTTCATCCAGGTCTTCACCACCCGTCGGCGCGAGCTGGAGCGGCGTTTCCCGGCCCTGGTGCGAGCGCTGGCGCAGGACGGCGCCCTGTGGATCTCCTGGCCCAAGCAGGCCTCCGGCGTGGCAACCGATCTGACCGAGGACGTGATCCGCGCCGTCGCCCTGGCGGGAGGTCTCGTAGACGTGAAGGTTTGCGCCGTGGACGACGTCTGGTCGGGTCTCAAGTTGGTGCGCCGGCTGAAGGACCGCCGCTAGCTGATAGCTGATGTCTGATAGCGACTTTGTCTCACAAAGTACTTGACAGAATGAACCAAGATCGCCATACTGATCCCCACATGGGGTCGCCGCAGCCGCTCGCCGATCGCGCGCTCGACAACCTGCGCTACATCCGGGCCACGATGGAGCGCGCGGGCTCGTTCACCGCGGTCCCCGGATGGGGCCAGGTGGCGATCGGCATCAGCGCGCTGGGCGCGGCGGTCGTAGCGGCGCGCCAGGCGTCGGCGTTGAACTGGCTCGTCACGTGGCTGGGTGAGGCGATGCTGGCGCTGACCATCGGCGGCTGGACGATGGTGCGGAAGGCCCGGGCCGCCAACGATTCGTTGCTGACGGGGCCGGGGCGCCGGTTCGGGTTGAGCTTCCTGCCGCCGGTCGCCGTGGGGGGACTGCTGACGGTGGCGCTGTACCTGGGCGGCGAGCGCCGGCTCATCCCGGCCGTGTGGCTGCTGCTGTACGGCACCGGGGTCGTCACCGGCGGCGCGTTCTCGGTGCCGGTCGTGCCGGTGATGGGAGTCGGGTTCCTGCTGCTGGGAACCGCGGCGTTGATCGCCCCCGGCGCCGCGGACTGGCTGCTCGCCGCCGGTTTCGGCGGCCTGCATATTGTGTTCGGGCTTTGGATCGCGCGGAGGTACGGTGGCTAAAACGAACGCAGTCCGGCGCACAGCCGACTCCAGCGCCGCCGCCGCATCGGCGCGCGGCGCGGCCCGCGCGGCCGCGGAGCTCGACCGCCTGATCCACGAGCGCGTTCGCCTCGGCATCGTGTCGGCGCTGGCCGGGATCGAGCGGGCGAGCTTCAACGATCTCAAGCGCCTCCTCAAGGTCTCCGACGGCAACCTCAGCGTGCATGCACGCAAGCTCGAGGACGCCGAATACATCTCCTGCACCAAGTCGTTCGATGGCCGCACGCCCCGGACGGAATACCGGCTGACGGCGTCGGGGCGGCGCGCGCTGGAGCGTTATCTCGATCACATGGAAGCCTTGATCCACGCGACCCGGTAACAGCGGGGGAATTTTTTTAGGGAGTTTCACTTTATGATGCAAAGTTCTCTGCACATCGCGATCATCATGGACGGCAACGGCCGCTGGGCCGAGCGGCGCGGCCTCGACCGGGTGGCGGGCCACCGCGTCGGGGCCACCGCCGTGCGCCACATCGTCGAGGCGGCGCCCGCCCAGGGGGTCGGCGCGCTCACCCTGTTCGCCTTCTCCGCCGACAACTGGAAACGCCCGGCCCAGGAAGTCAGCGCCCTCATGCGGCTCTTCGCCCGGCACCTGCGCACCGAGACCCCGCGCTGCCTCGAGAACGGCGTCGCGCTGCGCGTGATCGGCCGCCGTGACCGGTTGCCCGGCCCGCTGGTCGAAGCGATCGCGCACGCCGAAACCGCCACGGCCGCGGGTACGCGGCTCGAGCTGCGCCTCGCGGTGGACTATTCCGCGCGCCACGCCATCGAGACCGGACGGTTGCTCCCCGACGTGGACCTCCTGATCCGCACCGGCGGCGAGCAGCGCCTGTCCGACTTTCTGCTCTGGGAATGCGCCTACGCCGAGATCCTGTTCACCCCGACGATGTGGCCCGATTTCGGCGCCGCCGAGCTCGCCGCCGCCGTGTCCTGGTTCCATGCCCGCGACCGCCGCTTCGGCGGCCTCAAGGAGACCGCATGATCACCGACAGTATGGGTGCCGTCTCGTTCGGCCTCTTCATCGCGGCCGTGCTCGGCACGCTGGCCCTGGGCGCGGGCTACGTGCTCTCGCTGCTCCTCAAGCGAGCCGTGTGGGCCCGCTGGATCCTGCGCATCGAGCTGGCCGGCCTGGCCCTCTACGCCGTGCTGTTTCTCCTCGCTTCGCTCACGAGTGGCACGCGCGACCTCGCCGTCGGCGAGGAGAAGCACATCTGCGAGGTCGATTGTCACCTCGCCTACGCCGTGGCGGGGGTGAAGACGGCACCGCAGTGGGACGGCAGGACGGCGCAGGGCACCTTCTATATCGTTACGGTCCGCGTCCGCTTCGACTCGAATACGATCGCCTCGTGGCGGCCGCGCGACGTCCCGGTCTATCCGAACGGCCGGACCGTCGCCCTGGTGGATGGCCAGGGACGTCGCTACCCCGCCACTGCGGAGGCCCTGAACCGCCAGCTCCTCCCCGGCCAGGAATACACGACGGACTTCGTGTTCGACGTTCCGGTTGACGCGACGAACCCGCGCCTCATCCTGGCGAGCGGTGATTGGCCCACCCACTTCATGATCGCCCACGAAAACTCCTTCCTGCACGGGAAGGTGCGGTTCCGGCTGGCCGCATGAATATCACTGTGACTGCGCCGCGCACGCGGCTCGCCCTCACGATCATGGCGCAGGCCCTGGGACTGGGTCTCCTGGGCGACCTGTTATTGCGGGCCATGCCGCTGGGGTTGAACCTCACCGTCTGCGTGCTGGCGCTCGTCGCCTCCGGGGTGTGGACGGCGCGCCGCTTCCACATCCTGGTCGCGACCGACGCGCCCTGGCTCGCGCTCTCCCTCGTGCTGTGCGCGGCGGCGTTCGTGCGACGCGACTCGATCGCCCTTCACCTCATCGACGTCGGCGCGCTCGTGGGCGCGATCGCCCTCACCGCCCTCGCGGTCCAGGGTGCGTCGGTGCGGCAGCGCGGCATCTCCGCCTACATTCTTGGCTTCTGCGTCGCCTGCGCCCACGCCTGGTTCGGCGGCGCACGCCTCGTGCTCGCGGACATCTCCTGGAGCGAGCTCCACGCCGGCGGCCGGTGGCGCCGGGCCACCGCAATCGGAATCGGGCTACTCGTGGCCGCGCCCCTGCTCATCGTGTTCGGCGGCCTGTTCGTGTCGGCGGACGCTACGTTCGCCGCCTTCGCCTCGAACATTCAGATCGATTTCGGCAGTCTCACCTCACACCTGTTTCTCACGGGCGTCCTTGCCACCTTCGCCGCGGGCACGCTGCGCGGCGCATTCCTCGGCGATGCCGGCATCGCCGCCGCGGGGGAGCGTCTGGTCCGACCCGGCGTAGCCCCGGCGACCACCGCCACGGTCCTGGGCGCGCTCGATCTCCTGTTCCTCCTGTTCGTGGCGGTGCAGGCGCGCTGGCTCTTCGGAGGCACCGCGACGATCCAAGCCACGTCCGGGTTGACCGTGTCCGAGTACGCCCGTCGGGGGTTCTTCGAGCTGGTGACCGCCGCCGTCCTGGTGTTGCCGGTATTGCTCGTCGCCGAATGGGCGACGCGCCGCGAGGACCAGGCGCAGGAGCGATCGTTCCGCGCCCTCGCGCTGCTCCTGATCGTGCTCGTGACGGTCCTGCTCGTCTCGGCGCTGCAGCGCATGCTGCTGTACGTGCAGTACTTCGGACTCACCGAGCAGCGGCTCTACACCACCGCGTTCATGGTGTGGCTCGGCGGCGTGTTCGCGTGGCTCGCCTGGACGGTGCTGCGCGGCGAGCGCGCGCGCTTCGCGTTCGGCGCCCTCGTTCAAGCCACGGCGGTACTCGCCGGCCTGCACATCGCCAATCCTGATGCGCTCATCACGCGCGTCAACGCCAGCCGGACCGCCACGATCGCCCTGTTCGACGCTGCCTACGCGGCCGGCGCCCTCAGCGCCGACGCGGTGCCCGCCCTGTTGCAGGCGTTACCGGCGCTCGCCCCCGCCCAGCGCGCGCACGTGGCGCAATGCCTGGTCGAGCGTTGGGGCGCCCGACCCGGGCGCGGGGAAGACTGGCGCTCATGGAATTGGTCGGCGGCGCGTGCCCGCAGGCTGGTGCGCCTGCGGACCGTGGAGCTCGACGCGTTGCGAGCGCCGCGGGCCGACCATTGCGTCTCCAAGGACTGATGCAGCTCGTCGCCGCCGAGCTCGCCGTCGCCGTCCTCGCCCCGCTGTTCTTCGGCTCCGTCGCCGTGATCCACGAGCTGCGGGGCGGCCGGCACGACGTCGGTCGGAGTGTGCTGATTGCCGGGGGAATCTGGTCCGGCCTGGTACTGGGAACGGTGGTCCTCGTGATGCTCCTCGTCAGCCCGCTGCGCGCCCCCTAGATTCCGCGGGAGCCATGAGCCCGCGCATCGTCCAGGTCGACGCCTTCACCACCGAGCCGTTCGCCGGCAACCCCGCCGTGGTGTGCGTGCTCGCCCACGCCGCCGACAAGCGTTGGATGCAGCAGGTCGCCCGCGAAATGAACCTATCCGAAACGGCGTTTCTGTTCCGCCAGGACGATGCCTGGAGCCTGCGCTGGTTCACACCCGCGGTCGAAGTGGATCTGTGCGGCCACGCAACGCTCGCCTCCGCCCATGTGCTGTGGCAGGACGGGCATCTCACCCAGGCTGCACAGGCGCGGTTCGATACGAAGAGCGGCCGGCTGACGGCGCAGCAGAAAGGCGACTGGATCGAAATGGACTTCCCCGCTGAGCCGGCGTCCCCTGCACCGCCACCCGAGGCTCTGTTGGCGGCGTTGGGAGCCTCGGGGAAATTCGTCGGAAAGAACCGGATGGACTACCTCGTCGAGGTCGAATCCGAGGCGCAGGTGCGCGCGTTGCAACCGGACTTCACGAGCCTGCGCGCGCTCCCGGTGCGAGGCGTCATCGTCACCGCGCGCGCGTCCGACGACGGCTGCGATTTCGTGTCCCGCTTCTTCGCCCCCGGGTCGGGGGTGGACGAGGATCCGGTGACCGGCTCCGCCCACTGCTGTCTCGCCCCGTATTGGGGTGCGAAGCTCGGCAAGGCGGAGATGACGGGCCACCAGGTGTCGGCGCGTGGCGGTGTGGTGCGGGTTCGCAACGCCGGCGATCGTGTGATACTCGGCGGTCAAGCCGTGACGGTGCTGCACGGCGAGCTGCTCGGGGGAGCGACCCCGCCGGCGTGATCTCGACCCGCGGACTGACGCGGGCGTTCAACGGCGTGCCCGTCGTGGAGGACGTCACGTTCGACGTCCCGGCCGGCACACTGTTCGCGCTCCTGGGCCCCAACGGCGCCGGCAAGACGACCACGGTCCGCATGCTGATGGGTCTGATCGGTCCATCGGCGGGCGGCGCCACCGTCGCCGGCTACCGCATCGGCGGGGGCGCCGACGCCGGCCGGTTGCTGCGGCGCGCCTGCGGGCTGCTGACCGAAGCGCCGGGGTTCTACGAGCGCATGTCGGCCGGCGACAACCTCCGGTTCTTCGGCAGGCTGTACGGCCTCCCCGAGCGGACGCTGCGAGCGCAGATCGAGCATTTCCTGCGATTGCTCGAGCTGTGGGATCGCCGGGACGACGCGGTGGGGACGTTCTCCAAGGGGATGAAGCAGCGGCTGGCCATCATTCGTGCGCTGTTTCACGATCCCAAGGTGGTCTTCCTCGACGAGCCCACGGCAGGACTCGATCCCGAGGCGGCGATCGAGGTGCGGGAGCTCATCGCCCGGTTGAAGGCGGAGGGCCGGACGATCGTCGTCTGCACGCACAACCTCGACGAGGCCGAGCGGCTCGCGGACGCGGTGGGGATCCTGCGCCGCCGCCTCCTCGTGTGCGATTCGCTGCAACGGCTCCGCGCGGGACCCGCGGGCGACGGCAGCCTCACCGTCCAGTGCACCCTTTCCGGACCCGTTGCCGACCATGCCCTCGCGTTGCGATCCGGCCCGCCGGCTCCCCGCGTGCGCGACGTGCGCGCGGCCGACGCTACGCTCACCGCGCGCTGCCTTCCGGACGAGGTGCCGCTCCTCGTGGCCTGGTTGGTAGCCCGTGGCGCCGCCATCCGAGAGGTGCATGCTGCCGCAGACTCGCTCGAATCGATCTACCTGCGCGCCGTCCGAGGCGAGCAATGACTCGCTCGGTGGTGCTCCTGTTCCTCGTGCGCGAATGGCACGACACGCGGCACAACTCGCGCGTGCTGCCGCTCTATTTCGTCCTGCCGCTCGTGGCCGTCGCCCTGCCCATTCTGCTTGCCTTGATGGCGCCGAGCATGGTGCGGGATCTGCAACGGAGCGCCGAGCCGTCCACGGTCGCATTGGCGCAGAACCTCGCGCGTCTCTCCGAGTATCACGGCCTGCCGCCGGGGGAAGCGCTGGCGCGCTATATCCTGCGGGCGACGGCGGGGATGTTCCTCCTGATTCCGATCGCGATCGCCTCCACGGCCGCCGCGTTCTCGATCGTCGGCGAGAAACAGCAGCGCACGCTCGAGCCGATCCTCGCCACGCCGATCACGGATCGCCAGCTGCTCCTGGGGAAGCTGCTCGCGACCGTCGGCCCCACGGTCGCCGCGACTTGGGCCGCCGGTCTCGTCGCCATCCTGGTCGTCGATCTGGTGTTCACCTCCCGTGGGATGGTCGCTCCGCTGCCGGACCGTTACTGGACGGTGGTCCTCCTGGTGCTGGCGCCCGCCCTCACCGCCGCGGTGTCACTGGTCACGATGCGGCTCTCGGCCCGGTCCTCCGATCCGCAGGCGACGGTGCAGACGTCGGCCCTCGCCGTCCTGCCGATTTTCCTCCTCGTCGTCGCGGTCTTCGGCCGGCTGCTCACGCGCTCCTTTCCGGCCTTGCTCGGGGCCTGCGTCCTGGTGCTGCTCCTCGACGTCGCCTTGTTCCGCATGAACGTCGTGCGCTTCCGCCGCGAGGAGATCCTCACGACTTGGAAGTGAGCGGACTTTCTTCACGCCGCGCCGCCCGGTAGCTTCCGGGACGTGCCTTCGCCATCGACGTCTCGCACCACCCGCCTCGTGGGCTACGGGTGTGCCCTCGGGGCCGGATCCATCTGGGGCACGACCGGCCCGCTCTCGACGGCTCTCTACGCCCAGGGAGCAACGCTCACCGGAATCGGCTTCTGGCGTCTGGTGCTCGGTATCGTGGGGATCCTCGCCGTCGGCCTGACACAGCGCGACTTTTTCCGCATCGACCGGCGCGGCTGGCTACTGGTCGGGCTCGGCGGTGGCGCGCTCGTCGCGTTGTTCGAGGTCGCCTATCAGTTCGCGATCTCCGGCGCGGGGGTCGCGGGCGCGGCGGCGCTGCTGTACACGGCGCCGGTGCTCGTGGCCCTGCTCGCGAAGCCGCTGCTGGGGGAGCGCCTCACCACGCTGCGGCTGCTGTTGGCGCTGGTCGTGATGGCGGGCGCGGTCCTCGCCGTGCTGGGCCACAGCACCATGGGCGTCACGATCGCCACCACGTTGCGCGCCGGCGTCGTCGGTGGCGCGCTCGCGGCGCTGTCCTACGCGGGCACGACGCTCCTCGCGCGCTATGCGGTGCCGCGCTACGGCCCAATGCGCGTGCTGTTCCTCGAGATCCTGGGCGGAATCGTCGTCCTGGGGATCGTGCTGCCGCTCGCCGGCCGTGCGCCCGCGCCGCCGCCAAGCTCCGGCGGCTGGCTCTATACCGCCCTGCTCGCCGCGGGTACCGTCGTCGCGGCGAACGTGCTGTTCTTCAACGCGGCCAAGCGGATCGACGCCGCACCGACGGCCGTCGCCGCGACGATCGAGCCGGTCGTAGGCGCGTTGCTCGCCTTCGCACTGTTCGCGCAGCGGCTCACCCCGCTCGGCTGGCTCGGATTGGCCATGGTGGTCGGCGGCGTCGCGGGTGGCTATGTCGAGGAGGCCCAATCTCCTTCGTCGACCTGAGCCACGTCGTGGCGGACGGGACGGTGACCTATCCCGGCCTCCCGGTGCCGGTGATCAGCGACCACCTGAGCCGGGACGCCTCCCGGACGCGCTATGCCCCGGGGACCGAGTTCCAGATCGGCCGGATCGACATGGTGGCGAACACCGGCACGTACGTGGACGCCCCGTTCCATCGCTACCCGGCCGGCGCCGATCTCGCCGGTCTGGGGCTCGAGCTCCTGGCCGATCTCGACGGCGTGGTGGTCCGCTGCACCGGGCGCGCCGGGCCCGCGATCGACGAGCACGCGTTCACCGAAATCGCGGTCGGCGGCCGCGCCGTCCTGGTTCACACCGGGTGGGACCGCCATTGGGGCTCCCCAGCGTACGGCGTCGGGCATCCGTTCCTCACTCGCACGGCCGCCGAGTATCTCGCCCGGAGCGGGGCGACACTCGTCGGCATCGATTCGCTGAATATCGACGACGCTTCGGACGGCACCCGCCCCGCCCATACTCTGCTGCTCGGCGCCGGGATCCCGATCGTCGAGCACCTGACGGGACTCGAGCGCCTGCCGGACACGGGGTTCCGCTTTTTCGCGGTGCCGCCGATGGTCCGGGGCATGGGGTCGTTTCCGGTGCGCGCCTTCGCGATCGCCGGCGCCCGTTGATCCGGAGGGACTAGGTGGCAAACGTGCTGCTGGCACTGGCCGCCGGCCTGGTGATCGGCTGGCTCGTCGGCATGCTGTACTTCCTCTCGTGGAAAGCCAAGCACACGGTGGCGATCCGCCAGGACGCCGTGTTGCGCAGCCAGGCGGTCACCGTAGGGAAGGTCTCCGAGCAACTCCTGCCCTACCTGCCCGGTTTTCGCTTCAATCCGAAGGACGCCCGGTTTCTTGGTAGTCCGGTCGACCTCGTGGTGTTCGACGGGTTGGACGAAGGCGAGCTCCGGGGGGTGTGGTTCCTGGAGGTGAAAACCGGCAACGCCGTCTTGAGCGAACGCGAGCGGCAGATCCGGGACGCGATCCTCGAAAAGCGCGTCGGGTGGGACGAGCTACGGCTGCCGCGCGGCTAATCGCTCAAAAGGTCAACTCGATGCCCACGCGCACCAGCCGCGGGGCTCCATAGTAGAAGAGTGGCTGCGCGAAGTCGCGCGCCGCCGCCAGATACAGGGGCAGCAGCTCATTCGGTCCTTCGATCAGGCCGTTGCCGTCGAGATCCGCCCACGCCCGGTAGCGGGGTGACTCGTAGGGGATAGCCTCCGGGTGCGCCTGATACGCCTTCTGGGCGATGGACTGGAGCGTGGCATCCGTCGCGTTCGGCTCCCCCGTATCGCGGCGCACCGCGACTGTGTTGCGACGGTTCAGAAGGTTGCGGGCGTCGATGTACGCTCCCCCCCGCAGCCCCCAGAGACGCACCGGGCGGCGCACCAGCGCATCGAGCGAGTACTCGGGAGGCAGCCGGCTGGAGTTCGGCAACCCGATCAGCGTGTCCCCCGTGGTGTTGGTCCGCGAATAGGGCAGTCCGGCCCCGAAATGGAAGATCGCCGCCGCCTCGAGCCCCCCGAACGCTGGGGTCCCGAACAGCCGCGGTCCCGCACCGTCGCTCACCCGCGCCCGGCCGACGACGGTGAGGCTGTGGCGCCGATCGTAATCGAGCGGGAACTCCACGCGTGCCGGATTGATGGTGTCGCCCAGCGTGTCGATCCGGATGCGGCGCAGCAGCTGGAACGCGTTGGTGGCCGTCGCGGTCGCGGACTGGAATGTGTAGGCCACACGCACCCCCCAACCGTGCACCGGCTCCCGCTCGAAGATCAGCTCGACCCCCTTCACGGTCCCGAAGTCGGCGTTGCCGAAGATCGTCGAATCGGGGTCTAGCCCCAGCGGCACCGAGGCGACCAGACCATCGAGCCGCTTGATGTAGAGATTGGCCCGCACGGCCGTGATTTCGGTGGGTCGCAGCCGGAGGCTGAACTCGTACTGCATCGCCCCCTCAAAACCCAAGGCCGGGTTGCCACGGCGGAACCGCCCGGTCCGTGTGGTATCGTCGAAAGCGGCATCCACCAGATACTGAAAATCGGGGGCCTGACTGAATCGTCCCCAGCTGGCCACGAAGGTGGCGCCGCGCAGCACCGTGGAGACGGCGAAGCGGGGATTGAGCGAGCGCTGCGCCCCCAATCCTCTGCTGCCAAGCGCCAGCGGCACCTTCCCGTCGAACTGGTCGTACCGCAGTCCGATCGTGAACGCCAGATCCTCGATGCGAAGCTGCGTCTCGGCGTACGCGGCCGCGCTGGCCGGTCGGAAGTCCGCGGCGCTGGGCCCGGGGACAGAGCTGGCCGCCGGGACGAAGGCAGACAGCCGCTGGAACGTCTGCACGTGCTGGCTCGCGAGCTCGCCCCCCAGATAGAAGTCGGCGTCGCGTCCGGCCCCTAACGTCACATCGACTTTGGTGCGCAGCTCGCGGAAGCGGTTCCAGACGATGTCGCCGCGCGGCCCCGTGCCGAGAAAGAACGCCGGGACGCCCCACGGCGTCCGCTCGCTCCAGTCGGGCGCATCGAACCCGGGCAGGGCGCCCCTGGCGGCCACCGTGTCCTGCCGCCGCGCCAGGTCTTCCCCCAGGAAATGAAACGTCCCGAAGGTGAAGGCCCCGAAGTGTTGCGTCGGCTGATCCGACAGAGCGCCGCGCAGGAACGCACGGTCGAAGTACCCGACGCGCAGGTCGATCGTGAGCGGGTTCAGGGACCCGGGACCCGAGGTGTGCTGCAGCTGCCCCGTGAGGAGCGTGCCCCGCACGCGCTGCGCCGGTGCGAGCGACAGATCGTACTTGTAGGCCGGGTCGAACAGCAGGCGCTGTTCCACGGACTGGAGCGCGAACAGCCGCAGCGTCTGCCGCGCGCCGAGGGGAAGCCTCAGCTTGAGCGCCCCGTCATAGCGCTCGCCCCCGTTGTGCGGCAGTAGCGACGGATTCTGGTCGCGCGGGTCGCGGGGATCGGGGGGCGGGGGCGCGTTGACCGGATCGGCATCGAGGCGTCCCTGGAGGTCCAGCACGCCCGCGAAGGCGATGCCGTGCGTGATCGGTCCCGACCCGCCGACCACGAGCCGGTCGATGCCGTAGTCCCAGCCCTGCGGCAGCGGCCGGTCGGTCTCGTAGGCGGCGCGTCCTTCCCAGCGCTCGCCGCCGTCCTTGGTCACGACGTTCACGAGCCCCGAGATGGCCTGCCCGTAGCGTGCCGAAAAACCGTTGGTGACGAGCGATGCCTCGGTGAGGATGTCGGGTGGGATCCGGATGCCCAACGACCCGGTCGACGCGTCGAGCTGGTTCTTGACGCCGATGCCGTCCAGCACGAAGGCCTGTTCGCCCAGCCGCCCGCCGCGATAGCTCTCGCCCACGGCCCCGGCCGACAGAGCCACGGCCTCTTCGACGCTCGTGACCGGGAGCTGGCGCATCTCTTCTCCGGTGATGCGCTGCAGATCCTGCGGCACCATCGGGTCGAGCACGCGGTCCGGCACCGCCGTCACCGCGATGGACTCGACCTGGAAGGCGAGCGATTCCATGGCGACGTTCAACGTCACCGTCTCGCCGCTGCGCACCAGCACGCTGTCGTAGACCGTGGGGCGGTAGCCGATCCGCGCCACCTGCACCCGATGCCAGCCACTGCGGACCTCCCGGACTCGGAAGAACCCCGCGGTATCGGTGGCCGCTCCCTGGCGCCCGCCGTCCACCGCGATGGTGGCACTGCCGATGCCCAGCCCCGAGGCGGCATCGCGCACCCGGCCGGCGATCGCGCCGCCGGTCTGTGCCGCTGCCGCCGAGCCGCACATCAGCGCGGCAACGAGCGCGCGCGTTACGGCAGCTCGAAGCGCCACAGGTCGCTCAAGGTGGAGAAGGTCGTATCCGGCGGGACGACGACGATCGGATACCCCTCGGCGATCAGCTGGTGGCCGGTGGGATCGAGCGCCAGGTGGCGGAACAGCATGGTCGCCACCGGCTGGGGTTGGTCGACGCCGCTCGGCAAGTCGACGACATGGACCTCCCCGCCCCGATCGCGGGCGATGGGGCCGAGCACCGAGTCGACACCGAATTCCACGTGGCCCCCGACCACCGCCACGAGACGGTTCCCCGCGACCTGCACGTCTCGGGGCAGCGCGCCGCCGCCGAAATCATGCGCCACGTCGAGCGCACCGCTCCCGAGCGCAAGGCGGAACACCCGCGAGTCCCCGTACATAGTGAAGTACACGGTGTCGCTGCCCACGGTGGTGAAGGATGAGGCTTGATCGGTGCCGGGGAGGATCGAGAGCGCCGGTGCCCCACCGCCGAGATCGAGGCGCGCGATTTCGACACCGATGGTGATGGTGTCCATGCCGCACGACTGGCACGGCCTGACGTACTTGACGCTCTGTGCGAGATACACCAGGGCCTGGTCGCTCAGCCAGCGGATCTGCGCCGCTTCATCGTGGTCGTGTCCGCTCGGCGCCGCGACGGGGAACGACTCGAGCACCGTCACTCGTCGCGGGTCGGCGAGGGTGGCAAGGACCAGGTCGTGGCGGCGCGGCGACAGCGGCCAGCCGAAGCCGATCGGGGCGCTGGCCCGCACGTAGACGAGCCGCTCGGCGGCGCTCACCGCTCCTGCTGAATAGGCGTCCACCGAGTCGCGCGACGCCGCCGTCAGGTTGCAGATCTCGCGCTCGATCGATCCGCCCGCCGCGGGCATCCGGGCGAGACAGCGGTCGCGGTCGGACCGGTCGAGCCGCTCGACCGTATAGAGGAAGCCCGCGCCGTCCGGTAGCCACGCGGGGCCGAGGTCCTGGCCGGGGTTGAAGGACAGACGGACCAGCGACCCCGACCCCGTCGGCTGTCCGGGCGTGTAGTTGGTCGGGGTGAACGCGCCCTCATGACCGCAGGACGCGGCGACGAGCGCCAGCACGAGCCGCGCATGGCGCATCCGGGTCGTGCAGCTCACTTGAGCATCATTCCCGCGATCTCCTTCACCAGCTTGGCCGCCACCGTGGCGGTGAGCGATTGCACGTCGACCTCGGGATTGAGCTCCACCACGTCGGCCCCCACGATCGATACCTCCAGACCATGCAGCACCGTCAGCACGTCGCGCACCGACAGACCGCCGGGCTCGGGATGCGAGACGCCCGGGACGAACGCCGGATCGAGGCCATCCAGATCGATTGACACATACACCGGATGGGCGAGGACGGGCCGGCGGCCCGCGACCCAGTCGTCCATGTCGATCACCCGGACGCCGTAGCGCTCGGCCTGGGCCCGCTGCGCCCCGGTCGTCGCCCGGATCCCTACCTGCACCAGTTCGTCCAGGAGCCCCTCCTCGAGCGCCCGCGCGAACGGGCAGGCGTGCGAGAACCGGTCGCCGCCGAATTCCTCGTAGAGGTCGGGATGCGCGTCCACGTGCAGCACTGAAAGTGGCTTGTGGCGCCGCCGCATCGCCCGCAACACGGGGTAGGTGATCGAGTGGTCGCCTCCCAGCACGATTGGCCGGCCACCCGACTCCAGCACTTTGGCCACCCCCTGCTCAATCAGCGCGCGGGCCTCCGGGCCCTGAGGGAGCGACAGGTCGCCTCGATCGTCGAACGCCCCGGGTGCCCCCAGATCCACCTCCCCCTCAGTCCACGTGTTGCCGCGCGGAGACGCGAGCGCCGCGCGGATCGCAGGGGGCGCCGCCGCTGCCCCCCGTCGGAACGACGAGGCGGCATCGAAGGGAGCACCCAGCAGGGTGGGCGTGCCGGACGCGGGCATGGCGCACTAGCCTAACTCGTCGGTCGGTGACCGCCAGTGCGCTATACTCCGAACTCATGCGCGTTACAGAGCTCCACCCTGCCACCGATCACGAGCTGGTGCTGCTGGGGGAGGACGAAGCGGCCGGGTACCGCGGAATCATCGCGATCCACAACACCCGGCTCGGGCCCGCCGTGGGCGGCACTCGGCTGTGGAGTTACGCTTCTCTGGACACGGCGCTCACCGACGCGCTGCGGCTCTCCCGCGGGATGTCCTACAAGAACGCGGTCGCCCGGCTGCCGATGGGCGGCGGGAAGTCGGTGATCCTGGCGAATGGGCCGATCGCGTCCCGCGACCGGCTCTTCGCCGCCCATGGCCGATTCGTCGAGTCGCTCGGGGGCCGTTACATCACGGCCGAGGACGTCGGCACCTCGCACGAAGACATGGCGATCGTGAAGCGGGAGACGCGGCACGTCGCGGGGCTGAGGGATCCCTCGCCGGTCACGGCGCACGGCGTCCTCCGAGCCTTGTTGCCCGCGGCCCGCCACCGCTGGGGCAGTGAGGAGCTGCGCGGCCGCACGGTCGCATTGCAGGGTTGCGGTCATGTGGGCGCAGCGCTCGCCCGGGAGCTGCGGGCCGCCGGGGCAGACCTCGCGGTGTGCGACGTCGACAAGGAACGGGCCGAGCGGTGCGCGGCGGAGACCGGGGCCACCAGCGTCGCTCCCGACTCGATCTACGATGTCGCCGCAGACGTGTTCGCCCCGTGCGCACTGGGCGGCACGCTCAACGCGAGGACGATCCCCCGCCTGCGCTGCGAGCTCGTGGTCGGTGCGGCGAACAACCAGCTCGCCGAACCTGGCGATGGCGACCGGCTCGCCGCCCGCAACATGCTCTACATTCCCGATTACGTGGCGAACGCGGGTGGCGTGATCGACGGTGCGCGAGACATCTGTGGTTGGAGTGCGCCCGACGTCAGCGCGGCGGTCGAGGCGATCTACGATACGGTGCGGGATATCCTGCAGCGGGCGGCGGCGGCGGGAATCACCCCGGCCGGCATGGCGGACCGGCTCGCCGAGGCCCGGCTCGCGTGAGTCGTCGCCGCTATCGCCTCGCGCTGGCCGGCGCCTTCGCCCTGCTGTCCATCGCCGCGCTTGCGCTTTGGGTCGCCCTGCCGCTGCCCCCAGCGCTCGCCGCTCCCGGGCCCGTGCCCCGCCTGGTGCTGCTGGACCGTCACGGGCTGCCGCTGCGCGCGACGCGCGCGGACCAAGGGAGCCGCGGTGGATGGACGCCGCTCGCTGACCTCGACCCGAAGATCCTCCAGGCGTTCCTCGCCGTCGAAGATCGCCGCTTCTACGACCACCGCGGCGTCGATCTTCGCGCCCTGGCGCGCGCCCTGCGCGACGATCTCGGCGCTCGGGCGGTGGTGGCCGGCGGCTCGACGATCACCATGCAGCTCGCCCGCCTGTTGCGCGGCACACCGCGCACGTTGGCGGGGAAGCTGAGCCAGATGCTCTGGGCGCTTCGGCTCGACGCCCATCTCGACAAGCAGACCATTCTCGAGCAGTACCTGAACCGGGTGCCCCTCGGTCAGGGAACGGCCGGCGTCACCGCGGCGGCCGAGCTGTACTTCGGCACCGATCCGCGCAGCGTGAGCCTCGGCCAGGCGGCGCTCCTCGCGGCGCTGGCCCACGCGCCGTCGCGGGACAATCCGTTCGCCGCCCCCACGCGCGCCCGGGCCCGCCGCAGCGCCGCACTGGCGCGCATGCAGGCGCTCGGCTATGCGCGGGGTGAAGACGTCGGCCGGGCCACGGCCGAGCCGGTGCTACGGCACGACCCCGGGTCTCCGTTCCTCGCGCCGCACTTCACCACCCAAATCCTGCAATGGGCCGCGCGCGGCGGGCGGCCGCCGAGCGGTGAATGGCGCACCACCCTCGACCTGGATCTGCAGACCGCCCTCGAGGCCGAGGTGCGGCACACGGTGGACGTGCTGCGGGACAAGGGTGTCGCGCACGCCGCGGTGGTGGTGCTCGACGACCCGTCGGGCGACATCCTCGCCTGGGTCGGCTCTCCCGACTTCTTCGCCGACACGAGTGGCCAGGTCGACATGGTCGTGTCCCCGCGCCAGCCGGGTTCGGCGCTGAAACCGTTCCTGTACGGCCTCGCCTTCGACCGCGGCGTCACGCCGGCGACAGTGCTGCCCGACCTGCCCCGGACCTACCACACCACCCTCGGTCCCTACCGGCCGCGCAATTACGACCGCCAGTTCCACGGTCCGGTGCGCGCCCGCGACGCGCTCGGCAGCTCCTACAACGTGCCGGCGGTCGAGCTGGCCGAGCGGCTCGGCGTATCCAGCCTGTTGGCCACGCTGCACGAAGCCGGCTTCGCGTCGCTCGACCACAGCGCGGAGTACTACGGCCTCGGCCTCTCGCTCGGCAACGGCGACGTCACCTTGCTCGAGCTCGCGAACGGGTACCGCGCGCTGGCGAACGGCGGCGTGTGGAAGCCGGTTAGATGGAAAGCGGCGGGAGGTGAAGCGCCGGAAGGTGGAGCGACGGCTGGAACGCCGACGGAACGGCGTATGATGTCGCGGCAGGCGGCCGCGCTGGTGCTCGACATCCTGAGCGACCCGGTGGCGCGGCTGCCGAGCTTTGGCGTGGAGACCCCGCTCGACCTCCCATTTCCCGCGGCCGCCAAGACCGGGACGAGCCGGCATTTCACCGATAACTGGGCGGTGGCGGCCACGGCTGGATTCACCGTCGCGGTGTGGGTGGGTAATTTCAACGGCCGCCCGATGCAGGGCGTTGGCGGCATCACGGGCGCGGGTCCGCTGCTGCACCGCGCCGCGCTGCTCGTGGCGCAGCGATATCCACCAGGCGTGCTTTCAACGCCCGCGCAGGCCGGTGCCGTCCCCATCCGTATCTGCCGTCTCTCCGGGTTGCGCGCGGGGCCCGACTGCCCGCCGATGACCGAATGGTTCGTCCCCGGGACCGAGCCCGCCACTCCCTGCGATTGGCATCGCGGCGGTCGGGTCGAGTTGCCCGCGCAGTACGCCGAATGGGCGGCGGACGCTCCGCACGCCCCCGGCCCGGGCCCCGCGATCGGCGCCACAGCGACCACGGCGGCCGCGGGCTTCCGGATCCTTTCTCCCCAGAACGGCGACCGCTATACGTTTCCGGTGGGCGCGGACCCGCGCTACACGACGATCGCGCTGCGCGCTACTGAGGCAGGCGAAGGATCCCGGGTGCGCTGGTTCGTGGACGGGCGGGAATGGCGGGAGGCGCGCTGGCGGCTGGTTCCGGGCCGCCACACCGTGCGCGCGGTCAACGGCCGCGGTGCGAGCGACGTAGTGGAGTTCGAGGTGCGTTAGGTCGAATCACTTCATCGAGGACACTCCCGCATGCTGCCTGTTTCTCTGCTCCTCGCCGCCGTCCTGCAACAGCCCGTCCCGGCGCCGTCGCCGGCCGCCGCCCCCGCCCCCATTCCCATCGGTGTCGGAGACACGTCGCCGTTCCGGCGACTCGCGCTCCCTGCCCCGAACGAGTATCGCACCGGCGCGGGAACGCCTGGACCGCGCTACTGGCAGCAGCGCGTCGATTACACGATCCGCGCGGCGCTCGACACGGGATCCCACACGGTGTCGGGGAAGGAAACGATTCGCTACACCAACCACTCGCCCGACAGCCTGCGCTACGTCTGGTTCCAGACCGACCAGAACATCTACCGCGACGACAGCCGCGGCGGCTTCATCAACCCGGCCGATGCCCGCTGGTCGGCGCGGGGGTTCGAGGGCGGCTACGCGATCACGGATCTGAGCGCGGTTCGCGGGGCGGAGCCGGGCCACGGAGACACGCCGCTGCGCCGCGCGCCGCTGGCGACCACCGCGAACGGGACCATGCTCCGCGCCGACCTCGACCGCCCGCTCCCGCCCGGCGGGTCGGTGACGATGGAGCTGAGCTTCTCGTTCCAGGTCCCCGAGCACGGCTCCGATCGCATGGGCCGACAGCATTTCCCCGCCGGCTGGCTCTACGAAATCGCCGAGTGGTACCCGCGACTCGCCGTGTACGACGACGTGCGCGGCTGGAATACCGAGCAGTACCTGGGCCAGGGCGAGTTCTACCTCGAGTACGGCGACATCGACTTCACCCTCACCGTGCCGCGGAATTTCATCGTGGCGGCGAGCGGCACGCTCCTGAATCCGCTCGAGGTGCTGACCGCCACCGAACGCCAGCGGCTGGCGCGCGCCCGCACGGCCGACTCGACCATGGCCATCGTGGCGCGCGAGGAAGCCGGGCAGCCCTCCACGCGTCCCGCTGGAACGGCGGCGACGTTGACGTGGCACTTCACTGCGAAGAACGTGCGGGACGTGGCGTGGGCCGCGTCTCCGGGGTTCGTCTGGGACGCGAGCGGCTGGGACGGCATCCTGATGCAGTCGTACTATCCGCCCGAGGCGAATCCCGACTGGGCCAATTCCACGGCGTATGTGCGGCACACCATCAAGCACTACTCCGAGAAGTGGTTCCCCTATCCCTACCCCACCGCGATCAACATCGCGGGGCCGGTGGGCGGGATGGAGTACCCGATGATCGTGTTCTGCGGGGCGCGCGCGGGAGGGCGCGGGCTGTTCGGGGTCACCACGCACGAGCTCGGGCATCAGTGGTTCCCGATGGTCGTGGGGTCGAACGAGCGGCTGTTCGCCTGGCAGGACGAGGGGTTCAACACGTTCATCAACATCTACTCGGAACGCGCGCTCTACCACGACACGGCGCGGGGGGGCGCGGATCAATGGGCGAGCTACGCGGCGAGCGGGCGCGACGTGCCGTCGATGCTCCCCGCCGACCGGGTCCCGCCGCGGCTGCTCGGAGCGGCGGCCTACAGCAAGCCGGCCACCGGACTGTACCTGCTCCGCCACGTCATTCTCACCGATACGACCCGCTTCGACGCCGCCTTCTCGGGCTACATCCGTCGCTGGGCGTTCAGGCATCCCACCCCCGCCGACTTCTTCCGCTCGATGGAGGACGGTCTGGGCGAGGACCTGTCGTGGTTCTGGCGTGGCTGGTTCTACCGCTCGGATGTGATCGACCTGGCCGTGGACTCGGTGGCGACGCGGACCGACAGCAGCGGCGCGAAAACCGCGCGCGTCTGGCTGTCGTCACCGGGCCAGCTCCCGATGACGCTCGACCTCACGCTCACCTACGCGGACGGGTCGACTGAAACCGTGCGACTTCCCGTCGAAGTCTGGTATCTCGGCAATCACTACCGCTACGAGCGGCCGGTACCGGGGGAGATCACCAAGGTCGAGATCGACGCGCGGCACGAGATTCCGGACGTGCGGCGGGGAAATAATGTGTGGGTGAAGCCGTAATCGGTGGTCGGTAATCGGTAGTCGGTGACTGCGTGGCGATCACCGACTACCGAATACCGATGACTGCCTACGGTTTCAAGTGCTCATCCATCCAATCCAGCATCACGCCCCACCACATCCGCCGGTTGCGCGGCTTCAGGATCCAGTGCCCTTCGTCGGGGAAGTAGAGGAACTTCGCCGGCACGCCCATGCGCCGCGCCGCGGTGAACGCCTGGTACCCCTCCGAAAGATCGACGCGGTAGTCGAGCTGCGAGTGCACCACCAGCAGCGGCGTCTTCCAGTTCTTGACGAAGTTGAGCGGTGAGAATTTCTCCCACTGATCGCGGGCCGCGGTGAGGGTGCCGCCGAGGTCCCAGTCGGTGAACCATTGCTCCTCGGTCGTTCCTCCCATGCTCACGGCGTTGAACACGCCGTCGTGGGCCACGAGGCACTTGAAGCGGTCGCTGTGGCCGGCCACCCAGTAGATCATGTATCCGCCGTAGCTCGCGCCCGCTGCGCACATCCGCGTCGAATCGACGAAGGGGAGTCGCGTCACCACGTCGAGGCCCTTCATCAGGTCCTCGTAGGGCCAGTCGCCCCAGTGCTGCGACACGGCGTCGGTGAACGCCTGACCGTATCCCGTGGAGCCGTGGCGGTTCACCAGGGCGACCACGTAGCCACGCGAGGCGAACATCTGGTAATTCCAGCGCGCGCCCCAGTAGTCGAGCCACGCCGTCTGCGGCCCGCCGTGGAACAGGTCGACCACGGGGTATCGCTTCGCCGGATCGAAGCCGGGCGGCTTGAGCAGCCATCCGAAGACCGAGTCACCGCGCGCGCCGACGAAACCGAACTCCTCGAGCGGTCGCAGGTCGAGTGGCGCGATCAGCGCATCGGTATGGTGCGTCAGCGCCTTGCCACTGACCCACAGCTCGGGGGGCTGGGTGTTGCTCTGGTGCACGTAGACGAGCGTCTTCCCGTCCGGGGTGACGGCCGGGCTCGTGTTCATGCCCGCGCCCGCGATCACCGCGGTACGCCGGAATCCCGGCACGTCGATGCGATAGAAGTTCTCCCGCCCGCGTTCCTCTACAACGGCGTAGACGCACTTCGCATCCGGACACCACAGGTACGAGCCGACCGACAGCGTCCACCCCAGGGTCGCTTCGATCGGTGCGCCGCCAGCGCGCGGCAGCAACATCAACCGCTGCCGATCGGCCTCGAAGCCGGGCCGCCCCATCGAGAGGTAGGAGAGCCACTTGCCGTCGGGCGAGTAGCGCGGCGTGTTGTCGGCGCCCAAGCTCGCCGCCGTAACGTTCTTCCACCCGTCCCCCGTCCCTCGTCCCCCGTCCCCGGAGATCAGGTAGATGTCGACGTTCGTGTTCGTGGCGACGACGTCGTCGCCGTGCATCGCCACCGCGATCTCCCGGCCGTCGGGGGAGACCGCAACGTCCCCGTCGCCGCTCGTGGCGATCGTGGGCACATCGTGGTCCACGGGCGTGAGATCGGTCGCTTGTCCCGTCGCGAGCGTGACGCCGAACACGTGCTGGCGGTGCCCGACGCGAAAATCGTCCCAATGCCGCCAGAACAGCTCGGTCCACAGGCGGGCGTCGGTCGGATACTCGCCGTTGCGCCGGTCGATCTCCTGGTCGGTCGGCCACTTGAGATCGACCACCGCGAGCAGCCCCTGGCCGTCGGGTTTCCAATAGATCTCGCCCACCCCGTCGTCGATGCTGGTCACCTTGCGCGCCTCGCCTCCGGCCAGCGCGAGCGCCCAGATCTGCGGCCCGCCTTGACGGGTCGAGATGAACGCCAGCGTCTTGCCGTCGGGCGACCAGCGCGGCGACCGGTCCGATCCCGGCCCCTGCGTGAGCTGCCGCGTCCGCCCCGTCGCGAGGTCGGCGAGCCAGATGCGCGCGATGCCCCGGTTGTCCTTGAGGGACGGCGTGGTCACCGTGTAGGCCACCCATTTCCCGTCGGGGGTGAGCTGCGGGTCCGAAACGATCGGCAGACCGATAAAGTCCTCGAACGTGATGGCGCGCTTCGCTTGCGCGAGACCGGGACGAGGGACGAGCGACGAGAGAAGGGTGAGCAGAGCGACCAACCGCAGCACGCGCATGTCAGTAGTCCGGGTGAGTGATGATGGCTTTCACGAGATCGTCGAACAGGCGGGAGTCGGGGGTGACGTCCCCCGCCTCGTTGGTGTGCACGCTCCAGGCGGCAAGCTCTTGCAGCGCCGTCGCCTCTTCATAGGTGAGGTGCAGCGTCACGCCCTCGCCGGTCGGCTTCGCGCCGTCCAGCACGCGCCGCAGG